>Ga0163144_10031893_pt1 | contig 10029 bp, 10 predicted proteins | sample OliLak19BULKMAT1_FD_123175 | JGI IMG/M metagenome (GOLD analysis project Ga0163144, IMG submission 123175) | Freshwater microbial mat bacterial communities from Lake Vanda, McMurdo Dry Valleys, Antarctica - Oligotrophic Lake LV.19.BULKMAT1 | ecosystem: Environmental > Aquatic > Freshwater >...
AGCTCGATGTTCGTGCTCTTGCCGGCCGCGGCGACGATGCGCTGGCCGAATTCCGCGAGCGTGTTGATGGGCGTGAAGTTCTCGCCGGCACTGCTGCGCAGGCCGACGGGCGTCACGATGGTGTCGACGAAACCGTCGAGACCGACCAGAGCGCTGCGCGCGCCGATTTGGCCCCGTTGGGCGGCAAGTTGCTGAAGGGTGCGTTGGCGAAACATGGTGAAGTCGAAGAGGAAACCTCCGAGGAAGGGTGCCCCGCCGCCGGTCGCAAACAGATTCGTGCGCCGGTTTTGTCGCCGCGGAGGCGGCGGGAACAACTTCACCGGGTTTTCCGTTGAAGGTGCGATTCAAACCGTCCAACTCTTGCGGCCAATTCGTCGCAACCGAAGGGAGGAGGCTGGAAGCGGTTCGGCGCTGGCAAGCGCCAGCCTCGTGACCTCGGTTGCTAAAAAAATCCGCCAAATGCTCGTGCTGCTCCACGCTTCTCCCGTCTTCGCGACGACCAATATCATCGATATCTTCAACCGGTGCGATCCGGTGGACAAGGTGATCGTAGTCGGCCTCTGCTTCGCGAGTCTCCTCGCGTGGACGGTGATGTTCGGAAAATATTTCGAGCTGAAACGGCTGCGCGTGTTGAATCATTCCTTCGAAACGCACCTCCGTGATCAGCGATCGCTGCTCGATCTGCCGGAGTCGTATCGCAACAAGCGCTCGATTCCCTACGGCGATCTTTTTGCCGACGCGGTGGAGGGCTACGCGCGCGCCGCGGCGATCAGCAAGGAGCGCGGGCAGGACAATTCGCGCGCGCGGCTCGAGCACGCGGAAAACGCGCTGCAGCGCGCGATCGCGCGGCAGACGCTGCGCTACGAATCGAACATGATTTTCCTCGCATCGATTGTCTCCGGCGCGCCGTTCATCGGCCTGCTCGGCACGGTGTGGGGGGTGATGGAGGCGTTCAGCTCGGTGGCGAACCAGCAGACGGCGGGTATCCAGGCGCTCGCCCCTGGCGTGTCGGGCGCGATGCTCGCGACGATTGCCGGCCTCGTGGTGGCGATTCCCTCGGTGTTCGGCTACAATCTGCTGCTCGGCCACACCCGGTGGATGACGACGGAGCTGGAGAACTACGCGAGTTCGCTGGCGGATCGGATCGAACTGGAGGCGAACTGAGCGGGAGTGGGATTGCTTATTGGTTATGGCCTATCGCTTATTGGGAAATCTTCGAAGCGCCATGACGCCTGATGAATTGGAGGAGCGGCTGATTGTTTGTGCGGTGCGGATCTTGAACCTCGCCAACCGCCTGGGAACATCGCCGGCCGGGCGACACATTGCCGGCCAATTGGCAAGATCAGGGACATCGCCCGCACCGAATTGCTCCGAGGCGCGTTCGGCGGAAAGTCGCGCTGATTTCGTGCGCAAACTTCGAATCGTAGTAAAAGAGCTGAACGAATCGTCGGTCTGGTTGCGAATCATCGTGCGTAGCGAGCTGATCAAAGTGTCGCTCCTTGGCGATCTCCTGGCCGAATGCGATGAACTCAAACGCATCTTCGGCGCCTCGCTCCGCACCGCGCGCCTGCGGGCTTCCAAATAGCCCGATGAGCGATAAGCCATAACCCATAACCAATCTCCCCTGTGGCCCGAAATTTTCGCCGACATCGCAGTGTGCAGCCGATTGCGGACTTGAACGTCACGAACCTGATCGATCTCGGGTTCATTCTCCTGATCATTTTCATGATCGTCGCGACACAGGTGGTGCAGCACGAGCAGACGATTCCGATCAATTTGCCGGTGGTGGCGAAGGCGCCCCAGCCGCCGCGGACGGAAGAGCGCCACATCGTGATCAGCGTGGACGCGAAGGGCTACTATGTGGAAAACAACCCGACGCCGCTGACGCTCACCCAACTGCGCAGCCGGTTGAATGCGTATGCCGCCGAGCCCAAGCAACCGATCATCCGGCTGCGTGGCGATGCGAAGGTGTTTTTTGAAAAAGTGGCCGAGCTGATTACGGAGACCACCAAAGTCGGCCTCACCCGCTTTACGATCGATACCCAGGTCGCACCGTAGCCCGGATGAACTCGACTTCGCCCAGTGCGTTTGCGCTCTCCGCCACGTTGCACGCGGTGTTGATCGCGTTGGCGCTCCTGGTCGGGCACGCCAGCAGCCAGACCGAGAAGCCGCTGCCGATCATCGAGCTAGTGGCGGGTGCGGGGGACAACTACATGGCCAAGGAAGCGCCCAAGCTGGGCAGCGAAGGTGGCGTGAAAGTGGATATTCCGAAGGCCCCCGAGCCGAAACCGGCGCCGCCCGAGCCGAAGTCCGCTCCGCCGGAGCCGACGCCCGTGGTGCCCGCGCCGCAACCGCCGAAGGTTCAGCCGAAGACGGTTCCGCCTGTGCCGAAGGCGCAGGACACGATCCCGGACTTCAAGAAACAGATTAAGCAGGATGTGCGGGCGGCGGAGAACAAGGCGAAGCGTGAGATCGCGAAGGACCGCGCGGCGGAAAAGAAGCGGGCCGAGGAAGAGAAGAAGCGGCTCACCAAGGAGGAGTTCGATCGCGCGAACAAGCAGCGGCAGGTCGCGAGCGTTTCTCCGAAAAGTCTCACCGCGAAACAAATCGACGTCGCCGGCATCAAGGAAGGCGTCGTCAAGGGCACGGGCAAGGCACCCGGCGCGGGCGGCAAGGCGCTGACGAACGACAATGCCGATGTGCTGGCGGCTTACGATGCACTCTTCAAACAACGGCTCCGCGAGAAGTTCGAGCCGCCGCCGGGATTGAGCGATTCGCTCAAGGTGACCCTGCAAGTCCGGAGCAATGCGGACGGCTCGCTCTCCGCGGCACGCATCGTCAAGGGCTCGGGTGTGCGGGAATTCGATCAGGCGGTGCTCGAGGCAGTCCGTCGCGTGCAGATGCCGGCGCGGCCCGACAAAAAGTCCGAAACGATCGAATTGAACTTTGGGATGCGCGACCTGAACGAGGGCTGAAAAAGTCCTTGCGTTCGAGCGCGGAAGACGGATTTTCCTCACCCCTCGGCAACGAGAATGGGCTCTTAGCTCAGTTGGTAGAGCGCCTCAATGGCATTGAGGAGGTCAGGAGTTCGAGCCTCCTAGGGTCCACCAATTTCCCCGGTCGTCAGACCGGGGTTTTTGCTTTTCAAGGGCTTGATCGCGGAGTCAAGCGGCGCGCAACCCTCACGGTTGCAGCGAATCCGGCACGATGAGGCCCGCTGGATCGGCTTCGGCCGGGAGTGCCTGCACCCGGCGCATCAGCTCGGCGATGGCTTGCTGGCCGTCCGTCGCGGCCGCGAACGGCAGCTCAACGCCGGCCTTCTTCAAGAGTTGTCGAAAAAAGAAGAGATCGTCTTCGCTGTCCTCAACCAGCAAGACGGAGGGAGAGGTGGAAGGGACCATTCGCCGGAAACCCGAACAGAGAGCCTGCGCGCGACGAAGCGAGCCCGGATTATGTTGGGTTCCGTAGCCGTGGAATCATCGCGGCGGCTCGGCGGGTGCCGGCGTCCCGAGCAACGGCGGCCCCGGAAGCGGGTAGGCCGGGGCATAAAGCCGGTCGAAGGTGGCCCGCAGGTGGGCATCCTCGATCTCGCGGTGCTTCGCGGCACGATATTCCATTTCACCCACGAAGAGGATGAAGGCGAACAGGCCGACGAGCAGCGCGGCGTTCGCGGGGGAAGTCACGAAGGGGACAACCGCCATCGCCATCACGCAGAGCGCCTTGCCCACAAGCGACGCCCAGAAGGTGGCCCGAAGATAGTTCATCCGGTAGGCCAGCAGGGCCCGGAGGATCCGGCCGCCGTCCATCGGGAACGCCGGGAACAGGTTGAAACACCCCATCCGGAAATTCCAAATCATCAGGAAGTATCCGAAATCCAGCAACGTGATGGCGGCGGAGTCGTCAGCCGCGGCGTTGGTCGCCAAATCGGCGGCCGATTCTGCGGGAAGCGCGAGCCAGAGCAGGGCGGCGATGACAAAGTTCACCGCCGGCCCGGCCAGAGTGATGAGCAGCTCGCGTTTCGGCTCGCGGGGGATCAGGTCGAATTCGGCCATGCCGCCGATCGGCAGCAGCAGGATCCGGCGCACGCCGATGCCGAAATACATCGCCGTGAAACAATGACCCAATTCGTGGAGGACGACACACGTGAAAAACGCCAGCAGGACGCCGGAATACTGCAGGGCTCCGACCCACCCGGCGTCCGCCCAGCCGGTGAAGGCCTGCACTCCGAGAAAGAGGAAGAAGGAGAAGTGAACCGCGAGCTGGATGCCGCGCACTCGGAAAAGGTTCATTGACCACCCAAGCATGTCGCTCAACAAAGGCGCGCCCGTGAAATATGCCAGCGCGCACTTGTCATTCTGAAGCACGGTCCAGCGTGGAACGCACCGCGCCGCCGCCACTCCTCCCTTGATGTCCGACACCGCCAAGACGCCCACCATCCTCGTCATCGATGATGATGCCGAGATCCGCTACTCGCTTTCGCGCGTCCTTTCCTCGCGCGGCTACCAGGTTTCCGAGGCGCCGAGCGGCGAGCAGGGCATCGCGCTGGTGAAGAAAGGGCCGCACCCGGATCTCGTCTTTCTCGACGTGCGGATGAGCGGGATGAGCGGCATCGAGGCCTTGCAGCACATCCGCTCGGCGAATCCGCGGCAGCTCGTGGTGCTGATGACGGCGTTTGGCACGGCGCAGACCGCGATCGAGGCGATGAAATACGGCGCGTTCGATTACGTGATGAAGCCGTTCGACCCCGCGAAGGTGCTCACGCTCGCGCAGAATGCGCTCAAGGCGCACGCCGATCTCCGCGCGGTCGGGGACTACAAGCCGACGATCAACGCCGACGATTATCGCGAAGGCATCGTCGGCAGCTCGCCCGTGATGCAGGACGTGTTCAAAGTGATCGGCCAGGTGACGGCGAGCGACGTCACGGTGATGATCACCGGTGAGAGCGGCACGGGCAAGGAACTCGTCGCCCGCGGCATCTGGAAACACAGTCACCGCGCGAACAAACCGTTCATCGCGGTGAACTGCGCCGCGATTCCCGACAATCTGATCGAGAGCGAGCTCTTCGGCCACGAGAAAGGTTCCTTCACAGGCGCCACGGTGCAGCGGCTCGGGAAGTTCGAACTCTGCGATGCCGGGACGATCTTCCTCGATGAAATCGGAGACATGGCGCTGGCGACGCAGACCAAGATTCTGCGGGTGCTGCAGCAGGGTGAGATCCAGCGCGTGGGTGGCACGGAGACGATTCGCGTCGACGTGCGGATCATCGCGGCGACAAACAAGGATCTCGAGGAGATGGTGAAGGCGAAGACGTTTCGCGAGGATCTCTACTATCGACTCAATGTCGTGCGGATCAAAATGCCGACGCTGCGGGAGCGGGTGGAGGACATCCCTCAGATCGTGGACTTCTGCCTGCAGAACCTGGTGAAACAGAAGAAAACGCGCGTCTCCAAAGTCTCGCCCGAGGCGATGGCGGTGCTCGTGCGCCATCGCTGGCCGGGCAACGTGCGCGAGTTGGAAAACGTGATTTACCGCAGCGCCGTGATTGCGCAAGGCGACGCGATCCTCGTGAAAGATCTCCCCGTGGAAATTCGCGGCGTGGGGGAGAACGCGGCGGCCGCGTTGCCGGGTGACGCCACCGCACCGGCGGCGACGGCCGGTGACGCGACGCCGGGGACCGCGCGGGCGATGACGCTGGTGGGCGCGCTGGACTTCGTGTTCGAGCAGCTCAAGACGGCGGAGGAACCCGTGATGGCGCGGATCGAGCGCGAGATGATCACGCGGGCGCTGGCGAGTGACGGCGGCGACGAAGCGAAGGCCGCGAAGCGACTCGGCCTCACCAAGGCGGCGTTGCAGAAACGCGCGAAAGCGGAATGAGTTTTCCCTGATATCTGCCCAAGGAAGCCTTCCATGAAACCACGATTCATCCTCCTCGCCCTGGCGACTGCCGTGGCGGTGTTCGCCGCTGAAAAAGCCAAACCGATCAAGGCGCTGCTGGTGACGGGCGGCGGTTTCCACGACTATGACGCGCAGCGCAAGACGCTGGTCGAGGGACTAAGCCAGCGGCTCAACGTCGAGATCACGGTCGCGCAGGAAGGCACGACCCGCGAGCACCGCAATAGCATCTACGAGAAGGCGGATTGGGCGAAGGGCTATGACGTGATCATCCACAACGAATGTTACGGCATGGTGGCTGACCAGGACTTCGTCGAACGGGTCGCGGCGCCGCACAAAGCGGGCGTGCCGGCCGTGATTTTGCACGCGTCCGTGCACAGTTATCGCAACGCCCCGACCGACGAGTGGCGCCAGGTCATCGGGCAGAAATCGATGAAACACGACTCGCGGCGCGACCTGGTGGTGCAGACGCTGCCCGCGAACCATCCGATCATGCGCGGGTTTCCGGCGGATTGGAAAGACCCGCAGGATGAGCTCTACGAGATCGAGAAGGTGTGGCCCGAGGTGGTCCCGCTCGCCAAATCCTACAGCGAGACGACGAAGAAGGATCACACCGTCGTCTGGACGAACACCTACGGCAAGGGCCGTTCCTTTGTGACGACGCTCGGTCACTTCGACGCAACGATGAAGACCGACGCGTTTCTCGATTTGGTCGCGCGCGGCCTGCTGTGGTCGATCGGCAAGCTGAAGGATGACGGCACGCCGCAGCCGGGCTACGGTGCGGATGGAAAGTGATCGCGTAGCGCGGGTGTCCTGCCGGCCTTGCGCAGAAATGCCGGCAGGATGCCGGCGCTACGTGCCATGAATTTCTATCTCGCGTCGGGCAACGCGCACAAAATCGCCGAGCTGCGCGCCCTCGCCGCGGCCTCGGCACTCCCGGTCACGATTGGCTCCGCCCGCGAGGTGGGCGGGATGCCGGAGGTCGCGGAAGACACCGGGAGCTTCATCGGCAACGCGCGGAAAAAAGCGCTCGCGCTCCGCGGCCGGCTGCCGGCCGACGCGTGGGCCTTGGCGGACGACAGCGGTGTGTGCGTCGATGCGCTCGGTGGCGGACCGGGCGTCGAGTCGGCGTATTTCGCCGGGCCGCAGGGCGACGCGCGGGCGAACCTGGCAAAACTCGTCGAGGTCATGCGCGGCGTGCCCCCGGCGCGGCGCGCCGCCAGATTTTACTGCGTGTTGCTCGTGGTCGGGCCGGCGGGCGAGGAACACATCATCGAGGGCTCGTGTTTTGGCCGGCTGTTGCCCGAGCCGCGCGGCGGCGCCGGTTTCGGTTACGATCCGCTGTTCGTGCCCGACGGATACACGGAGAGCTACGCGGAACTGGGCGACGCGGTGAAAGCGACGATCAGCCATCGCGCCCGCGCCTGGGCGAAACTGGCGGAGTGGGTGGAGGGAAGGAACAGCTAAGCCCGGACATTTCACTCTGCTCGTAGGCGAAGCTGCGCGTTGCCCGAAATCCCCTTTTGTGTTCGTGGCTCTACGATGTCCGGGCTAGCCCGGATATTTCATGCTCTACTCGGCAGCGACCCTACACGGTGTGCTCGGATCAAGTCTGCAGATTCAACCGTTTTGGCGATCCGGGCTAAGGGCAAAACCCCAAGCGGTTTTGCTTTTAGCCCGCATCGGACGCACGCTCACGCAAGCTCACCGCCTGTCCGCCGACCAACGCCGGAAAAAGGACGCAGAAAGCATGAAATAGGCGGGCTAGTCGGTGGGATCGGATTCCCTCGGTTCAATTCTTCGCCCTGCGCGCCTATCCGAGCATCTGACCGTTTTTGTTTGGAACAGGATGAGGAGGAGCTGTCCGGCAATTCCGCGAAACCTGCGTAGACATTTGGCGAAAGGCGCGGTGGAGTAGCGGCTCGAAACCTCCATCATTGCAGCAGAGGACCATTGCATGAAATCGACTCGACGTGACTTTCTGGCCAGGACCGCACTCGCCGGCACCGCGCTGGGCGCCGCCCAATTCCTTCGCGGCGCAGCCGCGTCCGCCGCGACTACGGCCGGCGGTGCGCGCCCCGGCGGTGGCAAACAAACCTTCAACATGTGCGGCTATGCGGCGCCCCGGATCGAAAAGATCCGCGTCGGCATCGTCGGCATCGGCTCGCGCGGCGGCGGCGCGGTCGCCCGGCTCAAGCACGTCGAGGGTCTCGACATCAAGGTGCTGTGCGACGTGCGCGACGAGCGCGCCGCGGAGGGGCTGCGCCGGCTCGACGGCACGGCGCACAAGCCGATCACGATTTCCGGCCGACCGGAATCGTGGAAGGAAATGTGCGCGCGCGACGACCTCGACGTCATCTACAACTGCACGCCCTGGCACCTGCACGCGCCGATCTCGGTGTTTGCGATGGAGCACGGGAAGCACGCGTTCTCGGAAATCCCGGCGGCGGTGACCATGGACGAATGCTGGCAGATTGTGGAAACCTCGGAGCGCACGAAGAAGCACTACATGATGCTCGAGAACTGCTGCTACGATTTCTTCGAGCTGATCACGCTGAACATGGCGCAGCAGGGGTTCCTCGGGGAAATCGTGCACGGCGAGGGCGCCTACCTGCACGACCTGATGCACCTGAATTTCAGCAAGACCGGCTACCGCGACATGTGGCGGCTGAAGCAGAACGCGGCGCGCAACGGCAATCTCTACCCGATGCATGGACTCGGCCCGATCGCGCAGATCATGAACATCAACCGCGGCGATCGTTTCGATTACCTGGTGTCCGTGCAGAGCAACGATTTTTCGATGCGGCGGAAGGCCGACGAGCTCGCGGCGACGGACCCGTTCTTCGCGCCGTATTCGGGGGAAAACTACCGTGGCAACATGAACACGACGACGGTGCGCACCGAAAAGGGCCGCACCCTCGTGGTGCAGCACGACGTGTCGAGTCCGCAGCCGTATTCGCGCCTGCACACCGTGGTCGGCACCAAGCGCACCGTGCAGAAATATCCCGAGCCCGCCCGGATTTCCGATGGCACCCACAAGTGGCTCGGCACCGCCGAGCAGAAGAAGTTCGAGGAGCAATTCACCTTCGACCTGGTCAGGAAGATCGGCGAAACCGCAAAGAAAGTCGGCGGTCACGGCGGCATGGATTTCATCATGGACTGGCGCTGGGCCAGCCTGCTGCGCGCCGGGCTGCCGCTCGACATGGATGCCTACGACGGCGCCGCCTGGACCGCGATCGGGCTGTTGTCGGAGAAATCGGTGGCGAATCGCTCGAATTCCGTCGAAGTGCCGGATTTCACCCGCGGGGCGTGGAAGACGAACCGGCCCGTGGATCTGTCGCTGAAGCAGACGGTATGAATTCCGAATTGATGGTAACCCGGATATTTCATGCCCTACTCGCCAGCGACCCGACACGGTGTGCTCGGATCAAGTCTACAGATTCAACCGTTTTGGCGATCCGGGCTAAGTGCAAAATCCCAAGCGGTTTTGCTTTTAGCCCGCATCGGACGCACGCTCACGAAAGCTCACCGCCTGTCCGCCGACCAACGCCGGAAAAAAGACGCAGAAAGCATGAAATATGCGGGCTAGGGGCCGACCTCCGGGCGGCCCGTCCGGATGTCCGCATGTTTGCGGCCCGCCCGGAGATCGGGCCCTGCCTGTCGATGATTGTTTTTTGGGTGACGGCTCTACTTGCGTCCACGGCGCACGCTGCCGAAGCCAAGCTCGGCATCGGCCTTTACGGCTCCAACGGCCACCAGATTGCGCCGGCGAAACTGGCGAAGCACGCGCAGGCGCAGCTCGTGGCGGTGGCCGGCTTGCGCGCGAACATGGCGGCAGCGCTGCCGCCCGAGGTGAAGCGGCATGCGTCGCTCGACGAATTGATCGCGGATCCGGCGGTGCAACTCGTCTCGCTCTGCTCGCCGCGGCGGGCGGATCAGGCGCGCGATGCGATCCGCTGCCTTGAGGCGGGGAAGCACGTCTACGCGGAGAAGCCGTCGGCGCTCACCGAGGCCGAGCTCGATCGGATTCTCGCGGTGGCCCAGCGCACGGAGAAAGCCTTTCACGAGATGGCCGGCACGGTCTTCGCCGCGAACTATGCGCCGATGCGCAAGCTCGTGCGTGAGGGCGCGGTGGGC
>Ga0163144_10031894_pt1 | contig 10029 bp, 15 predicted proteins | sample OliLak19BULKMAT1_FD_123175 | JGI IMG/M metagenome (GOLD analysis project Ga0163144, IMG submission 123175) | Freshwater microbial mat bacterial communities from Lake Vanda, McMurdo Dry Valleys, Antarctica - Oligotrophic Lake LV.19.BULKMAT1 | ecosystem: Environmental > Aquatic > Freshwater >...
AGATCAGCGACCGCGCCACCCCTTCTTGTGCAATGTGGTGCCAAACTGCCGCTAGAGCGATGAGCTGGACGGCACCTGCGGTGCCACCTGTGTGGACCACGCGCCATAAAGCGAATGCCCAAGAGTCGTCGCGGTGGCGGTGCTGAACGAATCCAAGCAACGCAGCGACGGATAGAAGCACGATTCCAAAGTTGAGGAGAAGGCGGTCAGATCCCATCCATCGACAGTACTCATGACTGGGCCTCGTGCTTTTCAGATCTCGGTCACAATGCTGGCAGGCGGCGTAGCGGCTTCAGAGCCAAACGCTTGGCTTTTGCCCTTCCTGCCGCCTTGAGCTTCCATGACCTGGTTAGCTGGGTTCAAATCGCGATCGGGAGCGGGCCTGCTCTTTCCTCTGCTCCTGCTTCCGACCGATTTGGCAGTTCGATTGTCTCATGCTTACGCCGCTGCCTTATCAGCCGTTGAGAGCTACTGTTGCGTTGATGCGCATGCGTAGTTGCAAGGGAGGGCCGCCCGTGCAACTACGGCAGCTCAGCGCTCGGCTCACCGCGCCAGCGTATTCCCGGCTCTTCTTCGCGGGATCCGTTCACACTTCCGTCTTCCCGTTCAAGCAGGATCCGTTCACGGGCGCGTACAAGAAGCTGTAAACTCAAACTCATGCAGGCCGAGCCGCGCCTCATTCACCCGGAGCGGTGTCACCCCACGTGCCGGTGCCACGCAAGTGCGGTGATTGTTGCGGTTCGGTCCAACCGATCAACACGCCGCGCCAAATCCAGCCAGAATCGACGCGAAATTCGAGCAAACGTTCGGCGCCTTCGAAGCTCTCGACCGCCGGACCCTCCCAAATCACTCGCGCTGTGCCGGTGACCGACAACACCGCACCCGACTTGAAATCGAGCGCCAGAAAGCCTGCGCGCGGGTTCACCTCGAGGTTACCGAAGGTGTTGAACATGAAGTTGCCAGCGAAATCCGGCAGCGTGAGCGTCGTCGCGCCGTCGACAACCTGGCTGCGAATGAAGCCGGGCCGTCCGCCGCGATGCGATACATCGATGCCCTCGGCGCCGCCACGCTGCGCGTCGCGTGAGCCGGTGGCGATGAACGCGGTGTCGGTGCGCGCGAGCATCGGCATTGCCTGCGCCGAGAGCACGGCGCTTTCCGCGCTCGGCAACATGCGCGCTTCGGGCGCCATGAAAGTACCGGCGCGCGACTGAATGTACTGTTTGCAGTTGCCGAAGCTCTGCTCAACCGAAAGCTCGAACCCACCGTTGGCGACTCGAGCAACGCGCCCGTTGGCTCGATTGCGCCGGCGAGTGACGAGCTCGATGCCGAGCAGTCCGAGAGGAGCGCCCGCGAGCAGATTGGATGCCAACGGATCGCGCGGCAGCGGCGCGGCTAGGATGAGCAAGCTGCGCGGCGTCGGCGCGCGCACGAAGCCGGGTTCCCCGATCAGCAAAGACGCCCACAATACCCCGCTAGGGCCCGCGCTCCCGAGCGCCAAAAACGGTAAATCTTCGAAGAATTCGCGGTGTTCGTCGGGCATGAAGTCGCGCATGATGTTGCGCCCCATGTGCTCGACCCGCTCGCGCACGCCTACCCGCTCTTGGACGCGCTGTTCGCCGTCGTGAAACGGCGATTCCTCGCGCGCCCAGCCGATCGGCTTGCGCAAGCGCGGCAGCTGGCTGGCCATGCTCAGCCCTTGGGCGTCGCGAGCATCGGCATGAAACCTGGCAGTACCTCGATACGACCCAGCCACGCGCGCAACGCCGGGTACGGCTCGAGCGAGATATCGCCCTCTGGTGCGCGCGCTACGTAGGCGTAACAGGCGACATCGGCGAAAGTCGGCGTCGCGCCCACCAAGTAGTCTCGCTCGCTCAACGCGGTCTCCAGCGTGCCGAACAGTTGATTGGCCACCGTGACAGCGCGCTCGTAGTCGAGCTTGGCGCCGAGCAGCCGCACGACCCGCGCCGCCGCCGGCCCGGAAGCGAGCGGCCCCGCCGCCACCGAGAACCAGCGCTGCACCGCGGCTTTGCCCTGCGCTGTGCGGGGCCAGAACCGACCGGCCTCGTCGTAGCGCTCGCCGAGGTAAACGAGGATCGCGCAGCTGTCGGCGAGCGTGACGTCCCCGTCTTCGATCACCGGCACTTGGCCAAAGGCGTTCCTGGCCAAAAACTCGGGCTGCTTGTGAACGCCTTTCATCAAGTCCACGTGGACCAACTCGTAGGGCAAGCCGAGCAACGAAAGCCCCAGCTCCACGCGGTGACAGTGGCCAGAAATCGGGTGGCGAAACAAGCGAATCGGCTGATTGGGCTTCATGACCAGCATCGTGCTACCCCCCGCAGCTGACAACAATCCGTTAGATTGACAAGTTACTATTCCTCTTTCAGAAACAATCCATGGACCGCTTTACGCTGATGCAGACGTTCGTGGCCGTAGCCGAGGAAGAAGGATTCGCGCCCGCTGCGCGTCGGCTCGGCGTGTCCCCGCCGGTCGTCACGCGCGCGGTCTTGGCATTGGAAGAGCACTTGGGAGCGCGCTTGCTCGAGCGCACGACGCGCAAGGTGCGCGTGACCGAGACCGGCTCGCGTTACCTGGCCGACTGCAAGCGACTGCTGGCTGAGGTCGAAGACGTCGAGGCAGCCGTCAGTGGCGCGCACGGAAAGGCGCGCGGCCTGCTTGGCATCACGGCGTCGGTCATGTTTGGGCGGCTGTTCGTGGGGCCAATCCTGGTCGACTTCCTGGCCAAGTACCCGCAAGTCACCGCCCGCGCGCTCTTGGTCGATCAGGTCGTCGACTTGATCGATGAAGGTCTCGACGTCGCCGTGCGGATCGCTCACCTGACCGATTCGACGCTCACCTCAGCCAAGGTCGGCACCGTGCGACGCATCACCTGCGCGGCGCCCAGCTATTTGAAAAAGCACGGCGTGCCCCGGGCGCCACGCGACCTAGCCGACCATACGTGCTTCGTCTTCTCCACTGAGCGCGCGGCGCCGTCCTGGGCTTACCAGAACGCCGGGCGGCCGCTGTCGTTTCGGCCCCGTCCCACGTTGCTTGTCAACAGCTCGGAGGTCGGCATCGAGGCCGCTGTAGCAGGAGCCGGCATCACGCGCGCGCTCTCGTACATGGTCGCCGGCCACGTCCAAGCCGGCCGGCTGCGCATCATTTTGGAAGACTACGAGATCGAACCGATCCCGATCCACGTCGTGTACCGCGAGGGGCGGCGCGCGCCAGCACGCGTGCGCGCGTTCGTCGATTTTGCGGTCGGAAGGCTGCGCGCGGATCCGGCTTTGGGCCTGAAGTTCATGTCTCGACGCGAAGATTGAGACCGAGGCAATTGGGGCGAAGGCTCACCCCCAGTCGCGCCGACGTTACGCGTACATCTCGGCGAGGGAAGCACAGATCGGGTTGTCGACGGACAGCGCGGCTTTGCGGAGCGCCGCCCTGTCGAGCGGGACTCGGTGAAGCTGAATGCTGACGTTGCCCCCGGTGGATTCGATTGTGGCGTATTCGGCGTGGGGCAGGACGGTGGGCGGCCCTCCACCGACGTATTCCTTGAATGGGATGCCAACGCTGCCGGGATTGACCAGTAGGAACCCCCGATGCTGTCGCAGCATCTGGATGTGCGTGTGTCCTCCAGCCATAACCGTCGCCTGCTGTCCCGCTAGCATCGCGTCGAGCACCTCCGGAGCGGTAGTCGCGAGCAGGTCGGCGACGTTTGATTCGGGAGTGCCGTGAAAGAGCAACAGCTCGTTGCGGTCGTCCAACGGGAGCTTCAAGGACCCTTGGAACGAGCGAATGAAGTCGATGGCGTCGCTTAGCAACTCGTCGCGACACCAAGCCACCGCTTCGAGCAAGACCGGTATCCTTGTGTAGTCTGCGACCAGGCTCGGCTCGAACATGAACTCGTCGTGGTTGCCAAGGATGCAGGCGCAGCCAAGCTTCTGCAGCCGTTCGAGAACCGCCAATGGGCGTGGACCCAGCGTCGCCACATCCCCGAGGCAAACGGTCTGATCGGCGCCGCGACGGTGAATGTCGTCAAGGACGGCGTTGAGAGCGAGCTCGTTGCCGTGGATGTCCGAGATGAGCGCCGTTCGCATCGATTGCCTCAGTATGCAGAACCCGTCGGGCAACGGTAAGCCGTTGTGTCCAAAAAGTGACCGCCTGAATTGTCGCACGATTTTTGAAAAAGGGGACGCTGGAAAACAGGTGCGCCTCACCAGGATCAAGTCGAGCTTGAGCATTTCGAACCGTCCGGCCCCACAAGTCGCGATCGCGACGAACGCCACGTCAGCAACCAGTGTGTGACAAAGTTTGAACCGGCCGGCCCGCACCGGCGAAGCAGGCCGAGATCCTGTGAGCGCTAGGGATCACGCTTTACGCTTGTTCTCCACTCGTGCCCGGAACCCTTGATTGGAGCTAAAGTTGACTACAGGCGGCGGAGTAGCTATCGGGATCGCAAGCCAAAAAAAGCCGTACTGCCCTCAGCGGTGGTGTTGCTCAAGGGATCGTCGGAGCTGCTCATCCACCGGAATTATAAGAAATGAACACGGGGCAGCAGGGACGCCGACAGCAATCAAAGAGCCGTCGGAAGAGGGCGGGGGCTGTAAGTTTGGCGCTGTTACTCCTCCTTGTCACGGGACTGCTATTTGTCCCCCGCTTGGGAGCATGGATAGGTTCGGGCAGTTGGGCCAGATCGCGAATTGGACAAAAGGAAGAGGGAAAAATCCTCGCGCCGGTTTCTAAAGTCGCAGATCGAGCCCACGCGGTTCGGAAGGTGCGAGCCCGACTCCTAGGGCGCAACCGAGAAGCTGGCTCTCTGGGTCAGGCGGGGTCTCAGCCTAGGCCTAGCGATGAGGAACTAGGGAAGACGCTCACGCATCCGGTTAACATCAAGAAAGAACTAGAAGCCGGTAACGAGAAGTGGTTGGCGACAGTGGTGAGCCTGGAAGATTTGTTCTTCGCCCGTGAAGCGCGTCTGGAGTGCGCGTCAGAGGTAGAGGGAGAGGTTCGAAATGGGTGTCTGTATTCTCTCGACATGAGTGTTGAACGAACGGGACCCACTCAAGGAGTCATCCGGCTCGCCAATGCGGATGCGAGTGGCAATGACGGCGAGCCGCTGTGTCAGCTGTTTGCAGAGTGCCTGGCATCTGGCCGCTTGGGCCAGAACGTGGCTCTGCCGGAAGGTTCTCAGATGGCGTATGGCTTTAAGCAGCGTATCTTCTCGCCCCTTGCCGACGCCGAGCTCAGCGATCCAATAAAGCTGGCAGAGATGATCGATACAGATCGCGTCTTGCTTGATGAATTGAAGACAAAAATGTCACCGAGCTCCACGAAAGACAAGTACATGTTCCTGACAAACACCATGATCCTGAAAACTGAAGAAGCGCTGCTACACGAAGTGCAGACTGGCAAGCGATCTCAGGCAAAAAAAGCAGTACTGCCCTCTGAGGCGGCACCCGCTGAGTTGCTCACGGGCTCGTCGGATCTGATCATCCAGCCCATCGGACTATAAGAAATGAACGCGGGGCAGCGCCTTCTGCTCGATTTGGCAGTTCGATTGTCTTACTCTCACGCCCAATTGCCCAACGACCACTTCGATGTTCACTTGAAAATCTTCATGGGCTTGTCTGCCTGCACAATGAAGGTCACCGAGGACGACAAACAACGCGCTCAGGTGATCTAGTGCATGTTTCGTGAAGGGAAGACGATTTTACGAGTAGTAATGATGAAAGCCTCATAGGAATTGGTCGCGACTTGGCCGTACTGTTGGGAGACAAAAAATGGGCGGCAAAAGTCGAAATCATCGCGACCGGTCGCAACTTCCGCCGGCTGGAGACGCAGTTGATTGCCTCCACGCCGCCACTTGCTCGGTGAGTGCATGATCGTCGTCCACCACCTGAACAACTCCCGCTCGGATCGGATCCTCTGGCTGCTCGAGGAGCTCGGCCTCCCCTACGACATCAAGACCTATACGCGCGACGCTACGACCCATTTCGCACCGCCGGAGCTCAAAGCCGTACACCCGCTCGGCAAGTCACCGGTAATCACTGATGGCAACGTCACCGTCGCGGAATCCGGCGCGATCATCGACTACGTGATCCGCCATTACGCGAAGGGCCGGCTGCAGCCCGACCCCGGAGCGCCGCTCTACGACGAGTACATGCACTGGCTCCACTACGCCGAGGGATCCGCGACCGTTCCACTGCTGCTGCTGCTCTACACGACCCGGATGGGCGGCAACATCGCTGCGGCGCTCAAGCAGCGCATCGACGAGGAGCTCGCGAATCACCTCGACTACATCGAACGGGCGCTCGCCGGCCGACAATTCATCGTCGGGAACGATCTCACCGGCGCCGATATCCAGATCACGTTCGTCGGGGAGATGGCAAAGCTTCTCGGACGGCTCGGGGCGCACCCGAATCTCACTGCCTACGTGGAGCGCATGCACGCGCGACCCGCCTATCGGCGAGCCATCGAACGCGGCGGGCCATCGAAGTTGGACATCTGAGTGGGCCAGTGGCCTGCGTATCGTGCGCCTCACGTCAAGCGAGTCACGACGACGCAGCGCGGCTGAGGGCAGGCACTGTTGCGAGCCTTTGTTGGGCGGCGCCTGTGGGTTGGTGTTGCCTCAAGGACTCGACCGCTAGCGTCCGCGACCTAGGCGATCGCGAATCGCGGACTCGTACGGGCTGGCAGTGAGGGTGAGGGGACGCTCGCCCGAGGCAAGGTAAGCTCGTAGCCTTGGTCGCGTCAGCAACGCCGCGCGGTGGACGCTGAGATACCTGCACTTGGCCTACTCGTCAGCAAGCGGGTTACCCAAGAGCTCAAGCCAAGCGTCGACCGCCTCGAAGAGGAAGTAGTCTGAGGCCATCGGAACAGCCCCCGCAAGAAATGGCGGCTTCCGCTGGGCGAGTAGATTGTCAAATGCAGCGAACCGACTGGAAACCGTGGCGAGAAAGTCGGCAAAGAATTCGCTCCACTGGTCGTGCGTAGGGATGACTCGTGGCCGAAGGTCGCTATGGGCAAAGTTTGTGCGACGAAGTCCCCCGCCCAATGAAGCACAGGGAGGCTTGCGAAAGGCCCGCCCAGTCGACCCTTGTCGTTGACCCAGGAGGGGCCGGCCTCGATGCGTTCGTCGGCGAATTCGACGCCGTGATCGATCAAGAGATAGCGGAGCGCCTGACCTCGGCCCCGACAATTAAAATAGCGCAACGTGATGCGGTCGGGTACGTCGGCTTTGGATAGTGGCACGGGTGAAACCTTGTATTGTTTGAATCAACGTAGTGTCCCGCCCAGCTTCGTCCGCCCAACCTGCCGCGCTTCTGCTGCGAGGGCCAGAGGGAGCCTGTAAGGGCGAGCGGCAGTGCTCGTCTGCTGCGGGCGTATGAACGGGATTGTTAGCCCGCCGACTGCGCCCACGGGTCGACCAGGGTGGCGGTCCATGCGGAGATTTCGTTCATCCGCTGAATCCAACGCGCAATCGCTGGATATTCCTGGCTCGGAAAACCCGTTGCAGAGAAGTACGTCGTCATTCCTGCGACAGAGAAGTCGGCAATGGTCACGTTGTCACCGCAGATAAACTGGCGCCGCTCGAGAATGGATCCGAGAACGCATAACGTTGAGACGAGTTCGGCGTCTCGCCCGAAAACGTCACGAGATTCGGCATTCGACACGAGGCCTAATATTTGTGCAACACGAGCTGCTAGAACTCGCGTTACCACGGGTTGCCAATGTGAGGGAGAATGTCGGCTCTCGTCATATTGTCGCGAGAGGAGAGCACGAAGTTGCCATGCGCCTCTGCAAGATGGACGAGAATTGCATTCGATTCCCACAGAATGAATTCTTCATCAACCAGAGTCGGAACCTTCCCCGACGGGTTGATCTTGAGGTAGTCGGCGGTTCGCCCTTCGCCTCGATAGACGTCCACCGACCGGACATCGATGTTCAGTTCGAGGTGTTTGGCGACGGCCAATGCTTTTCGTCCGTTCGCCGATATCGCCGTCGTGTAGAGCATCAGCATGCGGATCCCCTTAAGGTACTGCGTTTCAGCTGCGAGCGCTAGTGGGAGCCTGTGAAGGCGTTCGGCGGCCATCGTCCGCCGGGATGGCGTGGAAGTGCGGGTTAAACCGCCATATGCTGGGAGTCTGGCTATTGAAGTGATGCAACATTGTCGGGTGGAAGTCCAACCTTCCGCGCAATCGCACGGAGCCGCGAGGCGTATTCGGGGTTACGTTCCGCAGGGGATGGTGGCTCCACAAGGTTGTAGCAAAGGGCGGCGACGAGGTCTCCAGTTGCCAGGTTAACCAGCACAGCTTGCGGCTCGTACTGCTGAACGCTCGGCTCCGCGTAGAGGCGGTCCAGCTCAGCGAGCGTGAGCGATACTAGTACGCCGTGGACTTGACCGCCTGGTTTTGGAACAAGTGCGGCACGCTGCCCGATCCGAAGCGTAAACCCGTCGACTGACGCCAGTTCAGGGCGTTGCGGCGTCAGCCCCTTACCACGCACGAGTTCCTCACCCATGAATAGTCCGTAAAAGAAAACGTCGACGCTTCGTGACGGCATGGTGTTCCCCGGTGTCGCTTCACTTTGCGGGTCAATGATAGAGGAATTCAGCCGTGGGCGCAGCCTGTCCGCTGCAATTTCGTGAATTCCTGGTTAGCCGTCCAGGGCCATTTTCTCCCGACAATCCGACACGAATCTGATCCATGTGTCGTCAGGTTTCCAGAAGGTGCAAAAAAGAGAGTTCGCCCTCTCGGGCGACCAGCCAAGGCGGAGCTGACCGTACAACGCGGCGAACGCAGATACTCGCCAGTTCAGCGCACAGTGTACGAAGGTTCTGCGCGACCCGCAGGTATCCATCACATCGACAAAGCGTTCGAAGTCAGAAACGAGCGGCTCCCCGAACTTCACGGGAATGTGATGGTACTCCATGCCTGAGCTCGCGACCAATCCGGCTTCGTCCGGTAAGCAGTACTTCGAGTCGAGCAAGCCAAGATTCACCACCACCTGAAAGCCTGCAGTGGCGACGTCGCTCACCTGGGGAGCGGTCGGCTGGCCTCCTGTTGCCCACAGGTTTCCGACCATCAAAAAGTTCTTTATGTCTTCGATAGCCATCCCGCTCAGGTACGGTAGATTTCGGGACGATTGATTTCCAGGAAGAATTCAGGGTGTGCCAGGGGCGTGAACGAAAACTGCCGGTAAAGCCCGTGAGCGTCCCTAGTAGCTAGGAGGAAGCGCCGAAGTCCTTGAAGGTCGGGATGTGCGTGGACTGTTTCTATCAACCATTTCCCCAGACCACGGCCGCGATGCCTTTCGAGAACGTAAACGTCACAGAGGTAAGCGAACGTCGCACGATCCGTCACAACGCGTGCAAGGCCGACTTGCAGGTCACCCGCGAACAAGCCGAAGCACAGGGATGCCTCAACGGCCCTGCTAACGATGTCTCGCGGGACTCCTTGAGCCCAGTACGAACGCGTCAGGTAGGCGTGCACAGCGTCAACATCTATCGCCCTCGAGTCCGTCAAGATCTTGTAGCCAAGTCGGTTTTCTTCAGTCGTGCTCATGCGCAGCTTTGTTAGCCCTCGTGGTTCTTTGCATAGAGGTCGAATTCGATGCCAGGAATGTCCGCCACAGAGGTCCTTCGCTCGTACGAAAAGCCGAGCTTTGTCAGGACGCGTGCCGATGCGACGTTGTCTGGGTGAACCCATCCGACAAGGCGTCGTAAGCCCAGCTGGTGGCGAGAGTAGTCGATGGTTGCGAGCGATGATTCGGTCGCCAACCCCATGCCCCAGAAGTTCGGCAGGAAGCGGTACCCGTGGTCAACCTCCTCGGTGTCGGGCAGAAACTTCGGCCCACAAAGTCCAACGACTTGGCCGGTTTTCTTCCAAACACAAGCAAACCGCCCGTAACTGCGGATTTCCGACCATCGCGGACACCTAGATCGCGGCATCGCGGACACCTAGATCGCGGCATCGCGGACACTTAGATCGCGGCATCGCGGACACCTAGATCGCGGCATCGCGGACACCTAGA
>Ga0163144_10031895_pt1 | contig 10029 bp, 9 predicted proteins | sample OliLak19BULKMAT1_FD_123175 | JGI IMG/M metagenome (GOLD analysis project Ga0163144, IMG submission 123175) | Freshwater microbial mat bacterial communities from Lake Vanda, McMurdo Dry Valleys, Antarctica - Oligotrophic Lake LV.19.BULKMAT1 | ecosystem: Environmental > Aquatic > Freshwater > Lake...
ACGCTTGGATCAACGGCCTTGATGCGGGTGTAGGTCTCCTTCAACAGTTCGACATAGTGGCCAGCATCGGATACCGCCACCCTTCCGCCATTTTCGACCGCCAGGTTTTGTTCATTCCAGATCTCAATCGCCTGAACCTTACCCTGGTAATGTTTGGTCAGCGCAGCCACAAAATTGCCCAGCTTGGCTGGATCATTCGGCATTCCATGGCCACCATTGGTGGTATAGAAGCGCGGCGAGCTGACCACAGAGAGCAGTAGGTTCAGCTTGGATGCATGCACGGCGTTGACCACCGCATCCAATTCGCCCCACGCATAATGCCCGGCTGGCCCTTCCTGGTCGCTCCAATGGATCTGCTGGCGCACCCAGCCAAAGCCAGCCTCATTGGCCCGCTTGAGCGGTAGTGTGCGGCTGGTGTAGAACAGATGCGCTGCCACACCAAACTGAAGCGCAGTGGTTTTCAGTGGGAACGGCAGGCCACCCGGCCCGGTCGGCGGCGTGGCGGTTGGCGTCGGTACAGGTGTAGAGGTGGCAGTTGCAGTAAGGGTTGGAACGAGTGTTGGCGTTGCGCTTGGGGCCAGCGTCGCGGTAGGAGGCACCGTAGCCGTCAGCATAGCTGTTGGCACGGCACTTGGCTGCTGCACGAGTATGGTTGCCGCTGGTAGGGCAGTTGGCTGTGCAGGCGCGGCCTGGCAGGCACTGGAGAGTGCCAGAAGAACCAACAGGGCGAAATAGCGTATTCGTTGGATGGGAACGAGCATGAACTTCTCTTGAACATTAGCGAAGTGCAGAATCATTGATCACATGTTTGATCTTACCCAAGCTGTGCTGCCCAATACTATGATGCTATCATGATACCATGCTGAGCCAAGCAAGGTCGAATTCTATTGTGCGATTAGTCATAGGTTTCTCTAACCTAATCGCGCGATGAGATATCTATTTCGAGTCGTTAGGCTGTTGGGTCGTATAGCTATACGGCCCTCTCCGTTGTGGGTTGTATTGGGCATGGAGTGTAGGAGAGGTGGTTGAATCAATGACCTATCATATTCGCGTCGCGACGGCCGCTGATGTCGCTCCTATCCTGGTACTTTTTCCTCGCTTAGCTGCATTTGAGCTTCCATCACAGCGTTCGCCCGAAGATCTGTGGCAGGGTGATGCAGAACTCCTGCAACGGTGGAGCACTGGTGCTGTACCGCAGTGCCTCGTGTATGTGGCCGAAAGTAGCAACCAAGCGATTCTTGGCGTCGCGATTGCGCAATTACGCCCCGAACTGTTGAGCCATATGCCAAGTGCGCATCTAGAAGTTCTGGTCGTAGGCGATGGGGCGGAAGGTCAAGGTATCGGCAAGGCGCTGATCAATATTGTCGAACAGGCGGTGTGGGAGCGTGGAGCTGGTAGCATGACTCTGCATGTGTTTCGTACCAACAGTCGTGCCCGTGCGCTGTATGAGCGCCTTGGCTATCTGGGCGAGCTGATCCGCTATATTAAATATCTACCAGGCGATAGTGCCAAATGACCAGGTGACAACATGACTTTTTTGACTGGGTGACAGGGTGACTAGGTGACTATGCTTGCTCAGCGCATTATCGCTTTTATCAAACATCTTTCACCGTGTCACCCCATCACCCTATCAGGTCGTCACCGTGTCACGAATGGCAGGTTCACCTCACTTCGAATATTAAACAGATTGGCTGCCTCGAGTGTGCTTGTGTTAACGCCATCCGAAACGACAATCCGCACGCCATAGTTGCCGGGCAGGCTGGCAAGTTGGGCTGCCGAGATTTCGAATGAACCACCCTTCAGATTGATCGCCAGCGGAATGGCTTGAACCGAATTACCCAATGTGCCAAGTTGCCGTGGCGGCAGAATGAATACCATCGCACTCAGATCACTGGCTGGCGTATCGCTATCGCCCTGATCCCAGCCAATCAGAATGCCATTCAGCGAACCAGCCGATGGAATGGCGGCGCTGGGCAGGTTTCCAGCTGGCGCTTTGGTCACACTCGCCCGCAAATTAGCGATTCCTGGGCTTTTTGGCGAAACATTGCGTGATGCCAACACAACAATGCTGCCTTGTGGTTGGCCAATATCGGCTGTCTTGCCTGGGCCAATCAGCTCGATCCGGGTTGTTGCTGCATCCCATGGGATGGCAAACGAGAAGAAGCCATGCTCGCCAGCATCATTGCCATCGCTATCGAATGCCGGCGTGAAGTTATACAGCCGGAAGCCAGATGGTGTGATAATCCGCAGTGCAAAGCGGCCCTCACCACTGCCCACTGGATCATTGAGTGTTGCCTCTGGCCGATCCGGCAAGCCCATATAGCGGAAGGATGGCAGCAGCGTGCCATTCACCGTGCTGCCGGTCGGTTTGTCGAGGCCACCCGGCACCTGGATGTAGCCGGAAAGGCTGATCAGCTCGGGGTCCTGTGGGTTGCGCAATTGGCCAATCAGCCAATCATAGCTCAGATTATCGATCCAGCGATCATAGGGATTGCCATCGCGTGCGCCAGTTGTATCCATAAAATTGGTGCTATCGCGCACCTCACGCGAGCCAGGCACCCCACCAGCACCGGTAGGATACACAACACCCAGCACGTCGTAGCCGCTGGCCTTATAGGGCCGCCCATCGCTTGCAGCATGGGTATACTCATCGCGGCAGCCAAGCCCGAACAGCAATTCCGCAACCCCACCGGTGCTACACGGGCGGCGGCTCAGTTGGAATGTGTGGCCCTGTTCGTGAACCACCGCTTCGGAAAAGCCCTGCTCGGAAATCACGGCATGGGGTGCAAACTCGCCAAGCGACATCCCAATCGCTCCGTGGCCAAAGGTTAGCGCTGCGTCATTTTCCGCAAACCAGCCATTGCGTGGCATCAGCACCAGCCGATCAAGCCCGGCAATATGGGCCGCAACGCTCCATCCGACAATCGACATCGCTGGTTCGAGGGTTGTGCGCGGGCTGACAGCAAAGCCTGGCACGAGCGCCGAACGAACATCGGCAATCGGGAAGGTGGCCCTGCGAAATTGCTCATTGGCAACAAATGTCGCATTGGCATCGGCCAGTGTTGGCGGGCGAGCTGGTGTGCTTTCGCCAATTCCGCGCCAATCCCAGGGCAGATACAGCGTCGTTGGGCTATCGGTGATCACAACCGGCAAACTGCCATTCAACACATTATCGGAAGCAGCCACACAATTCGGGAATGGCCCGCTTGGATCGGGGAACTGTGAATCGGCTGGCACATCGATACTCACGGTATAGTTCAGCCGCCGCAGATTGGGCTGCTTGTGGGGAATGAATGGCGCGGCAGTGCCAGTGCCATCGAACAGGAACAGGCGTAGTCCTTCGGGTGGAACCGTAACAGATTTGCTGTCGGTCGCTGCACTCATGCCATCATTGAGTGTCACTGTTACGTTCGCACCAACCGACGATGGATGCGAGCTGCTCAGTTCAACCATAAAAGCGGTTGCTTTGCCATCGACAATCGCGCTCGGGTGGAATACTGCCTGGACCGGGCTTGCATCGGCAATTGCGACATTCTTGGGCAGAAATGAGCGCCCATCGGCGGTGCGTACCCGAACCTGGACGCGGCCTGGATCGCTCTCGGAACCCTGGTCCATCCAACTACTGCCAGTAAACGTGCGGGCCGCTGGATCATCGGCGCGGCGGAAGCGCAGTGAGCAGACATCGAAGCGCAGGCGCAGGACGCGATTCGCGGCAGCTGCGTTAATGTCGAATTGATCATCGCTGCCGATATCGTCCTTATCCCACAGTTCGACGACACCCTGAACATCGCCACCAGCCAGATCGCGAACATCGGCCCAGGTGCGTGTGACCGAATATGCTGGATCCCACATGGTGTGATCACGCTGATCGATCTGCGGGCCAGTGCTGAGAACCGGTGCAGTCACGAAGTCGCTCAGGCCCAATTTGGGGTAGAAATCCTGTTGGGCGGCCCAGGGGAAAATGCCACCATAATCGGAACCATGCTCGATCGCCTGCGCCTGGGAGATTTCGAGAATAACCGAACCAGATGCTGCCCGCGCTACTGGAATACTCCCGCCAATAAGGCTGGCGAGCACGGCCAGAAACAGCAGCATGACATTGCGGGATGGCCTGCGAATGGAGTGATGGAGACGCATTGCTTCCTCCTCTGTGATATGTTCGTGAAGCACTCGACATTGCCAAATGGCTTCACAACAAGGACGGAGTAGCCGTGCGTCACCTTTCCTGCATAAAAAACGTGCCTACTATAGGGGTCAGTAATAGAGGTGGGAAGTAATAGATGATGTCCATCAGTTGGTACCTCATAGCCTATGTCCGTTATGTGTCCTCCTATGGTCTCCCACACATCCAGGAAACTTCCCTGCTAGAGCATTGAGCTGAATAGATGCTATGCGCTACTATTTATGTCATTGAGGCACCCAAGATAGCGATGAGTGGTTCGCTACGATTGGAGGCATATCAACAGGGAAGGAAGCTCGCCATGCTTGAATTACTCATGATCGCTATGTGTCTGATCATCATCTTTCCGATGGGTCTCAGGATGGTGGTGGAAATAGCAGCAGCGCTCATCAATGCCCATGGTGGCATATTCGTTGCTGTATTCGTGATCAGCGTCGTGCTTCTGTTGCAAAAGCTACCCTAATATTGATATGGAGATCGGCATGATCGAGTTTCTGTTTATGTGCTGCATTGTCGCGCTCCTACTGCCGGGTTTCCATAATGTGATCGGTATGGCAATGCGCAGGCTGTATACACAACTTGGGCGATTCGCTGGGCCAAGCGTGATCCTAACCTTCCTGATTTTGATGTGGTGGGTATTTGGTGACACGCTGCAATCGCACAGCCCTATGTACAGTAGCGTGTTCAGGTGAGGAGCTATGTGTTAGGCTGCTGAACGCACATTCTCGGCACCCGATGGCGTTGATCAGTTCCAGTGAAACATGCGCTCTGCTTTATCGATTGTTGGGATAAGCGCCCGCCGACCACGGGTGTACTCAGTTGAGAGGCGTATACCAGCCTGGCGCACCCAGGGTGTTCGCGAATGGCGTAGGAAGCGCAGGCTGCGGCGCACCAACACATTCAACCAGCGTAAACTGCGATCCCGCCGACCAAGTAACAGCACCGCTGGCACAATAAATGGCCAACCAGGAATGATCGGCAATATAAAACCAAGGATCGCAACAAACAGAAAGATCAGGCCAAGAATGCGCCGGATCAGGCGGATAAACGGGGCGATAATTGCAAACAGTGTTGGCATGTGGTTCTCCGTATCCAGGGACGGTCGAGATTTGCATCCCGGTGGTGTCGATGGCGTCCGCAGGACGCACATGAGATAGAACGCAATATACTATCGAAATGTTGCGCTCTACTGAAGCGAGATGGTAACTGGTTCGCCAGCAAGCTGCCCACAGGCCGCCGCAATTGCAATCCCACGCTCAACCCGCACGGTGCAGGCGATTCCATGGAATTGCAACTCGCGCTGGAAGTTCAGCACGCGCTCCCATTCTGAACGGCCAAGCGGCATGCCCGGTACGGGATTCCAGGGGATCAGATTAATATGGACAAGCTGCAATGGCAGCCCGACATGCCCACCCTTGTGGCTCTGGCCGCGAAGCAGCGCAGCAAGCGCAATTGCCTGCTCTGGCTCGTCATTGCGATGTTGCAACAGCACATATTCAAACGATACCCGCCGGTTCGTCTGGGCTACATACTCACGCACCGATGTCATCAGATCAGCGATTGGGAAGCGCTGATTCACGGGCATCATCTCACTACGCAACGTATCATCCGGCGCATGCAGCGAAATCGCCAAGTTCACTGGCAACTGTTCTGCGGCAAGCCGCAGAATGCCCTGTGGCAGCCCAACCGTCGATACCGTCATGTTGCGAGCACCAAGATTGAACCCCTGCGGATCATGCAAGCGCTCAACGGATTGCCACCAGCGATCATAATTGGCAAATGGCTCGCCCATGCCCATAAACACAATATTGGTTAACGCCGGGTGGCGAGGATCATTCAGGATTCGCAGTTCGCGAGCTGCCCACAGCACCTGCTCAACAATCTGGCCGGGCGTCAAATTCTTTAGCAACCCCAAACGGCCTGTTGCACAGAACACACATCCCATCGCGCAGCCAGCCTGGGTCGAAACACACACCGTTGCCCGATCGGGGTAGACCATCAGCACGCTTTCGATCAATTCGCCGCCAGGCATCCGAAAGACAGCCTTGCGTGTTCGGCCATCGTCATCGGTTTGGACGCGCACAAGATCGAGGTCATGCCATGTCAGGTGTTCAGCCAATCGTTGGCGCAGCGCTATCGGCAGCTCTGTCATGTTGGTTGGATCATCGGCCAGGTTAACATAGCTCTGCCGGTAGATCTGGCGGGCACGGAACGCTGGCTGGCCCCATGTGCCAAGCAATTGTTCAAGCTCAGGCAACGCCAGATCATAGATATGTTGAGGAGTATTCGTCATATGCTCGCACAAAAGAAGAGCGAGGACGGGATTACTCGTCCTCGCTCAGCGTTACTCAGTTCATCCGTTTTAGCGGCGGCGGCGGCTTCGATTAATTCGTGCCGGAACACGGATCGGTTCACGCTGGGCCGAAAGCCTGCGGAGGGCCTCAATCGCCACAACAACAACCGTTACAGCAACCATCAATTCCATCAGAACCCCCCTTCAAGCGTACCGGCAGCACCGGATGTATATTTAAATGATTGTTGCGTAGTATAACAACTTTTCACGAGCGAGTCCATAGGTGAATCGTCATGAGATCGGGAGTACCAGGTGATACCTTTCTGATACTTAACCCTATCCTTTCCACTAGTTCAGGCAGGGCGAGCAGTTTGTGGCCCCGCCGATGGCGTCACCGGTCGTGCCAGGGCCGGTAGGATCCCCAATGCCGCAAGCAATGCTGCAAGCATCATGGCCCCATGTATACCATATACGAGTGCATCGGGGGGTGCGGATGTAATTGGCGTAAATGTCCGCCCAGCTGCCGATGTCACCAATACTGCCCAGACAGCGCCAGCGATGGCGATTCCGGTTGTTTGGCCGAGTGTTCGCATCACTGCCAGCAGGCTTCCCGCAATACCAAGTGCTGTACGTGGTACAGAACCCATGGTCATACTATTATTTGGCGATTGGAACAGCCCGATCCCAAGGCCCAGCCACATCAATCGCAGAATGATATCAAATTGGCTGCTCTGCTGCGTCAGGGTTGCCATGCTCAGTAACCCACTCGCAGAAATTGCCAGCCCAATCACGCCAAGCCAGCGCGCCCCAAAGCGATCCGATAAGCGCCCACTAACGGGTGAAATCAGGGCCAGCACAATCGGTGATGCAATCAGCGTCAGCCCGGTTCGCTGTGGATCGTATCCAAGCACCTCCTGAAGATAATAGGGCATGAGCAGAAAGTTGAACGAAAGGGCCACAAATGAGGCAAATGAGGCCACCAGGCTCAGGCTGAACGAAGGGTTACGAAACAAGCTCAGATCGATCATTGGTGCGGGTGCGCGCTGCTCCCAGAACACAAATCCGATCAGGCCAATGATTCCCCCAATGATCAGTGTGATCGTTCGCCAATCGCCAATGCCCCAGGCCTGCCCTTCGGTGAGCGCATACAGCAGCATCAACAGGGCACCAGCAAGAATAATCGCACCACCAATATCGAAACGCTGCGTACTGCGCGTCTGGTCGTCTGGTAATGCCCGCAACGTAAGCGCAATCGCCGCAAGGCCAATCGGGACATTCACAAGGAAAATGACCGGCCATGTCGTGTAGCGCAACAAGATCCCGCCTAGCACTGGCCCGGCCAGGATTCCAGCTGCGACAATTGAGCCGATATAGCCAAGCGCCTGGCCGCGCTCACTCGCCGGAAATGCCATTACAAGCAGCGCCGAACTAACACCCTGCAACATTGCTGCGCCAACACCCTGCAGCACCCGCGCCGCAATCAGGGTTTGAATATTCCAGGCCAGGCCACACAATGCCGAGCCAATCGTGAAGATCGCAAATCCGCCAAGCGCGATGCGCCGCTTGCCAAACATATCACCCAAGCGTCCCATGGTCGGTAGCAGGCAGGCAATCGTGAGCAAATAGCACAGCACAACCCATTCAACGCTATGGAACTCGGCCTTGAATGAATCCTGGATTGTCTTGAGCGCAATATTAACAATCGAACCATCGATAGTTGCCATAAAGGTGCCACTTCCGACAGCCGCCAGCGCCCACCATTTACGGGAATAATCGACCATACCCTTGTCTTCCATTCAATTGATACTATTTCTGATTCTTATACCCAAGCCAGTGCAGTGCATTTGGATCATCACGCCAGTTCACCCGAGTTTTGACCCACAGATCGAGAAACACGGTCTGTTCTAGCGATGCTTCAATGCCCTGGCGTGCGCGGCTGCCGATCTGCTTGAGCATCTGCCCGCCAGCCCCGATCAGAATACCCTTCTGCGAATCCTTCTCCACATAGATCGACATGCGAATATAGGTCGCGCCCTCGCGCTGCTCCCATTCCTCAACCTCAACCGCCACGCCATGCGGTACTTCCTGCTGGGTCAGACGCAACACCTGCTCGCGAACCAACTCAGCCGCCAATTCCCGCTCGCTCTGGTCCGTCACCTGATCCTCGGGATACATTGGCCGCTCGACTGGTAAGCGCGCCACAATTTCATCGATCAGCGTTTCCAGCCCCAGCCTCTTGAGTGCCGAAATGACCAACTCCATATCCCAGTTAGCCAATGCCCGATAGCCTTCCACATACTGGGCACCATCCGGGTTGGGCTGATCGACCTTGTTCATCACCAGCAGTTTTGGCGCACGGGTGCGTTGCACCATCTCGGCAATCTTCTCATCCAAACGGCCAGGTGGGCGGGTGATATCAACGATCATACACACCACATCCGAATCGGGAATGGCCCGCCGCGCCTGATCGACCATATAGTTCCCCAGCCGGGTGCGTGGCTGGTGAATGCCTGGTGTGTCCACGAAAATAATCTGTGCATCTGGCCGGTGAATAATACCGCGAATAGCCGTTCGGGTTGTTTGTGGGCGCGGCGAAACAATCGCCACCTTCTGGCCAAGAATAGCGTTCAAGAGTGTCGATTTGCCTGCATTTGGTGGCCCAACCAGAGCAACAAATCCGGATTTATAGCCATCCGGAACGATTCTGGCAGCATCGGAGAGTGGCGTCGGCATAAACGTCTGCACCGGATCGCCCTCGTCGCCCTCGTCCTCATCATCTGCATCCCCGCCTTCCTCATCCTCGTCATCTGCATCATCATCTGATACGAACGTTGGCAGGGTATCATCCTCATCAAGGGTGATCGTGAAGGGAGCCAGGCGCGCCAACCGCAGCCCAAGCCCGAATGTCTCGGCGGCACTGATTTCGCATCCCTGCAATCGCCCAGCTTCATCGAAATCGAGAATAACTGGATCGTGCAATGGCTGAAACCCGGCTGGCTCCTCATCCAACATCGTCATGGTCAGCAGAAATTGCTCGTGATCGAAACGAACCTGCGGGTGCCCCAGCGCCAATTCGAGTTCCGTTAATGCAACCGACCCATCAAGTTCGAGTTCAAGCCCAATGATCTCGCCCTGATCATCAAGCCATAGCGTCCCATCGCACTCGCCCTCTGTTGCAGTGCTGCCAGAACTGATCTCGGTAAAATACCAATACAGTGTTTTGGCCTCGGGATCGAACGATACACTCACCATAACATTTCCATCCTTTGAATGAACTGATCACCGGAGCATCCTGAATGCTATAGGCAACGCGTCCCGGTCACTCCGCGTTCCTTCATATGTTGCTGTGCGCGGCTGGCAACCACCTGCCAGAGCAATGTTAGCATCGTAACCAACGAACGTAGGGCGATACCAAGCCGTTCGTATCAAGCCACCACGATCCCTTCGCCACACGGCGCGTGTTCGCCCACACCGGATACCGCGTTGGAACACGATGGGTAAAACGGAATGCCACGGCTGCGATCAAGCAACGTTTGTTCGTTTGTTCGTTTGTTCG
>Ga0163144_10031900_pt1 | contig 10028 bp, 6 predicted proteins | sample OliLak19BULKMAT1_FD_123175 | JGI IMG/M metagenome (GOLD analysis project Ga0163144, IMG submission 123175) | Freshwater microbial mat bacterial communities from Lake Vanda, McMurdo Dry Valleys, Antarctica - Oligotrophic Lake LV.19.BULKMAT1 | ecosystem: Environmental > Aquatic > Freshwater > Lake...
CGATTCGGCAACCGAACAGAGTCAACCACGCCACGCGAAACGGCGCCACGCGACCGGAACGGTCCGCCTCAAAGTCCGTTGGCGCTGGTTGCAGCGCGCTCCGCAGCCGCGCCGCGCCGAAGCGGCTCAATTCCGCGCGTAACGGTAGGACCGCACCCACGGAATCAATGCTCGGGGCTACCGTTAGGTGATGTTCCGCACGACTTCGCGCTCGTCGCGCCTTCACTTTTGGATTGCGCTGTCCCTCGTCTGGCCGGGTTCGGTAGCACCAGGCCGACTCCGTGCGGCGCCGCACCAGACCTCGATACGTCACCGCGCTGTGCTCGAATCTCCAGGCGGTGACCTGGTGTTCGAACTCAGAACGATCCTCAGTGTCCCGACGGATCTCGTCAATGGCGACGAGTCGGTTCGGATTCAGCTGGAGATACAGCCCGACGACATGGAACGACTGAGCTTCCGCGTGCCGCCGTACAACTCGCGCGTCGAGCTCGAGGTCCGCTCGCGCAAGGGCGACACGTTGACCGCGGGCGGCACGTGGACCAAGATCAACCCTGCCGGTGAGCAGGTTCTCGGGGTCCGCGTCGAGCCTTGGCCCCGGTCGCGTGTCGACGGATCCGCTGAGTACGCGCCGGCCTATCCGCTCGAGGGCGAACCCCTCGACATCAGCGGGCGTTGGCGCGTCCAGTTCGCGCGCGATGCCCACCCAGCTGTGGGCCTCTTCGAGGGCGTGGACGGGCAGCCTGGTGAAGTGCGCGGCACGTTCCTGACGACGACGGGAGACTACCGCTACCTCGCGGGCACTGCGCGCGGGCGCACACTCGCGCTCTCGTGTTTCGATGGCGCGCACGCGTTCCTGTTCCGCGCGGAGCTCGACGCAAATGGTGGCTTGAGCGGCGATTTCTGGTCCGGAGCGAAATGGCACGAGACATGGACCGCCGCGCGCGATCCCGATGCGAAGCTGCCCGATGCGTTCGGGCTCAACGTTGTTGACCCCAAGGTGCGCCTCGCCGAGCTCGAATATCCGGCGCTCGACGGCGAAGTAAAGGCCCTCGGCACAGTCCTTGGGCGCGCGACGCTCGTGCAGCTCTTCGGGACTTGGTGCCCGAACTGCGGCGACGCAGGGCTCTTCTTGCGCGAGTTGCAAAGCGAGTACGGAGCGCGCGGCCTCGCCGTCGTCGGGCTCGCGTTCGAACACGAGGGCGACCTCGCCGCGCAGCGTGAACGCGTCGCCGAATACGTCGCGCGCCGCGGCGGCGCTTGGCCGATCTTTCTCGCGGGCTCGTCCGACAAACGCGCCGCAAGCGAGGCCTTGCCCGTGCTCGATCGGGTCCACGCGTACCCGACGACGCTCTTCGTCGACGCCGATGGAGATGTGCGCGCTGTCTACACCGGCTTCTCCGGGCCAGCGACGGGCGAGGCCTATCGAGAGTTGCAGCGCGCGTTCCGCGCGCACGTCGAGCGATTGCTCAGCAAGTGAACGTGTGCGAGCCCTAAGGTGGCCCTGGCGTTTTTCCTTCACGCGTGGTAGCATGTTTGCCGTACGGCAGCGGTGCTCAGCGCTCGGACTGCCGCGGCGAATTCGCCAACGTGCTGCAGGCATGCGGCGCATGGTCGCCAGCCTCGAGGTTTCACTCGCTCCAGAGAGTCACCATTCGCCGGGCGTGAACCGAAGCTGTCAATCGCGGACGTTCGCGGAATTCCCAGCCAGGAATTCCCAGCCAGGAATTCCCAGCCAGGAGGGCTAAGACGGTTACTGGCCTACCGTGGTGACTCGGGTCGAGGCCACCCTATCGAGGAAGCGTGTTTGCAAACCAAGAATCTGATCGGTGGCCGATGGGTCGGCGCGACCAACACGACGATCGAGGTCACCGATCCCGCGACTGACGAGTGCATCGCCGAAGTCCCCAGGCTCGGCGCCGCCGAGACCCGGGTCGCGATCAGTGCCGCGTCGGACGCGCTCCCGGCCTGGCGGGCCCGCACGGCAGAGGACCGCGGGGTCATCTTGCGCCGCCTCGGCGAGCTGATGTTGGCCGAGCAGGGGCGACTGGCCGCGCTCATGACTGCCGAGCAAGGCAAACCGCTCGCAGAAGCGCGGGGCGAAATCGCTTACGCCGCCTCGTTCATCGACTGGGCTGCCGAAGAGGGTAAGCGAGTCACCGGCGATATCGTCCCGGCCTCGCACCCGGGCAAACGAATCCTCGTGATCCCGCAGCCCGTGGGTGTGTGTGCCGCGATCACGCCCTGGAATTTTCCAGCCGCGATGATCACGCGCAAGCTCGGCCCTGCCCTGGCGGCCGGCTGCACTCTCGTGCTCAAGCCGGCGGAGCAGACGCCGCTCTCGGCGCTCGCGATCGCCGAGCTGTGTGTCGAAGCCGGAGTCCCCGCCGGTGTCGTGAACGTCATCACGGGCGACGCCCAAGCGATCGGTGAGGAGCTCCTGGGCAACCCCATCGTCCGCAAGCTCTCGTTCACGGGCTCGACCGAGGTCGGCCGCATCCTCATGCGCAACGCCGCGCAGAACCTGACCCGGCTCTCGCTGGAGCTCGGCGGCCATGCGCCGTTCTTGGTCTTCGCCGACGCGGACCTCGAGCGCGCGGTCGAGGGCCTGATGGCGGCCAAGTTCCGCAACATGGGCCAGACCTGTATCTGTGCCAACCGAGTCTTCGTCGAGGCGAGCGTGCTGGAGGAGTTCAGCGCGCTCCTGACAGCCGCGGTGGGCGAGCTGCGTGTCGGTCGCGGCGATCAGGAGGGGGTCCACATCGGCCCGTTGATCGACGACGCGGGGGTCGCGAAGGCCGAACTGCACGTCCGGGACGCGGTGCAGAAGGGCGCGCGTGTACGCGCCGGCGGCGCACGGCAGCCCCTAGCCGGGCTCGCGGATCGTTTTTTCCAACCGACCGTGTTGGACAGAGTGACTCGCGACATGCTGGTCTGCCAAGAAGAGACCTTCGGTCCGATCTGCCCCTTGCTCTCGTTCACGAGCGAAGAGGAAGCGCTCACGATGGCCAATGATTCGCCCTTCGGTCTCGCTGCCTACTTCTACACCCGCGACGCGGCGCGTTTAATGCGCGTCGCCGAGGCGCTCGAGTACGGCATCGTCGGCGCCAATGATGGCTCGCCGTCGACCGCGCAAGCGCCGTTTGGCGGCGTCAAGCACTCCGGCTTCGGACGCGAGGGCGGACGTTATGTCATGCACGAGTACCTCGAGCTCAAGTACCTCTCGTGGGCGCTCTGAGCTGCGGCATTTCCTTTCGATCCAACTAACCCAGCAATTTCAAGAACACGGCCAATGAACAAGTCCAAGAGTCTGATCGAGCGACGCCACGCGGTGGTCGCGCGAGGCGTGGGGCAGTTCGCGGGCGACACCACCGCGGACTCGGCTCTCCGTGGCCGGGTCACCGACGTGGATGGGCAGGAGTGGATCGACCTCGCAGGCGGCATCGGCGTCAACAACGTCGGGCACTGTCACCCGACGGTCGTCAAAGCCATTCAGGAGCAGGCCGCCAAGTTGCTGCACTCCTGCATCCACGTCGCGACCTACGAGCCGTACGTCGCGCTATGCGAGAAGCTCGTCGAGCTCGTCCCGCACGGCGACGCGACCAAGGTGATGTTGACGAACACCGGCGCCGAGTCGGTCGAGAACGCGATCAAGATCGCGCGCCAGGCCACGGGGCGCTCCGCCGTCATCGGCTTCAGCGAGGCCTTCCACGGGCGGACGCTCTTGTGCATGACGCTGACCTCCAAGGTCTTCTATAAACTGAACTGCGGTCCGTTCGCGCCAGAGATCTATCGGCTGCCCTATCCAAATCGATTCCGTTATGGCCAAGGCCTTGACGAGAACACGTTCGTCCAGCGCGAGCTGGAGCGCCTCGAGCAAGCCTTCGTCAACTTGGTGCCCGCCACGGAGGTCGCGGCGATCCTCATCGAGCCCGTGCAGGGTGAAGGCGGATTTGTCGTCGCGCCGAAGGAGTACATGCGAGGTTTGCGACGCATGTGCGATCAACACGGCATCGTGCTGATCTGTGACGAGGTCCAATCGGGCTTCGCGCGCACCGGCAGCTGGGGTGCATTCGAACACTCGGGCATCACTCCGGACCTTTCGACCTGGGCCAAGTCGCTCGGCGGAGGCCTCCCTATAGGCTGCGTCCTGGGCAAGGCCGAGATCATGGACAAGGCGCTTCCGGGCACCCTCGGCGGCACGTTCAGCGGCAACCCTGTCGCGTGCGCGGCAGCGCTGGCGACGTTGAGCGTGATGGAATCCGAGAAGCTGCTCGAGCGTGGACGTGTCGTCGGCGATCGGATCCGCGCGGCCTTCCTGGCACTGCAGGCGAAATGCGATCTGCTCGCGGATGTGCGCGGACTCGGCGGGATGATCGCCGCGGAGTTCTGCCATGACGGCGACCCGAGCCGGCCCGCCGGCGAGGTGGTCTTGCGTGCGCTGGCAACTGCCCGCGGACAGGGCGTGCTCGCCATTCCTGCTGGGCCGACCTCCAGCATCATCCGCATTCTCTCCCCACTCACGATCACCGATGCCGATCTCGATCGCGCGTTAGAAATCCTCTCCGAATCTATCCTTCAAGCGGCTGCCGACGCAGCTCAATCTTCGAACGCATGATCCCCTTCGCAATCGCCGGTGTTCAGATGACCGTCGCCATCGGCGACAACATGCCCAAGTTGCGTGAGCGCATCGCCTTCACGACGGCCATCTACCCCTGGGTTCAGATGATCGTCTTCAGCGAGCTCTCCGTGTACGGCCCCGATACACGCTTCGCGCAGACGATGCCAGGGCCCGTCGAGCAGGAGCTATGCGCCCTGGCGAAGCTTCACGGCGTCTGGCTGCTGCCGGGCTCTCTGTACGAGCACGCAGACGGCGTGATCTACAACACCACCCCCGTCATCGACCCGAACGGCGTCGTCGTTGCGCGACACCGCAAGATCTTCCCGTTCACTCCCTACGAGGTCGGCGTCGCCCCGGGCGCGACCTGGACAGTCTTCGACGTCCCGGGTGTCGCCCGCTTCGGTGTGTCGATCTGTTACGACATGTGGTTCCCGGAGACGACGCGTACGCTCGCCTGCATGGGGGCCGAGGTCCTACTCCATCCGTCACTCACGGGCACGATCGATCGCGACGTCGAGCTCGCCATCGGGCGCGCCACCGCGGCGCAGAACCAAATGTTCGTCGTCGATATCAACGGTTGCGGTGTCGGTGGGAATGGTCAATCACAGGTGATCGCGCCGACCGGTGAAGTGCTCTACCGCGCCGGGCGCGCGGACGAGGTCTTCCCGATCGAGATCGACATCGATCGCGTGCGGCGCAGCCGCGAGGTCGGCCTGCGTGGCCTCGGACAACCGCTCAAGAGCTTCCGCGACCGTACCATCGAATTCCCGGCCTACCCGAAGAGCGCGGCCAACATGGAACACCTCGGGCAACTCGGACCGCTCACCAAGGCGGAGCGCGGTTCGCTGGCAGGCCTGTACGCCAAAGGGAGCTGATCATGACCAAGACCGAGGACGACGGATTCCGCGAACACTACGACGCCTCGCAGTTTCGCCTCGAGGCCTGGAGTGAGCTCAAGCACCTCACGGCTCGCCTAGACCGCGCGTCTGTTCGCGGCGGCAACCTGACGGCGCCGTTCGGCAAGGCCGAGGCGGCGCTCAAGGTCCTGCGCGAGATCGAGTGGTTCCACTGCTTCCCGGGCGATCGCGCTGTCGAGGACCTCCAGCGGGCCCTCGACAACGGGGTCTACCGGGGCCTCTCCCGGCAAGTCGCGCGCTTGACGCGCATGCTCGTCAGCGAGAGCTATCGCTCACGGGACGTGACCGAGATCTTCGGTCAGGACGACGACGATCTGGATCGCGAGACGGACCGAAGCGACTCTCTCGAGAGCGCGCCGGCCGAGTCGCGGCCATATTTCGAGGTGCTGCTGATCGACGATATGTCTCGGGAGCGGGAGATCGAGCTCCGCCGTCGCATGCTCGCGATGCGACGGCCGGAGGATCAGTTCATCTACGACGTTGTCGTCGTCAACTCGGCGGAGGACGCGCTCATCGCGGTCCAGTGCAATCACAACATTCAGACCGGCGTGCTGCGGTACAGCTTCCCGCTGGAGTCGAAGGTGACTCTGCCCGAGCTGCGCGACGACCTGCTGGCCACCGACACGTCTGACCTTCGCAGCGCCTCCGAGCGCAACCGCGCGCCTGCGCTCGGTCGCGCGATGAAGGCGATCCGCCCCGAGCTCGACCTGTTCATCAATACGGACGAGCCGGTCGAGCACGTCGCCGGCGAGATCGATTCGGACTTTCGGCGGGTCTTCTACGGACAAGAGGACTTCCTCGAGCTCCACCTCAGCATCCTCAAAGGGATCGGCGAGCGTTTCGAGACGCCGTTCTTCTCGGCGCTGAAACTGCACAGTCAGAAGCCTACGGGGATGTTCCACGCGCTCCCGATCTCGCGCGGGAAATCGATCATGCGCTCCCATTGGATTCGCGACATGGCGCGCTTCTATGGGACCAACATTTTCATGGCCGAGACCTCGGCCACGAGCGGCGGACTCGACTCGCTGTTGCAGCCACACGGACCGCTGAAACGCGCCCAGGAGCTCGCCGCTCGCGCGTTTGGCGCTCGCAGGACTTTCTTCGTGACCAACGGGACGTCCGCGGCAAACAAGATCGTCATGCTCGCGCTCGTGAGGCCCGGCGACATCGTTCTGGTCTCGCGCGACTGCCACAAGTCGCACCACTACGCCCTCGTGCTGGCAGGCGCTTATCCGCTCTATCTCGATCCGTACCCGCTCAACAAGTACACGATGTACGGCGCGGTCACGCTGCGCGCGATCAAGGTGCAGCTGCTGAAGCTGAAGCGGGAGGGGCGGCTCCACAAGGTGCGCATGGTGCTCCTGACGAACTGCACCTTCGATGGCGTGATGTACCACCCGGCGCGGGTGATGCGCGAGCTGCTCACGATCAAGCCGGACCTGATCTTCCTCTGGGACGAGGCCTGGTTCGCGTTCGCGCGGTTCCTGCCGGTCTATCGCCGACGCAGCGCGATGTATACCGCGCGAGCGCTGCAGCGTGAACTCAACACCGACATCTATCGGACGCGGTACAAGGCGTGGCGCGAGGCCTTCGACAAGCGCGATCAAGAAGATGACGCGACTTGGCTCGATCACGAGCTCATGCCGGACCCGACCTGCACGCGGGTCCGAGTTTACGCAACCCACTCGACGCACAAGACACTCACGTCCTTGCGTCAAGGGTCGATGATCCACGTCCGGGACCAGGACTTCGAGCGGCTCGCGGAGGACTCCTTCCAGGAGGCCTATATGACGTACACGTCGACGTCGCCGAACTACCAGATCTTGGCGTCACTCGATGTCGGGCGACGCCAGGTCGAGCTCGAGGGGTATGAGATGGTCAAGCGCAACGTGCAGCTGGCCATGGTGCTTCGGAGCCGCATCGAGGAGCATCCGTTGCTCATGAAGCACTTCAGCGTGCTAAAGGTGCGTGACGTCGTGCCGGACGAATCGCTGCGACCCTCGGGGATCTCGGCCTTCTACGACTCCGAGACGGGCTTTCGACGGATGGAGGACGCTTACGCCAAGGACGAGCTGGCGCTCGATCCGACGCGCGTCACGTTGTTCGTCGGCCGCACCGGGATCGAAGGCGATCGCTTCAAGTTGATGCTGATGGATGAACACGATATCCAGGTCAACAAGACGTCGCGCAACACGCTGCTGTTCATCGTCAACATCGGCACGACACGCGGGTCGGTCGCTTACCTGCTCAAGGTGCTGGTCAAGATCGCGCAGCAGCTCGATGACAAGATCGAGCACTACGGTCCACGAGAGAGGGGCATTCATCAGGAGCGGGTGGCCGGTTTGACAGAGCGGCTTCCGCCGCTGCCCAATTTCAGTCATTTCCATAAGGCTTTCAGGCCGGTCCAGGACAGCGCGACACCCGAGGGTGACCTGCGCGCAGCCTACTTCCTCGCCTACGACGACCAGGCCTTCGAGTACTTGACCATCGATGACTCGCTGCCCGAGGCGATGGACACGGGACGCGAGGTCGTCTCGGCGTCCTTCGTGACACCGTACCCGCCAGGGTTCCCGGTCCTCGTCCCAGGGCAAGTGATCTCCGAGGAGATCCTGTCCTACATGCGCGCGCTGGACGTCAAGGAGATCCACGGCTATCGCCCCGATTTCGGCTTCCGAGTCTTCACGGAGCAAGCTCTGGAGCGTGTCGAGAGGGAGGCCGAGGTCGCCCGAGCTGTCGAGTTGCAGGTGCGCTCGGAGTCCCGGGGAAATGGCCGTCGCGACACACCCGTGAACGCCAGCAACGGCGAGGCAGAGCGAGCATCCGCCCAGTTCGGCGCGGTTCGGGAGCCAACGCTGCCCAAGACCAGCGGATCCAAGTAGGCACCTGAGCAGCAACCCCAGCAGAGGAATCAAGCGTGAACAAGAAGCTCATTGGACTGTCCGACATTCGTCGACACTTTTATCGCAATGAAGTCCCCTATTGGTTCGTGAGCGCGACGCCGTTCAACCTCCTTGGGATCGACGAATGGGTGAGGAAGTTCAATTTCGTCAACCTGATCGACTGCTTCGACGGTCATCACCCGCACGTTCTGGCGCCGCCGCGCGACAAGGATCGCGTTTTTGAGAGCATCGAGGAGATCACGAATCACCTGCTGCGGCACAAAGACTTCGTCGATGAAGTCGAGAGCGGTGGTCCCGGTGGTAAGGCTGTGTTTCTCTTCTTCGACGAGGAGACCGAGCAGATCTGCAAGGAGCTCGGGCTAAAGGTCTGCTTTCCGCCCGCGAAACTCCGTGAGGAGATGGACAGCAAGATCGTCACCACTCGCCTCGGCAATGAGGCTGGTGTCCCGAGTGTGCCGAACACGCTCGGTAAGGTCGACGGCTACAAATCGCTGCTGGAGCTCGCGCAACGCGCGGGCATCGGTTCGGACCTCGTCGTCCAGACCGCGTTCGGTGATTCCGGACACACCACATTTTTCATCGACAGCGAAGAGGACTACCGGAAGTACGCCGAGGAGATCGAGGCCGAGGACGAGGTCAAGATCATGAAGCGGATCCGCTGTAAGGGCGCGGCGCTCGAGGCTTGTGTGACGAGGCACGGCACCATCGTGGGGCCGCTCATGACGGAGCTCGTCGGGTTCAAGGAGCTGACGCCGTACCGCGGCGGTTGGTGCGGCAACGAAGTGAATGTGGAGGCGTTTCCGCAAAAGGTGCGCGACCAGGCGCGGGACTACACCTTCCAATTCGGCGAAGCCTTGAAGAAGCGTGGGTACAGGGGCTACTTCGAAGTGGACTACCTCCTGGACCTCGACCGGGACGAGTTGTACCTCGGCGAAGTGAACCCGAGGGTCACGGGCGCGAGCTCGATGACGAACCTCGCGGCGTTCGCGCACGCAGACGCGCCGCTCTTCTTGTTCCACTTGCTCGAGTACGGCGACGTCGACTTCGAGATCGACGTCGACACGCTGAATCAACGCTGGTCGGACCCCGACAACATCGACGACTGGGGCCAGCTCGTCATCAAATACACGAGCGAGGAGATCCAGCACGTCAAGAAGGCGCCCGCCAGCGGCATCTACGAGCTCCAGGAGGACGGGAGCCTGCAGTACATGCGCATGCAGACACACCGGCGCACGGTGCAGCGCGACAACCGCGCGTTCTTCCTGCGTATAGTCGGAGAGGGTGACTACTTCTACGAGGGCGCCGATCTCGGCATCCTGGTGTCTCGCGGGCGGCTCATGAATGACAACTTCGAGCTGAATGAGCGCGGTCGCGCGTGGACGAAGGGCATTCGTTCGCTCTACCACGGCGAGCCTCTCATCAAGGCTCAGGAGCAGAGGGTCGCGGAGCGTATCGCCGAAGCGGGTGGCTTCAAGATGCTGTAGCCGGGATGCTGTAGCCGGGATGTGGTTGCCGGGATGTGGTTGCCGGGATGTGGTTGCCGGGATGTGGTTGCCGGGATGTGGTTGCCGGGATGTGGTTGCCGAATCGGCG
>Ga0163144_10031901_pt1 | contig 10028 bp, 10 predicted proteins | sample OliLak19BULKMAT1_FD_123175 | JGI IMG/M metagenome (GOLD analysis project Ga0163144, IMG submission 123175) | Freshwater microbial mat bacterial communities from Lake Vanda, McMurdo Dry Valleys, Antarctica - Oligotrophic Lake LV.19.BULKMAT1 | ecosystem: Environmental > Aquatic > Freshwater >...
ACCGGCTGACGCCGGTAGGATCAAGCGGAGGGGCTGAAGCCGTCCTTGCGGGTATGTCGGTCGAGGTAGGCCATGACAACGTCTTCGGTGATGTTGCCTGCCGTGGTTGAGAAGTAGCCCCTGAGCGAACCACAATCGGCAGCATTGTCGGCCGGATAGCCATCAGGCGGTCAGCGCCACACTGAAACCGCATTGTTCGAGGTGCCCTGAAGTCGGAGGGGTTACTCCCACAGGGAGACCCTAAATAGCAGGGATTTTTCAGAAGCGAAGCAAAGCCGCAATATCGCTCTTAGAATCGCGCATGAGCCTTGCTCCGGCCGATCGTGGGTCGTTTGTTGCCGGTAGACAGACTGCCTATTTGCGGCCAGGCGCTATATCAAATGGAGGAGGAGGCAGAGGTCCATTTGGATACGTCGCATTTTCTATCCAGCGGGAGTCCAATACCTGAGCGAAGATCCCTAACTGACCAAGCTCACTAGGGCCAACTGCCGCGAATCTATTTGCCCCTCTCCATGAAGTAGCAAATACGATGGCCTCAGGCTTTAAGCCTATTTTGCCCAGATAATATCCAATGAGCGCATACATATCAGACACTTCATTTTGAGAAATCTCTGACTGAAGGTAATTGCCAACTGTCATGTATGCTTTTTCACCGATCCATCTTTTTTTGCCTGCCATCCACATCAAGGAACATGTCGAGTCACAGGTTCCAGCGTGTAGTATGGCTGTTTCATAGCCCCTTGAGTGAATGAGAAGTCCAATTTCAATTGACGTCGAGACCTCTCTTTTTGATTTTGGACTTCCAGCAGAGTCAAAGACAATGATGGCATCTCTTATCGAAGCGGTTAGTTCCGCAAATTTCAATTCGTCACCTTGCTCTACCGGGCCAAAGACCAAAACAAGGGTTCGCCCATCTACCTTCTGCTCTTCGACGGATATCCCTCCAGCAAAAGCTGGATGCCCAAGCAGAGAAACCAGAAATGCTGCGATTGCATACAGAGGTTTTAAAAAACTCATCGAGGTGCCTTTGCTTCGAAATTATGAAATCTTGTTCACACTTCACTTGCGTTCGAAGGGGGTAGATTATTTTTGAAATCTGAGAAGCGATGATAGCCAAGCCACAACCGACAGCGATGGGGTCGCTTCCCGAACGGCAGCTTTTATCCAAACCTATGGCAAATCTGCCATATCGCTCACCCCCCCCTCACACACACGCCTTGCACAGGCCGCGAATCTCCAGCACCGGGCGTTCCGCCTTGAACTGCCGGGCGGCGGCGATGGCGCGGACGGCGCGGCTTACATCTTCGTCATCGACGTGGGCGGCTTCGCCGCATTCGTCGCACACCAGAAAGATGCAATCATGCGCGCAGCCCGGGTGGGTGTTGGCGAGGTAGGCGTTGGCGCTTTCGACCCGCAGCGCGAGGTTATTGGCCACAAACACATCAAGGATGCGGTAAACCGAATTGGGCGCCACCCGTTTGCCGCGCGCCGCCGAAAGGTTATCGGCAATGTCATAGGCCGAAACCGGACGTTCGTGCCGCGCAAGCTCGGTGAAAACCGATTCGCGCATTGCGGTCCACTGCTCGCCCGCGGCGACAAGCGCGCTCGCCGCTTCGGCCACCAGGCCGGGGCCGCGATGTTCGTGATGTGTGTGTGCAAGTTCGCCCATACGCGCCAATATAGGCGCGCATGGGGAGCTTAGCTAGCAGGATCAGCCTGCGTCGCGCAGGAATTCGGCGCGGTAATGGTTCGGGAACATCGCTTTAAGCGCGGCAACCTTGGGTGCATCCCAACGCACGATGTAGCCCGAGCGCGGGTTATTGATCATGTAATCCTGATGATAGCCCTCGGCCACGTAGAACGCCTTGTAGCCTTCAATTGCAGTGACGATCGGGCGCTTCCACAGTCCCGCCTTGTCGAGCTGCGCGATATAGGCGCGGGCGACGGCGGCCTGTTCCTTGTTCATCGGCACGATGGCGCTGCGGTAATGCGCGCCGACATCCGGGCCCTGGCGGTTTTTGAGCGTGGGGTCGGCGACCACCGAGAAGAAGATGCGCAGCAGCTGATCATACCGCACCACAGCCGGATCATAGGTGATCTTGACGCTTTCGGCGTGGGCCGTCGCACCGCTGGTGATGATGTCATACTTGGCGCTTGCCGCGTTACCGCCGTGGAAGCCGGAAACGGCGGATTTGACGCCCTTCACATGGCTGAACACGCCTTCGACACCCCAGAAGCAGCCGCCAGCAAAGATCGCGGTCTTCAGGCCCCCAGACCCTCCAGCGCCTTCCTTGGCGACGCGGGCGGCGGCGGGCGCGTTGACGGGCTCTTCAGCGGCGATGGCAGGGCCAGCGCAGGCGCTGAGCGCCAGCGATCCGGCGGCGAGCAACACAGCAATGCGGTTCATGGTCTGCAATCCTTAACGGGCAATCACGAATTCAGCCGAGGGAGCGGGCGCGTTCAGCGTCTCCGCCGCCTGCGCGGGCGAGGCCAGCTCGCCGCCCCAGGTTTCCGCATTGGCCCCAGCAATCAGCAGGGCACCAACGGCAAAGCCGATGCCGAAATTGCGGAACAGGTCGGTTGAAAACAGGCGCATCGGATCGCTCGTGATTTGTTGGTGACTGCACGTCTTTGCCTGCTGCCGAATTGCAGCGGGATGAACATCGCAGTCAGCCACGGATTAGGTTGCGGTGCTCTTGTGGTTACGGAACGGCTGAGAAAAAGTTGAAGTGGGCAGCGGTCCGGGCTGAACCGTGCGGAGCGTGCGGTGAGGCGATTGGGGCGCGGCAGGCTTGCGCGCGGCGCGGCGCGCTTTCCTACGCCGCCCGTGCGGCGCTAGGGAAAAGGGCGGCACAAAACGACAGGGTGGCGGGTTTTCGCTGTCAATCGGGTGCGATTTCCGAAGAATTTGTTGAATTACAGGTAATTAGCGGAAAGAGCGCGTGTTCTAGACCCCCGCTAGCCTCGTCTAGACCCCGCCCAGGTCGCGCTTGACCCCGGCCAGGTCGAGCCAGACCCCCTCTAGACCCGTCCTCCAGTAGCGGAGCGCGAGGACAACAAACTAGTGCCGGAAATGCCGCATGCCGGTGAACACCATCGCGAGGCCCGCGGCATCGGCGGCGGCGATCACCTCGTCATCGCGGATCGATCCGCCCGGTTGGATCACCGCCGTCGCCCCCGCTTCGGCAGCGGAAATCAACCCATCGGCGAACGGGAAAAACGCGTCCGAAGCGACCGCGCTGCCGACGGTGCGGGGTGCGGCCCAGCCATGGGTTTCGGCGGCTTCCCGCGCTTTGATCGCGGCGATCCGGGCGCTATCGCGGCGGTTCATCTGGCCCGCCCCAATCCCGGCCGTGGCCCCGTCCTTGGCATAGACGATGGCGTTGGATTTGACGTGGCGCGCCACGGTCCAGGCGAACAGGCAGTCCTGCAATTCTTGGCTTGTGGGAGCGCGTTTGGTGACGACCTTGAGATCATCAAGCATGACCGCACCCGCATCACGCGACTGGATCAACATCCCGCCGGCAATCGTCTTCATCGCAAACCCGCCCCGGCGCGGATCGGGCAAAGCGCCGCATTCGAGCAGGCGCAGGTTCTTCTTTTTGGCAAAGATCTCGCGCGCTTCGGCGCTGACCGAAGGGGCGATCACCACTTCGGTGAAGATCGCGGAAATGGCCTCTGCCGTCGCCCCATCAAGCTCGCAATTGACCGCCACAATCCCGCCGAATGCCGAGACAGAATCGCACGCCAGCGCCGCTTCCCACGCGCTGAGCAACGAGCCCGATTGCGCCACCCCGCAAGGGTTGGCGTGCTTGACGATCACCACTGCAGGCGCTTGGCCCGCAAACTCCGCCGCCAGTTCGAGCGCGGCATCAGCGTCGTTCAGGTTGTTGTAGCTGAGCTCTTTGCCCTGCAACTGCGCCGCCTGCGGCACTCCCTTTGCGCCGACCACCTGCGGGACATAGACCGCTGCCGACTGGTGCGGGTTTTCGCCGTAGCGCAGCACTTCGGCGCGCTTGAAGGCGAGCGGCATCGTCTCAACAAAGGGCGTGGCGTGCAGCGCCTCGGTGCCCAGCGGATGGGTGAAGGCATCGCCAAACGCGAACCAGCCCGCAATCGCGGCGTCATAGGATGCGGTGCGGGCATAGGCCTTGCCCGCCATGCGGATGCGGAACGCCAGTGACGTCGCGCCGTCATTGGCGGCGAGATCCTCCAGCAGCGCGGGATAATCCGCCGGATCGGTCACGATCGTCACAAAGCCATGGTTTTTCGCCGCCGAACGCACCATCGAAGGCCCGCCAATGTCGATATTCTCGATGATCTCGGCGCGGTCTGCACCCTTGGCCACGGTCGCTTCGAACGGGTAAAGGTTGACCACCACCAGATCGATTGCGCCGATCCCATAGGCCTCCATCGCGGCGACATGTTCGGCATTGTCGCGCAGCGCGAGCAGCCCGCCGTGCACAGTGGGGTGCAGGGTCTTCACCCGCCCGTCCATCATTTCGGGAAAGCCGGTCAGGTCTGACACATCGCGCACGGTCAGGCCCGCATCGCGCAAGGCTTTGGCGGTGCCGCCGGTGCTGACCAGCTCCACGCCCCGCCCGGCCAGCGCCGCGCCCAGTTCAGCCAAACCTGCCTTGTCGGACACTGACAGCAGCGCCCGTTTGATCACACTGTCGCTCATGCTGGAATGCCTACCCTGTTTTTCTCAACAGCCAGGAGAATTGTCGCCCGCTGCGCAATGCCAGTCCTTCGATCACCAGCTGCTCGGTCCCGTGCGGTCGGCCATCGCCGTCAACCCACAGGCTGTCTTCGGCAGCAAGCGTGATCGCGCCGGCCCCCGCCCTATCGCCGCCCAACCGGAATTGCCAGAGGCGCCCGTCGGGCAGCAGCAGGCTTGCCCCGCGCTTGTCGCCCGATAGCTGCGCCTCGACCCCGCGCCCCAGATGGAACCGCAGCGCGAAGGCGATCTTGCCGCGCTTGCCGTTTTTGGCAGAGGGGATCAGGATGTCCTCACCCGCCAGTTCAGTGCCATCGCCGCTGAGGGTCAGGATGCGTTGGTGGGTCAGGCCGAAGCGGCTGGCATAGCCATCATGCGCGGCCTCAATCCGGGTCGCCTCACGCCCGCGTCCGGCGACAGCGCGGCGTTCAATCGCGACAGTCTCGACCCCCTTGCCGAGCTGCCCGTGGAGCAGCACCGCAGTGGAATTGGCATTGTCGAGCACCAACGTGGAAAACGCCGCCGTGGCGCGCAGGCCTTGCCCGATCCGCGCCGGAACCTGTCCGCCCGAAAGCGCCGCGCCGCCGCAATTGACGATAATCCGCGCGGGGCCATCCGACAGTTCAAAGGCGAGCGTCGATGCGCACCCAACCCGTGCATGGCGCGCGCGCGGCGGCGGCGCGGCGTCGAATTGCAGCAGCGTCTCGCCCGCGCGGACGCGCTGATAGCCCCAGCATTCGGTGCTCGTCAGCGGGCGGGTGCGCACGCCCGAAGCAGCGATCACTGCGGCCACCCGGTCAGCCGGAATCGCACCCTGCCCCTGCCAGCTCCCCAGCGCGCCATCGCCGTGCCGCAGCGCAAGCAGCGGCGGCACCAGCAATTCGCGCATCACCGCCAGCGCGGGCGCCGGGGTGACTTCCACGGCATCGTAACAGGCCAGCAGATCAGTCAGCAACCGGATCGCGTCGAGCTGCGCGGCAGGGCAACGTGACAGCACGCCGCCATCTTCGCCCACCAAATCGCCCAGCGCTTTGACCAGACCGGCCTCACCAAACAATCGCCGCGGCCGGCCATTGGGCAGCAACAGTCCCGCTGCGACGATCCCGGCCCAGCCCGCGACCTGAGCGAACCCGATGCCTTCGCGCAGCACCTTCTTGTCGAGCCAGCTTGCGGTTTCGGCAATCGCGGCCAGCAGGCGCGACTTCAATCCCTTATCGTTGCCTGCCAGCACCAGCGGGGCGTGGACCAGACATGCGACGAGCCGCAGCCCGGCGAATTCAACCTCCCATGCCACCCCTTTGGTGGGGGCGGCATTGGCATGGAGCCACAGGCCCGCGACCCGCTCTGCCACCGCAGCGCCTTCAGCGCGCGGGGCGCTGGCGGCGAGATCGGCGAGCCAGCTGAAGCTGTGCAGCACCCGCTCCACCCCCGGTGCATGGCGCGCGGGCGGCGAGAAATCGATGCCAGCGATCGGCAGGCGCACGCCGTGGATCAGGAAATGCCCGGCGCGCAGCGCGGTCCCTGCGGCCCGGTCACCATGCGCGGGGCTCTCCACCGTTGCCAGCACCCGCAGCGGCGGCGGACGGCGGAACGGCGCTGCCAGCGCATTGCCCGGCACACCAAGGCGATAAGCCAGCCGAATCAGCGCCTCACCCGGGCCAGCGGGAGCCGCAATGATATCGCTCAGTGCCAGCGCGCGGGACGGTTCTTCGGCGGGATTTTGGGCGCGCGCTGCGGGCTGAGCCTGCCCGGCCGCCGCGCCATCATCTGCCGCGAGCACCAGCGCCGGATTGTCTGCCACCCGTTCCACCAGCGCATCGGCGCGTCTGCCAGCAGGCGTGCGGAACAAGGTCGCCATCATCGCCCTCCCTTGAGAGCGGCAATATTGGCGGCGTAGCGATCGGGCCCGCCCTTGAAGGTGGCAGAGCCTGCGACCAGCACATCGGCGCCCGCCTCAACGCACATCCGCGCGGTTTCGGCATTGACGCCGCCATCCACTTCCAGATGGATCGCCCGGCCCGAGCGTGTGATCATCGAACGGATACGCGCGATTTTCTCAAGCTGCGACGGGATGAAGCTCTGCCCGCCGAACCCGGGGTTGACGCTCATCACCAGCACCAGATCAGCCAGATCCATCAGGTTGTCGAGCACCTCGACGGGCGTGCCCGGGTTGATGACCACGCCGGCTTTCTTGCCCAGCGCCTTGATCGCCTGGAGCGTGCGGTGGATGTGCGGCCCGGCTTCGGGGTGGACGGTGATGATATCTGCGCCCGCATTGGCGAAGGCTTCGAGATAGGGATCAACCGGTGCGATCATCAGATGCACGTCGAACGGCTTGTCAGTGTGGGGCCGTAGCGCCTTGACCACGTCGGGACCGATGGTGATGTTGGGCACGAAATGCCCGTCCATCACATCAATGTGGATCCAGTCCGCCCCCGCCGTGTCGACGCTGCGCACCTCTTCGCCCAGCCGTGCGAAATCGGCCGAAAGGATCGATGGGGAAATCAAAGGTGCAGGCATGGCGCGGCGCAAGCCCTTTCTGGCGGTTTATCTGCCTTACGGGAGGCGCGAATCGGGCGACAAGCGCAGATCGCAGCTTTTCCACCGCCGCGATTGGCCTTCGCGCGCGGTCGGTTAGGGCAATTAAGCCGTAATTCAGGCAGACAGTGCCAAAAGCGCGTTGTATCTTGCTGGCACTTGCCCATCGCCGAAGCTGGCGCGCCGCCCTCTCCTCCTTATTTATTGAGACGCCCATGACCGGTTTCCCTTTGCTTGCCCGCCTGCCCGACCTGCGCCGCCGCGCAGGGGCAGCCGCGTTCTGCGCTGCGGCAGGCACGGCGGCGCTCGCCGTGCCGCTCGCCGCGCAGACCTATGCGCGCTCAGCCCCCAATGACATGAGCCTATGCGCAGCGGGCAAAGGCCCGGCGGTGCGGATCGCGGTGAGCGGGATCAAATCTTCGGGCGGCAACCTGTTTGCACGTGCCTACCTTGCAAAAGGCGGCGACTGGCTCAAGTCCAAGCGTTACGTGATGCGCATCGACGCGGCTCCGCGTCAGGGCAGCATGACCGTGTGCGTGCCGCTGCCCGCGCCGGGTGAATACGCGATCGCGGTCGTGCACGATGCCAATGGCAATCGCGGCACCGACATTTCGACCGATGGGGCGGGGATGTCCAATAATCCGAAGATCAACAAGTTCCTCGGCATTCCGCGCCCGCCTTCGGTTGAAAAGACCCGCTTTACTGCCGGGCCGGGGATCACGCGGATGGATATCGCGATTCAATACCTCAACTAGGGTCCTGACCCTAGGCCGCGTTGCGCCGCCGATGCTGGTAGAGATCCCATAGCACCTGCGGCGCGGCCAGCAGCGGGAAGCGTTCGCGGAACGGAGTTAGTTTGACCGCCATTCCGGTGTGACGCTCGATCTTCCACGCGGCATAGCGCGCCGCGCCCTCAAAGGTGGTGCTTGCCTTGATCAGCCGGACAAGGTTCAGGGGCTTGCCCATTCGTTGGCGCCGTTTCCACCAGCCGAGAATCGTGCGGCGTTGGTCGGGGGTGATTTGCGGGGCAAGCACCACGCCATCCTGCCCCGCCGGAATGCCGGCCGCTTGCCACGCGAGCGGGAGCAACCCTGCGAAATGATCGGCGTTGACGCTGAGGATATCGTCCTCACGCCCGCGCTTCTCGACCCGGAATTCGGCTTTGTAGGTCGCCCGGAACAGCGCGCGCCAGTAATCTTCTGCTGTGCCGCTTTCCGGCCCCAGCGCGGCAGCCAACCGTGCGGCGGTGGTGGCGGCAGCGGCGATAGCGGCAGTCACCTCATCGCGCGCGGTGTCATCCTCAGCCCAGATCAGCGCGCTCGGCTGCACGAACCGCGCCCAGATGGTGGTGTCGGTGGATGCCCCGCTCGCCGCGCGGGCAAAGGTGGTGAGCCGCATGGTCGCAACCTTGGCGCGCAGCGTCACGCCCCCCTGTTCTGTGGTATGCAGCCGCTCATGATAGCTGACCGTCGGCCAGATCGCGCTTTCGCTTGTGCCCGCAAGCAGGATGTAAAAATCGAGCACCCCGTCCAATGACCCGGTGCGCAGGTTTGATCCGTAAAACAACACAGCGCGCGCGCCTGCTGCGGCGGTCAGAGCCTTGGCGAATTCTGCAACTGCGGGATCAATCGGGGTATTGAGCCGCGCGGTAATCCGATCGGCCAGCGCCCCTGACGCGCCGCTCATGGGGCGACGAACGCGAGCTCCGGCCCCTGTTCGACCAGGTAATCGCCCGCCGGAAACGCTTCACCATCGAGGATGAACTGATCATCGATCGCCAGTGTGAACTGGCTGGTGGTGAGTTGGTGAATGCCGCGTTCGCGCAAGCCCTTGGTCAGCTTGTCGATCACCATTAGGGGCACCAGCGCCATGGTGCGGCGCGAAATCTGATCGACCGCCACCAGTTTAAGCCCGCTGCGCAGCGCGCCGAATGGGCGGATTCCGGCAGGTAGCCGTTCCAGCGTTGAGGCAAACAAGATCTGCCGCATTTCCGGGTCGCCGTGCCCGCTATGCTCCATCGGCGCGTCCGCTGAACCAAGGCCAATGCGCATCCGCGCGCCTTTGCGCCAAGGGTTGGCGCGGCTGGCAAACAGCGATTGCAGCAGCGCCCACAGCGCGGTCCACCCGACCACCATACTGTTGAACGCGCCCAGCTTGTGCGCGCTCTGTCCGGCGCGGATCGAGATCGTAAACGCGCCTGCGCCAAGGATGAAGCCGGCCACGCGCGACATCCCGTCCGCTTTGCCGGAATCGTCTATCGCCGAAACCACCATCGGGCGCCGTGACACGCTGGTGCCATGATCAAGCGCGTTGATCGCGTCCTGCAAGGTCCAGTCGTCAGGAATGCCGAGATCGACCGTCAGCGCATTGGTTTTGCCCTTGGGAAGGACAGCAACCGCAGGCCAATGATCGCCAAAAATCGTCTGCCCACACGTGAGAACATCGCGCACGGTGCCATCGCCGCCGTTAATCACCAGCAAATCGATCCCGCGCTCGGCGAATTCGGCCAGCGCTTCGGGCAATTGCGCACGGGCGCGGGGCTGGGCGATATGAACGTGAGGGCACAGCCCGCAATCGAAATCCGCGCCGAGATTGCGGTGGCTGCGCGGGTTGTAGATCACCCCGACTGTGGGCGCCTGACCCGCATCGCGCACACGCCGCGTCCGGGCGCGCGGGCTGGCGGCAGGGTCAACCCGCGGAATCTGCGCAAACTCGTAGATCGGGGTGGCCATGCTCATCCTATACTTGTCGGAATTCTAACTTTCTACTG
>Ga0163144_10031902_pt1 | contig 10027 bp, 4 predicted proteins | sample OliLak19BULKMAT1_FD_123175 | JGI IMG/M metagenome (GOLD analysis project Ga0163144, IMG submission 123175) | Freshwater microbial mat bacterial communities from Lake Vanda, McMurdo Dry Valleys, Antarctica - Oligotrophic Lake LV.19.BULKMAT1 | ecosystem: Environmental > Aquatic > Freshwater > Lake...
ACGAGCTTTTTGGTCACGTTCCGAAGCTTGGACATTGTCTCGATCATGTGGACCGGAATTCGAATGGTCCGGGCCTGATCGGCAATGGCACGCGTGATGGCCTGGCGAATCCACCAGGTGGCATAGGTGCTGAACTTGTAGCCGCGTTGATACTCGTATTTATCAACCGCCCGCATCAGGCCGGTGTTGCCTTCCTGAATCAGGTCCAGGAAGCTCAGGCCGCGATTGCGGTATTTCTTCGCGATGGACACAACGAGCCGAAGGTTGCCACCGGAGAGTTTGCGTTTCGCGTCCTCGTATTCCTCGAACCGGCGATTCATGTTCCGAACGCGTTTGCGCAGGGTCGCGGGCTCCTCGAGCGTGAGCCGCATGAGATCTTGTAGCTCGTGTTCCAGATTCGCACGGTCCTCGCGATCCTTGGCACCACGACAGCCACGCAGGTCTTCAACCTGATTTTCCAACTCCGTCATGCGGGCGGAGATCTGCTCCATCTTCTTCATCAGGGGCTGAATCTTCTGCGTCCGCACGCTCAACTCTTCAATCAGCGTAACGGCTTTTTTGCGTCGCAGTTTGATTCGCCGGCGAATCTCGTTCTTGGTCGTTTCCGAGATTCCCGGCTCGATCAGCTTTTCGAAGTCGGCCGTATTTCCGTCCATGAGCGGCTCGACCGTTCGCAGGTTGAACGGCATCCGCTTCAAAATCATGTCTTTTTCAAGCTTTTCGGTCTGCGAGATTTTGATCGTTCGATCGAAAGGAAGTTCTTCGAGATGAACCTTCTTGAGGATGTCCGCCACGGAGCGAAGGGCGAAATCGCACTCGAGAACCTTGCGGCGAAACCATCGTCGCGTGATTTCAATTTTCTTGGCGAGTGAAATTTCCTTGCCGCGATCGAGCAAGGGAATTTCGCCCATTTGGGTCAGATACATGCGGACGGGGTCGTCCGTGTGCTTGCCGTCGCCTTCATTAGCAAAGGGAGAATCGGGATCGTGTTGAGAGTGATCTGCTGTCTCGGGTGTCGATCGAGCGGCCCGGTCCCCCGCCTGATCTTCCTCGATAATCGAGATGCCATTCTGGTCGAGCATCTCCAGAATCTGATCGAGCCGCTCGGGCTCGACGGTTTCCGGAGGTATTTGGGCATTGACCTGATCCCAGGTCAGATACCCGCTTCTCTTGCCCAGGTCGATGAGCGACTTGAGTGTCTTGAGATTCTCGTCGAGTTTCAATTCCATTCTAAACTCCTTGATGGCGAAGTCCTTTCGCCGACAGCCGGGTGCAGGTGAGTATGCATCCGGCAGGATCAGGACGATTATTCAGGAGCCCGAACTTCCGGGTTCCTGTCCAGATCCTGGATCTCTCGTAACACATCCAACCGTTCGTTCTCAGTCTTGGCCGCCCGAAGTCTGTCCATCAGCTTTTTCTTGACGAGTTCCTTGCGGTCCATCCGAAAGCGAGTCAAAACGTCCTTCAACCAGGCCCCTTTATCTGGGGCCATTCTACCGATCTCTTGATTTTCGAGCGCCCACTCGATCAGGGCCGCATGGTTCACCACTTCTCGCAGACCATCCACAGTGGGCGGCTGCCCCAGGCCGAACAGTCGATACAACCCGCCGAGTAACTGCTGCAAACCTGGGTGCTCGATCTCTTCCGGAAAAATCTGCGTGCTGGCTTCGCCGATCAATGCAGGTTCGGCAAGCAGTATCTGAAGCAGTTCCTTTTCGATCGGCTTGGCCGGTTTCGCCCGACGTTCTTCCACGGCTGGCGACTCGATGGAGGGCGTCGCCACCTGCGGAGTTCGAGTCGTCTCTTTCTTCTTGGCTTGCCTGAGTTCTGCGAACCGCGCCCACACCGTTTCCTGCCGCAATCCGAGCCGTTGCGACAAGCGAGTAATCAGGAGTTCTTGCTTAACTTGCCCCGCTTGCCCCTGTGTCTCGGGCGACAAAGCCATCACACTCAGAATCGCATCCACCACGCGCTTCGCTCCATCAAGACTATCACCACTTTTCGTCAGCAACTGGGAAAGTTTGAAATCCAACGCATTCACGGCCTCGCCCAGCGCCCGCTGGAACGGTTCGGCTCCTTGTGCGACCAAGAAGTCAAACGGATCCAAGCCTTCGGGCAATGTGGCAATTGCGAGTTCCACATCGCAGCCGACAAAAATCTCAAGTGCCCGATCTACACCCGTCACTCCACCGGCATCGGCATCGAAGACCAGTGTCACCTTCGGCACGAATCGGCGAAGCTGGCGAACGTGTGCCTCGTTCAGAGCTGTGCCCATCGTCGCCACCACGTGGGTGACGCCCAACTGATGGGCCATCATCACGTCCGTGTAGCCTTCCACGACTGCTAGGTAACCTTCCTTCGCGCCAGCATTGCGGGCCACGTCCAGACCGTAGAGCAGTTCTTTCTTGAAGAACAGGGGTGTTTCCGATGAATTATAGTACTTCGGGCCGCGTTCGGCGAACTGAGAATCCGGCAGAATTCGGCCGCCGAAACCGACGGTTTGACCGCGGGCATCGCGAATGGGGAACATAACCCGATCGCGGAAGCGGTCGTAATAGCCCCCGTCGTCCCGCAATGCGACCAGCCCGATTTCTCGGAGCAATTCCATGTCCATCCGCTTGGCATTCGCGGCCCGAACCAGCCAGTCGCCGGCCGCGGGTGCGAAGCCCAGTCCAAAAGAGCGAATGGTCGCACCGTTCAGTTTTCGCCCGGCCAGATACAGCCGGGCTCGCTCGCCCATCGGGTTGTCGAGCAGGCACTCCTTGTAAGTTGCCTCGGCCCATTTCATGGCGTCGAGCATTTGCCCGCGACGCTGGTTTTCGACCGGCGAACCTTGGAGGTTGATCCCCGCACGACGAGCCAGCAACTCGCGAGCTTCGATGAAGGAAATTTTTTCGAACTCGGTTACGAACGTGAAAACGTCGCCACTCTTCCCACAGGACCAGCACTTGAAATTTTGCCACTTGGGATCGATGTGCAGAGAAGGTCGAGTGTCGTTGTGGAACGGACAGATCGCTTTATAAGCACCGCCGGCAGGATAGACGGTCAGGTACGAACCCAGAATGGCGACGATGTCGCTCGCCTGTTTCACTTGTTGTGTCAGGGCGGCACGGTCCTGAGACCCGCTGGCACCTTGCACGGGATTCACTCGTGGTCCTTGGTTAACCGTTAACCTACGCCGTGCCCGGGTAGAGTCCAATTGGGGTTCGGAGCCGCGACCGTAAGGGAGCGCCCGTTGATAGCTTGCTGCCGGCTTCCTTATGGTCGCGGCTCGGAAAGTTTGGGACAATAGTAAATGGGCACCGATTGGATTTGCGAGCAGTCCGGGTCGCTTTCGCGTGAGCTTCATCGAATCCATTCGATTTCGCCTTTGCCGAAACAGCCATCTGGCCGGAGGTGGCCAGCACACTTCATTCCTTCAGTGTCCCACAAGTATAGCCTTGCTGACAACCCCGTCAAGCTGGGCAATCCGTACAAGCCGCACAGCTAAACGTAACTCTTTACCGCGTAGGCAAAATCGGAGATTGCGGAACCCAGGTAAACTTTGGCTGTTGTAGCAGTCGAATCTCGAACACGGGTCGTGCCTTCCCTGAACTAGGGAGGGATTGCGGGCCGAAGAAACAGGTTAGGAGCGATCCATCGTCCGCGTTTAGCCACGCAATTTGGGTGACAAGCGGAACACATACGGGGGGTTCATCTATGCGATTCGGCTTTAAACTTCTGTCCACATTGATGTTGCTGGCAGGTCTGCAATCGGTCGGCATGGCGGCCGTTACCGTCGAGCAGATCCTGGCGTACAAGCCCAAACAGGCCGTCGAGGTCAGCACGCCGACGACCGGTGAAATGGCTGGGTGCGCGATCGAACTCGAAAAAGGCAAAATGCTTCCGAGCGGCAAGCAAGCCACCGCATGGGTTGTCAAGGACGGCAAAGGCAACGTTCTCCGCAAATTCCACGACACGACCGGCGTCGGCGGCGTGAACATGTATGCCTACTTCCGCGATGGCGAAGAGGCCTATCGCGAGATCGACACCAACAGCAACGGGAAGATCGATCAATTCCGCTGGCTCGGGCCAAATGGCGGCAAGTGGGGCATCGACATCGACGAAGATGGCAAGATCGATTCGTGGATGGCGATCTCGCCGGAGGAACTCAGCCAGGAAATTCTGGCCGCCGTCGTGAACAAGGACTCGAAGCGACTCGAAGCGCTGATGATCTCGAAAGCCGATCTCGTCGCTCTCGGATTGCCGGCCGCCGAGACGGCCCGCATCCAGGCCAAGCTCACGGCCGCCGCGGCCCAATTCCAGAAGACGTGCCAGGAGCTGGCCAAGATCAACCCGGCAACCATCTGGGTTCATCTCGAAACCAAGCTGCCACACACCACGGCGGCCGATGCGATTAGCGCGACCACAGATCTGGTGCGCTATCGCCACGCCACCATCCTGTACCAGGAAGGCGATGGTAAGGACGCCAAGCACAACTGGCTGCAAACGGGTGAACTGATTCAGGTCGGAAAAGCTTGGCGTATCGTCCAGGCTCCGATTCCGGGGATGGAGCAGCCGCCTGAGCCAGATGGTGGCCCCGGCAAGATCGTCGGCATTCAGATCCCGCCTGGCGAAGCCGGTAAAGCACTCATGGAGAAGTTGAACGACCTAGACGTGAAGGGCGTGACCAAGGCCGGTCCTGCTGGAATCATCGAGTTTAACCTTGCGCGGGCGGCCATTATTGAGCAGATCGCGGCCCTATACACAAAGGTTGAAGATCGCAGTAAACGAGATGTCTGGTTGCGTCAGGTCGCGGACTGCTATGCGGCAGCCGCCCAACAGGGTGATAAGCCGGCGCTCGGCCGCCTCGGGCAGTGGCGGGAGGCCCTGGCGAAGGACACAGCAAGTCCGATGCTCGCGTATTTCGCATTCCGCGAAGTCAGTGCTCAATATGCACAGGATCTGCCAAAAATCGGCAACAAGCCCGAAGACCTCACGAAGCTTCAGGAAGGTTGGAAGGCCAAGCTCGCCAAGTTTGTAACCGACTTCCCGACTGCTGAAGACACGCCTGATGCGATCTTGGGACTCGGCATGGTGAATGAGTTCTTCGGTTCGAAGGCCGAGGAGGAGGCGAAAGCTGCTTACGCCCTCCTGGTGAAGAATTTCCCGACGCACTCGCTGGCCAAGCGAGCCCAAGGTTGCCTGGATCGTTTATCGCTGGAAGGCAAGGAACTGGATCTCTCAGCTCCGACGCTTGGGACGGGGGCGATTTTCGATGTGAAAACGCTGAAAGGCAAAGCGGTTGTCGTTTACTACTGGGCCGGCTGGAACGAACTGGCCACGACCGACTTCAACAAAATCAAGCTGGCAATGAAGGACTTTGCCGGAAAAGCAGAGTTGGTGGGCGTGAATCTCGACTCCAAAGCCGCAGAGGCGACCGCCTTCCTGGGTGCCAATCCGGTTGGTGGGACGCATGTCCACATGGCAGGCGGCTTGGAAAGCCCCCTCGCGGTTCGTTACGGGATCACGGCTCTCCCCGTGATGTTCCTCGTCGGCCCGGATGGCAAAGTCGTCAGCCGACATGTCCAGGCGTCGTCGCTGGACGAAGAGTTAAAGAAGCTCTTGAAGGTGCCTGAGAAGGATAAATAATCGCCGGCTGAATGGCAGTTAAACAATTGCAGCACGTGACTTCACACGAAGGCACGTGCTGTTTTCGTTGCCCATAGTAGTCCGCACACTCCGTGTGCGGACTTGAATGGCATTTCGCAAACCGGACTCAGCTATCCTCTTCTCTCAAGTCCGCACACAGAGTGTGCGGACTACTATCTTCTCGCGTCCCCAAAACATGTAAAATGAATCGTGTGTACTTTGCCTGCCTTAATAGACACCTTCCTCCGAGATTTCATTCATGATGCTCCGCATGGCCAAGCGATTGCTGTTGGAGACCGATAAGCGATTGCTCTGGAAACTGGCCTGGAACATGGGCCTGAAGGGGATGCTCTCGGTTCAACGGCACAAATCGCGGCTAAAGCGGGGCGAGTTCTTCCCACCGTTCCTGTACGTGTCGATCATCAACTCCTGCAATCTACGTTGCCAGGGATGCTGGGTGGATGTGGCATCGAAGCAAGAAATCATTCAGCCGGAGGCCTTCCACAAGCTCGTGCGTGAGTCGAAGGCGATGGGGAACGTCTTCTTCGGCATCGTCGGCGGCGAGCCGTTCATGCATCCGAAACTCTTCGAGTTGCTCGAAGCCCATCCAGACTGCTATTTCCAGATCTTCACGAATGGGCACTTCATCACCGACGAAAAAGCCAAGCGAATGCGGCAGCTCGGCAACGTCACGCCGCTCATCAGCGTGGAGGGAAGCCAGATCGTTAGCGATGAACGGCGTGGTCGGTCCGATGTGCTTTCGAAAACAATGCAGGGACTTCAGAACTGTTTGAACAACAAGGTCATGACGGGGGTTTGCACCAGCCTGTGCCGCACGAACATCGATGACTTATTGCAAGATCGCTGGGTCGATCGCCTGATCGAGATGGGTGTACTTTACACATGGTTTCATGTCTATCGGCCAATGGGGCCAAACCCGAATCCGGATTTGTGCCTGACGCCGGAGCAAGCGAAACGTGCCAGGCAATTCGTCGTCGAGACCCGAGCGAAGAAGCCGATTGTCGTGATCGATGCCTACTACGATGGCGAGGGCCAGGCACTCTGCCCGGCTGCGACCGGCATCAGCCATCACATCAATCCCTGGGGCGACATTGAGCCTTGTCCGATCGTGCAGTTCTCGAAAGAGTCCATTCATGCCAAGGGAGGCGACACGCGATCGCTTCGGCAGAAGTTCACACAGTCCCCGTTCCTTCGCGAGTTCCGCGAACTTTCCCAGCAGACCACGCGTGGCTGCATCGTGCTCGAACGCCCAGACCTTTTGAAGGCCCTGGTTGAAAAGCACTCGGCGAAGGATTCGACGGCACGTCAAACCGCTCTGATCGAACTCGGCAATCTGACCACGCGAACATCCCAGTATGCCCCCGGATCGGAGATCCCCGAGAAGAACGTGCTCTATCGCCTCGCGAAACGATTCTGGTTCAATGATTTCGGCGTGTACGACGGGCACGATCATTCCAAGACGGCGGCACCGGGCATGCTGTCCCGGGCGGAAATCGCAACCAAGGCAACATAGCCGCGTCTCGACTTCGCTGCTCGATTCAAGCTCGACGCACGTGGTAGTCCGTTCGGCATTGCCTTGCTGACACTACATTGACGCGCCCGACAAATCCGTCAGATCCGCGTACGCAGTGCAGCGGAGTAAGCGAATGAACCCGCGAGACGCTAAACCGCTTACTCCGCTGCACTGCGTACGCGGATCTGTATTGATTCTTGGAAGGAAATGCGATTCTACTTTTCGATCGTGTGGATGAACAGGAAATGAATTTACACTCAAGCATGGACGGATTGAAGAACCGCCAACGCGTCGAAATCGGGAATGCATCTCCATCTCATTCTTAATTCGGAAGTGTCGTAAGTCGCCGCGCAAAATCAAATTCCCGAATGTGGGTGCCATGCCCACGGCTTTGTGTGGGCATGTCTGAGACACTGTCCCATAAGTAGGTTTTTGGCGAGCGTCGAGCCGTAAGGCCGAAGTGTTTAACGGGCAAAACCACGGCGGGCTTACGCCGCGCCGCTCGCCAGGGCCGCGTATGGGACAGTCACTGAGAAGATTCAGTGCTAAACATGCCCACGCAAAGCCGTGGGCATGGCACCCTCCAAACACGAATTCGGTAAGGTTATTTTGACGCGGATACTAAGTTAGGACACTACCCCTTAATTCGGATACGCGATTCTTCGCCCGGTGCGGTCGCCAATCAGAGAGTGACAATCCCACCACCATACAAACTCAATCTCCCGTGCGTTCAAGGGATTGAATGGTCTCGCCGAGTTGCGTCATGGTGGGGTTGGTCTGCAACGCGAGACGAAACGCTCTCAGGGCCGCGCGCTGCTTCCGCAGTTTCAAGTAGCATTGCCCCATTCCTGCCTGTGCCCCGAAATGATAGGGGTTCAACTCGATGGCCTTTTGGCAATCTGCAATCGATCTTGCGAACTCGCCGCGCCGGAAGAACAAGATGGCACGTTGATTGTACACTTCGGCGAAATATGGCGCCTCGCGAATCAAATCGTCGAGCCCGGCCAGGATCTCCAGGAAGTCCGGCAGGTGCATGATCCGTTGCAAGTCGGCGTTCTGCTCTTCCGTGCCGCCCCGGAACCACAGTTGCCAAAGAGCATCCGCTGCCATGCGAGCTGGCGTGGAATCCTCGTCATGCAGAACGCGAGCCAAAGCCCCGTTCGAGTCCATCGTGCCGATGAGCCCAAGAGCGAGCACGGCCGCCCGGCGAATTTCGGAATCGGGGTTCGCGAGGAGTCGCTGGAGCGTGCCCTCGGAATAATGATTCAGAAGTTGGATTCGATAGACGCGAAGTGCGTCGTGCATCCGAGCGGCCCAAAGATCGGGGTCGTCGGATGATTGCAAGCGGGGGAGTTGACGATAAAAGTCAACGAGGCGGGCTACAGACACGGGGAATTCCTCGCGCACCAATCCGTGGCACGAGTCCATTGAGGGGGGGACTTCACTCAATGTAATCGAAACACCCGCGTGAAAGCAACACTCGATTTTGCGGTTTTTGCCGGGCCTGAATAGGGTTCAACACCGAACGGAATTGAGAGGCCGCACCGCGAGCGAGGCTAACAATTTCTTGATGTTTATCGTTTCGCCTCGCTCGCGCTCCGGTCTTGCTTGTCAGCGGTGATGCGAAGCACGCGGAGCCTGAAGCGTCAGCGAAGGGCGAACACGGCGAAATTCTGGGAAACCGGAACAGCGGCCCTTCGCGGACGCTTCAGGCTCCGCCGCTGCAATTCCCCAGAATCACGGCGACTTATTGTTGCGCGACGTCTTACTACTTCGGCGCACCCATAGGTACGACCATGGGAGGCGTTGTTCCCATGCCCATTGGCGTCACTGGCGTGGCCACGATGGTTGCCCGGTTTTTTTTCCATTCCGCGACATCTACCGAAAGAACCTCCACTGCTCGCTTGAGTTGATTGTCAATCCCCTTGGCCAGATCCTCCGGCTGTGCCTCGGCTGCAACGTCCGGTGAGACCCCTTCTTTCTCCATGTTCACGCCCCGTATTGTGAAGACGCCGGTCCGTGGCAAGCGGAAGGACGAGCCATCAATCAAGCGTGTTTCCATCGTGCCGATCACAAGCCCGCCAGTTGACTGCCCCACGATCTTGCCGAGCCCCAATGCCCGATAGGCGGCCGGAAAAATCTCGGCATCGCTAAAAGAGCGATTGTTGATGAGAACGGTCGTCGGCTTCGTCCACTTGCGGTCGAAGTTCCGCATGACGAGCCCTTCGCTACCGTCACGCTGACGGAAGAACGTGTGTTCCTTGGCACCCAGGTAATTCAAAACTTGATCGTGTGTAAAGCCGCCGCCGTTGTAACGCACGTCGATGACGATGCCGTCCTTATCGAAATTGTCGGAGTACAGCGAGCGCACGAATTGTTCCAAACCGGCCTCGTCCATGCTCGGGATGTGGATGTAGCCAACACGCCCGCCGCTTTGCTTCGCAACCGCTTCGGCATTTTTATCGAGCCAGCGTTCGTACATCAGCTTGCTGATTTCAACGCGTCCGATCGCTTGAGTTTCGACTTTCCGCCTGGCTTTCGGGTCGGCCGCGTTGCTGGTGACTTCGAGCAAAACCATCTCATTCACTCGAGCGTTCAGAAGCCGGCTCAGATTCGTCTTGTCGGTAATTTCCGTGCGATCGAGCGAAAGGACAATGTCGCCTGCCTTGATTGCCAGACCTCGCTTGTCGGCCGGTCCACGCTTCAGAACTTCGGCAATCTTTAGTCCGGGGCCCTTGTAGGTTTCGTCGAAAATCAGTCCCAAATCGGCCGTGATTTCATCGGGCGAACGCAAGAAGCCCGAGATGCCCAGGTGCGACGCATTCAGTTCGCCGAGCATCAGGGTGACCAGATTGTAAAGAT
>Ga0163144_10031903_pt1 | contig 10027 bp, 11 predicted proteins | sample OliLak19BULKMAT1_FD_123175 | JGI IMG/M metagenome (GOLD analysis project Ga0163144, IMG submission 123175) | Freshwater microbial mat bacterial communities from Lake Vanda, McMurdo Dry Valleys, Antarctica - Oligotrophic Lake LV.19.BULKMAT1 | ecosystem: Environmental > Aquatic > Freshwater >...
AGGGCGGCCGCCGGCTCTAGAAGCCGGTTCTTCCGAACTCCCCGGCCAGGATGCTTTCATGATGAAGGCTGAGCGGCTGGCACTTTGAAGATAGCGGGCCGAGGCGCCTTTCGGCGCGCACGGCCTGCTAAGGAAGAGCTCCAGGGTATGAAAAATAAATACCCCAAGAACAAGCCACTTAAGAACAGCAACAACCTTTTAGATCCGGGAATCCCACGGAATGAAGTGGAACTTGATGTTCTGGCCAAGCAGATTGATGAGATCTCCCGCCGCAGGCTACCCGCTGGCGTCATGGGCGGAATTCTCGCAGGAAAGGAGGCCGAAATCCGACAGGACACCGCAATTAAGCTCTTGAAAGGATTTCTTTTGGGCAACGCCGATTTCCTGGATGCCGCCCGGAGAAAAGACCCCGATGCCGCCGCCTACCATCTTGAGCGGGTGATCTCCATCGCAATGCGCATTTGCAAATCCCAGCTGAAACGGAAACTTGCCAAGGACCAGTCGCGCCATGGCAAACTCAACGAGCAAACCCGTGACTCATGCGGACATCCCACCGATCGGAACTGCTGGGAACTCCCCGTGGCGACCCAGGTTGAAATGGTCGAAGCAGGCCTCCGCCGGGGAGTCAGCACCGGCCACATCAGCCAGAGCAACGCCAGTGTCATGAGGATGGTGATCGAAGGGCAAATGTCGGTCGCAAAAATCGCGGAAAGGATGGGAGTCACCCGGGGTGCCGTTAACCAGCGGCTCGGCCGGGTCCGGAAAGTTCTGCCCGAGCTGATGGCCACAGTTGAAGTGCCGATGTCTTGAATCCAGTTGACGGAATCTTAGGACACGGCTGCCGACCGGATGGCGGTGGTTAGGCACAGCGTGAAAAATACAGTCAGGCGGATTTTGTGCCCCTGCTGACTCGGGGTAAAACTTTCTTCGAGTTGAGTGCCCAATAGATTTCGGCCTGGCTACCGAGCGTCTCCCAATTCCAATAGTGTTTTTTGAGAACCTTGGGGGAATTCTCCATTATGAAGGCTGTTTCGGCGGGATTTTTGCCACGGGCCAAATGGTAGCTCCCGAAGCTGTGGCGGAGTTGGTCTTTTGCCCATGGGATCGGTTTCTTTTCGGCATCCAACCAGTTCTTGGCTCTCCATTGTTTCCAGATTTTCGTCCAATTGTTGGGTTGAATCTGGCCGCTGAGAACGCCGCCTTTCTTGACCCGGATCAGATCAATCCAATCCTTCAATACTGGCTCAATCAACACCGTGCGCCCCTTGCCAGAGCGACGGCCGTTTTTACAAAGTTCCGGACGGATGGACAGGTAGCCACCGTTGTAGTCTGCCCAAAGCAAATCCGCTGGCGCTTCTCCTTTCGCCCGTTTTCGAAACTCTTCCGGCCTGACGCCGGCAAAAAGAGAAATAGCGACCGTTGCCAATACGTCCCATTCCTGACTGAGAGCTGCGGCCTTCAGCATCCTGGCAGCTTCAACCGTTGATAGCGTCACCACTTTTCCGTGCGATTCTTCTGGCTTCAAGCCCGTGCAGGGATTCTTGGGGAGCCAACGGTTTTTGGCCGCCCATCCAAGCCATGCGGAGATGGTTTTGAAATCACCGGTGTTTTTCAGTGTTTTCAAGTAGGCCTCGATGACCTCCGGAGTAATTTCCAGCACGAGGCGTTCGGGGTGATCCTTGCAAAAGTGCCTTATAAATCTTCCGCATCGGTTTCGAAGATCTCCCAGGTACGTTCCGCGGCGCTTACCAGTGAAATCTGTGTGAAACGCATCAAAGCACTCTTGAGCGCTTCCTGTTTGCGTCACCGCTTTCGCGTCCTTCAACACTCGCCGTCCGGCAGCGAGCAGGCTCTGGACACCTGCCGTCTTCAATTCGGCGTCCAAGGCAATCCACTTCTTTACCAGCGATCCATCCGCTCCATCTGGCATCGTCTTGTCCGTCTTTTTGTTGGCGCGCTCCGTGTTGCAAAAATCCTGGGCATCAGCCTTGGTTTTGAATTTCCGCCGCACGTTCTTACCGTCAACCATACCCAGACTGACAATCCACCTGCCATTAGGTAAGGATTTCGGGGTGAGGGTGGCCCAAGTCCCTTTGACCTTCTTTGCACTCATAGAATTTTAAAGTTTCACTAAAGTTGCACCGGGTCAATTCCTAATTCATAACGCATTGAAAATATGCAAAAATCTCTATCACATCTAGTGACTGTTAATCACTAGGTCCGTGGTTCGATCCCACGCGCCGGAGCCATTTAGAATCAACGAGTTCTGAATGAGAATCAGGATTTTGGGATTCAGTGAGGAAACAAATGGCAGGTAATTTGTTGTTTCGTCCGAGGCACCCACAACCTCCGTGTGATTTCCAGGACGCTCGCTGGTTTGGTGTCTGCGGCGACGGAAAGTGTGATGATGCATCTGTCGGACCTGTGGAAGCAGGCCATCATGGGGACAGGATGAAACTTATTTCAGCAAATAATGAATTCGCTTGAAAACAAACGCTCCGGCGGTGCCTCCAAGAACATCCGCAAGCCAGTCAAAAGGGTCATTGCCACTGCGTCCGGGGGTGAAACTCTGATGATATTCATCCAGAATGCCAACGATCGCGAGGCAGACCACTGCGGTCGTGATCAAAGTTTTCCAGTTGATGGCTTCCGCAGGTTTTCGCCGGAAAAGATAGGCGCAGAGCAGACCGCTGCCGCCAAAGAAATAGCCGAAGTGGGCGATCTTATCGAAGTGATCGATCGACGGGCTGTAGTCGCTGACCCGGGAAAACGAGGAAAGCAGATAGAGAAACGCGAGCCAGATCAGGAATCCTGCAAGCCAGAAGCGGGGATTCCGGGGCAGCTGGCTCATGCCTAGAGCTTGCGCATTTCATCCTCAAGTCGCTCGGCCAACCACTGCTTCATCATCGACTGATAGTTAAGGAAGCGGCCGCGGGCAATGCGCTTGATGCGTGACAGCATCCGCGGATCAAAGCGCAGGGTGATGGTGGTGGATTCACGGGAATCCGCGGTGTGGACGGAAGTCGCCATGAGCCTGCCATCCAGCTCATGGGCTTCCCAGAAACGGGCTTCGGCAGCCTCATCGGCGAATTCGGGGATATCGGTCCAGCGGTTAACGGCGTTCATGTGGGGAAAATCGGAGTTCAGCGGAATTCGGCGTATTTGCGGTCGTAGAATTTCCGCTCGGTGTCGGACATCTCGCGGGCTGCGACGACGCGGGTGGTCTTGCCATCGGTCCAAAACGAGAGGAATAAATAGCGGTCTGCCACGGTGCGGCCAAGAGCGTAATAGCGGCACGCACCGTCTGCGCGATCATTGTCAGGTTGGAAACGGACGGAAAAGGGATCCTCGAAAGCCTCTTCAAGCTCACGGGGTTTGATGTTTCGAAGGTCGAATTGAACGTCGATGATGTCGAGCTCCATGGACGGAGTTTGCGGATGAGTTGAGAAAGTGCAACAAAGACTTTGAAGAAGATCATTCGTGATGTTGAATTTGCGGAGAGATTGACCGAATGATGGTTTCCATCGCGATTTTTTCACTGATAGGGTATGAATGAGGTTTCCACGGTCCCGCCACCAGCGCTTCCAAGTTTCGGAGAGGCGTTGCGTTTTTGGAGCAAGCTGGGCTGGATCAGCTTCGGTGGGCCTGCTGGGCAGATCGCCATCATGCATCAAGAGCTGGTCGAGCGGAGGCGCTGGTTGTCGGAACCGCATTTTCTCCATGCGTTGAATTTTTGCATGTTGCTGCCGGGACCCGAAGCCCAGCAGCTTGCGACTTACCTTGGATGGCGGCTGCATGGTGCCCGCGGCGGCATCGCAGCGGGAGTGTTGTTCGTGTTGCCCTCGGTATTTATTTTGCTCGGGCTGAGCTGGCTCTACATGGCGGGCGGCCACATTTCCTGGATCGAGGGAATGTTCTACGGCCTGATCCCGGCAGTGATTGCGATTGTGATTTCTGCGGTGAGGCGGATTGGCTCCAAAACACTGACTTCGCCCAGTCTGTGGGTGCTGGCAGTGGCATCTTTCGGTGCAATTTTCTTTTTTCAGATTTCTTTCCTGGTGATCATTCTAGCAGCGGCGTGCATCGGTTATTTCGGCGGGAAATGGTTCCCCAAACAATTTCCAACCGGGCAAGGCCACGGGAAATCCGCTGGGACTGAATTGGCAAGTGTCGTGCTGCCACCAGCGCCGGCGGCAAGTCTGGGGCGGAGCGTCCGGATCTCCGCGGTTTGTCTAACACTCTGGTGGCTGCCGGTGATCGGGGTGGGCTGGTGGATGGGCTGGCAGAGTATTTTTGTCCAGCAGGGGATGTTTTTCAGCAAGGCCGCCTGGGTCACGATTGGCGGTGCCTACGCGGTTTTGCCTTATGTTTCGCAAATGGCGGTGGAGCATTACGGCTGGCTGACACAGCGGCAAATGATGGCGGGTCTCGGTCTAGCAGAGAGCACACCGGGGCCGCTGATCATGGTTTTGCAGTTCGTAGGCTTTGTCGCGGCTTGGCAAAACTGCGGGCAGATGCAGCCGCTCGCGGCGGCGACCCTGGGTGCCTTGCTTACGACATGGGTGACGTTTTTACCGAGTTTCCTGATGGTTTTTCTCGGTGCTCCGCATGTCGAGGGCTTACGGGAGCAACCAACCCTGGCAGCCATCCTCACCGCGATTGCGGCGGTGGTGGTCGGGGTGATTCTCAATCTGGGTGTCAAGTTCGCGGAGCACGCGCTGCTAACAGGTGAACAAGGTTTCGACTATTTTGTCGCAATCGTTGGCCTTGGAGCATGGCTGGCGATGGAGCGTTTCAAAACAGGCGTGATTCCGACCTTGGGCGTCTGTGCGCTGCTTGGCGTGATCTGGAAGGGTTTGTTTTAAGCCGCACTTGCAGGCGCTTGAATCAGCAGGCAATCCTCCAGGAACGGTTGCAGCGCATGGAGAAGCGGCGAGCCTTCTTGCTGGAATTGTTCGCGGAAACGATCCTCAATCCGCCGGAGGGCGAACTCGAGATCTGCCAGAACGAGTTCGCTCGGACGGCCACGGACGACCGCCATGAGTGTGACCAAACGGCCTGTTTTCGAAATGGCCAGGCGATTGTCGGGGAGCTCGAACGAATCGCGGACCTTGCCATGATCGTCACGAAGGTTGACCGCCAGACGTTGGACCGTGCTCACCACTTTTTTTACCGATGAATGCCGGGCAGGATCGCAACTGGCGAAGGAAACCAGCGCGAGGCTGGCCGCATCCAACAGAAATACCTCCTCGACCTGGAAGCGGTGGGTCTTGTCGAAAAGGATGTCCTCATAGGTGCGGCTGGTGAAAAGTGCCTGCAAATGCCACAAAAAGCGGTCCATCGTCCGGGGCGAGCGGAATGGCCGCGAAGCGGGGGAATACTCTGCCAGGGCGCGGCGGATGGTGGCGCGGAGCATCGGCTCGAGATAGGTGTCCATGCCATTTTCATGGGAAAAAACAGCACTGCGGACGGCCTGCTCGACAATCGGCCCGAAGGCTTCGCGAAGATCGTCATCTGTGAAATCCGCCTCAAATCCATGGGCCGACGGTGCAACCGGGGTGACGGTCGAGGCGGGCATGGGCACGGTGGCATAACTCATTTCATAGGGTGCCTTTTCCTGCGGCATCGGGCGAATTGGCACAACCCGGGTCGAGTGTGTCGGAAGAACCGAGAGCGGTGCGGGCCAGGAGGCGGGAAATCTCACTGCGGACTGGGCGGGTATGCCCGGAACCGGGGGCAAAGCCGTGAATGCCGGAATGTAGGCAGAGGTCTCAGCGTGCGTTTCCGCGGGCAGGGTGTTCAACGGCTGCGGCGTGACATCGCGAGCCTCAAGCTCGGGTGAGTTCGAGGGGAAAACTGATAATACGGCGAACATTAGGGGGTGGCTGGGCCAGGTTGGATGGGGGTGGGAGAGGCGCATTCCGCTAGGGCGCGGGCGGCGAGGGCAATGCGGCTGAATCGCTCCTCAACGGAGTCTCGGTCAATTGCACGGCTCTCAAGACGGGTCAGTTGGGACTCGGTGCTTTCCCACAGCGCGGCGACTTCATTGCGGAGTTGGGAAGCGATTCGTTGGTCACGCTCATTGAGTTGCAAATGGAACGAACTCTGCCAATCGGTCAGCCAGGCACCGATTCGTTGCTCGAGTTGGTGCACCGCTGGCAGCGCGGATTCGCTCGATTTGAGGCTGGCAACTTGCTGGATCTGCGCGGCGAGGCGTTGGGTCTCTTCCCGGAATTGGGCGATTCGTAATTCCGATTGTTCCTGATGGCCTGCGGAAAATCGCTCGACATTTTCCTTGAGAGCCTCGATTTGCGCTTCATTCGCGAACAAGCGGTCCTCCAAGTGCGTGGCCGACCCGGCTGGCGCTGGGACTCCATGGGTTTCGAGACGGGCGACACGCTGCTCAAGACGTTCGAAATGGCGTCCGACGATGATTTCGCGGATCCGCTCGACAGTCTGAGAGGGGTTGAAAGTGGGTGATGGTGATGACATTGTTTCGCCGTGGGGGGAGTTGCAAAGGATCTACCTTTGCAACACGGGTGACTTATGAAAGAACACCCTAAACTGCTTTCGTCGCATTTGTAAATCATTTCGGTGATATTTCGCTTTCTAAGATAGTTTGGATTATATTAATAAATCACCGGGACGGTGCTTTGCGTGAAAAAATTGATTCCGTGAAAGACAGTCGCAAAAGAATGGGGTAGAAAGTCGTCAATGTCCGAACGTTCTGAGAAAAAACTCGATGAAGGAGACGCTATTTTGGCGCACGCCTGCGCAAAAACGCGCAAGAGTTTGATTGCTAGACTGGAAAATTGGGAGGACCAGCGGACTTGGGATGAATTCTATCAGACCTACTGGAAGCTGATTTACTCCGTGGCGATCAAGGCGGGACTCCGGCAGGATGAGGCGTTCGATTGTGTCCAGGAAACCATTCTTTCCATTGCCAAGCAGAGCAAAAAACAGCTCTACGATCCCGCGCAAGGTTCGTTCAAGACCTGGCTCATGAACATGACGCGTTGGCGCATCAACGACCAATTCCGCAAACGGAAAAAGGACACCGCGATGATTGTGGGGGAATGGGATAACGACCGCAAGACCGCGGTGATTGATCGGGTGGAAGATCCCCAAGGCGACGTGCTCTCCCGCTTATGGAATGTCGAGTGGAAGAAAAACATCGCGGATGCGGCGCTTTCCCGGGTGAAGGCGCAGGTTTCTCCAAAGCAGTATCAGATTTTTGATTGTTATGTGATCAAACAATGGGACGCCAAGCGGGTGCAGGATCAGCTCAACGTCAGCATGGCTCAAATGTATCTTGCCAAGCACCGTGTGGGTTCGGTTCTCAAGAAGGAGTTGGCAAAACTCGAAGACGAAGGCAATGGCGATTAAAATCCGTCTGAGTCCGGCGATCCCAGACCATGAGGTCCTCCGCAAAATCGGCGGCGGTGCCTACGGAGAGGTTTGGCTTGCCCGCGGGGTGACCGGTGCTTTACGGGCAGTGAAGGTCGTGTGGCGCGAGGATTTCGAGGATACCCGTGGATTTGAGCGCGAGTTTGAAGGAGTTTTAAAATATGAACCCATGTCGCGGGATCATCCGGCATTGGTCAACATCCTCCACGTAGGACGTAGCCCGGATCATGTTTCATTTTACTACTATGTAATGGAACTCGGCGACGACGTCGCATCAGGCCAGGATATCAACCCCATCGAGTATGAGCCGCGCACCCTGCGGGCCGACAATCATCAGGGTCCGGGCATTCAGTGGGACATCAACACCTGCATCGACGTCGGCCTGCGCCTGGCCGAAGCGCTGGGGCATTTACACGAAAAGGGCCTTGCCCACCGTGATGTGAAGCCTTCCAACGTGATCTTTGTAAATGGGAGGGCCAAGCTGGCCGACATCGGTCTTGTAGCAGCGCGCGGCCAACGCACGTTTGTCGGAACCGAGGGATTTGTCCCACCCGAAGGCCCGGGATCCACCCAGGCAGACGTTTATAGTTTGGGGAAAGTCTTGTATGAAATCGCGACGGGGAAGGATCGGATGTTGTTCCCCGAAGTGCCGGATGAGATTCCGTTGGGTCCAGATCGCAAACGTTGGCTTGAGATGAACAAGATCATCTGTGACATCTGCGAGCCGCGGATTTCCAAACGTAAAATCTCAACAGCCGCAGATCTAGCAGATGCGCTGCGCCTGTTGCAACGCGGTAAAAAACGGCGGAATAGCGGACTTGCGGTGTTATCAACGACCACTTTGTTGGTGTCATTTGCTGGCTGGCTTGCTTGGCAGATGCTCGAAGACACGGCGTGGGTGAGGGGGCTGAGCCAGACCTCGAAACCGGTGGCCCGGCAGACGGGGTTGCTGCGGGTCGTAAGCGCGCCCGATGGCGCGGAAGTGACGGATGCCAAGGGGAACTTGCTTGGCGTTACCAATGCCGTGCAGATTTCGGTCACCGTGGGTGATGACTACTTTTTCACGATGAAGCGCAACGGCTACCGACCATTTACGCTTCAGGGGAAAGTGCCTGCCACGGTGGTGACCGAGCCGTTGGCGCTGTTTGCAAGCCTTGAGAATTTCACCCCGCCACAAATCGGTGAAAAATGGAATGACCATCTGGGAAATCCTTATCAGCCGGTGGGAGATGAGCACTTAAGTTCCGGCTTCGTGACCAAGCTCGCGTGGGATGAGTTCACCGAGCGCGACAAACGCCCGGCAGACGCGGTCGAATTCCTTCAATTTTCCCAAAACGGCCAACCCGTGGAACTGGTCCTCGCTACAGCGGCTGAAGCACACGCCTTCTGCAAATGGTTTCAAGCTGGCGGCCTTAATGCAGGGTTTCTAACGGACGATCACGAGGTGCTGCCGGTTTTGGAAACTTCATTTGAGAACCCGGCTCTATCAGACCGTGCCAGGCGGGAAGGTTTGCGTCCGTTTCGGGTGCTCGTCCGCTTGATCGATTACGGCGAAATCGTTCTAACGACCCAGCCGCCCGGTGTCGAAGTCTGGATGAATGGTCTCAACGATCCCACAAACCGGGTCTCTGTCGGATCCACTCAGGAACCCTTGGTCATTCCCAAGGTCAAACCAGCGGACTGGCAACTTTATCTGGTGAGTGAAGGCTACAAGCCGCTAACCATCGACCTGAAGGTTGGCGAGGGCGAGAAAATCTCCAAACAGGTAACCTTGGAAAAGAGTCTCGGGGTGGTTTTCGGCAAACCGTGGGAGAATGGCGTGGGGATGCGTTTCGTTCCCCTTGGACAGGATCTCATGGTGTCGATTTGGGAAACGCGGATTCGCGACTACGATTGGTTCGTCAGTGAGGTGGGCCGGGAAAAACACCGGGCTGCTTTTTTTCCGCAAAGCCCCGACCATCCGGTGGTCAATGTCTCGCGTGAGGATGCGGAGGCGTTCTGCCAGTGGCTAACAGAACGGGAGCGGAAAGATGAGCGAATCGCGCAGACCCATGTTTATCGTCTGCCCACCGACCTCGAGTGGAGTCGGATGGTTGGACTCGATGAAGAGGAAGGCATCAGCCCGGGCTGGCGGGATGCTCGCAAACAAAACCTCTACCCATGGGGGGCGGCATGGCCACCGACTCCACTTTCCGGAAACTTCGCGGATGTGGCCGCCGCCCGAACGCCCGGGGTTGCCATTGATCGGACAATTTCCGGCTACGAAGATGGTTTTGCATTCACGGCTCCGGTTGGGTCGATTCCTCCCAATTCCCTAGGAATCTACGATCTCAGCGGGAATGTCCAAGAGTGGGTGGCGGACGAATACTCGAAGTTGGGTAAAAATCCATTGGGCGTGCTTCGTGGGGGCGGTTGGAATTCCTACCAGCCTGAGAATCTCTACTCCGGCTCGCGGAATGCCGCTCCTCCGACGTTTCAAGATGCCATCCACGGATTCCGCATCATCCTCGCTAAAGTCCCGCTGGACGTCGAATAATCACTCCTCAAACATCCACTCATGGTCGAAATCAAACTGTCTTACGAAGGCGAGCTGCACTGCAGCGCGCTCCACGTCCCATCC
>Ga0163144_10031906_pt1 | contig 10027 bp, 11 predicted proteins | sample OliLak19BULKMAT1_FD_123175 | JGI IMG/M metagenome (GOLD analysis project Ga0163144, IMG submission 123175) | Freshwater microbial mat bacterial communities from Lake Vanda, McMurdo Dry Valleys, Antarctica - Oligotrophic Lake LV.19.BULKMAT1 | ecosystem: Environmental > Aquatic > Freshwater >...
AGCATCAGCTGCACGCCGGTCAGATCGGAGAGCAGCGCCGGGTTGAGCTGCAGCGCCATCGGGTCGTCGACGCGCGCGGCAAACGCACCGCCGCGACCCGCAGCGCGCGTTCCTGCGCCGTTGTACTCGAGCCCTCCCGCCTGCGCGCTCGACGCCGCGAAGCAGACGACGGAGAGAACGACGAACATCCCGACGGCAATCCGAGCTCGGCGCATGCACCCTCCTGCGAGAAGACCGCAGGATACCGGCGCAGCCATGGGCGGCGGAAGCGAAACAGCATGACGCGGCGCGTCGAACACGCGCGATTTACGCGGCCCCCGCGTAGCGAACCTTCGCTCTCGCGCCTTCGCTCTCGCGCATCGAGCGCTCGAAGCGAGCGTCAGAAGCGCGCGTCAGCCGTCTTGTTGTTCCTCGCCGTATTGATCGTCGGCGAGGTTGTCGAAGCGCGTGTACGCGCTGAAGAACGCGCAGCGCACCGTGCCCGTCGGACCGGAGCGCTGCTTGCCGATGATGAGCTCGGCGACGCCGCGATCGAGGGTCTCCTTGTTGTAGACCTCGTCGCGGTAGACGAAGATGATCGTGTCCGCGTCCTGCTCGATGGCGCCTGACTCACGTAGGTCGGCGAGCAGCGGGCGCTTGTCTTTCGTGCCGCGCGTCTCGACGCCGCGATTCAGCTGCGACAGCGCGATCACCGGCAAGGAGAGCTCCTTCGCGAGGCCCTTGAGCGAACGGCTGATCTCGCTGATCTCTTGCTCGCGCGAGTCGGTGCGCACGCCCGCGCGCATGAGCTGGAGGTAGTCGATGATGATGAGTCCGAGGCCCGCTTCGCTGCGCAGGCGCCGCGCCTTGGCGCGCAGCTCCATCAGCGTGAGGCCCGGTGTGTCGTCGATGTAGATCGGCAGCTCGCTCAGCACGCCGGCGGCGTTCGCCAGCGGCGGCCAGTCGTCGCGGGTGAGGCGACCGGTGCGCAGGCGCCCCGCGTCGACGCGCGCCTCGCTGCACAACATGCGCTTGGCGAGCTGCTCCTTCGGCATCTCGAGCGAGAACACCGCGACGGTCTTCTTCGACGCGAGGCACGCGTTGATCCCGACGTTGAGCGCGAACGACGTCTTTCCCATGCCCGGACGGCCCGCGATGATGATGAGATCACCCGGGTGCATACCCGCCGTCATGTTGTCGAGTCGATCAAAGCCCGTCGGCAGCCCAGTGATGCGCTCCTTGCGGCGCGCGGCCTCGGTGATCTCCTCGAAGGTGCGCAGGACGACATCCTTGATGTGCTCGTACGGATGCCGGACGCGCTCCTTCGCGACGTCGAAGACCGCCTTCTCTGCGGCGTCGAGGAAGCGCTCGATCTCGCCGTAGTCGCCGTAGCCCGTCGCGGAGACCTCGTGGCACGCGAGGATCAAGCGACGCACGACGCTCTTCTCGCGCACGATGCGCGAGTGCGCTTCGATGTTGGCGACCGTCGGGATCGTGTTGGTCAGCCCGAGCAGATATTCGTCGCCGCCAGCGAGCTGCAGCTTGCTCTTGGTGACGAGGCCCGAGCGCACGGTCACCGTGTCGAGCGGCTCACCGCGCGCGAACAGCTCGCACATGACGCGGAAGATCTCTTGGTGACCCGCGGCGTAGAAGTCATCCGCCGTGATCATCTCGAGCACGGTGTTGAGCGACGCGTTGTCGAGCAAGATGCCGCCGAGCACCGCGCGCTCCGCCTCGAGCGCGTTTGGCGGGACTCGGCCTTCGCCTGTGCTCCTCGGACGTTCGAATGGTTGCGCGTCCATGGGGTCGCGGAAGGTACAACGAAACGCGGTCGGCAGCAGGGCGGCGGCGCGCTATCGTCGAGCGCGGCTGACGCGCCGCGCGCCATGGAGTGGATCGAGCACGATGACGTTCGGATGGGCGCGTTGCCCGAGTGGGCGCGCGCGCCGGGCGAGCTCGTCGAGGCGCCGCCATATCGCGTCGGCATCAAGGCGCAAGGTCTGGTGCTCCTGCGCGGTCGCCGCGCGAGCGCGGTGCGCTGGCCGGAGATCCTCGCGCCGATTCGCGTCAGGGAAGGCGGAGCAGAGCGGCTGCTCATCGCCGCAGCGCGACGTCCGCCGCGCGAGCCGTGGTTCGACCTCGGCGGTGCGGAGCTCGATGCGATCGAGCGCGCCGTGCGACATGGCGTCGCGTCGCAAGAGCTCGGCAGCTATCGCGCCGCGCAGCGCACGCGCGCGATGTTGTCGCCGGAACAAGTGCTCGAGGCGGTCTTGGCGCACCGCCCGCTGATCGGCGCCGTCGAGATCCGGACGCCGGTGAAGGGCGCAGTGACGAACGTCGTTTGGTGCGGCATCGGTGGCGGCGGCATCTTTGGCTACGCGGGTGCGGTCGCCGCGCCGATGGTCGGCGTGGTGGCGCCGCTGCTGTTGGTGGGCGCGGTCGGCGTGCTCGGCGTCGCCGTCGGTGCCGGCGTCGCGGGCGGCTACCACTATCTCGCGCGACGGCGCGGCGAGCGCGTCCTCGTGCTGACGCCCGACTGCTTCGTCGGCGGACTCGACGGGCGCGCGATCGAGGCCATCGCCTGGTCACGCGTCGCGCGCTTCGCCGAGGGCCGCGATCCGTTCGGCGCACCCGCGCTCGAGAGCTACACCGTCGAAGGAGTCTGCGCATCGCGCACGCTCGCCGCGTATTTCGGTGAGCCGCTGCACGTCATCGTCGCCATCGCCGAGGCGTATCGGCGCCGCGCGAGCGCTGCGCTCGGCGGGTAGCTGCAAGCTCGCTGAGGGCACGTGTTCGCGCGCATGTGACGTAGACGAAAAAGGCCTCCGCAGCGCGCGCTGGGAGGCCTCCTTCATCGATCGCTCGCGGTGCGACTCGCGTCGCGCGCGGGCCGCGAATTACTTCTTCACGACCTCGAGCTTGAACGTCGCGACGACTTCCGGCGCGAGCTTGGCCTTGACCTCGAAGGTGCCGAGCGTGCGGACTTCCGGCAGCTCGACGCGCTTCTTCTCGACGTCGAAGCCCTTCGCCTTGAGCGCGTCGGAGATCTCCTTGGTCGTGACCGAGCCGTAGAGCTTGTCGGCCTCGCCGGCCTGCTTGGTCAGCGTGATCGTCACGGTCGAGAGCTGCTGGGCTATCGCGTCAAAGCTCTTCTTCAGCTTCGCAGCGTTCGCGATCGCGGCCTTACGCTCGTGCTCGATCTGCTGGATGTTCCCCTCGGTCGCGACGACGCCAAGGCCGCGCGGGAGGAGGTAGTTGCGGGCATAACCCGGCTTGACGCGAACGAGCTCGCCGATCTTGCCGAGCTTCGCCACGTCTTCACGCAAAACCACTTGGACGCTGGTGGCCATGGGGTCAGTCCGTCGAGGTGAAGGGCATGAGGGAGATCTGACGGCTGCGCTTCACCGCGATGGTGAGCTCGCGCTGCTGCTTTGCCGACAGACCAGTGATGCGACGCGGCACGATCTTGCCGCGCTCGGTGATGAAGAACTTGAGCTGCTGCGGGTTCTTGTAGTCGAACTCGAAGTCGGTCTCGAGAACGAAGCTCGGCGGGCGCTTGCGCTTGCCACGCCGACGCAGGCCAAGCGGGTCCTCGCCCTGGCCTCCCATTCCCCCCATGCCACCGCCACCGCCACGGCGATCATCGCCGAAGCCGCCACGGTCATCGTCGTACGGACGTGCGTTGTGCTTCATTGGATCACTCCTTCTCCGTCGCTGGGGCTGCTACCGGCTCTGCAACCGGCGCTGCAACCGGCGCTGCAACCGGCGCTGCAACCGGCGCCGCCGCGGTCACCTTGGGGGTGCGCGGAGCGGTGACCGTGTCCTCGTCGTCCGCCATCGGATCGTCGGCGAACTCGTCGTCGCCGAAGTCGTGGTCGTGGCGACGCGGGCGCTGCTCTTCGAGCATGCCGAGGCGCTGCTCGAGGTTCGGCTCTTCCTCATCCGTGGTGAGCTCCAGGCGGCGGAACTTCACCTCCTCGGGGTCGATCGTGACGTCGAGCGTCACGTCTTCCACGCGGATGCACACGGTCTGGTGACGCATCACCTGGTCGAGCAGGCGCAGGTTGCGCTCGACCTCGGCGACGATGTCGCCGATGCCGATGTAGCGAACCAGCACGAACACGCCACGCGTGTGCTTGCGGATGGGATAAGCGAGCCGCCGCTTGCCCCAGTTGTCGAGCTTGGTGAGCTTGCCGTTGAGCCTTGCGACGACATCCGTGACGCGACCCGCGATGCGGTCCGCCTCATCCGGATCCACCTGCGGCTGCAGGATGTAGATCGTCTCGTACTCACGAGGCTTCTGAATCATGACTGCCATGCGATCTCCTCTTGGTCCGAGGCCCGAGAAGCATTCTCGAGCGAGGAGCCAACCACGCCTTGGGCACCATGCCCGCTGGCGTTCCTAACTGCCCAGCACTTTGCTGGGCAGACCACTGCTCAGTATCGTGCTGAACAGCTCCTCGAGCGGCAGATTGCGCTGCCGAGCGAGGCCTAACCGGGCTTCTTTGCCTCTGCCTTTGCGGGCTTTGGCTCCCGGTGAAGTTCGTTCATCGCCGCGTTCGTACCCTTCGCGGCGACCGTCTCTACCATGATTGCGGCTTTCTGCAGCTCGCCATCGAGCTCGGGCCGCTCCTGCGCGTCGAAGTCACCGAGCACGTAGCTCTCGACCGGCCCTGAGCGCGGCCTTCCGATGCCGACACGCACCCGCGTGAAGTCCGGTCCGCCGCAGTGCTGGATGATGCTGCGCAGGCCGTTGTGCCCTGCGTGCCCACCACCGACCTTGATGCGCGCCGTGCGCCACTCGAGGTCGAGCTCGTCGTGCACGACGACGACATCCTTCAAGGCGACCTTGAAGAACGTCATCGCCTTCTGCACCGACTCGCCGCTCAGATTCATGTACGTCATCGGCATCAGCAGCGCGGCCTCTTGCCCGCCGATCTCTGCCTTGCTGAAGAGCCCTTGGAATTTCTCTTTGAAGGCGCCCGCTCGGGCGCGCTCGGCCACGCGTTGTACGACCATGAAACCGACGTTGTGTCGGTTCCCTGTGTACTTGGACCCCGGATTGCCGAGGCCGACGACGAGCAGCACGAGCGCACTCCTCCGGACGGACTACTTCTTCTTCGCCGGAGCAGCCTTGGCCGCGGCCGGTGCTGCCTTGCCACCGGCTGCCGCTGCGCCTGCCGCCGGAGCCGCCGCCGCGCCAGCCGCTGCGCCAGCCGCTGCTGCGACGTCTTCCTCTGCGCCGCGCTTGTCCTCGGCGACCACCGCGACCAGCGAGCGATCCGCGGGGAGCGTGACGACGACGCCCTCGGGGAGCTGCAGATCGCGCGTGTGAATCGCCTCGTGCAGGTTCAGATGCGTCACGTCGACGACGATCTTCGCCGGCACCTTGTTCGGCGAGCAGCGCACCGGCAGCTCGCGGAAGATGATGCGCAGGATGCCGCCCTCGGCGACGCCGAGCGCCTTGCCCTTGGTCTCGAACGGCACCTTCTGCTCGATCTCGCGGTCGAGCTCGACGCGATAGAAATCGGCGTGCAGAAGATCGCGCTCGAGCGGGTGGATCTGAATCTCGCGAACGATCGCGAGCTCCTTTTTCCCGCCGAGCATCAGCTCGATGACCTGGTTGCGCCCGTATTCGGTCGAGAGCGCCTTGCGGAGCTCCTTCGGGTTCACCGCGATCGAAGTCGGCTCGGTGCCGGGACCATAGAACACGGCCGGGATCAGCCCCCGCATACGGAGCTGCCGCGCCGGCCCCTTTCCGCCTCCGTGGCGGACCTCAGCCTGCAGCGTCTGGATATCCATTGTCTTGTCTCTCGTCTCTATCGTTGAAGAACACCTCGAACGAGCCGCATGAAGACGGCCGCCAGAGGTGAACGCACAGCTATACGAACAGCGAGCTCACCGAGTCGCCGTTGTGGATGCGCTTGATCGCCTCGCCGAGCAGGCGCGCGACCGAGAGCACGTGGAACTTGCCGATGGCGACTGCCTCGGGCCGCAGCGGCACGGTGTCGCTGACCACCACCTCGAAGATCGGCGAAGCCTTGATGCGCTCGACCGCCGGTCCGCTCAGCACGGCGTGCGTCGCCGCGGCCATCACCGACTTCGCGCCCGCCTTCACCAGCGCCTGCGCGCCGTTGGTGAGCGTGCCGGCGGTGTCGATCATGTCGTCGAGCAGCACGCAGACGCGGCCTTCGACGTCACCGATGATGTGCATGACCTCGCTGACGTTCGCGCGCTCGCGCCGCTTGTCGATGATCGCGAGGTCCGCGCCGATGCGCTTCGCGTAAGCGCGCGTGCGCTCCACGCCGCCGGCATCCGGCGAGACGAACACCGGTGCTTCTTTGCCAGCGAACTTCTCGGTGAGGTACTCGAGAAAAACCGGCATCGCGTAGAGGTGATCGAAGGGCTTGTTGAAGAAGCCCTGAATCTGCCCGGAGTGAAGGTCCACCGCGACGACGCGATCGACACCCGCCGAGGTGATCAGATCCGCGACGAGCTTTGCGGTGATCGGCGTGCGCGGCGCGACCTTTCGATCCTGACGCGCGTAGCCGTAATACGGCATCACCGCCGAGATCGAGCCGGCGCTGGCGCGCTTGAGCGCGTCCGCCATCACCAGCAGCTCCATCAAGTTGTCGTTCACCGGCGCGCAGGTCGGCTGCACGATGTAGACGTCGACTCCGCGCACGTTCTCCTGCACCTCGGCGAAGACCTCACCGTCCGAGAAGCGCGAGAGCTTGGCGCGTCCGATCGGGATCTCGAGGTACTGCGCGATCGAGTGCGCGAGCGGCGGGTTCGCGTTGCCCGCGAAGATGCAGATGGACTTGGACATCGGGTCGACCTGCCTTCCTTCGTCGTCGATCGGGCGCGGCAACGTGGCCGGGCGCGAAGGAGGCGGAGGGGTAGCAAAGGGGGGTGGGGGTGTCAACCGTGGACGGCGTCCGCTGTTGCGACGCGGGCGCCCGAGTCGAGGTCGAGGTGTTGCGCGCGATCGGCGTCGCCGTCGCCTCAGCGGATCGCTTCGAGCGCGTTGAGGACTTCTTCGACGTGGACGCCCGGATCGACGTCGGGGAACACCTTGGCGACCTTGCCATTGCGGCCGACGATGAAGGTCACGCGCTGCGCCATGCCGAGCGTGATGGGCACGCCGAACGCGCCGGTGATCTCGCCGCTCGTGTCGGCGAGCAGCGGGAATGGCAAGTGGTGCTCGTTGGCGAAGGTACGGTGCGCGTCGACGCCGTCGGTCGACACGCCGAGCACGATCGCGCCAGTCGCCTGCATGCGCTCCCACGCGTCGCGGAACGCACACGCCTCGGCGGTGCATCCAGGCGTCGCGTCGCGCGGGTAGAAGTAGACGACGAGCGGCTTGCCAGCGAACTCGGCGCTGCTGCGCACGACGTTCTCTTGATCGCGCGCCGAGAAGGGCGGCATGGACTCGCCGACCGCGAGCAGGCCAGTGCGACCGGTCGCGTTCTGGCGGGAGCCGCAGCCGAGCCCCGCGGAGGCGAAGATCAGCGCACCCAACAGGCCAATCGCAACCCGCGCGAGACGGGGACGGGGGAGCGAGCGGAGGAGGGCCATCGAGATGTTCATCGGGCAAGACACTGGGGTGGAGCGCCGAGTCCGTCAACGGCGCAGCGAGTCGCTCCGCGCGGCACGGGAGTCGCTCGGCGCGGCGAGCTGAGGCAAGCTCGGCGTCCATGTACGGCTCACGCATCGACCCGGCGCACGGTCTGCTCGTCGGACTGTTCTCGGGCAGCAGCAACGACGAAGGCGACTTCGAGCGCTACGTCCAGTCGATCCTCGACGCCGACCGCCAGACGCGGCCAGAGACCGCGAGCGTCGCGGTGCTGATCGTCGACCGAGAGAACCCGCCACCCGATGCGCGGTGGCGCAAGCGCATCGCCGATGCGACCGCGAGCATCCGCACCGAAGGGGCGCTGTTCCTGCTCTGCGCCGAGTCGCCCGTCATCCGCGGCGTGCTGACGGCGATCAACTGGATTCGCCCACCGAAGTACGAGGTGCGAATCCTCGCGACGCCGGAGGCCGTCTTTGCCACCGTGGGCGAGCGACGGGCGTCAGCGCGGAGCGAAGCGGAGCGAATGTTCCGCGAGCTCCGCGCCGCATCGGGGCGCAAATAGCGGCAGTGCCGCTCAGCTCTCGGCGAGCATCTCTCGCGCGCGGCGGCCGACCTCGGCGTAGCCGCCCTGCGTGAGCTCGGTGAGCAGCTGCCGCGCGACGTCGTGCTTCTTGACGTTGCGCAGGCCGTTGACGACGGCGAAGCCGGTGGCCTCCGACGCGTCGGCCTCGAGGCGCTGGCGATAGAACGCCACGGCATCGCCCGGCGCGACCATCACGCCGACGCCCTCGAGCGACGCGACGCGGACCTCGCGGACCGGGTCGTTCGCCGCACTCCACATGAAGAGCTGCGCGAGCTCCGGATGGTCGCTCATGCTCATGGACGCGTACGCCATCGCCTTGCGCACCTCGAGCTCCGGGTCTTGCAGCAGCTGCGTCGCAATCTGCGTGACGCGCTGGTCGGTCGGGAACCACGCGATCTGGTTTGCGACCTCGCTGCGGACCTCGGGCGCCTTGTGGCTGAGCAGCCAGACGAACGCGTTGAGCGCGTTGTCGCGATGGCCATAGTGCTGGCCGGTCGAGATGACGTTGACACACGCCTTGTGCACGTCCGGTGACGGATCGTTCTGTAGCGCCCAGAACGCCGTCTGCACGATCTGCGGATCTTCGGCGAAGCTCGAGAACGCGCGATATGCGGCCGCGCGCACGGACGCATCTTGATCTTGCGCGAGCGCCTGCAGGAGCGGCTTTCGCTCGGTGACCTTGTGGTCGACGTTCCAGTGAATCTGCTGCGCGACGTCGCGACGCACATCCGGATCTGGGTGCTGGCAGAAGCGGCGCAGCAGCGGCATCGAGCCCTCTTCGGCGAATTTCGCGGTGACCTCGACGACGCCGTCGAGGATCTCCTTCGGCGTGTTCGGGTCGAGCGCGATCGCCTCGAGCGTCGCGATGTGCTGCGGGGTCGCGCGATCGTTCATGATCGTGCCCCACGCGCGCAGCGCTTCTTCGCGGTGGCGCGTCGAGCCCTCACGCATCAAGCGCACGAGGAACGGCTCGATGGCGATCAGGTTGTTGTCTTTGTCGAACGCCGCGCACTGCAGATCGTTGAGCGCGTTCGAGAGCTGCCACTCGTCGCGGCTCTGCAGGTTGGGATAGCGCTGCATGATCGTGCCCGCGTCCATCGCCGCAGCTCCCTTGGCGAAGCCGAGAAAGCCGGTCGCCTGCGCCGGCATAACCTTGAGCTGCTTGGTCGCGCTCGGGTCGGCGACGCCCGGGATGTCGGCGGTCGCGAGCGCTTGATAGGTGCCATTCGCGTCGGTCCCGGGCGGCACAGGGATCGTGAAGGCGAACTTCTGCACGCTACCGGGGTTGAGCGGCTGCGGCGACGCGATGATGTTGTCGACGAGCGTCTTCATCTCGAACGACGACGGCGTCTGGCCGTGCGCCGGCACGACGCGGACGTAGACGAGCTTCACGCGGACGTCGTTGAGCTGATACGGCTTCTTGCCGCCGTGGACGACGACGGTCCCCGACATCAGGCCACCGACGGGGATCCGATCCGAATCGAGCAGCAGATCGAGCTTCGTACCGCCGCCGAACACCATGTTGAGAAGTCCCATGTCTCTGCCGTCCTGTTTGCGTTGTGGGCGTTGTTGCGTGAAGGGCCGGGGTGGCCCGGCGCCCAACATACGCAGCGCAGCGCGCGGTCTTCCTCCGGGGGCGCTGCGCGCGGCTGTCGCTGCGCGGCTTTGCGCTGCGCGCGGCTGTCGCTGCGCGGCTTTGCGCTGCGCGCGGCTTAAATGCTTGTGCTCCCGCGCTGGGAACCTCCCCCCTCAAGATCTATCACTTCCTTTTGAGCCTCAATCGTGCGCTCCCGCGCTGGGAACCTCCCCCAGCCCCTCGTTCGAGGGGGGCTTTTCCGATGGCGGTGGTGGGAGTCGCGTGCACTCGAATACCGGCGCTGCGAGGCACC
>Ga0163144_10031909_pt1 | contig 10026 bp, 12 predicted proteins | sample OliLak19BULKMAT1_FD_123175 | JGI IMG/M metagenome (GOLD analysis project Ga0163144, IMG submission 123175) | Freshwater microbial mat bacterial communities from Lake Vanda, McMurdo Dry Valleys, Antarctica - Oligotrophic Lake LV.19.BULKMAT1 | ecosystem: Environmental > Aquatic > Freshwater >...
ATCACTCAAAAGGCGCTGGATGAATTCGTCATCTATGACATTTCCGTCGCTTCAAAATCGGGAGCAACCACGATCATGTTCCCGTCGGAAATCTCCGGGCTCTTTGCGAAGTCGGTCTCAGTGCAAGAGCAGGAAAACGCCGGATTCCTGATCTCGTTCACGCCGGGAAATTTCTATTTTAGCATCCGCGCATTGAACCCCGACGCTGAGGATCACCTGACGGTGATCTTCAACCGCAAAGCATACGTCCTGCATTTGAAGGCATCGGAACAGCCATTCTACAACGTGACGTTCTATCAGGACGACCGAAAGGGGGGGGATGGAGGACGCGCGGCGATTGTGCCGGAGCGGCTGCTTTCCCTGATGGACAAAGCCAAAGCGTATCCGCTTTTTGCGGCGAATCGCCCGGATGCCTTGGCCGGAGTGCTTCATGCGACACCGGGCATCACGAATTACTACGACGGTTTCACGGTGCGGATCTGTGACGTGTGGCGCTTCGAGCAGGACGACACGCTGATTTTCCGCGTGGAGTTGGAGAACACGTCCGACCGGGCCATTTACTACAAGCCGCAGGATCTCGCCGTCCGCTTGGAGGACAGGATTTACACGCAATCGCTCGCTGATGCTTCCGGCGTGATGCCTCCGAAATCCGTCACCCCGGCGTTCTTTGCCATCGCCGGCAACGGGCAGGGCGGACGCAATAATCTCGATCCCGACAACAAATGGAACGTGCTCGTCGTGCGTGCCGAAACCTCTGACTTCAAATGAATATCCGCAAACTCTGGACTGAACTTTTTCAAAAACCTGCCGGTCGCCTGATCCTGTTTCTGGTGGCGGGAGCATTGCTCTTCGCTTTCCTTTTCTCAGGAAAAAGCCACCGCTCAACAGGGGAAATCAATCCCTCCATTCCAGCGCAAGCGACGGCGGCAAAGGGATACACGTTCACTGAGGAGATTCCAGTCACTCCGCCCGTGCGTCCACCTGTGCAGGCGTCTCGCGCGCCGGACACTGCCGAATCGAAACCCTCTTCCACTTCCAAGCTGCCGCCGCCAATTCCCCAATCGATCTATGCTACCAAAGAAGTATCGCGGAGCGGATCGTATCTTCCCTTCGGTCGGCTTCTCCGGTGCGAACTGGTCAACACAGTGGACTCCACCAACATCGAGACTCCGATCATCGGACTTGTCGCCGAGGAAGTCTGGCACGACGGAAGGTTGATCATTCCGGCAGGAACGGAGGTTCACGGCATTGCCCAAAAGAACGCTGCCCGCGAACGAATCGGCTCCGAGAGGAAATGGGTGCTGGTGTTTCAGGACGGGCGGGAATTGCCGCTGTCCGGCACAGTGCTGGATTACGCGCCCGATGCTGCGAAGCCGGGAGGGTGGAGTGAAACCGATGGTTCCGCCGGTCTGCGCGGTTACATGATCGCGACGGACAAGTTCGCGGAGGCCAAGGGCGTTCTTGCGGCGATGATCTCGGCGGGAGCGGGCGCGTTCCCTCAGATGACAAACATCATTTCTCCGCTCACGGGAGGAGTCACCCAAGTGCAGGGCGGTGGATACCAAGATGCCATCGCCGCAGGCATTCAGGCCGGCGGGCAGATTTATTCCCAACGGCTTTTGGAGAATCTGCAAAAGGATCCCTACTACGTCCGCGTTCCCGCTGGAACGCTATTCTACCTCTACGTCACACAAACCGTGGACTTACAACGCGCCACCACCGGCCTCTCCGCATCCAACCCAACCAACCCATGAAATACATCATCACCATCCTCACCCTCTGCCTGTGCTCCGCTTGCGCGAGCCGCAAACCAATAGAAGTCAAATCCAGTGCTCCCGTCTCAGCAGTTCCAGCGAGAAGTGCGGCATCCGTGCGAACTCCAGAAACCGTGAAAGCCTACCCGGTGGGCCGTTACACCGATCCGAATTTCCCTGACGAAATGCACGAGCGGCACACGGTCTATCGTCGCGAACAATCCGCGGATTGGAATTACCGACCATCCGAACCTTACGCACTTCCGATGGGGCCATCCGTCGCAAAATCAAATCCTTCTCCCTCCTACTACAACAAAACAGAAGCCGAGATGAACGCCCAACAGCGTGCCTACGCGGAAGCGTTGATGGAACAGAACCGCGCCATGAAAGCCCGCATCGAATCCATGCAGCAGAACGCCACTAAGGTGCTGGGACTTGAGCAAGAGATCGACCGCCTCAAGAAGCAACTCGACGCCCAGCCATCGCCCCAGCCAGACAACGCACCGATCAAAGCCGAGCCAGCAGACATCATTCCAAGAGAAGAGGACATTTTTTCAAACGTGGAACCACCGCTGCCGAAGGACGCCGAATTTTCCGATCCGACCGCGATCCTGCTCTTCGCCAACTCTGACGACGAGAGCCAAGACTTCCTCCTTTCTCAAATGCGACTCAACGACGAATTCGCCGCCGAACTCGAATCCGTCGAACGCCGTCATCACGACTCCATTTTTCCCGCGCCGTTCATTCGTCGCCGGGAACTCGCCCAACTCTTCATCAAAAACAATCTATGAAAACAACCAGCACACCCACCGTCACAGTCACCCTCGATGAGGACACCTTTGCCACCTTCAAGGAGGCATCGGAAATCGTCGAGAAAGCCGGAATCCGCGTTCCCACCAGTCAGCTTGTCCAAGCGATGCTGAACGCAGAAATCCACCGTCTCAGCTCGCGCAAAATCGCCCAGCGCTTCCTGAAATCCATCATCCAGCAAATCGGCGGATTGCAAAACGGAACCCTCGACGACGAAGACGAGGAAACCATCCCAAAAGTCCGGGCCGGCAAAGCCTGAATTTCGAAAACCGAAACCGTCCAACCGCCAGGCTACGGGGCCGCAAGGTCAAAACGTCCGGCACAACCAAACATGTCCAAATGGCAATCGCATCACCAAAAAAGAAACAAGAACTGGCACAACAGTTCAAAATCAACCCCGAAGTAAACACTCGCCTCGACGCCTTCATGAAAGCCGAGCCAGGCCTTGTCGAATACGTCAAGGAACTCCCCCGCGAGCAGTTGGAACGAAAGTTCCTCCTGCGCAAACTGCAGGACCAAGAGCAAAAACAAAACTACACCGCGAAGGTCAAAAACTGGCTCGAAAGGCCGGAACAGACCGACTTGGTGAAGAGCATCAAGGCAACCATCAGCCCGAACATGGCTCCCGATAAACAGGATCAAGTCATCGTCACCCAAGCGAAAAACTTCATCCGCAACACAGGCATCAAACTGGGCTGACAAAACGGCGCGTCGGCCAGTCTCTGGCCGGCGCGCCCACCTTCTCATGCAGATCAAGACTCACAAATGGCGGTTCAGTGGAAAACCTGCCGCGTTTTTCCGATTCACCCGGTCACACCAAGCAACTATCGTGAACTCTGCTAGGAAAGAAATAGGTGCCGCTGATGACAGCTTTATCGGCACGAAGGAGGCGGCGGCTTGGCTTGGAATCCCTCTGCGTTCCCTGAATCAATACGTTCAACAGGGATTGCTCCCAAGTTACAAACTCGGCAGGCATCGCCTTTTTCGCAAGCAACAGCTTATTGACGCTTTAGGCGCTGGGCACATGGCACAACGCAGCGCCATCTTCCGATAATCGCGGAGAGCACGGCTTTTCTGGAAAGAGACTTTTGTTCGGTGACTAGCTGAACACAAAAAGGTGCCAATAGAAATCGCTACTTTCGCCAACTGCCAAGTCATCTATCAGGGCCGGGGAATCTGCGGCAAGGCATCTCCCGCCAACCCACTACTGACCAGTCTGGCCAAGAACTGTGAGAAGGGAACAATGTCTCCCTTCGAGCTCGCCTGTTCCAGGGCTTCCATATACTCGCTCCGGCTTTCGAGCGGGATAACCGTCCAAGGATATCCTCCGGCTGCCAGCATAAGATTCATCAGAAAGCGACCGATGCGTCCGTTTCCGTCCATGTAAGGATGGATATACACAAAAATAAAATGCCCCAGCACGACCCTGACAGTGGGATCGGTCTCCTCGGACAGCAGATTGAAAAAGGCGGGCATGGTGTCGCGCACAGCTTGATAGTTCATCGGGCAATGCATGGAACGCCGGATGTAAACGGGGCTATTGCGGTAGCCGGCCAGATCGGCTGGCCGGAGCAAGCCCGCCGTAACACTTGGCGAAAACATCTGTCGATACCATTCACCGTGATCCTCATCGGCGATGAGTCCGGGATTTTTTCCTTCGAGCGCTTGTTCCACACTGGCGCGAACGGCCTGAAAAGCCTCCCAATACCCTCGTGCCGCCAACGCGTTTCGTTGGGTTTTGTCTTCACCCTCCAAATCCGGGTTCCATCTTCGACTGCGCACCCTCTCGATGAGCTCTGGCGTCACGCGATAACCTTCGATTGACAGCGAGTGGTAGGCATCGGTGACATACACATCATCCACCTGCTGCATGTATTTCTGGAAATTGCGCGAGAGGGAAGGCGCTGCGGGAAAATGCTCGATGACTGGCTGCCGCATGCTGTGCCAAAGCAAGCGGATTCGGTTGGCGTAAGGGGAAATGTCCCGGTGGGCTAAACCCGTAGGCGGTCTGTCTACGAATGGATCATTCTCCCTCATGACGTATCCTGCCGCAGACATGGCTTTGCCGATGTCATCGGCAATTCGATCCCGCCCGATATTGCGTAAAGCTCCTGCCAGACGCCCGGCAATGGTGCTGTGGCCTCCCTCCAGCAGTCTGGCAAGCAGGCTGGATGCATCCTTGATGACAGACAGCACGGCACGGACGTCCGTGGCGTTTTGCGCGAAGTAGCTCGGGGCACAGGCGATGAGCGCCGTGTCCATGGAGAAAATGCGCATGCCTTCTTCCTCACTGATATCTCCAGCTGGCGGCATGCGTGCACGCACATCCAGCAAAGATGTGTTGTGAGGAAGATTTGTTACCTTATTACCAGCCTTCGGCGAGCGGATCAAAAGCTGCTTGGGAACCGACCAGTTGCCTGCGTGCAGGGAGAGAGACTGCTCTGGCGACAGGCACCATTGCTTGCCAAAACGTTCATTGAGGTAAGCCGCGCAAAAAGGCCAGAAGGAAGCATACCACGCAGTGCTTTCTCCCCTGGCCTCATCAGGCCGTGTGGGAATATACCAGCCCTTTATTACCTCTTGGAGGAAGCCACTTGTTACCAGACGTTCTCTGTCAACGCGCGGCATATCGCTTGAGCGAATGGCGGCTGCACCGTCTTGGCTCTGAAGACGGTTCAACACTTCGAGGGAACGGGCAAGCTTCTCCGATGGGGTTGCCATTATTTTAGGTTTTCATGTCGCGCGTCTATTCGACTAATCGGTTGTATGAGGTTTAGGTTATCGTGTCGAGCGGGTTTTAGGTTTTGCAATCTAATCCGATTGCTTCGGTGATGGGCTGCTCGGCATAATCTCCTTCCACTTCGCCAGTTTCTTTGCGCTTACAAGCTCCAGATAATTGTCCCGCAATTTTCGCTCCGAGGTGTTCATTTCCCATGCCACTTGGGGAAGAGATTTGACTTCCTCGATCCGGTAGCTGGCGTAGCTGTGACGGAATCCGTTGTTGATCTTTTTGACGGCGATACCGGCCTTTGCCCACGCGGTCGCAAACTCCTGGGAAAGCGTCGAGTCGTGGCTGTAGTGCGGGCAAACCCATCCTTCTTTTTGGGGGAGGGGAGCGAGATAGGCGTAAAGCGTATCTGAGATCGGAACAACCCGGCGCTTTCCAGTCTTGGACTTGGAGCTTTCAACCGTGATGTGGCGTTCTTCCAAATCGATGTCCTTCCAATCCAGACGATGAATTTCCGCTCCACGACAACCGGCAAACGCACCGATGGTCACAAACGGAATCCACCTGTCCGGAAGGGCGTCGAGAATCTGCTGCAGCTCCTCGGGCTGATAAATTTGTACATTCGCGTCCCTGTCTGGCGCCTCCCTGAGATGAACGGCCTCTGTTTCGATACCACGGGGAAGGTATCCCAAACGTTGGGCAAACGAAAAGAGATTGCAGAGGACTCCACGGTAGTTGTTCCGGTTACGACCGGCGGCTTTTTTTCCAGGACCGGAAAGCGTCTTCATGCCTGTCCGAGTGCGGACACGACGATTCAGGCAGTTCAGATGCGCTTCGAGGTCAATGGTGCGGATTTCCATGATCGGCACTGTTGCGAACTTCTCGGACGCCGAGCTTAGGCGTCCGGAACAGTCTGACCAATGTCGGTAGGAGCGGGCTGGGGGTTTCATTTCCTCCAGAAACTCCCTCACGACATCACCGAAGAGCTTCGTCGGCATTTTTTGGCGCTGACGTTCCGCAACGAGCAACCTTGCGGCCTCTTCAATTGTGCCAAATCCGCCGAGGATTTCTTGAGCCGCCGCGATCTGCCGGGCTGCTTCGGTCAAGCCGATGTCCAACGGTTGGAGAATATCCACGGCTGTGTTCACTGCCGCCGCTTCCTTGGCTGTAAACGTCGCAACATGGGCCGTGCCTCTGGAAAGCTCCACAATCAATTCCTTGGCCCTTTTCCGGGCCGCAAGGAGCGATGGAACCCGCTCGCGCTGTCTTCTGCCATCGCAGTAGTAGGCAAGCAGATAGCTTTCCGTGTCGCGATAGGGACTGTAATATACCGGAACTTTGACACCCTTTCCTTCAATAATCTCAACAGGTCCTCTTCTTGATTTTTTGGCTGTGCGTGACATGAAACCAGTCTATTTGTCACGCATTTGTCACGCAAGAGGTTTTTTCGGGTATTTACCTAGGCAAATGACACGGGTTCGAATCCCGTTAGGGTCGCCATTTTTTAGACAGAAAAAATGGCCTCTGCTCCCCCATGAATACAGGCTCTACGGGCTTTTTCACCTAAAAACGCCAAAGTGCCGTCAAAGGCAGTTTTGGCGGAAACTTTGTTACCTTTTGTTACCTATTTTCTGCCGGAATGGAGGGTGCCTCCTCTGAGATCTCTCACCCATCGACACGACGGCAGAAGTTCAATGGCACGTTGAGTGCCACCCGAGATGATGAAAAATATCGCCACGCCAACGATCTGTGCGGGGACTACGTGCTCAAAACCGATGTGCCCATCATCACACACTTCGATAATCTCCACTTCCGCTTCGCGACGCAGAAACTTCCGGTGAATGCATGCGGACGCCTCGCGAAGCTGCGCCTGCGTTTCAGCAAGTTGAAGCTCACAAGCCCGCATGCGCGCCGCCTGCTGGCAACCATGGATTTTGTGCTGGCCTATGAAGCCACCAAAACCCAATTGCAACCACGCGGCGAACTTGCCCGTCGGCAGGCCGCGCTCCTGCAAATGAAAAATTTCGGTTTGGAGACCGATCCCAAGTTGCTTGCGGTTTATCGCCGGAAGGTGAAAGCCGTGGAGGCCCTTTGGCCGAAGGTTTTCGCCGCCCAGAAAGCGCGGTTGGACACTGCTGGCGATTTCGGCAACCTCGCCAACATCAACCTTAGAGCATGGCAGGCGTGGATCAAATTCAAGAACGCCATTTAACCAACGTTTCCCATGCAGAACCAAATTAAAGAAACTCTCATCGTTCACCACAGCCACGTGGACATTGGCTACACCCACCCGTAGCCGAGCAGTGGGGAAAACTATCCGGCGAGGTTCGAAAAAATCATCGAAAGCTTCACCATTTCGGTGGACTTTCTGGTCGAGAAATCGCCGTTGGAGGGTGGCACCCTCCAAATCGAGGACATCACAGCCGAAATCATGCCCGGCGTGGATCGCGCGCTTGCAACAGCGCGCCGAATGCTCGTGACGGGCACCGACCTACATGGTGCAGAACAAAAGCTCACCGCGCGGATCTGCGAGATCGGCCCGTTCCTCGCCCTCAAGCTCCGTGCCTTTCTCCGAAGCCAGCAGCCCAAAGATGCCTTCGATATCCTCTATTCCGTCCTCCACTACGACGGGGGAACAGGAGCCGCCATCGCGTCGTTTACCGAGGAGCTTCAACAAGGGAACACCGCTTCACCCGAAGCCCTTCGCGCCCTTCAAGAGCTTTTTGCCAACGAGAATTCTCCCGGTTCCGCGAAAGCGAATCATTTTGTGCTCGTCGGAGCCGGCTCCTATGAATCGGCGGATGTCAAATACCGCCGGGCAAGCATCCGGCAGGATATGGTGGACGTGGCCAAGAAGCTTCTTGAACGATGACGCCGATCATCCACTGAAATGAGTTCCAAGAACCGGTGAAATTCCAGTTTGAGGTTCTCATCACCCGCAACCCCGACATGCTCGGCAACGGGCGTCTCCCGCTCGTCGTGCAGGACTTCAAATACTCGGAGACACCCCTTTGACGTTTGTGGTTGAATCCACAGCTAGCACCTCGAAAGCGGTCTCAAGCAACGCTGGCTGTTCTTGCAAGAGTGTGACTGTCTTCATGAGACTTTTTTCCGCAGTTGTGTTGTAACCGACGCGAATCCGCTGAAGAGTTTCTTCCTGAATCGGACCAAAAGTCCGCGAAGCCATAAGGAGGTCGATCACGTCACGGAAATGGTAAGCCGAATCAAGCCCACGCTCGGCATTAGACATCAACTTTGTTGCCATCGAGTCCTGCGGATTCAGGCACGGCACGTCGCAGACTTCGGTTTCGGACGGCAGCAAGCCGTTCAGATGGCCTTCCGTTAGAATCTCAAATTTGAGAGGCCTGCTGCCATCTTCGAGATCGATTGAAGCGCGCATCTCGCTTCGGCTCTGAATCAACTCGCGGGAAAGCTTTGTGCCTTCACGAAAAAGAAAGGTGTTTCCCTCATCGAAAATCCCCCGCCGAATTCTGCCGTAGTCGTGGATCGCTCCACACAGGAAATCAATACTGACCGACTCGCGATATTCGCCGAGTTGCAACACGAGCGCCGTGCCGCCTCCAAACAGGTAACCGCACTGCACCAGATTTTCGATTTTTATTAGTCCGAGTGCACTAGCGATTCTTTGATGGTGCTCGCGCCTAAACATGCAGGTAACTGCCAAATCGTGCCGCCAGCCAGTTCACAAGTTTTTTCTCGTTCGGCAGCATCGCCGCCTGATTCACGAAACGCCAATTATCCTCGTAGAGACGCAAGGCCTCACCAGAAGCAATCGATGTCCGGTGAATGTTCCAGCACAACGCCGCAAGCTCCGGGAAGCGAGCCCAAGGTATCTGGCGTGCTTTTGTCGTCTCAGCCATCCTTGGAATCTGCCTGTCGCGCGGCGGAATTTCCAGAGAAGATTCACCCTAGCGGGCGAGCTGCCTCTCAAAATGGCGCGCAGAAAGCCAACGTCGAGATGCGAATCCATAGCCAATATCCTGAATGCCAGACTCGTCGATCTTCTCTTTTACGGATCGCGGATAAGCCCTCCGATTCCGGCATCTCATGAAACGCCTCTACCTCGAAGAGCCCGCCCGGAAAAAAGCCACCGCTCTCTACAAAGCCCGAAATCCCAAGTTCAAGGAAAAGCAAATCCACCAAAAAGCCGAAGTCACCAAGATCGACATCCTAGACACCCGCAAGATCAACGACGGAGCCGGAAAATCCTACGAAGCGGTGAGCGTCCGAGCCGAAGGCAACCTCGTCCGCACCGGCACAATTAAGGGATTGGAATTCCGCGAACCGGTCAAATTCCACACGGAATTCCTCTTCATCCGTAACCCCGACCTCCTTGGCAACGGACGCCTCCCGCTCGTCGTGCAGGATTTCACTTACACGGAGAAGCTGTCGTGAGGGTCACTTTGTGGACGACGCATCGAAAGTGTCCCTGCCTTCCGACACACTTGCAAAAAAGGCCCATTGATTCGCTGAAATGGCCAACCGGCTTGATTTTACCCATAAATATGGTTAAATACTTTTATGAAAACCACTCTCGAAATACCTGATGACCTCTTTCGCACCGTCAAAGCCACCGCTGCCAGCCAGGGGATCCTCATGAAACAGTTCATCACTGCCGCGCTTGAGGAAAAACTGGCTGCCGGCACCCTCGCGCAAGACGACAAACCTTGGATGAAGTTTGCGGGTTGCATGGCTCAAGACCCAGAGATGAAA
>Ga0163144_10031910_pt1 | contig 10026 bp, 8 predicted proteins | sample OliLak19BULKMAT1_FD_123175 | JGI IMG/M metagenome (GOLD analysis project Ga0163144, IMG submission 123175) | Freshwater microbial mat bacterial communities from Lake Vanda, McMurdo Dry Valleys, Antarctica - Oligotrophic Lake LV.19.BULKMAT1 | ecosystem: Environmental > Aquatic > Freshwater > Lake...
ACCCCCATGGTGACCCATTTTCCGTTAGTTCCGAGTGCCCAATCGCGCATGTGATCAATCGCTGCATTGGCCGCGGAGGCGGCCGACGAGGCGCCACGGGCGGCGATGATTGCGGCACCACGTTTTCCCACCGTCGGGATGTACTCATTTTTGTACCAGGCGTCGTCATTCACCAGTGCCGGAGCGGCCGCGCCAGCCACGGTGCAGAAGCGAAGATCGGGGTACATGGTTGGCGAGTGGTTGCCCCAGACGACCATCTTTTCGATGTCGGAAACGGCCTTTCCGGTGCGCGTCGCCAACTGCGAAATGGCTCGGTTGTGATCCAGTCGCAGCATCGCCGTAAAGTTTTTCTGCGGCAGATCGGGCGCCGATTTCATGGCGATATACGCGTTGGTATTGGCCGGGTTGCCGACGACCAGAACTTTGACATTGCGTGACGCAGCCGCATTGAGCGCTTTGCCCTGTTCGATGAAGATTTTTGCGTTTTCCATCAAAAGGTCTTTACGCTCCATGCCGGGGCCGCGTGGCCGGGCGCCGACCAGCAGTGCGTAATCGGCATCTTTGAAGGCGAGCTTGGGATCGTCGGTTCCAATCATTCCGGCAAGTGTCGGAAACGCGCAATCCTCGAGTTCCATCATGACGCCCTTTAGCGCCTGTTGCGCCTTCTCCATGGGCAACTCAAGCATTTGCAGGATCACCGGTTGATCTTTTCCGAGCATCTCTCCTGCCGCTATGCGAAAGACGAGGGCATAGCCGATTTGACCGGCGGCGCCGGTGACGGAAACACGAACGGGCGCTTTGGCCATTTTGAGAACTCCTGTATCAGTTTAGGTAGTGTGGCTAGGGTGATTGCCTGACGCATACCACGTCAAGAATCGCTGCGCGGACGATCACGCTGGGATTCCATCGGTGAGTTTTGCACGCAGTAAATCGTGTGGAAATGTTAGTTCCTGTACTTCATCGTGTCAATACGCATCAGCTGTCTTATGTAAGACCAAAGATTCCGTCTGGACGGGTTTGGAAAAATATGTTTGAATCGCCTTCATGCTCCATACCAGTTCAACAGTAAAGGCGATCGTTCCCGGTGCGACACCGTTGCCAACGTTTAGCCCGCTTTACCGTCAGATCAAAAGTTTGCTTTTGCAACGTCTTGAGTCGGGCGAGTGGCGGCCGGGGGAGGTGATTCCGAGTGAAGGCGAACTGGCGACGCGCTTTAGCGTAAGTCAGGGCACGGTGCGAAAGGCCATTGATGAAATGGCGGCCGAAAATCTCCTGGTTCGTCGTCAAGGCAAGGGCACCTTTGTTGCAACTCATGATGATCCACGAGCTTTTTTTCGTTTCCTTCGGCTGGTGCCCCTTACGGGTGACATCGAGCAGGCGCAAAGCGTCCCGCTCGAATGCTGGCGTGCCAAAGCCGGACCTGAGGCCGCTCGTATCTTGGCGTTGCAGGTGGGCGCGCCGATCAACATCGTTCGACGTGTGCTGCAGTTCTCGAACAAGCCGGTGGTCGTTGACGAGATCTACCTGCCGGGTGACGTCTTTGGCACAGTCACCTTGGAACTGTTGCAGGAGTATCAGGGCTCGTTGTACAGCTTCTTTGAACATCGGTTCGGAATTCGCATGATCCGTGCGCAAGAGCGTCTGCGGGCGGTTCCGGCGGATCGTGTCAGTGCAGAGCTTCTCAACGTCGTAGAAGGGTGTCCATTGCTCTCGGTGGAACGGGTGAGCTTTACCTACGGTGACAAACCGGTTGAGTGGCGTCGCGGTCTATATTCGACGGCAGAGCATTGTTACTTTAACGAACTGGGTTAGAAGGCCCGCTGCTTGACCCAGGCAACGAAATACATTTGTATAATTTTTTTTACTCGCGCGCTCCATGCCTTATAGTGCGTCGCATCAAATCAGGAGACAGGATCTCATGCCAGAGATGACCAAGCAGCGCCCTAAATATTTGGCGCTTCATCAAATACGACTGCCGTTGGCGGGCTTCGTGTCGATCTTGCATCGCATCAGCGGTCTGGGTTTGTTTCTGATGTTGCCGTTGCTGATCTGGCTGTTGGAGTTGTCCCTGGGCACAACCCCGGAACAGAAAGCCACCTTTAGTAATGTGACCGGGAGCTGTATTGTTCAGTTAATCCTGTTTGGGCTGTGCTGGGCATACTTGCACCATTTCTGCGCTGGAATCAGATTTCTTCTACTTGATGTTCATGTCGGCATCGAAAAGGAACAGGCCAGAAAATCGGCAGTCGGCGTGCTGGTGATCAGTCTGGGCCTGACTGTGCTGGTTGCGATGAAATTCCTGGGAGTGTTCTGATGAAGGCCCGCATTCTCGTTGGCGCTCACTACGGGCTGAAAGACTGGCTTGCCCAGCGCATTACCGCGGTCGTGATGGCTGTCTATACGGCGATCCTGATTGTCGGCATGCTTCGTGGCGCTGCAAGTTCTCAAGACGCGTGGCATGCTTTCATGAGCAACGGATTCATCCGCATTGCTAGCTTCCTTTTCATTGTCAGTCTTTGCTATCACGCCTGGATCGGTGTCCGTGATATCTGGATGGATTACGTGAAACCAACCGGCATTCGCCTAGTGCTTCATGTGCTGACACTTCTCACCCTGGTCGGCTATGCCGGTTGGGCGATTCAGATCATCTGGAGGCTGTAACAGTGAGCTATTCCGTTCGTAAATTTGATGCGGTTATCGTCGGTGCCGGCGGTGCCGGGTTGCGCGCTGCAATTCAGTTGTCAGAAGCCGGCATGAAAACCGCCGTGTTGACCAAGGTATTTCCGACGCGTTCGCATACGGTTGCGGCGCAAGGGGGCGTAGCGGCTTCGCTTGGCAATTCGGAGGAAGATCATTGGCACTGGCACATGTACGACACCGTCAAGGGATCGGACTGGCTGGGCGATCAGGATGCCATCGAATTCATGTGTCGAAAGGCCAACGAATGCGTAGTTGAGCTTGAGCATTACGGCATGCCGTTTGATCGTTTGGACAACGGAAAGATCTATCAGCGACCGTTCGGCGGCCATATGTCGAATTTCGGCGAAAAGCCGGTACGCCGATCCTGCGCGGCGGCGGATCGCACAGGGCATGCGATGTTGCATGCGATGTATCAGCGCAATCTGATGGTCAACACCCAGTTCTTCGTTGAATGGCAGGCCCTCGACCTGGTCCGCGATGCGGAAGGGGAGGTATTGGGCGTTACGGCGATGGACATGGAAACGGGTGAGGTCGTGGTGTTTCAAGCAAAGGCCACCATCTTTGCCACCGGTGGCGCTGGACGTATTTATTACTCCTCGACCAATGCCTTCATCAATACCGGTGACGGCTTGGGCATGGCGGCGCGTGCGGGTATTCCGCTGGAAGACATGGAGTTTTGGCAATTTCATCCAACGGGCGTTGCCGGTGCCGGTGTCCTGATTACCGAAGGTGTTCGCGGCGAAGGTGGCATTCTGCGCAACTCGAAGGGCGAACGCTTCATGGAGCGCTACGCGCCGAATGCCAAGGATCTGGCATCCCGCGATGTGGTCTCGCGCGCCATGGTGACGGAAATCAATGAAGGCCGCGGTTGCGGCCCCAACAAGGACTACGTACTGTTGGATATCACGCATTTGCCGCCTGAAACCATCATGAAGCGCTTGCCGGGAATTCATGAGATATCGCTCCAGTTTGCCGGCGTTGATTGTCTGAAAGAGCCGATTCCGGTGGTGCCGACGACGCACTACCAAATGGGCGGGATTCCTACGAACTATTCAGGTCAGGTTGTCGTGCCGCACGCCGGCAACCAGAGCACGCCCGTGCCGGGTTTCTATGCGGCTGGCGAATGCGCGTGCGCTTCCGTTCACGGGGCGAATCGTCTGGGCACCAATTCATTGCTGGATTTGTTGGTATTCGGCAAGTCGGCGGGTGAAACGGCCGTAGCTGAACTCAAGTCCGGAGCGCGCGCCCACAAACCGTTGCCCACGGAGGCCATCGATAAGACCATGGGGCGCCTCAATCGCCTGAATACGCAGAAAGGCGGCTCGGATGTGCACCAGACGCGCCTGTCCATGCAGCGAGCGATGCAAAAGCACGCCGGCGTCTTCCGCTTCAAGGACTTGCTGAAGGAGGGCGTACACAAGATTCTCGAGATTGAGCAGCAGATCGCCGTGACGGAGATCAAGGACAAATCCAAGGTCTTCAATACGGCGCGTATCGAAGCTTTGGAGCTTGAGAATTTGATCGAAGTGGCAAAGGCAACCATAGTCTCCGCCAATGCCCGAACTGAGTCGCGTGGCGCTCACGTGCGCGACGATGCGCTGGACACGGCGGAGACGCCCAATGGACGGGACGACAAAAACTGGCTCAAGCACACGCTCTGGTTCCGCGAGGGCAATCGCTTGGACTACAAGCCCGTACAGATGAAGCCGATGAGTGTCGAGACGATTGAGCTCAAGAAGCGCGCCTACTAAGAGGATACAGACGATGACGAATGCCGCCCGTACCGTCCAGTTCAAGATCTATCGCTACGATCCGGATAAGGACGCCAAACCCTACATGCAGGACATCTCGGTGGAGCTGGCACCGACGGATCGCAAACTGCTTGACGCGATGGTGACGTTGAAGGCAAAGGACGATTCACTTTCATTTCGTCGCTCCTGTCGCGAAGGTGTCTGCGGTTCGGACGCGATGAATATCAATGGCAAAAACGGTTTGGCCTGTCTGACCGACCTGGCGTCGCTGCCGGCGGGTAAGCCAATTGTTCTGCGTCCGTTGCCAGGTCTGCCAGTCATTCGCGACCTGATCGTGGATATGACCCAGTTTTTCAAGCAGTACAACTCCATCAAGCCCTACCTGGTTAATAACGACCCGCTGCCCGAACGCGAGCGACTGCAATCACCAGAAGACCGGGAAGAGCTCAACGGCTTGTACGAATGCATTTTGTGCGCGTGTTGCACAACAGCCTGTCCCTCGTTCTGGTGGAATCCCGACAAATTTGTCGGCCCTGCCGGGCTGTTGGCGGCCTATCGCTTCATCGCCGATACGCGCGATCAAGCCACCAACGAGCGCCTGGACAACCTTGAAGATCCGTATCGCTTGTTCCGCTGCCATTCGATCATGAATTGCGTCGACGTGTGCCCCAAGGGACTCAATCCGACCAAGGCGATTGGAAAGATCAAGGAAATGATGGTTCGGCGGGCGGTTTGACGCGTGCGAGGTTGATGTGAATCGTGAGGACGACGACCGTGGTGCGCGAATAGGCCGGCTCAAATGGCACTGCCGGCGCGCGCTTCTTGAGTTGGATTTGATCTTTCAACGCTTCTGGTCCCGCTACGAGAATGAGCTGGATGTGCGGGGCGAGGCTGTACTGGCGCGTTTGTTGGAGCTTGAGGACCACGATTTGTGGGCCCTTGTTAGCGGTAGGGAAAAGACGGATGACTTGGAATTTTCTGGTTTGATCAGGCGATTACAGGATGTTTGAGGTTTAGGCATAGGTAGTGAGTTTGGTAATTCGGTAGCGTAGCGTTCTAAAAATTCGAAACACTTCCACGGACCTCAATAAAGGATTGGATCATGAGCACAAACCGTACAGCAACGCTTACCTTGGACGGCAAGTCCTACGATTTTCCCATCCTAGTGGGCATCCACGGTAACGACGTTATCGACATTCGCACCCTGGGTGCGAAGACCGGCATCTTTACCTATGACTCCGGTTTCCTGTCGACGGCAAGCTGCCAGTCGAAAGTGACCTACATTGACGGTGAAAAAGGCGAACTGCTGTACCGTGGTTACCCCATCGAACAGCTCGCGCAGAATTGCAGCTTTCTTGAGGTCGCGTATTTGCTAAAGAATAGCGAATTGCCGAATCGGGATCAAAAGACGAAATTTGAGGCGACCATCAAGAATCACACGATGGTGCATGAGCAGTTGGTAAAGTTTTTCCAGGGATTCCGCCGCGACGCGCATCCGATGGCCGTCATGGTCGGTGTGGTGGGGGCCTTATCGGCCTTCTATCACGACTCGGTCGATTTCTCGAATCCCGAGGCCCGAACCATTGCCTTTCATCGACTGGTGGCGAAGTTGCCGACCATCGTGGCCATGGCCTATAAATACAACGTCGGCCAGCCGTTCATGTATCCCCGCAATGAACTGGACTACACCGGAAACTTCATGCACATGATGTTCGGTACGCCCTGCGAAGCCTACGAGCCGAACCCGGTGCTGGTACGAGCCCTGGACATGATCTTCACGTTGCACGCCGATCATGAGCAAAACGCGTCCACCTCCACTGTCCGTCTGGCGGGCTCATCAGGCGCCAATCCGTTTGCCTGCGTTTCGGCCGGTATTGCCTGTTTGTGGGGCCCGGCGCATGGCGGAGCCAATGAGGCCTGCCTGCAAATGCTTGAGCAAATTGGCGACGTCTCGCGTGTGGGCGAGTACATCAAACGAGCCAAAGACAAGAGCGATAGTTTCAAGTTGATGGGTTTTGGACATCGCGTGTATAAGAATTTTGACCCGCGAGCCAAGCTTATGGGCGAAGTCTGCTCAGATGTGCTCGGTGAACTCGGCCTGGAAAACGATCGATTGTTCAAACTGGCAAAACAGCTCGAGAAAATCGCGCTGGAAGACGAGTACTTTGTCAGCAAGAAGCTCTATCCCAACGTGGACTTCTACTCCGGCATCGTCCAGAAAGCCCTCGGCATCCCGACGTCCATGTTCACCTGCATCTTTGCCTTGGCTCGTACGGTGGGCTGGATGACGCAGTGGGAAGAAATGTTGACGGATCCGGAATACAAGATTGGCCGACCACGTCAGCTCTACGTCGGGGCGGCACGTCGTGACGTTCTGCCGTTAGGCAGTCGCTAAAAGCAAACAGTTACAAACGAGGGGCCGGATTGCCCCTCTTTTTATTTCTCCGCTATAGGATCTACGGATGCCATGATGAAGCAGATGCTGTCCAATTCGTATCTGTTCGGCTCGAACACCCCTTACATCGAAGAGCTGTACGACAACTACCTTTCAAACCCGGCGTCAGTCGATGCGACGTGGCGCGACTACTTTGACAAGCTGGCAACGCTACCGGGGCCAGGGAACTACACTGGCCCGGATGTAGCGCATCATCCAATCATCAGTTCTTTCGCACAGCGTGCGAAAGAGGGCAGTTTGCAGTCGTCGGCGCGAGCCGCGACGTCCGATGGCAAGCAGGTCAAAGTGCTACAGCTGATCAACGCGTACCGTTTTCTCGGCAATCGTTGGGCGCAGCTGGATCCCTTAAAGCGGAGCGAACGGCCGAATATTCCGGAACTGGAGCCCTCGCACTACGGCTTTACCGAGGCGGATCTCGGGCAACAGTTCCAAACCGGTTCCTTCGCCGCCGTACCGGAGACCGCCACCTTGCGGGAGATTCTGGAGGCCGTGCGCCAGACCTACTGTGGCACGATCGGCGCCGAGTACATGTACATCGCCGACATCCAGCAAAAGCGCTGGTTGCAGGCGAAGCTGGAACCGGTTCGGTCGACCCCGTCGTACAGTGTCGACGAAAAAAAGCGCTTCCTTGAGCGTGTAACGGCGGCCGAGACGCTTGAGCGTTATCTGCATACCCGATATGTCGGACAGAAGCGATTTTCTCTTGAAGGCGGCGAGACAACCATTCTGGCAATGGACGAGTTGATCCGGGTTGGCGGCACGCTCGGCGTCCAGGAGATCGTGGTCGGTATGGCCCATCGTGGCCGTCTCAATGTGCTGGTAAACACGTTGGGCAAGGCACCGAAGGAGCTCTTCGACGAGTTCGAGGGCAAGAAGGCCTCCGATCTTGAGGCCGGCGATGTCAAGTACCACATGGGCTTTTCGTCCAACGTAGCCACGCCCGGCGGTCCGGTGCACCTCACGTTGGCGTTCAATCCTTCGCATCTTGAGATCGTCAATCCCGTGGTTGAGGGCTCGGTCTATGCACGGCAGCGACGCCGCCGCGACAAGACCGGAGCCGAAGTGCTGCCGGTTCTGATCCACGGTGACGCAGCGGTCTCGGGACAGGGCGTCAACCAGGAGATGCTCAATTTTTCCAGTACTCGTGGTTACGGCACGGGCGGCACAGTGCATATCGTGATCAACAATCAGATCGGTTTTACCACCTCCGATTTGCGCGACTACCGTTCCTCGCTGTATTGCACCGACATCTTCAAGATGATTGAGGCGCCCATTTTTCATGTCAACGGCGACGATCCAGAGGCGGTTGCCTTCGTCAGCAAGATCGCCATGGAGTATCGGCAGGAATTCAGGCGCGACGTCGTGATCGATCTGGTTTGTTTCCGCAAACTCGGCCATAACGAGGCCGACGAACCAATGGTGACGCAGCCGCTGATGTACAAGCGGATAGCCCAGCATCCAGGAACGCGGAAGCTCTACGCCGACAAGCTGGTGGCGCAAGGGGTTTGCGCTGCAGACGAGCCGGATCAAGTCATCGCCGACTATCGGGCGGCGTTGGATCGCGGCGAATTGCTCTACAACCCTGTGCTGGACAACTTCACCAGCAAGTTGGCGGCCGACTGGTCTCCTTTCGCCAAGCAAAAATACACCGACGAATGCAAGACGGCAGTGCCGATGGCCGACTTGAAGAAGCTCGCCAGAGCCATCACCGTGATTCCCGAAAACTTCACCCTGCATTCGCGAGTGCAGAAGATCATCGATGATCGCCGCTTGATGGCCGAAGGCAAACTCAGTCTGGATTGGGGCATGGGCGAAAGCCTTGCCTATGCGACGCTTCTGGTACAAGGCTTCGGTGTGCGGGTATCTGGCGAAGATTGCGGTCGCGGCACCTTCTTTCATCGCCATGCCGTGCTGCACGACCAGAATCGTGAGAAATGGGACGCAGGCAACTATGTGCCATTGCAGCACGTCGATCCCAAACAGTCACCCTTCATCGTCATCGATTCGGTGTTGTCGGAAGAAGCTGTCATGGCCTTTGACTATGGCTACTCCACCGCCGAACCCAATGAGTTGGTTATCTGGGAAGGGCAATTTGGTGATTTCGCCAATGGTGCTCAGGTAGTCATCGACCAGTTCATCTCCTCTGGTGAGGCAAAATGGGGACGTCTGTCCGGTCTTACGCTGCTGCTGCCGCATGGTTACGAGGGTCAGGGGCCGGAGCACTCCTCAGCGCGCATCGAGCGCTTCATGAATTCGTGTGCGGAAGACAACTGGCAAGTCTGTATTCCCACGACGGCGGCGCAGATTTTTCACCTGTTGCGTCGTCAGATGTTGCGCAAGGTTCGCAAGCCGCTGGTTGTCATCACCCCCAAATCCCTTTTACGGGCCAAGGAAGCCAGTTCTTCGCTTGAAGACCTGGCTAAAGGGCAGTACCAGACAATAATCGGAGAGGTCGAAGAACTAGACGCAAAGAAAGTGACCCGCGTCATCTTGTGTGCCGGCAAGGTCTATTACGACCTTCTGGCGTATCGTCGCGAACACAAAATGGGCCACGTCGCCATCATCCGTCTGGAGCAACCGTATCCGTTCCCAGAGCAGGCCTTGCACACGGAACTGGCCAAGTGGCCCAAAGCCAAGGAACTCGTGTGGTGTCAGGAAGAGCCACGCAATCAGGGGTGCTGGTATTGGCTGGCGTCGCGCAACCATCTGGTCAAGTCGATCGGCGCCGGACAGAATCTGTCCCTCGTTTGCCGTCCGGCCTCGGCATCGCCGGCCGTTGGGTATTACAGCAAGCACAATGCCCAGCAAAAGGCGCTTGTCCAGGAAGCCTTCGACAAGCTAAAGACCCCTGAATAAGGCACCACGTCGTTCGACAATCCAGCGAAACCCAGTGATAACCAAGTGAGAAGAACATGCTGATAGAAGTCACCGTTCCACAACTGTCCGAATCCGTCGCCGAAGCCACATTGTCAGCGTGGCACGTAAAGGAGGGGGACAGCGTCGCCCGCGATCAAAATCTGGTCGATATTGAAACCGATAAGGTCGTCCTCGAAACGCCGGCGCCAAGCGCCGGTGTGGTCGTGAAGGTACTCAAAGCCACCGGTAGCAGTGTAGTGTCGG
>Ga0163144_10031911_pt1 | contig 10026 bp, 2 predicted proteins | sample OliLak19BULKMAT1_FD_123175 | JGI IMG/M metagenome (GOLD analysis project Ga0163144, IMG submission 123175) | Freshwater microbial mat bacterial communities from Lake Vanda, McMurdo Dry Valleys, Antarctica - Oligotrophic Lake LV.19.BULKMAT1 | ecosystem: Environmental > Aquatic > Freshwater > Lake...
AAGGCCCCGGTGACAAGGAAGATACAGCTGGCACCATCACGCTCTCGACATACGTCTTCGCGCTGATTGCAGTGGGATCTTGTATTGTTGGCAGCGTGTTCTCTTTTGTGATCGTGAAGGTTGTCGAAACCATCAAGAAGGACTAAACCTAGCTCCAGCTTTCCGTGCATGTGATAACGCGATCGCCATTTATTCGAAAGTCGGGGACAACATGCCACTGCGTATCTCCGCGGGTCGGAACTGCTTGCTGTACAGTTGGAAGTAAATGGGACACCGCTCGAGCAGATCGTGGTGTTTGCCAACGTCAACAATTCGACCTTGGTCCATCACAACGATCTGGTCAGCATGTAACACCGTCGAGATGCGATGTGCAATGATGAGTTGTGTGGTCCCTCCCTTCGCTTGTTGAATACTGATACAATCTTGAACAGCTTGCTCGCTCTCAGTGTCCAAATGAGAAGAGCTCTCGTCGAGCACCAAAACCGACGGCTCAGACAGCAACGCGCGCGCGATTGCAATACGTTGGCGCTGCCCTCCTGAGAGCCGCTTGCCTTGATCACCAACCACCGAATCATAACCTTTAGGAAGCTTGGAGATGAAATCGTGCGCATGGGCGAGCTTTGCAGCCCGAATGATGGACGGCAGGTCAGCGTCTGGTTTGGAATACGCTATGTTCTCTCGGACAGACCGATTCAACAAGGGCGTATCCTGCGGCACAATGGTCGCGAGTCGCCGTAGGCTACTGCGAGAAGCTTTCCGCAGATCCACTCCGTCCCACAAGATGCACCCGGCTGCAGGATCATAGAAGCGCAACAGCAGCGAGCTTATGGTGCTCTTGCCTGCGCCACTCCGACCAACCACGGCAGTGGTGGTACCCGCGGGCAAAGTCAGATTGATGTCCGTTAGGGACGCGCCTTGAGTTGCACTTTTGGACCGCACGAGGCCGTTCTCATTTTCCGTTCGCTTTTGAACACCGTTGACTGGCGATGGCTGGGGCGGGGGAGGCAGCGTGGGGCGACGCTGGTCTGGATTGCGCGCATCAGGGGCCGCGTACACCTGATACCGGAATGATACGTGATTGAACTCGATTCGAGTCTTCAAGGGCTGAAGATTGATGGCATCCGCCGCATCTGCCATTGGGTCCTCCGCCAGCGCGAGCAGCAGCAACGGCCCGCATGTGACAGCATCACGCTGAATACTTGTGATCATAGTGAACACGCTAGATAGCGGCCCAAACACCATCTGCTGGATGGCGAGCAGCTGAGCAATCTGCCCGGCAGAAGACGTCCTTACACTAAGCAGCAACATCGCGCGCGTGAAGAAGTCGATGCCGTTCCGAGCCCACGCCGCCATAGCAGACCACATGAGCTGAGTCAGTTTGGACATGTGGTACTGGTACCATGAGAACTTATACCGCTCCACTTCGCGCTCATGGCTGTTGAACAGTTTCACAGTCCGTACGTTCGCGAATCCGTCGTTGAGAGTCGCCTGACTCTGGTCAAAGAAATAGTCGATCCTCGTTTGCAGAGATTTAGCCCGGATACTGAGTTGGTGGTTGAGGACCAAATAAACAGGGATCGGGATCACGAAAATCCAGATCAGATGAGGCGCTTGGTACAATACTGCCATCAGCGAGAACACCATCGTAATCAGGGAGACGAGCAGCTCCGAACCCCCTAATCCACGTTCGATAAAACTGGTCACGGCGAGTCCGCCTCGGTGCAGTTGGGCCGATACCACGCCACCTTCTGTAGCATCATGCCATTCCGTGGGCATCTGATAAAATTTGGAAAGGGCATTGTAACGCCAATAGTCCTCCACCGAAGTGGCCACGAAGTAGGAGATGCGGCCCGTCAACGTTCGGGAAACAGCCGCACCGAACAAGCAGATAAACTGAAGGAATACAAGCCACACAAGCGTAGTATCTTCGACAATCGCGTTCCAGTGCACGTCAAAGCTGTAGGTACGCACAAACGGATCCGGAAACCTGCGATCAACAACACGATCGATGATCTGCTGCAGCAGCTTCGGTGCTGATACGCTGAGGATGCCCGATACAACGGCCAGAGCAAGAGCCGTAAGACATGCCCCAGGGCATATTCGGCGAGCTGCTATGAACAACGTCCGAAATATTGCGCGCACTGAATGCTGTCCATCCGGCTTTACTGTCAACATACTATTCGGTGACTCGACATGTTCAACCGTGGCGGAATAGCACGTTCGATCGAAGCGAGACTTGAGCCATCGCGCAATGGCAATATCAGCTCCGGCCAGCAAGCGAAACCGGTAGAGAAAAGGCAACAGATCAATCAACTTGGTACTATTGTGGAAAGCAATGAAAAACAGAAAGAGGCACGATCAACGGTTGGGCTCCGGTTCCTCGTCCTTGTCCATGGATATGGCGGTGCTGAGAGCGAAAAGCAGCTGCTTTCGCATGACGTCAGAGGACGTGTAAGCGGGGAGTTCTACGTTGAAGAAACAAGTATCGGCACGGGGAAGTGCTTTGTCGACCGGTTGAAAAGCTGACGGCTTGATCATCATGCGGGTGTGAGATTTGACAAACTCTTGATCGTCAGACGGTAAACGCTCTTGTGCCCAAGCGAATTGGATGAACCGACGACGGTCTTTCTGATCGAAATTTTCAAGCACGGACCAGAAGATGTCAATGTGTTTGGCATCAGGTGACACAGCACTGTACTCTGTGTGTCGTCGCAGGAGGTCGACATCGATGAAGGGCTCTCCACAAACCATCACTTCCAGTTCGCGCCATGTGAGCAGGTTCAGCAGCTGTGTGGGCATGATACGACCCAGCCCACGCCTGATGGCATCGATTTGCGCAGAATGCTCGGTGAGACGCGCGTTAAGCACCAGTCGCACATACTCCTCGCGGGTATCGTACGTCACGGGGATCAATGCGCCCGTCTCCTTCAGTTCCACCAAGGTCTTGTCTGAAAGAGCGCAAGTGAACGCCTCCGTTACACTTTGGTCAAAGGTCGCTCTATCGCAACGCCGAATGAATTGTAGAGAAGTGGCTGTGCTACGATCGATCGCGTCTAGATCGGAGAACGTCAGCTCTTCGTACACCAGCGGCTTCCAAACGAACGACGGTAGGTCGAGCGGCAGGCGAACGCCGGTGCGAATGCAGCAACCAAAGAGGATACCCAGGTACTCGTACATAGCCAGCAACTGCGTGCTGTTGCTACTAGGCTTGATGATGTACTTTTCGCGGTTCTCGCCCACCTTGTTCTCCTTGTTGGGTACCGGAATCAGCAGCGGGGAGTTGTACTTCATGTCCTGGAGCTCCTGTGCAATATCAGTGAAGAACTGCCGATACGGCCCGCCAGTGCCCACGACGCGCTCACCCTGAATCGTCACATCGAACGCTCGGAAAGGGTCAGCCCCCTGCGGTCTGATGGGCTTGAGCTGGAACGGGTCCATATCACGGATTTGCTCGAACGACGATGCAAAAGTGGTATCGGTCTTGAAATCGATGGGCTCGCCTTCTGCCTCCTTGAGCCGCAGCCGCATGCGGTTGATACGAACGGTAGGAGGAGGGTAGCACTCCACCGAAGTGAAATCCAGCACCTTGTCCACGAAAGAGCGTTTGACTGCAGTGAATACAAAATGCCTGGACTGCCGTACAAGGGCGCAGAGCCCGTGCTGATCGGTTGATCGCAGGTTGATCAGCGGCAGCAGCGTTGATGCCAGCATATTGAATCGCTTGAAGAAAGCGAAGCGCAGCCGAATAGCAGCTATGGACAGCGTGTGCACATTGAGAGCGTGGTAGGAGGCCAAGTCCCCTTCTAGCAGCCGGATTTGAGTTGGGCACATGCGCAGCAGATTGGTCTCACCACAACGCAACCCCACTTGGTGTAGCAGATCCATCAACGCGGTGTCCATGGCCTGCGTGAAGTTGCGATGTAGCTGGCTCTCTCTAGCTCTTTCAAAGTCGGTGAACGACTGCAGCTCCAGATTCCAATCATATCCGATCGCGCGCAGCCAGTTCCACACATACTTGACTGCATGGACCTGCTTGCCAGATGAGGCGATGACCGTAGCAGTCAACGCGTGTAGGAAATCAGCAAACGTGAGGCCCTCGGGACTTGAGTAGGAGGGGCTGGCTTGCAGAGCGCTCTCCAGACCTGGCATTGCGCTGAGCGGCTGATCTCCAAACAGCTTAGTGCCAGTGCAGGCACCCGACGGTGTCATCGACAGCAGCTTCTTGACCGCGTCGCGACCTTTGAGCCGGATAGAGTCATCGGCATGACTCGAGGTTGTGGAAGCCAACGCAGCCGCGGCAGCCGCAGAGCCCACCGAAGATGGAGTGTCAGCCGAAGCTGCTCGACGGAAGATGTCGCGAGCCACAGCCGCAAAATCTGCTGCGGCAGTGCGGCTCCACGGTCCATTATCCTTCGATTCAGGCCGTTTAGACTCAGTGAGATCAGCCGCTGGCGTCGCAGTATTAGAACCGGAGCGGCTCGACTTGACCACTTGGCCCAGAACAGGGAACAGCTTGGCCTTGAGTATTTCCTCAAGCAATGTGGCATCGCTCTGGCAGTCTGCCAGAGATCGCACTTGAAGCTCCGTCAGCGAGGGGAAGCAGTCTGGCAAGGACTGCACCCGATGACCGGCGAGTGACAGCAGCAATTTCTTGAAGCGTTGCCCTTTCTCGTCGTCCACGTTCAGCACTTGCACACATGCCACCCGCGGTGTGCTCTGAGGACGAGCGGGTGCAGGTGCGGCAGAGGAAGAGAAGGTGGCTACTCCATAGAACTCAATGTTGCTCACTTGCAGGGCATGTGTGCCCGACGAGTTCTTGCCACTTGCGACGATGCGGAAGCTGCGGTAGGGCGTGCTTGACGACACCTTGAACGTGTGGCTTTGACTAGCGCGCTTGAGACTGCTGTCAGCCTTGTGGTCGAAAATGGTGACCCACGTGTTCTTGTCATTGGAGCCCTGCAGCTGCCAGTTGCGCACGTAGTGCCCGTCTACTGCCGGATGACGGAGCGTGTAGTGTGACACTGTCAGCTGAACGTCCGTAAAGTGCACCGCAAACCATTGCGACGGCGTGTCGCTGGTCACCAGTCGCTTGACTTCCCGACCGACCAAGCACTCTGCAGGTGCGGAAGCCGGGGTAGAGGACGACGCAACCACGCTGACTCCCTTATCGATGGGGGAGGCGTAAATCTTGTCTGCCCGCAATCCCAGGTGGTACAGCAGGCCGTTCTCATCTTGATCGCTGCTGAAGGTGAAAGTCATGGACTTGGCAGCTCCACCAGACTGAGTGGAAGCAGAGCTCTTTTCCTTGCTCTCTGGCGCAGCCTCGCGCATCCAACCGACTGATGAGCGCACCCACACACCGCTTCGAGAGCGCGATGGCTTACGATCCAGCACTGCGGGAGCAGCGGGTACTGTGGATGCCGAGCTTGAGTCACTCGGTTTGCTGGTACCAGTGGACGGAGCTGCAGGTACAGTCACCGGCTCGTTGATGAAGCCAGGAGGCATTTCCTCGCGCTCGAATAGTAGAATATCATCGGCTCGCACGCGCATCGCAGGATCAGCATGGCGGATCAGCTTGATCAAGTAGCTCTTCACCGTGTCCGCTGGGCCAAGAGGCAGATTCTCCACCACAAATACGCGAGGCTCAACTTCTGCTACCGCGATGTCGGCCCAAGCTGTCGTCATTGCATAAAACAAAAAATCAACATGCGTTCATCGATATAAATCAGCACATATTGCAGGAGCTTCAAAGCACGATTCAACGCAAATGACTCACCAGTGCGCATGAGCTCCTCCACGGCTGGCCACTGCTCGATATCGGCCTCGCGATTGAGATAGCGGATAGAGCTCAACAGAGCAAGCATGTCATGGAACGCCTTACTGCAGTCAACCACCGCAGCCGCTGACCCTGCTGCCCCATCTGCGAGCGCCGGAGCCACCTTCTTCTTCTCAATGCGTGGTCTCGGAGTCTGGCAGATCTCGCATACAGGCACCGACATATCGTTCTCAAAGGTGCAGGCTGGGCAAGACCAGGCAGACGGTGCCTCCACCACTGGAGCAGCAGGGGCTGCAGCCTTGACTTCCACTGCGGCCGGCTTCGCTGCAGGAGCTGCCCCTACCCCTTGCAGACTATCGAACTTGAACTCGCGCACCATACGGTCGGCTGGCGGCAAGAGGTTGTCAGAGGCCACAGTGACGTCCATCAACTGCTGCAGGAAGGATGAGAACAGCCCAGATGACACCTCGTCTGTGTAGAGAGCACTGAGGTCGTTATGCAGCCGCTTGAGTGTACCCAGACACTTGAGGGCACGATCGTCGAGCGACAATGCTGAACCCGACACTGCTCGGCCTAACCTAGGAGGCTCTGTAGGTACCGCAGCTGATGAAGCTGATGGCAGAGGAGTAGCAGACTGCGCGTCTTGATGCTGCCGCTGCAGCTGCCCTGCAGCCACCACGAACTGGCTGACCTGAGTGAGCAGCTTGGAAATCAAGCGCAGGATGGCTTGCTTGAGCGGGGAAGGGCGCATCGACTCCAAGTTATAATGCTCAAGGATCAAAGAGCACAGTTCGAAGCAGAGCGCCACGCCATCAGCCTGCCACTCATGCACATGCCGCAGAAGGAAGTCCACGGTCCAGAATGCTAGACCCAGCTGGGGATGCAGAGGTACAGCGCACACCTTGCAGGGCACTCGATCTTGACTGCTGATGTGCACGAAGCATCGCTCCCCGAGCACCACAGCGGGCACCAGTGGCTCCTGACCGCTAGAGTAGGAATTAACCAGCTGAGAGCAGCCCTCATCCGCATACACAGACAGCGTCGTGGACGTCTGTGCGAACGCGTTGGATGGTAGCGAGGTATCTTGCGAGAACAACAGCACCAGCGCGGAGGCGCCGCTCACATATACGCATTTGGCCTTGCCTCGGAGCTGCTGCTGCGGTTGCGGAGGTGCATCCGGATTAGAGGCTCCGATGACGAAGTGGTTGTCAGCAGCCCCGCCGTGTCCAGGGAGGGAAGTCAGGTCATACACGAGCGTGCTCTCATCCGTGAAGTGGCAGGAGGTGTTGAGCAGCTTCTGGAACTGGCGCAGGAACTGTGACATCAGGGACTTGCTCGCAGCGCCCGGCTTGCCGTCAGAGGCTCGCAGGTGGGTACTGTTGAGATAGTCCGCGAAGTTGCGCTCCAGCGCGGCCACCAGACCGCCGGAGCCTGCTCCGAAGGCATTCGGCTCACCCAGTGCAGACAGGTCGCCCACCTCAATGCCCTCGGACAATGCGAGATAGATCACATCCAGCACGTGATCGAAGCCCTTCTCCTTATGGAGCTGCGCCATGAACGCTACGGAGGCCGACGAGCCAGTAGGGCTTGCAGCCGCACCTGTAGCATCAGCAGGGGCTGCTTCGATGGACGAAGCAGCCGGCGGCTGACTGCACAAGGAGAAGATGGCTCGACGAGCAATGAGCTGCGACAGGTATGTGGCGCGATCCCGCAGATTGCGCGCGACCTCAGAGACCGTGCGCAGAGTGTCGACAGACGCGACGGAGGCCTCAGTGGAGTCAAGTGTGACCTTCTTGAGCGAGTGGGCAGGGAGCCAATACTCCTCCACTACACCAGAGTAGTCATTCATGAACTGCAGGAGCACAGTGTCGGACTGGAACCGCACCGCCTTCACTCTGCCTACACTGCCTACCAGGTGACTCATGGTGATGTCATCCCAGAGCTCGTGCCGCTGCTGCTGGCAGATGGGCAGCACCCGCACGAAGTCTCCTATACCTGCTTCCTCGGTCATCAACACCGACCAGTCACGATCAGCGGCTGGCAACGAGACGAATTGCGGTAGCTTATTGTCGCATAGCGTATAGATGATCTCCAGCGCCCGCGCCATATTACGTTGCCGTAGAGCTTGACGCAGTTGCTCGAAGAAGTCCAGCATTTCGTAATCCTTGAGGTTTCGTCGCACGTGATTCTGCACCCTGGGTATGATATAGCGCTCCCAGTACAGCAGCATGCGGTCCTCTTGCACTTCCTTCTGCTTCTCCTCATGGAACGTGCTGGAGCCATACACGAATTTGAGCTTGTCCACCTCAGGTCCCACGATGGGGTCCGCATATGACCGCATGTCCAGGCCTCCAGCCTGCACCTTGGCGAAGGGAGCCGGAGCCAGGGCGGTGTGCTTGTAGTGGCGCACATTCCACAGGCGCTGCCACAGGGCATCACACTGCCGGCGTACAATCTCCAGCTTGGAGCCCAGCGGGCACGAGCGAGCATGCGCCACCAGCAGGTGACCTAGAGTGGCCAGATTCTCCGTGATGGCCGGCACAGCCTTGCTGCTCTTGTTGCCTGCACTGACTGAGCCATCGGTAGTGCTAGCACTGCTGCTGTTGCTTTGAGTGCGCTGCAGCGGAGCACCGTCCAGGCTACTCTGCCGATTCGGCACTGGTGCTGAAGAGGGCAGACCCGTGGACCCGCCGGAGCCGGAGCTGGCAGGAGAGCTGAGCAGTGCGTCAATGACGGCCACTGATCGCCACCGTAGCTCTGCCAGCAAGCTGTCATCCAGCAGCGCGCTGGGCAGCTGCTCCAGTGATAGACCCAGTATGTCCAGATCAGGCTCACGATACGCTCTAGCGGCGTCGCGAGCTGTGGCTGTGGTGTACTCTACGCCACCACCAGAGCCCTTGCCGTCTGCGGACGCGATGGGAGTCTTTTGCTCTTTCTCCTTACCGCTACCAGCCTTGCTCTCAGTAGCCTTGTCCTTCGACTGATCCGGCTTGCCACCAGCCTTCAGTTTGGGTGATGCAGCGGCAGAGACCGGAGTCTTATCCACCGGCGCCACTAGGGCACGACGAGGTCGCCGGTGCACCGTGTTCTGGGATGCAAACTCCACCAGGCTGGTCAACCACGCGCTCACACTGGTGACAGCAGCGGATGCGGCAGGAGTGGGAGTAGCTGTGCTGGGGGAGGCTGCAGATAGGGCGCCCTGATGCGAGATCAGGTAGGCCAACACAGCGAAGCCCGCAGATGTCAACCGAACCTTGGAGAAGTCGACCGGTATCTCTGGTACGGGCAGCAGGTCCTCCACTCGGCATTGCTCTGCCGCATCGGGGTGAGCGAACATCACCACATCCGCCACTGCAGCCCCGGGTGCTCGTCGCACCACCACACCGCGGTGTATGAAGGATGAAGCCTCCGATGGGTTGATGGTCTGGCCAGAGCTCTGCAGCAACACGTGACCGCCAATGCGCAGCGGCTCGGAGAAGCCGCCCAGCACGCTGAGGGCACCCAGCAGGGAATGCACTGGAGTCAGCGATCCCAGAGCGACTGCAGGTGCACTATCAGGGGAGGAGGCAGAGCTGGCGCTGAAGAGAGTGGGGGAGGGCGGTGATGCTAGTAATGCTTGCTCTAATGCTGATTGGCATTGCTCAGACCAACTGGATTCGGCAGCCTTGCCAACAGACTGCAGGGAAAGCAGGTAACGCACCAGTGCGACCACTTCACTGCAAACCTCTGCTGATCCATAGCCCGTCAAGCCGAGCACTGCATCCGATGTGTAGGCGTTGGGAGTAGAGGAGGTGGTTGGATGGTACGTGCGCTCAGCCGATGACGGTATCACAGTGACAGATACTCCGGTGCTGGCCACATCGGCTCCCAGCTGGCAGCAGAAGGCAAATGACCCTCTGATAAGTGGAGCGCACGATCGGCCGTTCTGCATCATCAACGCGTAGAGTGCCCGCGCTCGACGATCGATAAGGAACGCCTCATGTTGGCGCACCGGGTCGTGTTGCTTGGGTCGCGCACTATCCCCTTGCAAAGCATAGTAGCCGGGACAGCCGAAAATGAAGCTATGATCATCCAACACCAGCCGCACCTGCTCGCCCTCGTCAAGCGACACGCAGGGCATGATACCGTCACCAAACTGGCAGTCCCGGAATGCCGCGCCCATGTCCTTGCCGTTCAGGAAATAGCGTATCTCCTTGGAACTCATGTCAACAGCACAGCCCACGATGTCCCCGGCAGTCCAGCGAGATCCA
>Ga0163144_10031913_pt1 | contig 10026 bp, 9 predicted proteins | sample OliLak19BULKMAT1_FD_123175 | JGI IMG/M metagenome (GOLD analysis project Ga0163144, IMG submission 123175) | Freshwater microbial mat bacterial communities from Lake Vanda, McMurdo Dry Valleys, Antarctica - Oligotrophic Lake LV.19.BULKMAT1 | ecosystem: Environmental > Aquatic > Freshwater > Lake...
GCAACTGCTGGTTGATGGTTAGCTGGTTTTACATCAACCGCCTTTTTCACTTCAACTTTTTTTTCATTAGCGGCTGAGGTCTCTTTACTTTCAGCCAGTTGTTTCTTTGCCATCCGCTCTTTCCACTCCAGGTATTCTGTATAAGTGCCTTTGAATTCTTTGATCTCTTCATCCACTATTTCCCAGATCTTATTCGCTGTTTGAGCAACAAAAAAACGATCATGACTTACAAGAATAATACTGCCCTGGTATTTATTCAATGCTTCAATGAGTAACTCAACTGAATGCATATCGAGGTGATTCGTTGGTTCATCAAGCAACAGGAAGTTGGCTTTGCTGATAATAGTTTTAGCCAATGCAATCCTTGCTTTCTCACCACCACTCAATATTTTGATCTTTTTATCTGCATCATCACCACTGAATAAAAAACAACCAAGCAGTGTTCTCAATTCCTGGTCGGTTTTTTGACTGCCGCAGCTTTTCATTTCATCAATCAATGTATGATTCAGATCCAATGCTTCTAACTGATGCTGGGCATAAAAACTTTCATCTACATTATGCCCCCATTTTCGTTCGCCTTCAAAAGTTTCAGTGCCGGCTATGATCCGCAGCAGGGTACTCTTACCTTTTCCATTCGCACCTATTAAGGCAATCTTATCACCTCTTTCTATTTCTGCACTCGTATTGGTAACAATTCGGGTTTCACCAAAATGTTTGCTAATATGTTTCAGCTCACATAAAACTTTACCGGGCATTTTATCAACTGCAAAGTTGATGCGTATATTGGGCCGTTCATTACTCGGTGCTTCTATAACGTCTAGTTTTTCTAATTTTTTGATGGCCGTTTGTGCAGCGGCTGCTTTACTTGCTTTTGCACGGAACCGTTCAATAAAGCGTTCCTGCTGGCGTATAAAATCCTGCTGGTTTACAAAGGCCTTTTGTTGCAACTCCATCCTGATCTCTTTTTCTTTCTGATAAAAAGAATAGTTGCCTCCATAAATATGGATGCCTTGCTGAAATACTTCCACTGTTTTGGTTACCATCCGGTCAAGAAACCAACGATCATGCGATACAATGATGACAGAACCCTGGTAATGAAGCAGGTATTTCTCCAGCCATTCGATACTGGGAAGATCAAGGTGGTTGGTCGGTTCATCCAACAATAACAGATCAGGTTGTTGCAAGATCATTTTGGCCAGCAATACACGCATGCGCCATCCACCACTGAATTCTTTATAAGGTCTTTTGAGATCGGCGTTGGCAAAGCCGAGTCCCTGTAAAATTTCTTCTGTTTTATGATGGATATTATAACCATCAAGGGTATCCATTTCATGCAGCTTATCGCTGTAAAGATGGAGCAGGGCCTCGTCTTCATGATTTTTTTCTAATTGAATGCCAATTTCTTCAATTTCTTTTTCCAGCTGTAATACATTTTCAAAAGCACCCAGTGCCACCTGCAAAATGGAGTCATTGGTATCAAAACTCAACAAATCCTGGTGCAGGTAACCGATGCTGGTATTGCGGCTGCGGATCACTTCTCCTTTGTTGGGGATATATTCACCCACCAGCAGTTTCAACAGTGTCGACTTACCCGTACCGTTATAGCCAATCAGGCCAATTCGTTCGTTAGGATGAATATGCCAGGTGGCATCTTCTATAATGGCTCTTGCGCCAAATTCGAATGTTACATTTTGAAAACCAGCCAACATAATCTTAAAAATAATTTGCAAAGGTAAGCCATTCATGAAAAGCTGACAGTGCAAAACTTCAAAACATTTAACTTTGACAAAATTTTGTTTATGAAAAATGCATGTCTTATCGTCTTTATTATTGTTTTATCTGTTTCATGTAAGAGTAAAGAAGAGAAAACAGAAACAACCGCAACCGAATCAAAAACAAGTACCGGTTATATTTATTCTGATACATTTAATCTATCCATCAACAATACCCTCAACGCCTATTATAGTTTAAAGGATGCATTTGTTGCAAGCGATACAGTAAAAGTAAATGCTGCAGGAGCTGAACTGAAAACCTTACTTGAAAATTTGAAACTGGAAGAAGTGCAAAAAAATGATACACTTGGTTTTTCAAGTATTAACGGAAGACCCGGTGATGTAGCTTCAGAAATTAATGGTATGCTGGGAGAAAAAGATCTGGAGAAAAAACGGGAGTCATTTGAAATGATCTCGAATGCGTTTTATGATTTGGTACGTGTTATTAAACCAACAGGTGCAACTATTTATTATCAGTATTGCCCTATGGCTTTTAATGATAAAGGTGCCTATTGGTTAAGCAATGCCGACAGTATCCGTAACCCTTATTTTGGGAAAAAGATGCTCACCTGTGGTGAAGTGAAAGAGACGATGAAGTTCTGAAGACAGTTCTAAGTTTTGATTATGTATCAGCATAACAAATAGCAGAAGTAAAACATTCAGACAGTTACACATAAAGATGCCTGAATAGGCGAGACGATAAATGTCTCGCTCAGATCAAAAGCGTATGAGGTGGGTGAACTGTAAACAAAAGAAACCGATTGCTTGTTATAGAGGAGACTTTTAAAACGGGATTTAACCGAATGCAGCATTTAAAACATCTGACCAGCTTATTGATTTCTTTTCTTTTTCTACAAGCCCTGTATGCACAGGAAAAATTTACCATCAGCGGTTATGTGAAAGACAGCACCAGTAATGAAACCATCATTGGTGCAACAATTACAGTCAAAGGACTCAGCAAAGGCATCAACTCCAATCAATATGGTTTTTATTCCATCACTTTAAACCGGGGAACACATACCCTTACTGTTTCGCATGTGGGTTATGTGGCAAAGGAATTTGTATTTGATTTGAATGCCAACAGTCAATTCAATTTTGATATGTTGCCACGCATTACCAATACCCAGGAAGTGATTATCTATTCCAAAAAAAGAGATCTGAATGTGAAGGCAGCCCAGATGGGTAAGTTTGAACTGAGCATGAACCAGATCAAATCAGTTCCTGCATTAGGCGGTGAAGTTGATCCTATGAAAGTATTGCAACTGCTGCCGGGTGTGCGGAATGCAGGCGAAGGCAACAGTGGCTTATATGTACGTGGCGGCGGACCCGATCAGAATTTAATTTTATTAGATGATGCGGTAGTGTATAATCCAGGTCACCTGTTTGGTTTCTTTTCTGTATTCAACAGCGATGCATTAAAAAATGTAACACTTATCAAAGGCGGGATGCCGGCTAACTACGGAGGCCGCATTAGCAGTGTAGTTGATATAGCCATGAAAGATGGGAACAATAAAAAATTCCAGGTAGAAGGTGGCATCGGCACCATTGCTTCAAGGGTTTCTATACAGGGGCCGCTGGTAAAAGAGAAAGCCTCGTTTATTATTTCTGCACGACGTACTTATATTGATGTGCTCGCCAAACCATTTATAAAAGAGGGGAGTGCCTTTTCAGGAAGCGGATATTATTTTTATGATCTCAATACCAAGATCAATTATAAATTTTCGGAAAAGGACCGTTTGTACATGAGTGGTTATTTTGGGCGTGATGTATTTACCTTCAACAATAAGGAAAGAAGTTTCTATGCAAGAATTCCCTGGGGTAATTCAACAGGCACAGTTCGCTGGAACCATGTGTTCAACAGTAAATTATTTGCCAACACTTCATTAGTTTGGAACGATTACCAGTTTGCCTTTGGAGGCAGACAAAGTAATTTTGAGATCAACCTCAACTCAGCTATCCGTGATGTAACCGCTAAAATTGATTTTGATTATTATCCCATCACCGGTCATCAATTAAAATATGGATTGAATTATACGTTTCACAAATTCAACCCGCAAACAACCAGCGGCAAGAGTGGTGATATTGAATTCAAACCGCAATCGGTAAACAATAAATTTGCACATGAAATTGCAGCTTATATCATGGACGACTGGGAAGTAAATGACGCACTCAAAATTAATTACGGGTTACGTTATACTTCTTTTCAACAAGTAGGTCCTTATACCTTGTATGTAAAAGATGAGAATCAAAATGTATTAGACAGCAGCGTTTATGGCAGGGGCAAGGGAGTTAAAACCTATGGTGGATTGGAACCAAGGGTTACTATGCGTTATGCATTGAATGATGAAACATCCATTAAAGCAGCCATTACAAGGAACCAGCAGTTTATTCATTTAGTGAGCAATGCCGGAACCACATTACCTACTGATATTTGGGTACCCAGCACACATCGTGTACAACCACAGATCGGCTGGCAGTATGCAGCGGGCTTCTTTAAAAACTTTAAGGATAATCTTTGGGAAACTTCCGTAGAACTCTATTACAAAACCATGCAAAACCAAATTGAATACAAAGAAGGATACACACCGGGCATTGGTGATCCCGAAGAAAGTTTTGTATTTGGGAAGGGTTGGAGTTATGGTGCTGAATTTTATGTAAACAAAGCAAGAGGAAATTTTACAGGATGGATCGGTTATACTTTATCATGGACCTGGCGCAAATTTCCCGGTTTGAATGATGGCGAAAAATATCCCGGCCGTTATGATAGGCGGCATGATATGAGTATAGTGGCCAATTACCAGAAAGGAAAGAAATGGAAATATTCTGCTGTGTTTGTATATGGAACAGGCAGTTCCTTTACATTACCAGAACGATTCTTTTTGGTGGATGGCGTGTTAACACAACAATATAGTAAGATCAATCAATATCGTTTACCTGCTTATCATCGTTTGGACCTTTCAGCAATTTATACGCCGCAACCAAAGAAAGTACGCAAGCTAAAAACCGAATGGGTGTTTAGTGTGTACAATGCCTACAGCCGGCAGAACCCTTATTTTATTTATTACGATCAAAAAGGAAATCCGTTGCAGGGAACATTGGAAGTGGAAGCAAGACAGGTTTCTTTGTTTCCTGTTTTGCCAAGTGTAACATTGAATTTTAAGTTGTAGCTGTATGTCTGCATACCCAATGGGTCTCTGTACATGTTGAATGTGGATTCTAAATTCTTTGTTGGTCAGCGACAAACAAAGGCATAATTGCTTATTCGTTAAGCCTGTTTTCAATATCCATTCGTTCATGCAAAATTCTGATAACCTCAATTGTATCATTTACAACTCTGTAATATATTAGGTGATATTTCACTTTTGAAGCATGATAACCTTTTCTTACATCCTCCATTGATTTGCCTGCATTGCTATTTTTACAGATGTAGTTGATTTCATCAAATATCAGATTGTAATAGCGGTCTGCCTGCTCTACAGACCACTTCTCAACGGTATAAAGCCAGATTTCCTCCAAATCAGCAACTGCTTTTTTACTGATAACGTAGGACCGCTTTTTCATAAAAACTTACTGCGTAGTTTTTTTAAATGGCTTTTCGGTTCAAAATTCTTTTCCATTCCACTTTTCTCACCCTGCGCAAGGGCCTTATTCAGATCTTTGATCTTTGCTTCTTCTGTTTCCAAAAGTCGTAGAGCAGTTCTAATAACCTCACTGGCAGAATTATATTTTCCCGATGATATTTTAGTGGAAATAAATTCCTCAAAATGGTCTCCTAATAAAATGGACGTGTTTCGTGCCATAGAATTCTTTTTATAAAAGTACCAATAATTGGTATTTATTCCCAAAATAACGTAAAAGACTTGAATGCTGTAAAAGAAATATTGCTCGGCCAGGCAGCCATCCTTAGAGTTGCAACCAAAGTAAAGCTGGAAATATTAAATGATGAGTAAAGAAAAGAAAGGTGAAAGCTGAATGTAGTTTGAAACTACAGATAAGTTAAATAGCAATACTACAGCCAAATAAATATTCAGCAAATCCTGAGTTACAAACTCAGGATAGCATTGAACTATTTCTGTGAGCTACCGGTTTAATTGATTTTTTTAATTCTTCAGATGTTCAGTCATCCTTTGGGTGAACAGACATCAACCAAACCACTCAGCAAACTTTTTTAAATCCACATTACCACCTGATAAAATGATTCCGGCTTTTTTGCCGGCAAAGATTTCTTTGTTCTTCAGCAAAGCAGCCAATGGCACAACACAACTTGGCTCCACAATTATTTTCATGCGTTCATACACGAGTTGCAAAGCAGCAATGATCTCTTTATCTGTTACAGTGAAAATATCTGTTACATATTGCAGGATAATAGGGAAGGTTTTGTCTCCGAGCTTGGTGAGTAATCCATCTGCTATGGTATTAATATAAGGTGCTGCTTCAATTTGCCCGCTTTTGATGGATAGCACTGCATCAGCAGCGCCTTCTGGTTCGCCTGCATACACTTTTGTTGACGGAGAAAAATAATGAGCACTTAATAGCGTTCCACTGAGTAATCCACCACCACCAACAGGGGCAAGAATAAAATCAAGTGCAGGAATTTCTTCCAGCAATTCTTTGGCGCAGGTGGCTTGTCCTGTTATCACCCGTTCATCGTTGTAAGGATGAATAAATTCCGCACCAGTTCTGTCAACAATAGTTTGCAATGCTGTTTCTCTTGCGTGTTGATTGGGTTCACAAAAAGTAATTTCAGCACCATAACCTTTTACTGCCTCTACTTTTACTTTTGGAGATGTGTTGGGCATCACGATATAGGCCTTTGTTCCTATTTGTCTTGCTGCATATGCAATAGCCTGTGCATGATTGCCCGATGAATGTGTTGCAATGCCATTGGCCAGTTTATCTTTTGGTAAGCTTAACACTGCATTCATGCCGCCACGAATTTTAAAAGCGCCGATCTTTTGAAAATTTTCACACTTAAAAAATAGTTCAGCACCTGAAAGCTGATTCAAATAAGAAGACGTTAATACAGGTGTTTTGTGAATGAACGGTTTAATGCGTTCATGTGCCTGTTCAATTTGTTCTTTGGTAATGGGCATAAAATATTATTCAGCTACTGCGGCAATACAATCAATTTCAATTCCGCAACCATAGTTGAGTTGATTGCAGGGAACAACAATTCTTGCAGGACGATGATCGCCCATGATCTCTGCAAACACCTGGTTGAACTTTGGCCAGTTGCTGATATCAGCAATGAATACATTCACTTTTAAAATATGTTGCAAACTGCTGCCGCTTGCTGTAAGAATGGTTTCAATATTTTTCATGCACTGGCGCACTTCATCTTCTATGCTGCCTGTTTGCGGTTCGCCTTTTTCGTTCAATGCTAATTGTCCGCTAACATATACAGTGTTATTATGCACAATGGCAGGAGAGTAGTAGCCTTTTGGAGTGGGCATTGACTCAGGATATATTTTTTTCATCTCTGATAATTAGTTTATTTTTTTATCCACTTGATGCAAACGGGTTTAGATACTTTCACCCGTTGTTTTGAATCTTCGAGTAAACCTGTTTGTTTATCTACTTTAAAAATAACCACTTCATCACTATCACGGTTGGCCACCAATAAAAAATTTCCTGTAGGATCGAATGAAAAATTTCTTGGATGCAATCCTAAGGTGGGTTGAAAGCCTGCAAGCCGGATCATGCCTGTTTCCTGGTCGATGCTGAAGATGGCAATGGAGTTGGCATCGCCACGATTGCTGCAATACAAAAATCTTCCATCGGGTGAAACATGAATATCAGCAGAACCAATTGAACCCTGAAAACTCATGGGATGGCAGGATGTATTTTGAAGCAGGGTTAACTTCCCCTCATCATATTTAAACACACTTACCGTTCCCATCATCTCTTCAATTAAATAAGCGTAATTACGTGTGGGATGAAAATCGAAATGTCTTGGTCCTGCACCTGCGTTCACTTCAACAAAAGGAGGTTCAGCAGCAAGTAAGGCTCCGCTTCTCGGTGCCACTTTGTAGATCATGAGTTTATCCATTCCAAGATCAGGAACAAAAAGGAAATTATTATCAGGTGAAAAAACCGTTGAATGTACATGTGCTTTTTCCTGGCGGCTTCTGTTTACACTATTCCCATTATGCTGAATAATTTGTTTGGGTTGATTCATGAGTCCATTCTCTCTTACATCAATCACAGCAAGATTACCGGCGCTGTAATTTCCAACAACTAAATTGGTTCCTTTTTTATTAATAGCGATGTAACAGGGATTGGCGCCCCCACTTGTTACTTCATTTAGTTTGCTGAGCGTTCCTGTTTCTTTATTGTATTGAAAGGCAGTGACCATACCGGGATCATCTGAATTAACTGCGTACACGAATTTTTGATTGGGTGCAACAGCCAGGTAAGAAGGGTTGGAGCTTTTCACTGAGCTGATTGCTTTTGTTTCACCGGTTGTTTTATTAAACTGGTACACATAAATTCCTTCACTGCCTCCTGAAGTGTATGTGCCAACGAGCAGGTTATATTCCTGTGCTGACGTTACTAAAGCAGTATGGAAAGCGGCAAACAAAATAATTTTTTTCATGATGATTTATTACGAAAATAAAGGTATGTCTTTCAATGCCTGCCACAATAAAAACAGCACAACCAATAAATAAACAAGTGAGAAAATGAATATATGGCTTTTTGTTTTTGCTATAAACCATCCAAAGAGCGGAATGATTTGCAATGCATGCATGCCGGCAAAATGAGCTACTCTTAAATCGCCATGCAATTTGCTCCAGTTAAATAAAGGCAGGCCCTCGCTTCCATCAGCAGCACCAACTGTATGTCTTAATTGTGCAGCCATGGCGCCACCTTCAAAAGCAAAAAATACAAATAAGAGAATAGAAATCCGGATACCCCATATATAGGGAATCGGCACATTGAATTGTTTTTGCCTGAAAAATAAAATACCAATATACAAGGTCCACAACGTTATGATCGTAATGGCCACACCCATCAGGTTAAACAGCAAGAGATAAAAAGGATCTGAAATATTGAAATGCGAAAGTCGCCCATTGGCGGCTTGCCAAACAATCACCACCAATTCAAAGGCCAGTACTAATATCACAACCCATGAATAAATGAGAACGGCTTTTTGTTTTGTGAGATGAACCATGTACCATCCCATTGACCAACTGAAAATAACAGTAGACAAAAAGAATTTAAGTGGTTTGATCCATGCATTGATACCCAGCACAATGGTATCATCTGCCTGCATCATGATGATACAGATGATTGCACCCAGAATATTCAGCCACCCAAACCAATACAGCGATAGATTACGTTGTTTCAACTGTAAAAGAAAATTCATTTTGTACAATTAATGTTAATTCATTTTCAATAATTGCTTTGTGAACTTAGTGTAAATCTTCTTGTTCTTTGCGCTACCCAAAAAATCGTTGAAGAAAACGTGTAACACAAAGAACGCAAAGTATGCACAAAGGCACAAAAGTGCTTATAATTTTATAATTCTATAACCTGTTGACGGAATAAAGGTGAAATTATTTTGTTTTAGCTCCAGAGGATTAAAATATTAGTAGAATTAAAGCAAAATTATTTTTTTAACCCCGTAGGAGTGATATATTTTAATTTACATGACGCTCCTACGAAGCTTAAATCGAAAATCTATAGCTTTTCTACGAATATATCGCCTCTATGAGGCTAATCGGGACATTAACTTTAATTCCGTGAACTGGTCATTCTTTAATAGTAAAACATTTTACAATTAATAATTATCAGCAAAATAAGTTTTCGTTTTTATTAAACGGATCAGCAAATAAAGCAATAGCCCAACAGGGCCGATCATGAATGTAAAAAACAGGCAGGGGATCAGGATCCAGTGATTGATATTGTGCTTCTGTGCATTCTTCTTGATCCAGATACCAGTCATGAGATCAAAGGCTAAAAAGTGAATCCATGCGGTGGTTACTGCAACCCTGTTGGTGAATAATTCCATTACACCATCCAGTGTACTGAACTTTTCCATATCACTTAACTTAAAGGTGGTTGCAAGCAGCCATGTATAGAGGATTGCAAATAAAGTGATGACGATACCAATCAAGAGTTTATCTGTATTAAACCAAAATGGACTGATGATGAGTAATACCAACCAGCCAACAAGGGCAATGGTATTACAAATGCTGAAGATAGATTCGGGGGTCATTATGTTAGTTTTTGAAGTGCCGTAACAATAAGCTGA
>Ga0163144_10031915_pt1 | contig 10026 bp, 4 predicted proteins | sample OliLak19BULKMAT1_FD_123175 | JGI IMG/M metagenome (GOLD analysis project Ga0163144, IMG submission 123175) | Freshwater microbial mat bacterial communities from Lake Vanda, McMurdo Dry Valleys, Antarctica - Oligotrophic Lake LV.19.BULKMAT1 | ecosystem: Environmental > Aquatic > Freshwater > Lake...
CCGGACGGTTCGGCAAGCCATTCAGGATGCTGGACCGTCAGCGCACCAATGCCGTCGTTTTCGACACAGATCAAAGGAGGCTAAGCGCTCCTCCCGAATCCGTCGAGGAAGGCGAAACCCTCCTGTCGATGGCTGCGGGTCCGTTTGCAGCCAACCCGCAGTTGACAAGTTATCAACAACATTTGGCAAGACTGGCGGTTTACCGGGACGTCTCCACGGCGTCGGACAGCCCCATGCGAAAGCCCTCCGTTGCGTCGATGGATCGCCGCCTCGAATCAAATGGGAGCAACTTCATTTCAGTTCTCCACACCCTCTACACAACAGATCGTGAATTCAGGAGAAACCTTCGAGACGCCATGACGGCAGCATTTGGAGCTGAATTTGAGGACATCGTGTTTCCACCCGCGGCAGATCAGCAGATCCAGATGCGCATTCAATGGCGCTCGCTGAAACGAGAGCAAACCGCCGCCGATGTTTCGGACGGGACTCTACGATTCCTTTTCCTGTTAACCGCGCTGGCTAATCCCGAGCCCCCGGCCATCATGGCAATTGATGAGCCTGAGACGGGCCTGCACCCGTCGATGCTGCCGATCATTGCCGACTTCGCTCTGGAAGCGTGCAAGCGAACCCAGATTATCTTCACAACTCATTCGCCAGACTTTCTGGACGCATTTGGAGGCAAGTTGAAATCGGCGACGGTTGTTTCGTGGCCTCAAGGCAGAACGACGCTGGAGACGAAGACAGGACAGGAACTCGAATATTGGCTTGAGCGTTACAGCCTGGGCGAGCTCTATCGATCTGGACAACTGGAGCACTGAGTTGCGCTTCTATGTGTTGGTCGAAGGTAAAACAGAAAAGGACTGCCTCGAGTCCTGGATCGGGTCCTGGCTGAATGCTCGGTTGTCCCAGAACGTGGGAGTAAAGATCATCAGGTATTCCGGCTGGCCCGAACTCTGGAAGGACGCTCCTGACCGAGCCAGCTCTCCTGCACGCACCTGGTAGTGCCGAAATCATCGGCGTAATAGCTCTGTTGCATCTATATGGGCCGACGTTCTTCCCTTCAACCCTGACCACGGTCGCCGATAAGATCAGCTGGGCGAAAGCTGAGATGGAAAAACGTTTACTATCACGAGCAGTTTCACCTTGCCTGGGCAGTTCACGAAACCGAGGCCTGGCTGTTGAGCGACCCGGAGATATTCCATCCGGATATTCGGCCGAGAATTCGTGCACTTTCAACAAACCCGGAAGCTATAAACAGCGGGCACCCGCCGGCCCGGCGGCTTGACAGCATATATGAGTCAACTCTGAAGCGAGGCTATAAAAAGACGGTGGACGGTAGAAATCTTTTCGGTGTTTTAAATCCAGATCGGGCCGTTGAGAAGTGTCCCTACTTGCGTTCGCTCCTCGGAACCATGCTCACGATGGCCCACTCCAAAGGTATCGCGACAGTCTGAAGAGCAGTCGATCGGAGGAACTACGCGGTGTTCCGGTATCCCAACGAGATTCGTGTTGGCAGGTGATGTTTGGCGGCTTTCGACGCGCGCAACCGCTTCTTTATTGACAGGAGGTAGTGTCCATGCCAGAATGCTTTGTCCATCTTGCCTGCTTCCCTGTCTGGAGGTTCTATGCGCGCAGTGGTTGTACTCGCGTCCGTCACTCTGGTCTTCGCCCAAACGAAGCTCCCATCCCCTGTCAACCGTAAAGTAGATTTCGAAAAGGACGTCCAGCCAATCCTCGCTCAGAAGTGTCAAGCGTGCCATGGCGCCGAGGCACAGCAGTCCGGTTTACGCCTCGACCGCCGCCAGCCTGCGTTCCGCGGTGGTGACTACGGCCCAGTGATTCTTGCGGGCGACAGCGCCCACAGCAAACTGATCCTGCGGGTTGCTAACGGAGACGGTGGACTGCAAATGCCGCCGACCGGTCCGCTGTCTGAGGAAGAGGTCGGAATCCTGCGCGCCTGGATCGATCAGGGTGCCGACTGGCGCATCCAGGTGGAGGACGAGGCGCCTCCCAGGCCAGTGGACCCGAAGCTCACGGAACTGCTCTCGGCAGTGCGAAACCGGAACGTCCAGCGCACTCAGGAACTGCTCACCGCCACTCCGTCGTTGATCAAAGCCGCGGACCACGCAGGCTCCACCCTGCTCCACCACGCTGCTGGGTTCGGCGACCTCGCGACTATGAAGCTGCTCCTCGCCAAAGGGTCGGATCCGAACGCGGCCAATCGCCGCAAGTCGACACCGCTGTTCTGGGCGCTGCACGACGAAGCGAAAGTTCGTCTGCTGATCGAACATGGCGCGAAGGTCAACGTGAAGAGCATAGACGGGCGGTCGCCTCTGTATCAGGCAGCAACGATGCCCGCCGGACTCGGTGTGGTGAGAATGCTGCTGGACAAGGGGGCCGATCCGAACGCGGCGACACTCGCTGGTGCCATGCCGCTGATGGTCGCCGCCCGCTCCAGCATCGAGACCATGCGCCTGCTCATCGACAAAGGCGCCAACGTCAATGCGAAGAGCGCAGCCGGGGCAACGGCTCTGATGGCCGCCGCTTCCACCGGCAAGTCCGAGCGTGTTCGATTCCTCCTGGCGAAAGGCGCTGACGCGAAGGTTCGGACCAGGCGAAATGAAACGGCGCTCGCCGATGCTGGCACTGCTGGCGACGAAGCAACCATCGCACTTCTGCTGCAACACGGAGCTGAGGTGAATGTGCAGGATCAGCGCGGCTATTCGCCTTTGTTGTACGCCGCGGGTTCTGACACGGTCCCGGCCGAAGCGGTTAAAATGCTGCTGGCGAAAGGAGCGGATCGCGGCATTAAAGGAGACGATGAAACCGTGGCGATGCTCGCGGCCAAGCGTGGGGACACGGAGGTGGCGCGTCTGCTCGGCGTTCCTGCAAAGGCCACTAATACCTCGACTGCCGGGGGGAACAGTTCGCAGCGCTCCCTGCCGGAGGCGGTCGGCGCAGCATTCGGCCCGCTCGAGAAACAGAGCCACAATTTCATAAGAATTGGCGGCTGCAATTCCTGCCATGCGCAGGATCTGCCATCGGCGGCGGCGGCGATCACACGCGATCGCGGTCTGCCCGCGCCCGCAAAGATTCCACAGCTCCCACAAAGCATGACCGGGCAGACTCCGTCACGCATCATAGACCTGGTTGTGATCGCCACGGCGGGGCTCGGATGGGAGATGTTCGACCTGGCAACGAACCACGCGCCTGCCGACGAATACACGGATGCGACCGTGTGGTATCTCAAGGCGATGCAGACGCCGGAGGGCCACTGGAGCGCAAACGAAAGCCGCCGGCCACCCATGTCGAGCGGTGAGTACCAGGCGACAGCGCTGGCCATCTACTCCCTGAAAGCATACGGACGGCCCGCCGAGCAGGCCGAAGATGCGAAGGCCATCGCACGTGCCGCCGCATGGCTCGAGGCAGCCAAACCAGGGAACACCCAGGACCGCGCGTTTCAACTGCTGGGCCTCGCCTGGGCCGGAGCAAAGCCCGCATCCATCAACGCATCGGCCCGCGCGTTGATCGCCGCGCAGCGCCTCGACGGCAGTTGGAGCCAGCTGCCAACAATGGACTCCGACGCCTACGCCACCGGTCAGGCCCTCTACGCGCTTAACGCCGGCGGCATCTCCGCTACACACGCCGCATATGCAGGTGGGGTGCGGTATCTGTTACGAACACAGGCCGCCGACGGCACCTGGCATGTCAAGTCGCGCTCCATCTGGCTCCAGCCCTACTTCGACAGCGGCTTCCCTTACGGGAACGACCAGTGGATCTCCGCCGCCGGAACCAGTTGGGCGGCGATGGCCCTGACCATGGCCGCACCGCCCCGGCAAGTCACAAGTAACATGTCTGGCAGGTGATCAGAAGGCCGCCGCGCCCCGCAACGGTTCGGCGGCCTTTGTTGTCTTTTCGAAACAAGAAGCTAACTCATCTGAATTACCCCAACGGTACAATTCAAGAATGCTTCGTTTGCTTCTTTTGGGCTTGATCCTCGTCGCGTCAGTATTCGCCCAGTACGACACTGCATCCGTCCTGGGTACAGTCACCGATCCCAGCGGCGCCTCCGTCGCGAATGTCAAAGTCATCCTCGAAAACGTTAAGACCGGCGTCAAACAAACCGTCAACACCGACGACGTCGGCAACTACAACTTCGTCAGCCAGCGCATCGGCGACTACCGTGTCACAGCCGAAGCCTCCGGTTTCAAACAGACCAGCTCCGACACATTCACCCTCACAGTCAACGCCCGCCAGCGCGTGAACATCGCGCTCGCCGTCGGTGAAATCACGCAGGCCGTTTCCGTCACCGGTGCAGTCGAGATGCTCGAAACCGAATCGAGCGACCGCGGCCAGGTGATCCAGCGCGCCGCCATCGTGAACCTTCCCCTGAACGGTCGAGCCTATGCCGATCTGGCGCTGCTCTCCCCCGGCGTCCGGCGCTCCAATATCACCAACCGCGATGCGTCCTTCAACGTCAACGGACTCCGCAGTTCACTCAACAACTTCATGGTCGACGGTGTCGACAACAACGCCTACGGCACATCGAACCAGGGCTTCTCGAACCAGGTGGTCCAGCTCAACCCCGACGCCGTGGAAGAATTCCGCGTCGTCACCAACAACTTTTCAGCCGAGTACGGCCGAGCCGGTGGCGCCATCATCAACGCCAGCGTGCGCAGCGGGTCCAACCAGTTCCACGGCTCCGCCTGGGAGTTCCTCCGCAACACCAAGCTGAACGCAGTCGGCTTCTTCAGACCGTCCACCGGTGTGAAACCCGTGCTGGTGCAGAACCAGTTCGGCGCCTCCTTCGGTGGTCGCATCAAGCGGGACAAAACGTTCTTCTTCGTCGACTACGAAGGCCTCCGCCGCGTCGAGAGCAACCTGGCCTTCGCCACCTTGCCGACGCTCGAACAGCGCCAGGGAAACATCGGCGTACCGGTTCGCAACCCCCTCACGGGCGAGGTGTACACCAACGGCGTGATCCCGTCGAACCTGATCACCCCGTTCGCCCGCAAAGTGCTGAACGATCTGCCCGCGCCGATCCGGCCCACGCCCCTCGGCCAGCTTCCCTCAAACAACTTCGACCGCCTGGTGCCCGTACCCTGGGTTGACGACAAGGGCGACGCCCGTGTCGACCATTACCTCAATTCCCGCCTCAACGTCTTCGGCCGCTACAGCCACCGGCTGCTGAACCGCACCGAGAATCACGTCATACCCGGCAATTCCGGCGGCGATGCCAATGGCAACGTGCGCGTCCTGAACCAGCAAATTGCCGTGGGTTTGAACTACAACCTGTCAGCAAGCTCGCTGCTCGACTTCCGCTTCGCGTACTCCATCTTCGAAGGCGGCAAGTTCGCCCTCGGCTCCAGCCGCCCCAACATGCTGGAAGAGTACGGCATCTCGGGCCTGCCGAAGAACGACGACATCGGCGGCGGTCTTACCGGCCAGCAAATCTCCGGCTTTACCAACCTGGGCCGTCAGACGTCCAATCCGCAGTTCCAGAATCCGACCACGATGAACCCCAAGGTGAACTACTCCCGCATCCAGGGCCGTCACTCCCTGAAGGCCGGATACGAGTACCAGTCCATCAACACAGACATCTTCGACTTCAACCCGCAGTACGGACAGAACAACTACTCCGGCCAGTTCTCACGCCCCACCACGGTAACTGCTGCCAACAACCTGTACAACCTGCCGGACTTCCTGTTCGGCGCGCAGTCGGCCTACAGCCTCAACAACCAGATCGTGCTGAATTACCGGCAGCGGATGCACTTCGCGTACCTGCAGGACGACTGGAAAGTGAACTCGAAGCTGGCCGTCAACCTCGGCGTCCGCTATGAGTTCGCGACACCGCAGTACGAAGCGCAGAACCGCATCTCCAGCTTTGACCCGGTGGCCAACAAGCTGATTCAGGCCAAAGACGGCAGCCTGTATGACCGCAGCCTGGTCAACCCGGACCGCAACAACTGGGCCCCGCGCGTCGGCCTCGCGTATCAGGTCACGGACAAGACCGTGGTGCGCTCCGGATACGGCATCAGCTACATCCACTTCAACCGCCTGGGCGGCGAGAACCTGCTCGGCTACAACGGCCCGAACATCGTCAATCTGACCATCAACCAGACGCCCGCGCTGCCTGCCTGCACGGGCAACAACTACCAGAACTGCTTCCGCCTGATCCAGCAGGGATTCCCGGAAGGCCTCGTGAACCCGTCCAATTTCTCGACGGCGACCACGCGCACCAACTACACCCCGTCTGACTACAAAACGTCGTACGTCCAGAGCTGGCACCTCACGGTCCAGCGCGAGCTCGCCCACAACCTCGTCCTTGACGTGGCGTACGTAGGCAACCGCTCCAACGGCCTGATGATCCTCGCCGACTACAACCAGGCTCGGCCCAACAACATTGGTGAGAACCTGTCGTTGCTGGCCCGCCGTCCCATCCAGGGCTTCAGCGACATCCAGATCTCCTACGGCGGCGGCTTCGCCGCGTACCACGCGATGCAGGTGAAGCTCGAGAAGCGGTACTCGGCAGGTATCTACCTGTTGAACAGCTTCACGTGGTCCAAAGCACTCGACAACGCATCGGGCCACCTCGAGACCGCCAATGGCGACAACTCGCGAGTGAACTATCGCAACCTGCCGGGCGAGAAGGCCATCGGTGGATACGATCAGCCGTTCAACAACACCAGCACCATCCTGCTGGAACTGCCCTACGGCCGTGGCCGCCGGTGGGGTTCCAGCACCCCGGGTGTCGTGAATGTCCTCCTCGGCGGCTGGCGCATTACCGGGATCAACACCATGACCAGCGGTCAGCCGGTGAACGTCAACTACACGGTTCCTGCCGCGCAGCAGGCCTCCAGCTACCCCACCTACCGGCCTGACTACATCGGCGGCAGCATCTACCCTGCCACGCAGACCCCGACCACGTGGCTCAACCGCGCCGCTTTCGCCGTGCCTGCAACAAACATCCTGTTCGGCAGCGCCGGCCGCAACATCGCCCGCACCGAATCGATCTACAACTTCGATTTCGGTCTGCACAAGGAATTTCCGCTCTTCAGGGAAGACTGGAAACTCCAGTTCCGCTCCGAATTCTTTAACCTGTTCAACACGACGAATCTCGGCTCCCCGGCCACCAACATCAGCAACGCCAATTTCGGACAGATCACCGGTCTTGCGAGCCCCGCCCGTCAGATTCAGTTCGCGCTGAAACTGGTTTTCTGATTCCGGCCTGACTTCGACTGCAACCAGCCGCCGCGCCTTTCATTGGGCTCGGCGGCTTTCTTTTGAGTGACCTACACTGGATAACGTGAGAGCGGTCATCAAACGCGTCCGGATCTCGAACTACCGCAGCATCGAGCACGCCGATGTGGAACTGCATGACCTCACATTCCTCGTCGGCCCAAACGGCAGTGGCAAGTCGAACTTTTTGGATGCGCTGAAGTTCGTAAGTGAACTGCAGTGCGACCGTCTGGACGAGGTGCTCCGTCGTCGGGGTGGGCCTTTCGTCTGGTTCGTCTCGCCCGAGGGCACACTCAGCGAGAAGCTTGAGATCCATCTTGAACTGGTGACGGGAGAATCAGACTGCACCTATCGTCTTCAGGTCTCCAGAGGCGCTGACGGCGAGGCGAGCATCACAGACGAGAGTTGGACACTCGGCAGCGGAACCGCAAGAAGGGATGCACGTTCCCGTGCGGACGAATCCGCCCTTCGTATGGTGGCCCTCATTAAGCCGCGCTTTGAGCCTTTGTACGCGGCCCTCGCTGGAATAGCCGTCTACGCACCGGAGCCATCTCAAATGCGCCTGCCTCACCCAATCGGTTCCGGCCGCATGCTTGAATCTTCCGCGACAAATGCCGCCGACGTAATGTGGCGTCTGAAGGCTGAGGCTCCACAGGATTACGATCGCGTGCTGGAGTACATGCAGGCACTCGATTTCATTGTTTCGGTCGTGCCGGGTAGCGAGGCGCCTGTCCGCCATCTCCTGTTTAAGCGGCCGGACGACTCCAAACCCTGGTTCAGCAGAGACCAGGTCTCGGACGGTATGTTACGGTTCTTCGCTGTTCTTTTGGCTGCGTTCCAATCAGAAATAGCGTCCCCGCGGCTCACCCTGCTCGGAATGGAGGAGCCGGAAAACTACCTGCACCCCGGCGCTGCGGGCTTGCTGTTCGACGCCCTTTCTGAAGCGAGCCAGAGGGTCCAGGTCATCGTTTCGACCCACTCGGCGGACCTCCTGAACATTAAGGACCTGACGAGTGAGTCGATACTTGCATTTGCGTCGCGGAATGGACGGACAGTCCTCGGGCCATTGAGCGAAGCAACTCGAAACATAGTTCGAGAACGGCTTTACACCGTGGGCGAGTTGCTCCGCGCCAACGCGATTGAGCCCGTGCCTTCATGACGAGCATTGCCCCGATCGTTGAAGGTCGTGGGGAGGAAGCCGCCCTCCGGTGTCTGATCCGTCGCCTTACCGAGTTGATTGATCCCACAAGATACGTCAACGTTGAAAAGCCCTTCAAACAAGATTCAGGAAAGCTGCTGAAGTCAGGCGGGGTTGAGAATGCTGTTAACGCTACTGCCAGTCGTTGGCCGGGCTCTCATATCCTGATTCTGCTCGACTGCGACGATGGCTGTGCCAAAGCCATCGGGCCCACACTTTGTCAACGAGCCCGTGCAGCCAGGCCGGATGTGTCAGTGTCTGTCGTACTCCCGGTTAAAGAATTCGAATGCTGGCTTATCGCCGGAGCCGGCGCACTGGGAGGCAGGAGAGGTTTGAAGCCGGCGTTCACGCCACCTGCAGATCCGGAGTCGATCCGCGACGCGAAGAGGTGGCTCAGGGAAAATATGAGCTGATCGCGCTCGTACTCACCATCCGTGGACCAGGCCGCCCTCACCGAACGCTTCGACATCAAGGCAGCCCTCGAATCCTGCCGCTCGCTCCGAAAGCTTCGAGACGAGGTGCGGCGCATCCTCGCCTCCAACCCCGCCTGATAGACTTTCGACTGTGCGAGCCCTCCTTCTACTTACCGCCCTGTCCGCGGTCCTCCACGCCCAAACACTGCCCCGAGTCCTCATCATCGGCGACTCCATATCCATCGGCTACACCCCCTTCGTCGACAAGCAGCTCGCAGGCAAAGCGACCGTTGCCCATAACCCAGCCAATGCGGGCACTTCCGGCAACGGCGTTTTCATGATGGACGGTTGGCTCAACGACAAACAGGGCAAGTGGGACGTCATCCACTTCAACTTCGGCCTGCACGACCTCAAGCGAATGTCCGACGGCCAGCACCAGGTCGCGCCCGCACAGTACGAACGCTACCTCCGCCTCTTCACCGAGCGTCTCAAAGCCACCGGAGCCAAACTGGTCTATGCCACCACGACACCCGTGCCCGAAGGCAAGGTCAGTCCACCACGAGTCCCCGCCGATGTAGCCGCGTACAACGAAATCGCCGTTCGTGTGATGAAGGGAAACGACATCCCGGTCAACGACCTGTACAGCCTCGCCCTCGCGCACCTCGCCGAGTGGCAGCTTCCCGTCAACGTGCACTACAAACCCGACGGCTACGAAGGTCTCGCAAAGCAGGTGACCAGGGCAATCTCGGAGCAACTCGCAAAGTGATGCCTTATCCCGAGTCCGTCCAGTTCCTGTACGCACTCGGCAATGAAATCAAAACGGTCAAGTTCGGCCTTGAAGCCATCTCCGCTCTCGTCGAAGAACTGGGTCACCCTGAACGCAGGTACGGCGTCATCCATGTCGCGGGAACCAACGGCAAAGGCTCCACCTGCGCCATGATCGAAGCGGCCGCACGCAAGGCCGGATACCGCACAGGCCTCTACACCTCGCCCCATCTGGTCGAGCCTGTGGAACGAATCCGCATTAACGGCAAGCCCGTCACCCGGGAAGCGTTCGCCAAGGCCTTCGACGTCGTCCACGCCGCCAATGAGCGGCTCCTTGCCGCTGGCCGCATCGAAACTCACACCACATACTTCGAAACCGTCACCGCGATGGGTTTCCTCCTGATGGCCCAG
>Ga0163144_10031916_pt1 | contig 10025 bp, 9 predicted proteins | sample OliLak19BULKMAT1_FD_123175 | JGI IMG/M metagenome (GOLD analysis project Ga0163144, IMG submission 123175) | Freshwater microbial mat bacterial communities from Lake Vanda, McMurdo Dry Valleys, Antarctica - Oligotrophic Lake LV.19.BULKMAT1 | ecosystem: Environmental > Aquatic > Freshwater > Lake...
AAATACTCATCTTGTGTTTATTTCATGGGTTAAGTCCGCACCCAACATCTTAAAGGATATTGAGCCACAGGTTGTGACTCAGTAAGGGCGTTTTTAGGAAGTGCGGTTGTGGGTGACAACCATGCCGGATGGAAGATCAGTTCATTTACTGCTTCTCTGACCCCTTTGGTAGAAAAGGGGGGACACCACCGAACATGCCGTTGTAGGGATAATGCCTGCGTTGCCCGCCGTTTTGATTTATAGACTTTCAAGCGATAAAACAGACAATCTGTGAACTGCTTGGTTGGCGATCAGGAAAATCACGGTCGAGGCGATGGCTAAAATCAAGATCACCCACAAAAGAGCATCATAGTTCCCAAAGCGATCATAAAGCAGACTGGCACCTAATGGCGCTACGGTTCCCGTAAGGGTGAGGAAAATGGTCATCACGCTGGAGATACGCCCATAATGTTTAGAACCATATAAGCTGGCGATTAATGAGGGACGGATTAAAGTCGATGCCCCTTGTGTGGCTCCGAAAACGAATATGAACAGCCCAATCAGGGGGATGATGCCGTTGATGCCACCGATGCACAAGATTGCCATGGCTATAGCTTGTAGTCCAAAAATGCCGATGATCATCACGTTGCCGGGAAAGCGTTGATCGAGCGGGGCGAAGATCACGCGCCCGACCACTTGCATGATACCGATGGTGCCGGTCGCAACGGCGGCGGTTGAAGACGGGATACCGGTCGCAATCAAGAAGGGGATAAAATGTACCCGAATGGCGGCTGCCGACAACGATGCCAGCGCAAACCCGAGGGTTAGCAACCAGAAGGCACGTCCGCGTAGGGCGGTGCCTAGTGCAAATCCTTCGTGATGGGCGCTGGTGTTTGGCGAAACGCTGGCGTCTGCGCCATCCAGCAAGAGACCTATATCCGCTGGGCGACGACGGAGGATCAGGGCATGAAGGGGGATGGTCATAATGGCGAGGAATATGCCCAAAATGGCGACGCTCGTTCGCCACCCGAAATGCGTTAAGAGCGCGTCGGAGAGGGGCAGAAAGATGGTGCTGGCTAAGCCGGCAGCGAAGGTGATCACCGCAAGGGCAGTGCCCCGCCGTTGACGGAACCATGCCGCGATCACTGTGAAGGCTGGCTCGTAAAGGACAGCGGCACAGCACGCCCCGATCCCAATCCAAATGGCATAGAAGGTCGTTCGATCTGTGACTTGTGACCATGCAAGGACGAGAATGCTGGCAATGATAGAGCCTATGGTCATCAACCCACGCGCGCCATGACGGTCGATCCATGCCCCGACAGGGAATGCCATGGCACCCATCATCAACAGCGACAACGAGAACCCAGTGGTTAATTCTGCGCGAGACCACCCCAGCTCTTGTTCCATCGGCGACAAAAATACCGAAAAGGCATAATAAAGGATACCCCACGAGATCGTCTCTGTGATCGCCAGCGTGATCGAAATGTACCAACCATAATAAGGCTTTGATGGGGTTTGAGCGTTTTGCATTTCCCTAACTTTCGATGATCGCTGATTCTCATAAGCGTAAACGTGACGTGAGCCATATGCTGTTTGCACATGGCTCACGTATTAGAGCGGGTATGGCGTTTAGGAGCAGCAGGTCGAGTCGCAACCGCAATCACGCACTGAATTTTCGATTTCGACGGATTGCAGAATGGGTACGTTTAGAGTCATGCTATCAAAGTTGATCAACTGGAGTGTGGGTACCACTGCGACTGTGTTCGTCACGGAGCTACAGCAACTCCCCCCGTTTCCGTCTAAGTCGGTGCTGCAAACACCGGTCTCCGGCAATTGTAGTTGAACATCCTGTGCGGCTTGCCAATCGCCGACGAGGGCGGCTGCCACTGAGCGTACTTGCTCGTACCCCGTCGCCAGCAAGAAGGTGGGCGCGCGCCCATAACTCTTCATACCGACGATGTAGAAATCTTTTTCTGGTTGGCGTAGTTCGGTTTCGCCATGTGGGGGAACGCTGCCACAGCTATGAATGTTCGGGTCGATCATGGGTCCCAAAACGCGGGGACTTTCCAATGATGGATCGAGATCAAGCCGGAGTTCGCGCAACATATCAAGGTTGGGGCGCGCGCCGGTTGTAGCGATGACTTCGTCAACGGGCACTTCCCGAATGCCCTGCGGTGTTTCACCCTTCACGCTCAAGTCGTCGCCTATACGCTGGATTTCGCAGACGCTGAAGGGAGTGATCAATTGGATTGCCCCTGCTTCAACATGAGCTTGTATGCGTGAACCCAGTTGACCGCGTGCGGTTAAGCCGTCGTTTTCGGCACCACCATAAACGCGGGTCAGATTTTCGCGCCGCATCACCCAAATCGCTTGGGTTTGGGGGTATCGGGTTTGCAATTTAACCAATTCCAATAACGCATTGATGGCTGAGTGACCGCTGCCAACAACCATGACTCGCTTGTTGGCATAGCGTGAAGCCTCGGTGCCGCCAATATCGGGGATACCATAAAAGATGTGCGCGCTTTGTGCCCGCTCTCCGACGGCAGGCAGCCCGCCCGAACCGAGGGGATTGGGGGTGTTCCAGGTGCCGGAGGCATCAATCACCGCGCGCGCCTCGATGATCGCTTCGTGACCATCGGCATAGGCGATATGCAGAATGAAAGGTGCCTCTTCACGTCCAGCATCTTTCATTTTATCGATGTTACGGCGGCTGATGGCAACCACGCTGGCGTTCAAGTGGATGCGGTCACGGACTTGGGGCAGGGCGGCAAACGGGAGCAAGTAATTATTTCGCAATTCATCCCCTGTCGGCAGATCATCTGTGGGCGGCATTTTCCAACCGGAAGGTTCTAATAGGCGTACTGTTGCGCTATCGACCGTGTAGGTCCATGGCGAGAACATGCGGATATGCGCCCATGCCCGCACATTAGCGCCGATAGCGTTACCACTTTCAAAGGCAATCGGGTTTTCACCGCGTTCTAAGAGATGGGCGAGCGCTGCCAGACCAACGGGACCTGCACCGATAATGGCAATGGGTAAAGGTTTCGACATGATTTGATGTTCCTTTTATCTGCTACGATTTGCCCACAAAATTGTGTGACCATCTTCTATTAATCGTAAAATTGCGATGAAACAGGTAAAAGAAGAGCGCGAAACTAAACCAATCCACTGAGTTGGGCTTTGAACCAAGCGATGTTTTCAGAGTTTAAACAGTAACATATCGCGGTACCATCAATGGTTCCACAGATTACACCAGCATCCCGCAAGACTTTGAGATGTTGCGAGACGGTCGCTTGTGCCAATGGCAATACATCCACAATATCGCCAGTGATGCACTGGGGATTGTCAGTGAGATAGCGGACGATTTGCATTCGCGCAGGATGCCCCAACGCCTTCATCATTTTCATAAGGCGGGTTTCATCACGGGTGAGGGTGTAGGTTTTGGTTTCGCTCTTTGTGTTCATAATCGTAATTTTACGATGAATAGTAATCTTGTCAAGCCTCCAATTCAAGTGCCGATGTGAAAATAGGAACGCTGTCGAAAAAGAATAATGGCAGGGCGAGGATGCTCGAAATCGGCTTTGACAAGCCATATGTTCGGCATTATAATTCAAGATAAATTGAAGCAATTCCATTTGATCTACTTTATTTCGCTTTGACATGTGATGAAAGGCTATGGAAAATGGTCAAGAAGGTGTTATTTCTCTGCACCAATAATTCGGCACGATCGCAAATGGCGGAAGCATTTCTGAGAAAACATGGCGGCGAAAATTATCAAGTATTTAGCGCCGGCAAAGACCCAAAAGGCATTCATCATTTGACAGTGCAAGTCATGCAGGAAGTGAGCATCGACATCAGCCAACAGCATTCTAAAGGGATGAAAGAATTGATGGGGCGGATGACTTTTGATGATGCGATCATCGTTTGCCGCCGTGCCGAAGACGATTGCCCAGCGCTGAGCGCTGATGCACATCGTATTCATCGCTGGTTGTTTGAAGATCCTGTGCGTGTTGATGGTAGTGATGAAGAGAAATTAGCCGCATTTCGGTCGGTACGCGATCAGATTGAGGCGCGTATCCAATTGTGGTTGGCAGAAACCTTGGAAGCTCAGCGTCAATGAGTTGAGGTAAAAATGGTCACTGCTGGTGTTCAAATTGCTCGTCCGCCGGAATTTATCAAACTTCTCTCCAATGATTTGCGTTGGGCATTATTGAAGGCGCTGACAGTGGGCGATTATCAAGTGAATGAATTGGTGGAACAAGTTCAACAACCCATGAACTTGGTTTCCTATCATCTCAAAAAGATGCGCGATGATGCCCTTATCACGATGCGACGTAGCGAAGCCGATGGTCGTGATGTGTATTACAGCCTCGATCTTGACCGTTTACATGTTCTTTTTCTGAACGCGGGCATGGCGTTGCACCCAAGCCTAGGGGTTCAATTGCCGACGGTCGATGTCGCGCACGTTGTACCCCAACGGGTATTGTTCGTCTGCACTCACAACAGCGCTCGTTCACAAATGGCAGAGGGACTCTTGCGAAGTTTGAGCAAAGGGCATTTGGAGGTTTACAGCGCTGGTAGTCATCCGACATCCATTCATCCCGACGCAATTCGCATTATGGACTTGATGGATATTGATATTCGGGGTCAAAAGCCGACGCATTTCCGCGAATTAGAAGATCAATCTTTTGATGTCGTGATTACGGTCTGTGACAAAGCTCGCGAGATTTGCCCAACCTTCCCCGGTAAGGCGACGCAACTTCATTGGGGGTTTGCCGATCCCAGCGCTATTGAGGACAAAGAACAACGTCTGCAAGCTTTTGAGCAGACGGCGCGCAAGCTGAAATCACGGATTGGTTATTTTTTGTCCACATTGCCCCTGCAATCTTAACGCCTTCGCTGGCGACATGGAGCTTGGAAAATGAATTCACTCGTGATCTTTGGCGATATTCATGGAAATTTGCCCGCACTTGAGGCGGTTCTTGCAGAAATGGACGCCCGTGCCGCTGGCGATCTCTATTGCTTAGGCGATTTGGTCGGTTATGGTACCTTCCCCAACGAGGTTGTCGAACAGATTCGGAGTCGCAATATCCCGACCATCATGGGCAATTATGATCAAGGCGTGGGGAACAGCAGTGATGATTGTGGTTGCGCCTATAAGACCGAGATCGAAGAAGAACGCGGTAAACGTTCGATTGCCTGGACGAATGCGCGCACATCTGATGAAAACAAAGCCTATTTGCGCGAATTATCTGCGCACGGTCGTTTACAGTTGGGTGATTTGCGGGTATTGCTGGTGCATGGTAGCCCGCGCAAAGTGAATGAATACCTGTTTGAAGACCGCCCCGATGAGTATTTCGAGCGCATCATGGATGTTGCCGAAGCGGACGTGTTGGTATGCGGGCATACCCATTTGCCGTATCACAAGGTTTTGCCAAGCGGACGGCAGATCGTCAATGCGGGCAGTGTCGGCAAACCGAAGGATCTCGATCCGCGTGCTGGCTATGTGGTTTTGACGGCGAACGGTACCGACCTGCAAGTAGAATTTGTGCGTGTACCATATGATATTGAGCGCGCGGCCCAAGCGATTAAGGCGACACCGCTTGTGGGCGGGATGTCGCATGAATTTGCGAAGATGTTGCGTGACGGCGCGGGTTAGTACTTTTAGAGGCTAACAAAGCTATGCTTAACGGGGGGAAAGGGGAGTTGATTGGATAATGGACTGCTGAGACGGTCTGGTGCTGAATTCATCGGCACCTATGGATTGGTGACGGCAGGTTGCGGTGCGATCATGGTGAATGCTCAAACTCAGGCGATAACCCATGTTGGGGTTGCACTCACCTTTGGCTTGATCGTCACGGTCATGATCGCCGCGCTAGGGCATATTTCGGGGGCGCATTTTAATCCTGCTGTGACAGTTGCATTTGCCGTCACGCGGCATTTTCCCCGTCGTGAAGTGATTTACTATGTACTGGCACAGGTCGCAGGGGCGGTATTGGGGGCTATCACGATTCAAGTGTTGTTGGGGGGCAGCGTCGGGGTGAGTGCGACCGTCCCTTCGGGGTCGCCTTGGCAAGCTTTTGGCGTAGAGGTTTTGCTGACTGCTGTCTTGATGTTCGTGATTATCTCGGTAGCGACGGATACCAAAGCAGTCGGCACCCCTGCCGCGCTCGCCATTGGTTTTACGGTGACGTTGGATGCGCTGTGGGGCGGTCTCATCAGTGGCGCGTCGATGAATCCGGCACGCTCACTTGGTCCCGCATTGATAGGTGGCGTTTTGGATCATCAATGGGTCTATTGGACAGCGCCGTTTATTGGGGCAATTATTGGCGCAGTGTGCTACCAACTGTTGCGCGAGCCAAATCGCCCGTCAAATCCGACGTAATTGCATCCACAAAAAGAAGAAACGCCAGCGATAGTATTGAGATCGCTGGCGTTTCTTCTTAGCTTTTAGGGGGCATTCAGGGTGTCGTAAAGCGTGGTCATCAAGGTGTTTTGAGCATCATCTTGGCTAAGCTCCCAAAACATAATCCCACCCAGCGCATGATCGCGCACATAGTTGGCTTTCAGTGCCATTGTTTCCGGATCGTCGTAGGTGATCACGATCTGGTTCTCGGCATCATATAGCCAGACTGCTTGGGCGTCTTCATCCCAGAAACGTTCAAATTTGCTTAGATGATTGGTGGCGATGTCTTCGTACTCCAGACTGCCGGGTTCCCATGTGCCGGATGCGAGACCGGTAACGGCTTGAAACAATCCATTATTTTCAGACGACCCAACCGTCCAACCAGTGCCGTAAAAAGGGACACCCATCACGATTTTGTTTGACGGAATATCTTCTCGCAAGAAGCCCTGTAAGGTTTCATCGACACTGGTGCTTCCTTCTGGACTATTGGGGGAGGGATATAAAGGAGCAGCGAAACTTGTTTTGGTACTCCACCCGCCGCTCATGTCATACGTCATTACATTTATCCAGTCGAGCAAAGGGTGAATACGTTCCCAGTCGAGCGATTCATAGGACGTGCGATTGGCGCTCGCGGCAATGGTCAACATATAAGGTCGTCCGCCGTCAAGTTCACTTTGAGCAGTCAATTGTGCCCTCAGTTCTGCCAGTAATAGGATAAAGTTTTCAGGGTCCTGAGGGCGAACGACGTTGGTGGCTAGTCCGTTGCCGGTGGGGTATTCCCAATCTAAGTCGATGCCGTCAAAACCGTACTCGATCATGAATGAAACGGCAGACTGGGCGAAATGGGCGCGCGCTTCTGGTGTCAACGCTACGTCTGAGAAACGCCCTGACCATGTCCAACCCCCAATGGAGATCAACGTTTGTAAATGTGGGTGCGCTTCTTTCAAAACTTGGAACTGATGGAAATTGCCTTTTAGCGGATCACTATCGACATCGGTAGGATAAGGGAACTGGACATCTGCCCATTCATCCCCCAAAACGACATCGCCCGTTTCTGAGATATTGGCAAAGGCATAATTGATATGGGTGAGTTGGGCAGCCGGGATGTCGGTGACAAAATATTGGCGTCCATACATTGCCCATGACGTGTAATACCCTACCATTCGATAGGAGGATGCGCCTGTTGTTTGCGCTTGCATGACCGTTATAGGACTCCAAAAAAGGAAAGCGAAACTTACTAAAATGATCCAACGTAACATATTTATCCTATTCTGAACTAAACTCAGTGAATCACAGATTTGATTATCCCCACCCCATCTGACCTTCGGTCAGCGCCCCCTCCCCACTGGTCGCTTCGCTTATGTAGAGGGGGAGAGAACGGCTCACAAGAGTTCTTAAAAGTCCCCTCTCTACGAAGTGGGGAGGGGATGCCGACCTTCGGTCGGACGGGCTGGGGATGTACTTTCGTGATTCACTGAAACTCATGAACCACTAAGGTATTGTATCTGGGAACGCTCCCAATTGACAATATGTCATCACAAAAGCGGGCTGGATTGTGTTCATGAAATGATACTCAGTGAATCACAGATTTGATTATCCCCACCCCGTCTGACCTTCGGTCAGCGCCCCCTCCCCATTGGTCGCTTCGCTTATGTAGAGGGGGAGAGAACGGCTCACAACAGTTCTTACAAGTCCCCTCTCTACGAAGTGGGGAGGGGATGTACTTTCGTGATTCACTGATACTAGCGTATGGCTTGACGTGATCTGCGGCAGGGGCAATAACGACGTGGGGCAGTGCGCATTATGCGCACTGCCCCACGCGATTCTACGGGAGTTTTTTGACGTTTAACTGTGCAAGAAGGCGTTTTTGATTAGGGCAGATTTAAGACAGTGATTCGTCCTTCAAGTTGCGGATCGAGAGGCGAATGTTCACGCACGTAAGACTGGAAGACATCATCAAGGAAGATGAGCGTATCTGCCGCATCGCGCCCGCGATCTGCAAAGACCTGATAACCGTCACCGCCCTTACGGATGAAATCAGTGGTCACGATACTATAGGTTGCGGTGGGATCAATGGGTTCGTAAGTGATGCCATCCCCAGCGAGGACTTCTACCGATACAATCCGGCTGAAGGGGGCTTGGCTAACATCATAGGTAAAGCGCGCCCCAGAAATTTGGGGGAAACGCCCCGTGCCGCTGGATTCGCCGACACGCGATACCCCGTTTTCTAGCGCAACCACAATATCTGCACCCAATGCCCTAAAGGTTGTCAGACGATTGGTGAAAGGGAGAAATTCTAAAATCTCCCCTCGTAATAGATCTCCTGCCTCAATGCCACCACGCATCCCACCACCATTGGTCAGCGCGATTTGGCTTCCGGTTTGCCACCGGATAGCGTTTGCCACGAGATTGCCGAGCGCGCATTCGCGGATACGACAATCATCGATGTTAAACGAATTGGCAACCGTGACAACATCCCCGCCGGGGGTGCGAATCACCCGTTGCCGTTCGATTTGGACTTCCTCATTCAATGTGTCGATCAAGATTTCCATTTCTGGGTCTTGTGCAATGTTGGAATCGAGGAGGATAGTATCGCCTTCCCAAACCGTCAGCAATCCGGTGTTGTCAAAAGTTAAATCGATACGTCCCATATGGATGAGTTCGCCTCGGCTCCCACCGCCCGATTGAACGATGAGGATCGGGGCACCATCAGCAGACTGTAAAACAGTGGGGTAGGGACCTGCACTATCGGCAGCGGTGTTGCTTAAAAGGGTGCGGGTGTTGCCGCCTACGATGAGATCGACACCGGATAAGAGCGGCGCGATCTCGACATCGAGGTCATAGCCGAGATAGGACAGTAGGATGATTTTGTTGACTCCCTCGCTCGTCAAGAAATCAGCTTGCTCTTGGATGACCTGCTGCATATTGCTGGCGAAGGTGATATTGGCACTGGGTGATGAAATACGAGGGATGGTATCGGTCGTGATGCCGATAATGCCGATGGCTTCGCCGCCCACTTCTGTCACCAAATAGGGTTGAAACTTGTTTGCCAGTGATGGAGACCGTGAGGCATCAATATTGGCGGCAACGACGGGAAAAGTTAGCCCGTCAATGAATTGTGCCAAAATGTCATCACCGTTATCAAACTCAGGGTTTCCGACGGTCATCGCGTCATAGCCAAGCGTATTCATCACTTGAACATTATCCTGTCCGGCATAGACACGATGGAAAAGGGTGCCTGTGAAGCGCCCACCGGCATCGAGCAGCAACGAATTATCGACCGAATCACGGATATCTCGTACCATCGTTGCTTGGCGCGCAGCACCGCCAACGTCGTCGCCATTTGGGAGATGGTTGGCGCGCGTGTCGTTAGTATGCATAATCGTAATCATATATGGGTTCTCTTGAGCGCTGGAAATCATTGTCGTGGAAATGAGGGCAATGACAAGCAGGGAGCCAAGAAAGTGACTCGAAGTACGTTGACGAAACATTAAAGCCTCCTATTAGACAATACCTGCGCCAATTTTACAGTGAGTGAATGCAACAGCATTCACTCAAAGACATCTGTCTAGCAAAACGAGACAGAAACTAAATCAACAGGCGTAGCGCACACTCATGATTTAGTTTCTAAACTGTCAAA
>Ga0163144_10031918_pt1 | contig 10025 bp, 13 predicted proteins | sample OliLak19BULKMAT1_FD_123175 | JGI IMG/M metagenome (GOLD analysis project Ga0163144, IMG submission 123175) | Freshwater microbial mat bacterial communities from Lake Vanda, McMurdo Dry Valleys, Antarctica - Oligotrophic Lake LV.19.BULKMAT1 | ecosystem: Environmental > Aquatic > Freshwater >...
CTTCGTGGGCACCATGCTCGGCGGCATCTGGGCCGACCAGAGCTGGGGCCGCTTCTGGGGCTGGGACCCGAAAGAGAACGGCGCCTTGCTCATCGTCCTGTGGAACGCTTTGATCCTGCACGCGAGGTGGGGCGGCTTCGCGCGCGAGCGCGGGATCATGCTCATGGTCGTGTTCGGGAACATCATCACGAGCCTCTCCTGGTTCGGCGTCAACATGCTCGGCATCGGCTTGCACTCCTACGGGTTCATGGACAAGGCCTTCTGGTGGCTGTCGGCGTTCATCGCGAGCCAGCTGCTGATCATGGTCCTGGGCCGCCTGCCTCCCCGGTTCTGGGAGGACTAGCGCCGTGAGCCGTCCGCCCCTGTCCGAGCGCGCCGCCCTCCTCGTGCTCGCCTCCGTCCATTTCGTCAACCTCCTTGACTTCATGATGGTCATGCCCATGGGCCCCGATTTCGCGCAGGCCCTCGGGATTCCGATGTCTCACCTAGGAATCATCGGCGGCTCCTACACCGCCTCGGCCACGGTCGTCGGCATCGCGGGGTCTTTTCTGCTCGACCGGTGGGAACGGCGCTCGGCGCTCACGGTCGCGATCGTCGGCCTGGGAATTTCCACGATGACGGGCGCGCTGGCGACCGGCACCGCGTCCTTGGTCGCGGCGCGCGTCGCGGCAGGCGCGTTCGGCGGCATCGCGGCGACCTTGTGCTTCTCCATCGTCTCCGACCTCGTGCCCGAGGAGCGCCGCGGACGCGCAACGGCGATCGTCGCCTCGGGCTTTTCCCTGTCATCCATCTTGGGCGTCCCTGCGGGCCTGGAGCTCGCGCGGCGCGGCGGCTGGCGCGCCCCGTTTCTCGTCGTAGGCGTCGTCGCCCTGCTCCTGGCCGTCTCGACCCGTCTGTTGCTCCCCAAGCTCCGCGCCCACCTCGACACGAAGGAGAAGCCGGCTCCCCTTCCGCTCGACGCGCGCATGGGGCTCTCTTTCGTCGCGTTCGGCTGCGCGATCCTGGGCAATTTCCTGCTCGTCCCAAACTTCGCCGCCTACCTCCAATTCAACATGGGCTTCCCGCGCGAGCACATGGGCGCGCTGTACTTCGGCGCCGGCCTGGCGGCGATGGCGACGATGCGGATTTCCGGAGTCTGGACCGACCGATCGCGCGCGTTCTGGCCGGTGCTGACGAGCACCGTGCTGGTCTCCACCGCGCTCGTGCTCGGCGCCGCGCTCCAGACCCCGATGCTCTCTCCGGCGATCTTCTTTGGCATGTTCATGAGCTTCAACGCCGCTAGATGGGTCGCCGTCAACGCGCTCGCCTCGCGCGTGCCCGCCCCGTCGGCGCGAGCCCGCTACCTCTCGGCGCAGAACGCGTTCACGCACGCCGCGAGCGCGGTGGCCGCCTTCGCCTCGGCGGCGTTCCTGTCGGTGGACGCGTCTGGGAAGCTAGTCGGCATGCCCGCGCTCGCAATGACGGCCGCGATCCTCGGCCTGGGCGTGCCCGTCGCGGTGTGGCTCCTTGAGAAGAAAATTCGCCGCGCGCCCGTCGAAGTCCTCGTTCCCGCCGAGTTCTAGACGCTATAAGGCCTTCCGCCATCGCGTCTGCGCCGGGCGTCTTGCGCCCGGCGACGCGTGTCAGTCGCCCAGCAGACTCAGGTATAGGTGCGGCTCGGCGACCGCCTTGCGCGCCATCTTGAGCACGCGACTCAACGCGTGCTTCGTGTTCGCCCCGGCCGTCTCGGATAGCTTCTCGAGCTCCGGGATCACGACGGCGAGCTGCAGGCGGTTGAAGGCGGTCACGCCCTCGACATCCACATAGCGCAGCATCGGGTAGCCTGGGTTGCCGCTGGGAATCGCTGCGGCGAGTATCCCGCCATCGTCCATGTACAGGTCCAGCTCCCCGCCGAATTCGTCCTCGAGATACGCGTCAAGTCCCATGCTACCTCCCCGGATACATCGTCACGACCTCGCCGCCGGGCTCCGCGATGACGACGAATATTTTCATCGGCTTCCCTGATCTCCCGTCGGCGCCGATCACGGCGCCCGCGTCGGCCACGCGTTTGTCGCGGCCGTTGGCCTGGCGCCGCGGCTTCGACTTCTCCGCGAGCTTCAGCAGCTTGAGCAGGTCCGCCCCCGGCAGGAACAGGCTCTTGCCGCGGCTGCGAGAACCATCGGCGAAATGCGACTCGCGCACATGCTTCTCCGCGCGTGCCCCCAGAGTCAGGGCGAGCGGCGCGGCGGCCGCTAAGGCGGAGAAGGCGAGCACGGCCAGGAGCGCGCGGCGAAGCATGGGCGATTATATAAGATGCCCTATGAAAATAATTCTCCCGCTCACCGCCCTGTGGCTCGCCGGCTGCGCCCCGCTCATCAACGACATCACGACGACCCCCGACGATCCCCCGAGCTTCCGCCGCGCGGCGCTGCTTCCTGAGAACCGCGGACGCGACATGACCTATTCCCCGTCCAACATCGGCCGCCAGCGCAAGGCTTACCCCGATCTCAAGCCGCTAGCTCTCAACGCGCCGCCGGAGAGCGCCTACGAGGCCGCGCTGAACGCCGCCAAGCGTATGCCGCGATGGACCATCCTCGCCGCCGACGCCGCCGCGCGCTCCATCGAGGCCGTCGCCTCGACCGGGCTGCTGCGCTTCAAGGACGACATCGTCATCGAGGTCCGGCCCAACGGCTCCGGCTCGACGCTGCACATGCGCTCAAAATCCCGCGTGGGCAAGGGCGACCTCGGCGCCAACGCCGAGCGCATCCGCGCCTACTTCCTCGAGATGGGCAAGTAGCTAGCGCAAAGCGAAGGTCAGGAAACGCTCGACGGCGTAGGTCGAGAGCTGACCGCACGGGCCGTTGAAGTTGTAATCGCAGCCGTGCGTGGCCCAAGGCATGTTCAGGAAGTAATGCGGCACGCCCGCGGCCGCGAGCTTCTCTGACAGGCGGTAATCGTGCAGGGGCCACACCATCTCGTCGCGCCCGCCATGGATCATCAAAGTGGGCGGCGAGCTCTTTCCGGCGCGCAGCAACGGGGAGGCCTGGGCGTAGCGCTCGGGCTGCTCGGCGGGCGAGCCGCCCAGATACTGGCGCAGAAGCTTGCGCGAGTCGATCATGCGCTTGGGGCCCGGCACGCGCCAGGCGAGGAACATATCGTTGGGGCCGTAGAACACGATGACGCCCTTCAAGCCGCGCAGGGGCTCCGCGTCGTGCGCGGCCGCGAGCGCGATCTGCGCGCCGGCTGAGCGGCCGAGAAGCACCACCCGGCTCATATCAAGCGAGAGCTCGTTTGCGCGGCCCTTCAGATAGACGAACGCGGCACGGATGTCCTCGACCGGCCCAGGGAAGGTGGACCCCGGCGCCAATCCGTAGTCGAGAGACGCCACCGCGTAGCCGCGCGCGGTCAGGTGGCGGGACAGTTCGTTGAGCTCGAGGCGGGTGCCGCTTTGCCAGGAGCCGCCGTGGATAACGACCACGAGCGGCAACGGCCGAAGGGCTTGCGCGGGGCGATAGAGCTCCAGTTTCAGATTTTGCCCGCATGACCGGGTATAAACAAAAGTTTCTTGCCTTACGACCGGCAACGGGACGCCGAGCAGAAGATTTTTAAACGACAACGGCGTGGAGAATTGTTCCGACGGACCGAATGACGAATCCATGTCGACTGGAAGCCGAGCGGCGACGGAGGTGGAACGGATCAAGGGAGTTAGAAATAAAATTGCGGCGGCCGCGCCTATGGCGACGGACAAACGGCCGCCGCGCGTACTCGACCAGCCGGGCGCGAACGGCAACAGCGACAACAATGCCAAGACATGGCCCCACTCCGTCACGAAAATCGCGAGTATCCACAGGTGATACTCGGGAGCCCGAAACACGGCGAGCAGGGACAACAATAGAAGGGCGCACGCGTAAACTACGCGCGCGGTGCCGGTGCGAGGACGGGGACTCATCCCCACGCTCCGCGCAGAGCTTTGAAGCCCGCTTCATAGGTCAGCGGCGCCACGCCGAGCTCGGCCGCGAGGCGCGAGGAATCAAGCGAGCTGTCGCGAGGGCGCGGGGAGGCGAAGTCGGCGTCCACGGCGCGGCCGGGACGCACCAGGCCCTCGTCAAAGCCCATGACGCGGGCGAAGGCCACCGCGCTGTCGAAGCGCGTCGCGCGCTCGGCCCCGCCCCAGTGGAACAGGCCCTCAAGATCGGGCCTGGCTAATAGCTTGGCCACGACCTCGGGCAGTTGATCGGCGGCGGTCGAGGTGCGCCACTGGTCGACGAAGGCCGTCATCAGCTCGCCGGCGGCGAGGCGGGCGCGCATGTGGTCGACGAAACCGAGGCGGCCGCCCAGCGGCCGTCCGTAGGCGCTCGAGATCCGCAGCACGGCGGCCCCGGGCACGCGCGTGAGGACGGCCTCCTCGCTCGCGAGCTTGCCGCGCGCGTAGACGCCGGAGGGGTTGGGCCGGTCGCTCTCGGAGTACCAGCCGCGCTCGCCGTCGAAGACGAGGTCGGTCGAGAAATGGATGAGGCGAGTCCCCGAGGATCCGCACAACAAGGCCAAGGTCTTGACCGCCTCCAGGTTCACGCGCCGGGCCCGCTCGGGGTCCTTCTCGCAGGCGTCGGGATCGGCCTCGCCACCCGCATGGACAACGGCGGCCGGGGCGGCGGCGTTAAAGGCGCGCCGGATCGAATCAGGGTCCCCCAGCTCGAGATCCACAGCCCCCGGTCCGGCGGCCGTCCGCGAGGCCCGGAACACGGTCCAGGACCCCGAAAGCCCGGCCGCCAGGCGCCGTCCGATGTAGCCAGTGGCGCCGGTCAGAAGGAGAGCGGGGGGCGTTTTTGTCACCTAGGTCCTTGGGCCCAGACCCCATCAGGCCATACGCCTCAGGTCGGGCCGAGCGGAAGCGACTATACTGGTTTTATGGTCAATCGAATAGGTCTCGCGGCGATCCTCCTGACGGCGGCAGCCCCCGTTTGGGCGAACACCGCCCTCACAGACGCCAAGGTCATGGCGGGCGGACAGGTCGGCGCCTCCTACGACGGCGGCTGCACCGGCGGCTCGTGCGGCGTCATCGAAACCCCTTGCGCGGGTGAGGCCTGCCGCATCAAGGCCGCCTCGGCGGGCGCCCTCCAGCGGGCCGGCCTGGTCGTCAACGCGGGCGGCGAAGCCCGCCCCGTGATGACCGCCAATGTTCCCGCCCCCGAGCTGGGCGCGGATAAGGCCGACGGCAAGGACAAACCCGGATTTTTCAGCCGTTTGACGAGCGGAAAAGGCCTCATGTACGGCCTCGGCGGCGCGGCGGCCGGAGCCGGAATCGGCTTCCTGCTCGGCGGACCGGTCGGCGCGATCGTCGGCGGTCTCATCGGAGCGATCGGCGGGTTCTTCCTGTCGAAGATGCTCGCGAAGTAGCCTCAACCAAATATCACGCAGGAAGGCCGGCCCCTCGACGGGCCGGCCTTCCTAGTTTAAACGACGGCCTTGTAAATCAGACGCTTCGGAGATAAACTAAACCCATGTTCCTCCCCCTCAGGACGCTTCTGCGCTTGGCCTTGCTCGCCACGCCCATCGCGCTCACCCTTGCCTGCGGCGGCAGCGGAGATAGCAATCCGCCCTACGACCCCAATCTCACCGGCCCCTGCCAGGACGCCAACCAACGCTGCAACTCGAGCGGTGACTGCTGCGGCGTGCTCACCTGCAACGCGAACAAGGTCTGCTCCGGCGGCTCCTGCCAGAGCTCCGGCACCTCGTGCACCAGCTCAAGCCAATGCTGCGGAACCTTGAGCTGCAGCAACGGCGTGTGCATGGGCGCCACGGGTTGCAACGGCGCCGGCGCCTCCTGCACCAGCTCCTCGCAGTGCTGTAGCGCCTTGTCCTGCGTCTCCGGCGTCTGCGGCGGCGGCACGAGTTGCTCCGGCCAGGGTGCCTCCTGCGGCTCCTCCTCGCAATGCTGCGGCACGCTCACCTGCGGTAGCGGCGGCTTCTGCCAATAAGTAGTAGCATGCCCCATGCCTAAAGCCACGAAAGCCGCGAAGTCCGGCCTCGTCAAGGAGCTTTTCCCCAGCGGCAAGCTCTCCGCCGAAGTCCCCTACAAGAAGGGCGTGCGCGAAGGCGCGGGGAAGATGTACTACGAGACCGGCGAGCTGTACGCCGAGGAAGCCTACTCCGGCGACAAGCTCAACGGCCCCACCGTCACCTATTATGTCTCCGGCAAGATCCAGGCCGAGCTCCGCTACAAGGACGGCCTGCTCGACGGCCTGTGCAAGGAGCACTACCTCAGCGGCAAGATAGAGTCCGAGACCACCTACAAGGCGGGCAAGAAGGACGGCCCCGCCAAGGTCTACTCCGAGGCCGGCGCCGTCGAGAAGTCCCTCGTCTACAAGGACGGCAAACCCGTCTAAGGCGGTGCCAGGCGTCCCGTTGTTGCATAAGTCGCCTGAACATAGCGATTGACCGAGCTCCGGGCCGCGCACAACCACCTCGCGATTTCCGCCTGCGAGTGTCCTTGGCGGACCACCTCCCGGGCGAGGATGCGCCTAGCTTCGACGAACTGCGGCAAGCGGGATCGTGACCGCAGATCCTCGAGGCCGATTCCGGCGCCGCGGGCGGCATCCGCGACTCAGGACTTATGCAACAACGGGACGCCTGGCACCGATTTTTAGCGTGTCTTCGCGCTGACGGCGTCGCCTAGGGCGGGCGCGGCGCCGGCGATGGCGAGGAGGGCGTCGGGGTGGGCGGCGAGCCACGCGAGGGTCTGGGGATCGGCGACCATGCGCTTCATCACGACGGGATCACCGAGCGCTTCCTGAATCGCCGGGCAGTCGAGCATCTTGCGGACCATCGGGCTGCCGAGCAAGGCGCGCACGGCCTTCGGGTCGCGCATCGCGGGCATCGCGAGAAACGCCCGGATCACCGCGGGATCACCGAGCAGGGCCTTGGCCACCGTCTGGGAATTCAGCGCGACGCGCACCAAGGACGAGTTCATGTAGGCGTCGACCTTCTTCGGATCGGCCAAAAACGCGCGCAGGTCGCGGCCGCTGCCGAGCGAGGAGCGCGACATCAGGAACTTGGCCGGCCGCGCGAGCAGGGCCGCCACGAACTTGTGCTTGCGTGCCCAGGCCTCGGCCTTCGGGGTGATGACCGTGTATTTTCGCTCCATGCCGCCCTTCGGCGCGGCGCCGATCATCATGCCCGGGTCCGCGATCGGCCTCATCATCGACGAGGCGGACGGCGGCGCGGCGGCCACGGCGTCGCGCAAGGTCTCCCCCGCGGCCAACGGCGAGGGCGCGCGCACCGGCGCGGGGCCCGTCTGCATATTGAATGCGCCGGCGGCCTCCTGCGTCATGAACGAGTCGTCGGGACGCGACATCACGGACCAGGTCACGGCTCCGCCGGCTCCGATCAGGCCCACGACGCTGATGATGGGAAGAAAGCTTCTCACCCTAATAGGATACCCTTCCCAGAAAGGCTGGTCATGGGTCCTTGGACCTACCCTTGACACCCCCTTGACAGCGCCAGTCTTGGCCGCTATAGTAGGTTGTCGTTACTATTTCGGTATTATGACCATCATTAACACGCGCATCGCCGTCGCCCTCCTGGCCCTGGCCCTTCCCGCCTCCGCCATGCGCCCGTCAGCACCCCTTCTCCCCGCCCCCGGCCGGCCGATTACGCCCATCATCCTCGACGCCGGCCACGGAGGCGACGACGAAGGCGCCATCGTGCGCGGCGTCAAGGAAAAGGACCTCGCCCTCATCTTCGCCAAGAAGCTCAAGGCCCGCCTCGCCCGCAACGCGGACCTTCCCGTCGTCCTCACCCGCGAAGACGACCGCTATGTCACCCTCGACGACCGCCTCGTCGACAGCGTCGACCAAAGCGGCTCCATCTTCGTCTCGCTCCACCTCAACCAGGTCAAAGGCAAAAAGGCCGCCGGTGCCATCGTCTACAGCTACGGCCCGGAAAAGCTCAAGAAGTGGCGCAAGCGCCGCCTGCCGAGCGTGCCGCCCATGCCCGCTCCTCCCCGAGGCACTGCCGGCGACAGCGAGCGCTTGGCCCGCACCTTCTCCCGCGCCCTGCGCGCCGACGGCTTCATCGCCGAGTCCGCCAAGTCCGACTACTATGTCCTCAAGAACCCCGCCGCCCCGAGCGTGCTCATAGAGCTCGGCTACCTCAACAACCCCGATGAGGCCGCCAAGCTCGCCGACGGCGCCTACCAGGACAAGATGGTCGACAGCCTGGCCAAGGCCATCGAGCAGTATTCGACCGACCACACGCTCCGCGCCGAGCTGCCCGTCGCGACGAAAGTCGCCTCCAAGCGCTAAGCAATGCGCGCGCTCGTCGTCGTCACCGGCGGGACCTTCGACAAGGAGTACGACGAGCTCAAAGGCACCCTGTCCTTCCGCAAAACCCATCTTCCCGAGATGCTCGCCCTCGGCCGCTGCCGCCTCAAGACGCGCGTCTTGGCGCTCATGATGAAGGACAGCCTCCACATGACCGCGGCCGACCGCAAGCGCATACTCGCCGCGTGCCGTAAAGCTCCGGAGAATCGCATCGTCGTCACGCACGGCACCGACACCATGGCGGAGACTGCAGAAGTTTTGGGCCGCGCCCTGTCCGGCAAGACCGTCGTCCTCACCGGCGCCATGCGCCCTTACCGCTTCGGTTCCTCCGACGGCCTCTTCAACCTGGGCTCCGCCCTCTCCTTCGCGCAGGCGCTCCCGCCCGGCGTCTATGTCGCCATGAACGGCCTGGTCTTCACCTGGGACGATGTGAAGAAGGACCATCGCGTCGGCGTCTTCACCCGCAAATAAGCGGCCAAAAGACCCAGGCGCTTCCCCCCGGCCTCCGGTATAATCACTCCATGAGAAATCTTTTCCTCCTCGCCGTCCTCGTCGCCGCCGCCCCCGCTTTCGCCGCTTCCATCAAGCTCAAGGGCGGCGCCAAATCGGAAGAGAAGCTGCGAAGGTTCGTCGAGCAGGACAAGAAGCTCGCCTCCCGCCTCCAGGACGCCGTCCGCCGCGAGGAAGCCTTCGTCGCCGAAGCCCGCGAGTCCGACCTGCGCGACGCCGTCTCCGACACGATGATCGACGACCTGCACGCCGCCATCGAGAAGACCTCGGGCGAGAAGCGCAAGTCCCTCATCGAGACCATGCCCGGCATGAAGGCCATCACCGGCCCCGTCTGCGCCACCCTAGCCGACTGCGCCACGCCCGCGATGTCGATCGAAGTCCCCGACGCCCGCAATCTGCCGGACTCCATGCGCCTCATGGTCCGCCCCTGGATGACGCTTCAGCAGGCTCGCGGCTCGGAGATCGAAGTGGTCACGGCCGAAGGTGCTGGCGACGCCGCGCTCACCGTCAAGCTCAAGGGTGTGGACGCCGCTCCCCTCGTCCTCAATGTCTCTCCCCATCTCCTCGGCGGCTTCTCCGTCTGGTACGACCACCCCGAGCAGACCGCCGCGCTGTTCGCGCGCGAGCGCCAGGCCGTCCTCAAATAAGCCGGAGCTGATCCCCGAGCGGCCTGCGGAAATTCCCGCGCTCTAAAGGCGTCAAGCTTCGTCGATTGAGCCCCAGGCGCCTGCAGGTCAGCGCGAACAGCTTGGACAGGTGCTCGGCGAACACGCCTTCCCCTCTCATCCGCGAGCCGACAATCAGCACAATCACAAGTTAGGCCTCCATGTTCACGGGGTTTGGGAAGCGTGCACGCGCGGAACTCACGACCGTGCCCCGTTCTCTAATGCGTCCGGACGCACCAAAGAACGCTCTGCTCGCCGCGCGGCAGCGCCATCAGCCTGTCATATGTTGCACAGCGAAGCCCATCGCCGCAGGTGATAATCCGTCGCCGTCCCGCCGTTCTTGCCCGCGAGGTGATTTCATCGGGGCGGGGAAGCGACCTTCGCCGGTGCGTGGGGTTCGCCGCGACAAGGTTGCCGTAGAGTCGCGGACAGGCCCCCCGAGGGAGGGGTTAATCCCCGACCGACACCGGCGAAGGTCGCTTCCCCGCCCCGGCCCATATCGATGTTGCGCCGCACCTGCGGCACAAGCGCGTGGATTAAACCCCGTGAA
>Ga0163144_10031921_pt1 | contig 10025 bp, 13 predicted proteins | sample OliLak19BULKMAT1_FD_123175 | JGI IMG/M metagenome (GOLD analysis project Ga0163144, IMG submission 123175) | Freshwater microbial mat bacterial communities from Lake Vanda, McMurdo Dry Valleys, Antarctica - Oligotrophic Lake LV.19.BULKMAT1 | ecosystem: Environmental > Aquatic > Freshwater >...
AGCACGCGTCCTGCACCCAGATGATCTCCAGCGACAGGACCTGAGCCAGAGCCACGGCTGAGCTGATCCGGATGGGGAACCCATGATCCATACAGGGCTACGCGCCAAAACTGCTTGCGCAGATCGATCCATTCATCCCATTTGCTCTGCCAGCCGTCGTAGTGCACGAAAATGGCGTCACCGCGAACATCAACGATTTGAGCCCGAAAGACTCGTTTAGTGCTGTCTTCGCAATCGATCCATTGGCCCTTGATGAAGGGACGTCCACGATATGATTTGTTCGCGTCACCTGCACAACATGACCCAATGAGCCATCCGAGCAATGAGGGGTTCTTTGGCAAATGGACAAACCAGCCGGGCCATCATCAACCGCTCCTGTCTACTTCCATCGATGGCTTACCTAACATTCGACGACCGGCACCAAGATTGGCACCTACAGGTGGCCCGGGTCCCTTCAACTCTTCGGGGCTCAAACAACTCGTCCAAGTGCCAAATAAGGCGACCCTGCTTGACTTGCCGGCTGGCATTGGAATCCATTCATCCATGGCAGCAGACAAACCATCATAATGTACGCGAAGTGCTTCCAACCGAATGGCCGTAACCACTGCTCTGCTTGCGGTGGTGAGGTTCGCGTTCAGGCAGTCAACCCACTGATCGACTGCGTAAGCAGGAGCTGTTGCATGCACCACATGCGATTCAGCATCTGCACGCAACAGCCGAAGGCGGCTGAAGGGCCCATTATCAGCAACGCTGTGCACGGTACCTGGAGAGAATGGAAATGAAGCCCCAGCTTGAGATATGCTCTCGGATATAGAGGTGGTCCATGCGAGCACGGCTGAGCGTATGGCCTGCTCGCGCTGTTTCGTGGTCGCTGAGTCGAACGATGCGGGTCGAAGCTGGAGGTCGATAGAACACGGCTGAAATAACTGGCTCATTTGTGCGCCCAGATTGGAACCCTGCTTGGTGACTGTTGGAATGATACACCATAAAAAAAAACATTCAGACACCGCGCAAGTTACTACACGTACCCTGCTCGTGCTGGGCTAAGATCGCGCGTGGGTCTGATAAAGCAGACATGGTTTGGCACATCGAATGCGTTTCTGCGACAGTGTTCATAGTTTTTGACACAGCTCGAGAATGGGATTCGATCGTGGCTGCAACAGTCTGCGGCAGAAGACCAGGTGAAATCTACAGCGATCACAGAGAGATGTATCTACATCGCATGCACTGTACCTGGTGCCGTTGGCGCAAAGCATTGTCGCACACCGCCAGTTTAGACTCCAAGTCGCTCTTGATCGATTGTCCTGCTCGGCGCAGCTGCTCCTGGGCAGACCTCAGCCACTCATCGTTGCAGACCATCGCAGAGCGTAACGCGACACTGCGGTCCGATGCAGCTTGAAGCACGTTTGTAACGGCGTGTTGAAGCGCTTCGACTTCCTTGAGTTGACTTGCAACGTGTACTTCCAATAAGACAGCGTCGTGGCCTTTATGATTCCCGTACAAGTGACAGAAGTGACAGATGGCCTCCTGGGACGATCCGACAACATCATTGATCATCATTGTCGAGCGATAACAATGGAGATCAGACCCACGATAACGCACTTTATCGGTGTTGCAGTAGACTTCGATGGGCTTGGAGTGTACAGCACACACTGGCACCACCTTCGGTCGCTGCGACACAGGAACGATTGCATGCTTGGACAAGACTTTGCCCGTGTGCAGCGAGTCCTTGCAGGTTGTACAAAGCGAAGATTCACAGGATAGGCAGAACCACACGGCGAGCTGCTTGTCTGATGCCAGCATTAGAATCGATCGGTTCAGCGAAACGCACAATCAAGCCGCAGAAATCAGGTGCACTTACCACAATTCTCACAGTGCTGGTCCGCTCCGACTTTGACATCACGGGACAACTGCTGAGCCTGGGCAGCCAGACTGCGTTCCTTTTCTTCAAGCTCTTGCACAACCCCCAAAGCCAAGAAATTGATCGCCGCCGATTGTACGGCACCGGCAGGGTGCGACTGCTTGCACGATGGACATCTGCAGGATACGTACATATGCGGCAAGATCAGCGCCAGATCCGATACAGTGTCAGTAATAGCTTGTTTCGTACGTAATGGTGCCGTTTCTGACGAGCAAACCTCGCAAGCAACCAGCAGAGAAAGTGTGTCCACAAGGAAGCAAGCGAGGCTTCATGGCGTCATCGGACGAGCTGTATCGTTCAAAGCAAATGGGACAATCCGACACACTCACGGCGAGCTCATCTGATCGGATCCCTGCGGCAGATGACGATCTGCCAACTGCAGTAGAGGACATGCCTACTACACACTACAACCGCTTACGAGCCGCGTGAGCGGGTACTTTGCTGCCCTATGATGGATGTAATTGATAAAACAAGAACGCCCCGCCCGTCAAATGACGTGGGAACCCTTTACCAACCAACCTCACAGTTCTCTGACATCTCGGACATTGTATACACTGCCGCAGTGCATATGTTCAACAAAATTATAGTACTTTCAACCGAGACGGCTTAGACAACAAGGACCGTACATCACGCAAACAACCACCATATTCAGTCTGTCTTTCGGCCCCCGCCTACGTCGTCCCCAAGTTTCGGACCTGGACCCTTCAGTTTGTCGCGCGGAATTCGGCTAGTCCAGGTTCCATACGCCGCAATACGCGGAGAAGATTGGGGCAGCCACTCATCCCACTTAGCACTCCATCCATCGTAGTGGATCTGCACGTTTGTGCCTGACCGAGCAATGACTTGAGCCTCGAGGGGATGACCAACTGTATCCTTGCAATCGATCCACCGGCCAATCCGCAGCGAGACCGCAGCCGCTGCAACCAAAGCAGAAAGAGGATTGACGCACAGCAGAGATTCAATCCGTGAACGCAACGACGTACCAGGCTGAGGATCAGCAGCGTCTCGGCCAGCCCTTGCAACAGGTGGACGGATTGCATCCCCGGCCGGCCTGGCACCACCTACGATGCGACCTGCGCCCAACTGATCTCCAGCGACTGGACCATGACAATGCTTGGCCGTGTGCTCCAAATCAGGAATCCATGATCCAAAGAGTGCAATCCGATAGGGGTGTGTCGACAAGTCGATCCATTCATCCCACTTGTCGGGCCATCCGTCGTAATGCACTTGGACCGCATCGCCTCGAACATCAGTGATATACGCGCGATAGGCTCTGCCGACACTGTCTTCACAATCCACCCATTGACCCTTGACGTACGTTATTTGAGCATTATCTGAAACAAATCATAAAGCTTGAGAACACTGATACAACATCACAGTAAGGCCGTGTACCAATACCTGGCATACTTCGGCCCGCGCCCAGATTGGCGCCTGGAGAAGGCCCAGCTCCTTTCAGCTGATCTGAGGGCATCCGACTGGTCCATGATCCATACAACACCACCCTGCTGGGTTTGCCTGGGATCGATGCGACCCATTCGTCTGACTGGGCAGGTTGGCCGTCGAAATGAACGCGGACAGCGTCCGATCGGATCGCGGTCACAACAGCTCGACAAGCTTTGCCTGCGGCATCAAGGCAATCTACCCATTGGCCGACTGTGTATGGCTCCCCTGTGAAAGAAGACAGGAGGTCAGACGCAAGTACAAGGTTGCCACCCAGCCGCTACGTACAATTCAACTTCTGCATTGCTTGTGCGAAGTTTACGCCTGTCCCGAACTGCGAGACATAGGAGCGGATTGAAGCAATCCAGTTATCTACAGCGGCGAGGACAGCTTGTTCGTCAGGAATTACGAATGAGCCGTCAGTGGGCATCAGTGACGTTTCAGATAAGGTCTTGGTTTGCAGGCCCAGATCAGCTAGTCTACGCGCCACTGGAAACGGAGCAAGCTACGTTAGGTATCACACATATCGAGCACATCAAAACACGCTCAAAGAGGTCGAGAGAGCTCACATACATGGACCGTGTTGACTCAGATATAGATAGGGATCAGACGACTCGCACAACTGATTGCACATCGCTTGTGTTTCTTCAACCCCTTGCAGGGCAGCGGAAACTTCCACCAGTTGGGCAGAAACCGTTGATGACAGATGCTGTGACCGCATCCCGACACAGCGTTACATATGCGATCGGCCTGATCAGTCAGTGCATCTGATACGAATATGAGTTACCTCGTGTCGTTTGCGCAGAGCGATCTCGCAGGCAGCGACCTTTGCTTCCAATGCCGCCATGATCGACGCCTGAACTCGCCGCAACTGTTCTTGAGAGGTCCGAAGCCAGTGGTCGTTACGGTCCATTATGCTGCGCAACGAGACGGTGCGCTCTATTCCAGATTGAAGTACATTAGAGAGTATTTCTTGGTGCGAGGCGAGGTCGTTTCGTTGGGTGTCCACAAACACCTCCAGTAACACCGCCTCGTGTCCCTTGTGGGCACCATAAAGGTGACAAAAGTGACAGATCGGCTCCTGCACCAAAACAAAACGGGGAAAGAAGACCATTTACACGCTGGACGAAACAACAGAAGTCACACAGGCCGCTGCAGTTGTGAGCGTCATTACCTTGTCCGTGTTGCAGTACACCTCGATGGGCTTGGAATGCGTAGGACAGATTGGCACCGGTTTCGGACGCTCAGAGAGGGGAACAATCGCGTGTTTCGCTAGCGCTTTAGCGACATGCAGTGAATCCTTGCACTGTGGACACAGGCAGGATTCACACGATGGGCAGAACCAGGCCGCAGGCAGTTTGTCTGCATTGATTCACAAACCAGCAATATTTACGCTCTTCATCAAGATCCAGAGCAATTGAAGATGTGAGCAGCGATTACGAACCACAATTTTCACAGATCTGATCGGAGGTGATGGAATCATTCGAGGCAGACTTGGCGATACTGGCACGCAAAGTTCGCTCTTTCTCCTCAATTTCTTGCACCACTGATAAAGCAAGAAAGTTGACAGCTGCGGACTGGACAGCAGCCACGGGATGTATCTGCTTGCATGAAGGACATCTGACATATGAAAAGCGAAGGTTAAAAGTGGTCTCAAACCCATCGAATACAGCTTTAGATCACTTACGTTATCGTGTTGTTTCTCACTGGCAAGGAGCGCAGACAGCCAGCGGAGAAAGTGTGACCACAGGGAAGCAGTCGCGGTTTCATAGATTCATCAGATGAGCTGTATCGTTCGAAGCAGATAGGACAATCTGAGGCACTCAAGCCGCTGGCATCATCCTCATCGCCAGCTGCTTTGGCGTCTGAGACGGCAGCCATCCGAACGCAACAGACACCGTGTTCACCAGTACGGTACAGCGACACAGAACTAAGGTGTCAAAGGATTGCAGCACAATGCAAACGTATTGGCACCGCAAATGCTGCCCTCTGGCTAATCGCCGTCGGACGCAAAAGCCGGATCCAAAGATGGGTACGCCTTCTGCACTCAGTGAGGTCTGAGCTCCGACTCTGAGCTGCACAGAGGCTGAGAGCGCGGCTTAGATCATGGCGAATGCGGGGCGTAAGCTTGTGCAGACAGCAACCTGTCTGCCACATCGAATCGATGCAGCTATGGCGTCTCGTTCTCGACACAAAACAGTCAACTCCCTTGCCAATGCCCTAGCTGGCCAACTCAGATGATCAGAAAGAGATCTGCTTGCAGCCGCACTTTAGATTAGGCCCACAATTGTTGGCTAGAAAAACACGAGTGAAAAAGCCTACGGTGGAACCCAAAAAAATAAGCCAAGAAACACGTGACGCGAAGATATCAGAATGTGGGCAGGCGAACAGTAAGGTCGCCGCAGCTATAGCCCGGCGGTGTTTGCTTGATCGACTGTTCGCAGGCGAATCATACGTACAAAATGAAGACGTCGGAATTTCGCATGACTGCGCAGCGAAGACTTCTCAGGAGCCCAAACGGACTGCCAAGGTGACACCTGCAAAAGAGCTATCGGCACCTAGGGGCTCACACGCACGAACTTCCAAGCCCTCAAAGATCTTCGCGCCGCCCAATGTCTCGAATCGTTTACACTTCTCTTTTTCTTCGTCTGTGATAGTAATTTCCAAAGTCTCCCCGAGCGCCTTCCGTACCGCCAATGCGTGCCATGCATCTCCAAGCACGCGCAGGGACACTCCAAGCGCCTCTGCTGTGGAACAGCACTCATCTTCAGTCCACGTGCACCGAACTGTCGTGCTGTACTGCGACCTGCCATACTCCGCTGGTGCCCGAAGAAGCTCATCGTAGGCTGCCTTGTCCTCTGCTGACATGCTGTGCGAACGAAATCCCAAGTAATGCACGTGCAGTTTCTTGCCGCCAACATAACCTATAGCATCTCCCATGGAATCTCCAGGGAATCTCTGAAGGATCGCATCTGCCACTGCTTCAGGCACATCCGATAGCAACTCGAATGGCCTGGTGCTAGCCATCTTGAAGGCTCGGGGCAGGTCTTCATCTTTGATCTCACTGGCGACATACATCTGTTTCAGAGCTGCACCTTCCGCTGCAGAATAAGTATGCTACGGTCATCCAACCGAGTAGAATCACGTACATTGTGTGCAAACAAACGTCAGTGCATGTCCAAATCCACTACGCGTATGCACTCCGATTATGTACGAACGATTCAACAACACACATCAAAGCGAGATCAAGCGTACCATATAGAAATCTCGGACGCGTTGCATAAGATCCGTCAGGCTGAATGGCGGGTCGCCAGCATCACGAACAAACTGTCTTTGCATTTGATGCTCGTTATACCGCGTTACTTGGAAGATTAAGCAAACGGAACGCACGCTTGTGGGGAGGGGTGCACACCGGGCTATCTTGGCCAACAGACGGCGAGGCAACGGCAGGTCCACCGTGTAGAAACAGTCGTCATCTTGACCAACACCCTCGTCCACATCCTCGCAATGTGTCAACGGCTTCAGACAGCTGGTCACCTCTTGCTCTAACGCAGGGAAATCAAGCGAGACTGATGCCATTCCTGTTGCTCCGGTATCCATCGTCGGAGCTTGAAGCAGTTGAGCTGGCTTTTGGCGGCTGCTGCGGAAGCAGAATCACGCTGAAAGATCAGCTTTGATACTGGTTGGTATTACGCCACTGCAAATGATGGCCCGCCTAACTCCTCTCCCACGTGCGCCACCAACAAAAAAAATCAATAATTTACGGTTGGGAGAAGCTTTCATTTCGTTGGTTTTTGGCTGATTGTACCATCTCGTCTGTATAATTTCTTAGCTCTTTTCTCTTCATCCTGAATTGCCGGTTACCAACAGGATCGATTTGCGCTATGGCTTTGTTCCTGTGTTAAGACAACGAAAGTCGCCCGTTTTGAAGGGATCTTTGACCTGCAAACCACCTGAGTCGAGTGGCTGCTTTGGAAGCAAAATCTATCTTTCTCTTCGCGCTTCGGTCCTTGAATGGAATCGTTGAAACGCCTTTTTTTCGGCTTTGGAACCCCGACAACTACATCGTCTCCAGATCCCAAACTCCCCATGATTAAGACAGCTGTGGCTACGCCTATTGGCTCACCCACGCGTATCAAGCGCCCCTTGCACTCCAAAATGACTCCACCCGATTCACCTATCGCCTCTGCCTCACCGAAAGGCATGCGGCCAAAGAAGAAGCTTGTTCCAGGTACCCTATGCTTCCATCTTTGTGAGCAGTTGCTTTGTCATGGGCGTTTTTGCTGCTGAAAGTGCTTCCCGCGTGTTCTCAATGTTTCTTTCTTTTGTGACTACAGACGTGACTGCCCAACCCGTTCGTACAATCCACGCTACGGAGACTGAGCCTGAGAACGTAGCCGCATCCGCTTCTACCTCGACTTTATTCTCTCCTGTCTACAAGCTGCATGCAGGTACGACACAAACTAGCCGTTGGGTTGCTGCTCGGGACTACAGGGTCGCGGCTCTCACGAGACGCGTGCCCGCGCGCTCAAATCGCATTTCAACGATGACCGGGCTTGTTACGCCCGCATCACATCGCCCTGGCCTCACTTTCTTCCGCCTTTTTGTCACAGAACAAAGCGAGCACAAGGAATGGCAGAGTGAACACACCAGCACGTCAATGACGCACACAACCACGGTGGACATGGATTGTCAAGAAACAGTCCTTCAGGAGAAGACGGTGGTCAACACTCACGACATGGAATCTCATGAGGATCGCACCACCACGACCACAACCACAGTCGTTTCAAGAACGTGTGAGGATCCTGAAGCCATGGAAGACGAGTTTGACCCGTACGTTTCGAAGCTTTATAACACACACTCTGGTGTTATACACATGCTCCCGCATGCGGCGGTCCGATGTAATCAAGGCAACTTATCGTGTGTCGTGCAATCACCGCAGGTTTCTATTCATCAAGAATCTACCACCGCTGTCTCCAGAACTGAGACACCGCAAGTGCAAGCTACCAAAGAAGACGCGCCATAGTCCCGCTGTGTCGTTGGTGTTGGACTTGGATGAGACACTGGTTCACTGCAGCGTTCAGCCGTTACCGGATGCGCATCTCACCTTCTCTGTCAACTTCAACGGCGTCGATTATCAGGTTCGTCCTGGATTTCAAAACGTCTGCACGTTTGAGGCTTCTCACTGCGCAGTGGACTCGTGGAGCCACCCGATGCAGTTTATAGTTGGCGCTCTTGTCATCTGCTGATGCAACTATGCCTCCTTTACACCGCAGGTGTTTGTGCGCCTACGTCCGCATCTGAAGGAGTTCCTGGACAAGATATCCCAGTGGTTTGAAATCATCGTATTCACCGCTTCTCAACGCGTGTACGCCGATAAACTGCTGAATATTCTGGACCCCGAGCGCAAATACATCAAGCACCGCGTGTTTCGAGACTCGTGTATCCACGTGGACGGCAACTATCTGAAGGACCTTACGATCTTGGGTCGCGAGCTGCATCAGATTGCCATCATTGACAACTCCCCTCAAGCCTTCGGCTATCAGGTATGCGGCTTATCAACGCATCTGCTCGATGCGCTCCATGTGTGCCAGTGTGCAAGCACTGATCGGCTTTGCTGATTCAACTTCCAGATTGACAACGGTATCCCGATCGACAGTTGGTTTGAAGACGAAAGCGACCGTGAGCTATTGAATCTGCTGCCGTTTTTGGAGGAGCTGAAGAATGCACCCGATGTTCGGCCCGGAATTCAGAAGCGCTACCGCCTCCGCGAGTTCATCAATAGTTTGTGATTTCAGAACCCTTGTCTCGGCCGATCCGATCGATCGTACGCCTCGTTCGTGGTATCCGATACCCTCCACTTTCTCCGTTGAAAGCGATGGAAGGGCTTCGGTATGATCTCTTCATCAAGCGACGCTTTATCTAGCATTCTGCTTTAATCGTCTTTACCTGCTTCAAGCTGGGACCTCTTATCTTTTTTCCCCTATCGGTGTACGTGGATCGACCAAAGTCGTCTTCAGATTCGAAGGCGAAAGGAATTCATTACCCCTGAGTGCGATTGCGAAGTCGCATCGCTCGCTCAGGGTTGGATCTTGTGTATTCCTGCACACTTCACTGCACCTTGCCTCGTTCTGCACATCCACCGTTCATGTTTTGTACTCGGGCGGCGTCGATCATTTTCCTGCATCCGTGCTTAGCAATCTGATCTTTGGCGCTGCCAGTTCATTTTTTCCTCCATACGCGTTAGAAACACGGGTCTCTTCTCGCGTCCCTTTGACGCTGGGAGTGACTCTGTATTGTGAATTTTTGCGTGTCCTCCTGTACAGGATGCGGTTGTCGTCAGTCGATTTTGAAGTAAATGACTGTCCATCTTCAAAACCTGAGCATGAACGTGTAATCTTGCATGGAAGCTGGTTTCGCCAAGACGCTGCCTTACGCTCGGATGATGCTCCGTTGAAAGTGTGCTGATTGGAGGCTGGTCGAGATTAGAGCATAGATTAGCCTCGGGAGCCTGAGGCAGCTAGTGACCGGTCCGTGAATTGTGAACGTTGCGTTGCGAGCAGATACTGCATATCTATCTGGTTATAGCGGATAACGCTCACGTATAACGAGCCAGTCATGCTTCGGTCCTTCGTACGGTCTGCCGCATTGGCCGCAAGGTCGC
>Ga0163144_10031924_pt1 | contig 10024 bp, 11 predicted proteins | sample OliLak19BULKMAT1_FD_123175 | JGI IMG/M metagenome (GOLD analysis project Ga0163144, IMG submission 123175) | Freshwater microbial mat bacterial communities from Lake Vanda, McMurdo Dry Valleys, Antarctica - Oligotrophic Lake LV.19.BULKMAT1 | ecosystem: Environmental > Aquatic > Freshwater >...
AAACGGCCGGCGCGCCGACCGCCACACTCACACCGACAGCCAGCGCCACACCCACGGCGACCGCCACCCCCTCCGCCACACCGACCGACACACCGACGCCGACCAGGACGGTGACTGCGCCGCCGACCGATACCGCCACGCCAAGCGCGACGGCCACCGCCAGCGCCACGCGCACCCAGCCCCCGCCGCCTTCGCCTACGCCCAGCAATACCCCGCCGCCGCCCGACTTCGTGGCGATCGTCAAAGACGTACGCGCCCACGTGGATACCGTCGGCTACCAGGCCGGCCAGACCCTGCGCTACTTCGGCTATTACTTCGCCTTTCCCGTGGTGAATTGCCAGATCGTCGTAACGAACTATGAATACGCGGTCGCCCGCCACGACCTGACCCTGCCGGCCGAACTCGCCGGGCCATATGCCAAGTATCAAGCCGCCCTGGATGCGTTTGTGGCCAACGCCCACTCGTTCTACGATAACTGCGCCACAACTCCCACCGAGACACGCCGGGCGGTCCGCACTAATCTAAACGACGGCACCAATTTCAGCGAAGAACAGTTGACCCTGGCCCTCACTGGCGTCTACAACGCCGACGCCCTGTTTGCCGAGGCCATCAAGGCCGCCGGCGGTGAGCCCTAACCAGCCGCAGGTTGCAGAACTGCAATTCTCAGCCTAGAATAGTTCTATCCGGCTATAGTATGCATTATGCATAATCACTGATCGCCTATCGAATTGCCCCCCTCTCGCCCGTTGCGGCGCTCACTCGCCCCCTTTGTCATTCAGCCAATTGAAGGAGACCATGCATGAAGACCAACGTCACGCCCGAGCAAGTTAAGCAGTATCAAGACAACGGCTTTATCGTCATCGAGGACTTTCTGACCCCGGCCGAGCTGGACAACTGGCGCACCGTCACCGAAGACGCCATTCGCGCGCGGCTGGCCGGCAGCGCCACCGACCCGGCCATCATGAACAACCAGGGCGACCCGGACGCGTTCTACGCGCAGGTGTTCACCCAGGCGCTGCGCCTGGCCGACATTCACCCGCAGATGGCCGAGTTGATGTTCGACGAAGACCTGGGCCGCGTGGCCGGCACGCTGGCCGGCGTGGACGGCATGCGCATCTGGCACGACCAGGCGCTGTTCAAGAAGCCGTATGGCAACTTCACCGGCTTTCATATGGACAACCCGTTCTGGTCGTTCTCGTCGCCCAACGCCATCTCGATCTGGGTGGCGCTGGATGATGCCACGGTCGAGAACGGCTGCCTGTACTACTTCCCCGGCACGCACAAAGAAGCCACCTACGAGTCGTCCGGCATCGAGGGCAACCTGGGCAGCTTGTTCAAGCAGTATCCGCAGTGGCGCGAGCGCGCCGCCGTGGCCGCGCCCGCCAAGGCCGGCAGCGCCGTGTTCCACAACGGGCTGATCGCCCACGGGGCCGGCGCCAACATGACCAACAAGCCGCGCCGCGCCATGACCTGCGCCTACATGCCTGACGGCAGCATTTTCAACGGCCAACAGAACATCCTGCCCGAGGACTACTTCAAGTCGCTCAAGCTGGGCGACCCGCTCAACAACAACGAGTGGAACCGGCTGATTTGGCACAAGTAAGCGCCGCCGACGGCGCGACCAGCGCAACTAAAAAGTGGGGAGCGGCCCTGGCCGCTCCCCACTTTTTGTTACACCGACAGCGCGTCGGCGGCGCTACGCAGCCGCATTCAGCGGCGACGGCTGGTAGGCGGTCACGGTCACTAAGCTGCCCTCGCTGACCGTGCCGGTGCCCAGGTTCACGGCATTCTGCGCGAAGATCGCGCCCTTGGCGGTCTTGCGGTAGGTCGCCAGGGTGCGCAGCGGCTCGCGGTAGCGCGCGGCCGTCACCTGGTCGGTGGTGGTGATGGCGCAGCGCACACACGGCTTCACCACGGCGTATGGCACGCCCTCGATCTCTAGCCGCGCCCAGGTGTCCTCGGCGTAAGGTTCACACCCGGTCAGCACCAGGTTCGGCCGGAAGCGATTGATGGGCAGCGGCGGCTCGCCCACCTCCGCCATGCGCCGGTTCAGGTCGGCCAACGAGGCGGTGCAGGTGATCAGGAACGGGTAGCCGTCGGCAAAGCCCACCTGCCCCAGGTGGCGGCCATCTTCGCGCACGTAGTCGTCGGGGATGTGGACCAGGTGCGCCTCGGCTTCCAAAAAGGCCGACAGCCAGGCGTCGGCCTCCGCGCCGTCGCTGACGGCCGGGCAGGTGTCGTCCCACACGCGCACGGTGCGGCGCGGGCCGTCCTGCGCCACGGGCAGCGCGACCTCGTCGGCCACGCCCCGGCCGCGCAGCCGCAGCCACTCGCCTTCCAGCTCCGGCCGGATCAGCGCCAGCTTGGGGATCTCGCGCTGGGTGAGGAACTGGCCGTCGGCGTCCACCACCATCCAGCGCCGGTCGTACCGAAGGCCGCGTGGCGTCACCTCGGCCGAGGCCAGCCGCGTGCCGCCACACGACTTGATCCAGTAGGCGTAGATTTCAGCGACGGTGATGGTGGGTGCGGCGTCTTCGGGCGTCATGGGCGCTTAGAAATCGTAGTCAATCCACCAGGTCGTCGTCTGGCCGGGCGCGATCAGCCGCTCGAAGTACGGCTCCCACGAGAACGTGCGCGTGTTGCCCCAGATCGGGAAGAAGGCGGGCACGTAGCTGCACGTCGCGGCCACCAGCCCCAGCACTGGGTGCTTTTGCAGCACACTGACGTTGTTCTGGGCGGCATGATCCAGCGCCAGGAAATAACCGTCCGCCGGGGCGCCGGCCTTGCGCCGGATGAAGCCGCTGGGGGCCAGGTCATAGCCGGGGTTCTCGCGCAATGTCACCGGGATGTTCAGCCGGATGAACTCGTCGCCGGGCGGCAGCGGGTAGAACGGGTGCGGGAACCAGCGCAGCGGCACATACGCCGGGCCGGTGTTCACCAGCCGCGTCCATGAGCGCACCGTGCGGTCGGTCAGCGTGATCGTGCGCTCGAGCGTCAGCGACCAGCCCTGGTGCGCGTGCTCGGTGCAGAAGCGCAACGCGCCGTCATCCTGATTCACCTCCCACTGGCAGGGCGCGACCACTTGGTCGGTGGTCAGGTCGCACACGCCGATGCCGATGATCAAGTGCGGGCCTTCGGCCGACTGCTCGTCCCGCAGCGGATTCGGATTGAAAGCGTCGGGGATGCCCTGCCCGTTGTAGGGCGAGAAGGAGCCGGGATAGGTCGGCCCGGCCAGCAGCGGCCCGCGCGTGGCGTCTTCGATCTGGTAGATGTAGCCGCCGGTGCAGTAGCGCGTGCCCGTCAGGTTGCGTTCGGCCACCGGGTCGAGCACCGAGACGGTGAGTTCCTTGTTTGCCAATGTGTACATGCCTGAACTGTGTCCTCGCCGATTGAGTGGGGCCGACACAGACAGCGGCGGCGCTTGGCCTTCAGCGCCGCCACCGTGTCAGCCGGGTATGTGTGTGTCGCTCGTCGTGCGGGGCTAGTTTAATCGGGGAGCGGCGAGAGCGCAAGCGGGGCGCGCGGCAGGGCTTCTGCCGGCCGCCGTTTGTGTGTACAATCTAGGTTGTGCCGGCCGAATGCCGCGCAGGAGGTGCGATGGCGACCCCACCCGTGACGCTGCAGCGCAAGCTTTTCACCGTAGATGAATACGAGCAGATAGTCCGCGCCGGCGTGCTGGGCGAACGCGCCATCGTTAGCATCCAAAATTCCATCCGCCTGCCCAACTCCGAGCCGCAGCCCGACCTGTCTATTCTGCGCCCCGAGATGGATCTCAGCGTCGCCGTGCCCGCCGTCGGCGATGTGCTGTTGGTCATTGAAGTCTCCGACTCAACCGCCGCGCACGACCGCACCGTCAAGGTGCCGCTCTACGCCACCAGCGGCATCCCCGAAACCTGGCTGATTGACCTGCAAGAGCAAGTGGTCGAGGTCTACCGCAGCCCGGCCCCCGGCCGCTACAAAGAGTTGCAGACCCTGACCGGAGCCGACGTGGCAAGCCCGCAGTTCATCCCCGGCGTGCGCCTGAGCGTGGATGAAATTTTCGGCGCGGCGTGAGAGCCGGTGCGTCCTGGGCTGACGCTTTTTGAAATTCCACCAACCTTCCCATATCCTAACTGCCCCGACCGCTACGAGGCCTCATACTATGCGCTGCCCTTCCTCCCAATTTCGCGCGAAGCGATTCGTGGCCATCGCCTTTCTCCCCCTCTTGGCCCTCCTCCTCGTGGCCGCCAGCCGCCCGCCGGCCCAGCGGCCCGACACCGCCACGCTCCTGGCGCAGCTTGGCGGCGTGCCCTGCCCCGACGATAGCGCCTTCACCTGCGTCACCCTCACCGTTCCGCTCGACCATTTCCACCCGGCGGACACGCGCACGCTCGACGTAGTCTTTGGCGTCCTGCCCGCCACCGGCGAGCGGCGCGGGATGTTTGTCACCGTCACCGGCGGCCCCGGCACCACCGGCCTGGCCTACGCCGACAGCTACACCGCCTCCTTCGATCCGGCCATCCCCGCGCAGTTCGACATCGTCTTCTTCGACCAGCGCGGCGTCGGCCAGTCCGGCGGACTGGATTGCCCGCAGGCCGCCGCCGTGTTCTACCAGGCCGACGCGCGCGGCCTGACCGCCGCGCAGGAGGCCGCCGCCCGCGCCGCCTCGCAGACCTTCGCCGCCGACTGCGTGGCCGAAGTCAGCGACCCCGACCTGCTGCCCTTCCTGGGCACCGACCAGGCCGTCGAAGACCTGGAGTTGTTCCGGCAGGCCATGCAGGACGAGCAGTTCTGGCTGTACGGCGAAAGCTACGGCACGCAGTACGCCCAGACCTACGCCCGCGCCCACGGCGAGCACCTGGCCGGCCTGCTGCTCGATGGCACGGTGGACCTGACCCTCACCGGCTTCGAATACTACGAGCAGCAGGCCCAGGCCTTTGCCGACACCCTCACGCTCAGCCTGCAAGCCTGCGGCGGCGACGCCACTTGCCGCGCCGACCTCGGCCGCCGGCCCGTCGCCGTGTACGACCGGCTGGCCGCGCGCCTGGCCCGCAGCCCCGTCACCTTCCGCTTCCCTATGCCGGAGGGCGTCGCCCAGCGCCGCCGCTTCACCCTGGCCGACCTGGAAGCCGTGGCCGCCAGCCAGATGTACTCGCAGGGCGACCGGATGTTGTTCACCCGCGCCCTGGCCGCCTACGGCTCGCGCAACGACCTCGTGCCGCTGGCCCGCCTGCTGTATGTGGACCTCGGCCTCGACCCGCTGACGCTGGACGTGATCGTTGACCCCACCTGGTCCGAGGCCATCTACTACGGCGTCGAGTGCCAGGACTATGCCTACCCTGGAGCCACGCCGGCCGAGCGCGCCGAGAACTATCTGCGCGCCGGCGACCCGGTGGAGGCCGCCCTGCCGCGCCTGGGCAGCCTGTTCTACGGCGACCTGCCCTGCGCCTACTGGCCCAACCCCACCACCGTGGCCGAGCGCCCCGCCCCGCTCGCGGCCGAGGGCATTCCCACGCTCGTGCTGGGCGCGACCGCCGACCCGGCCACTCCCGTCGGCAACGGCATCAGCGTCTACGAGGCGCTGGACGACGGCTATCTCATCATCCAGCAGGGCGGCCCGCACGTCATCTACGGGCGCGGCCACGCCTGCCCCGACGACCTGGTGACCAACTTCCTGCTGTTTGACGAGTTGCCCGCCCAGCGCGAGACTGAGTGCCCCGGCAGCGTGATGGACAACTACGTGCCGCTCGCCCCGCGCTCTGCCTGGCAGTTTGACGACCTGGCCGACGCCTTCCTGGCGCTGGAAGATGAGTTGTATTACCTGCCCGAGTATTACTACTGGGATGGCGCGGAGGCAACGGGCGTGGGCTGCGCGCGCGGCGGCGGGCTGACGCTCGTGCCGGATGACGAGGTGTACGCCTTCACGCTTGACCGCTGCGCCTTCGTGCGCGCCCTGGCCCTCACCGGCAGCGGCAGCCAAGACCCGAGTACCGACACCTTCACCTGGGACGTGACCACCACCGGCCGCTGGGCCTGCGACCTGCACGCCGAGCGCATCGCCGACCACCTGACCATCACCGGCGCGTGCGGCGATGAGGCGCTTGAGATTGAAGAGGACCTCTGAGGCTCAAACGAACAGCGGGCGTGGAAGCCGATGCAACCGTCCATGCCCGCTGTCATTGAGTGCGCCAACGTGATTACGCCATGAACCCCCTCGGCCCCATCGCCCACCTCGTCCTCGTCATCGGGCTATTGCCGGTGACCGTCTTTGCGCTCTGGCTGGCCGTCACCGCGCTCACTACCCGGTTGCGCCCGCCACCCGCGCGGCCGAGGCGATCAGGTTGAACCAATCGCCGAACAGGCTGACGATTTCGCCGAACCAGGTGTTGCGATAGTTGTGATTGTGGCGTAGCAGCGCGCCGTAGCCCACTGAGGGGGTTGAGGCCGCCGTCAAGCCCGGCCTCCCACACGACCTACCTAAACGAATACGCCGTTCGCGACTACGAACCGGCCCCCGCGCCGCGTCAACCGCACGCAGCGACCGGGCGTATCTCTAGGTGACAGCCGCCCGTGACTGTCAACGTCGAGACGGGTTCTCATCGCAGGTTGGGGTTGTGAAAGCGATTATCTGACCGTAACCAAATTTTTCAGCACTGGGGCGGGCTTGCCCGCCCCAGTGCTGAAAAATTTGGCGGCTGGCCCAAAACGGCTGCGCCCATCACTACGAATACACTCACCCAACCTCCCCTTGAGTGCCTTCTGTCCCCCGAGTCCCTATACATGCTTGTCGCCCGCCTACCCTTGTCAGCCCCGCGTCCCCCTCTGCTTGTTGCCTTTCGCCCAAGCCCGGTTATACTTTCGGCCATGTCAGCTATGCAAAATTTCGCCTGCTCGAGTTGCGGCGGCGCCCTGTCCAATTCCGGCACAGCACCGACTATGGTCTGCACCTACTGCGGCAACACCATCGCCGTGCCGGACGCGCTGCGCCAGCCGGGCCTCGTTTTGGCCGCGCCTCTCTTCGCCAGCCTGCTCGCCATCTTCGCCCAACGCTAGGCCGGCGGCGCGCTGGAAGAAAAGTGCGCGGGGCGCTATCATTCAGCGCATGACACCACTCACCCCCCCACCCGGCCCCACGCCCGGACCCGCCGTGGCCACGTTGGCCGGCGGCTGCTTTTGGTGTCTGGACGGTGCCTTTCGCCAACTGCGCGGCGTCAACGCCCTGAGCGCGGGCTACACCGGCGGCCAGCACAACCCGCTCGGCCCGGCCGAGGCCCTGCAGATTCACTTCGACCCGGCCGTCATCAGCTACGCCGACTTGCTGCACATCTTCTTTGCCGTTCACGACCCCACCACCCGCAACCGCCAGGGCGCGGATATTGGGCCGGAGTATCGTTCGGCCATCTTCTACCACTCGCTTGAGCAGCAGGCCACCGCTCAGGCCGTCATGGCCGAATTGACCGCCGCCGCTGTATGGCCTAACCGCCTCGTGACCGAGATCGTCCCGGCCGAGCCGTTCGGCGTGGCCGAGGCCTACCACCAGAACTATTTTGAGAACCACCCCAACCAGGGCTACTGCCAGGTGGTCATCGCCCCTAAGGTCGCTAAGGTGCGCCAGCGCTACGCCGACCTGCTCAAGCCCTAACCCGTTAAGGAGACGCCGCCCATGTGCTACGACGACAACGCCCGCCCGCCACTGCCCCCCGGCGAACTGCGCCCCGCCACCGGCAGCGACCTGGTGCTCACCGCCGCCGACGGCAACCGCTTCAACGCCTACCTGGCCTGCCCTGAACAGGCCAGCGGCGCGCAGATCGTCATCTATCCGGATGTGCGCGGGCTGCACCACTTCTATAAGGAACTGGCGCTGCGCTTGGCCGAGATCGGCGTGGGGGCGCTGGCCATAGACTACTTTGGCCGCACCGCCGGGCTGACCGGGCGGGACGAGGGCTTTGAGTACATGCCGCACGTCCAGCAGATGACGCTGCCGACCTTGCAGGCCGACACCGAGGCCGCGCTGGCCCACCTGCGCCAGGGGCCGGGCCATGACCGGGCGACCTTCATCCTGGGCTTCTGCCGGGGCGGCAGCCTGAGCCTGGTGGCCGCCGGGCAGCCCTACGCCCTGGCCGGCGCGATTGCGTTCTACGCCGGGCTGGGCCGCAAGCTGGATGACACGGTCGGCACGGCGCTCGACGCCGCGCACCACGCCCGCACGCCGGTGCTCGGCCTGTTCGGCGGCGCAGACCCCGGCATCCCGCCGGAGCAGGTGGCTGCGCTGAACGAGGCGCTGACCCAGGCCGGGGTGGAGCACGACATCGTCAGCTATCCCGGTGCGCCGCACAGCTTCTTCGACCGCACCGCCGCGCAGTACGCCGAGGCCTCGACCGACGCCTGGCGACGGGTGTTGGCCTTCATCCAGGCGCACACGCCGGCCTAGGCCGGTGCCACGGGGAAGACCGGACCGCCGCGCTTACCGCCACGGCCATGGGGCTGTGCCGCCATTGCGCGACCGGCGCGGCTGATGTAATTGTTAATTCGTGGAACCGAAAGGGCCGCGCACGTATGGCAACTTTTGAGAAGACCGCCAACTTCATCTCCGGCTGCTGGAGCGGGCTGGGCGTCGGCTGCGCCTTTGTGGTGCTCAACCTGGTCTGGCTGGGCCTGCTGGGCTGGGCCGCCTGGTATGGCTACGACAGCTATACCCTCAGCACTGCCGGCAAGCTTGTGGACGGCGTCGTGATCGGGAACGAGACCCACAGCAGCGACGACGGCCCGAGCTACAGCCCGATTATCGAGTACGCAGTGGACGACCGCACGTATGAGTTCCACAGCCAGAACAGCGCCGACCCGCCCAAGTATGACGAGGGCGAGCACGTGACCCTGCGCTACAACCCCGACCAGCCAGACCAGGCCCGCATCAACGACCTGTGGGAGCTGTGGCTGCTGCCGGCCATTTTGGGGCCGAGCGCGCTGTTGATGGCCCTGCTGGTCAACGGCGGCTATTTCGTCGCCTGGCGGCGCGGCACGTTGTTTGACGACCACAGCGACCCGTTGGGCTAGGGCGGCCTCGCCGCATAAGAGCTTGACCATGACCAGATCCCTCACGCAGCGCATCATCCTCGCCTTCGTTTCACCCGCCATCGCCGCCGCGATGGAGGCCGACAGCCGCGCCTGGAAGCTGCACTGCGGCCACTGCGGCCACACTCAATCCATTTGGGAGATCGGCGGCATCCGCTACAAAGCCTATGGCAACTCTCGGATGCTGCGGCGCTGCCGCAACTGCGGCAAGATCAGTTGGCAGCGCCTGGCTAAGGACAGCGCCTGAGGCGCCGCATGCAAGCTGAACTGCCGATGATCCAAATGGTGCGCCGCCCCGGCCTGATTGACCTGGCCTGGGGCCACCCCGACCCCGAGCTGCTGCCGGTGGCCGCGCTGCACCGCGCCGGCACCGCCGCGCTGAATGCCTACGGCCCGGACATGCTCCAATACGGCCACCCCAACGGCCCCGGCCCGCTGGTCAGCTACCTGGCCGACCGCATCGCCCAGCGCGAAGGCCGCCGCCCATCGCCGGACGAATTTCTGGTGACGGGTGGCATCTCCATCGGCCTGGAATTGGTGCTGCGCCAGGTGGCCCAGCCCGGGGACGTGGTGCTGGTCGAGTCACCCACCTATCACCTGGCGCTCCGCATTATGCGTGACCACGGGCTGACCTTGATCCCGGCGCCGACCGACGAGGGCGGCCTGCGGCTCGACGTGCTGGCCGAGATTGTGGCCGCGCAGCACCGCTCGGGCTACCCGGCGCGCGCGCTGTACCTGGTGCCGACGTTCAACAACCCCACCGGCCGCTCGCTGGCCGCCGAACGCCGGCCGGCGCTGGTGGCGTTGGCGCAGGAAGCGGGGCTGCTCATCATCGAGGACGACGTGTACCGCGAGCTGGCTTATGACGCGCCCGCGCCGCCGTCGCTGTGGAGCCTGGCCGCGCCGGGGGTGGTGGCGCGCCTGGGGGCCTTTAGCAAGTCGCTCGCGCCCGGGCTGCGGCTGGGCTGGTTGA
>Ga0163144_10031925_pt1 | contig 10024 bp, 7 predicted proteins | sample OliLak19BULKMAT1_FD_123175 | JGI IMG/M metagenome (GOLD analysis project Ga0163144, IMG submission 123175) | Freshwater microbial mat bacterial communities from Lake Vanda, McMurdo Dry Valleys, Antarctica - Oligotrophic Lake LV.19.BULKMAT1 | ecosystem: Environmental > Aquatic > Freshwater > Lake...
AACTCACCGGCCACGACCGCCGTCCCGTCCATGTGCTCCAGGCCTTTCGCGGCGGAGAAACTGTATTCCGTCCCGATCTGCGGAATAACATCGGGCTGGAACTCCGCGATGGTCGGTGCTTTCCAGAAAAGCTTCCCGGGCCAATCGGGCTTGGTGACGACCAGTTTGTTCTCGACGGCTTTCCCCAACGAATCCTGCCCGACCATGGGCTGGTCGAAAATAACATCGATCTTCGATTCCGGCACCAGCGACGGGGTGGAAACGACAAGGCGCGGCGCGGCCGCCAAGGGTAGCGTGGCCGCCGTGAGGATGATGGAAACAATATGGCTGATCTTCATGGGATTGTGATTTCGATTTGCTGCCATTTGTAAACAAACCCCCGCGAATGAAAATTGAAAAACCCGGCAATTACGTAAAATCTCTGTAAATCGCTGACAGACGGCGCTCCGTGCCGGGTGCCATCCGCTGTTGCAATGCAGCGATTTCTCAAGCATCTTGCACGCGTGACCAGCAGAAGTTTCAGGCTGTTTCCCGCACTGCTGCTCGGCCTAGCCGTCGCGGGATGTGCGCCAGACAGCTATCTCGTGACCAACCAGAAGGGGGCGGACTCCCAGTCCGACACCTTCGGATACCGCACCTGGAAGAGGAAAGGGGTGGATCCGGATGTGGTGGTCATCGGCATCCACGGCTTCTGCGGTGCCTCGGTGGACTATAAAAATCTCGGCGAGTATCTCGTGAAATGGCAGCCGAAAACCGCGATCTATGCCTACGAGGTGCGCGGCCAGGGCAGCGATCCGATCACCGAGCGCCGCGGCGACATCGGCAATCCAGCCGAGTGGTACGCGGATCTGGAGGCGTTCACCCAACTTGTGGAGGAGCGCCATCCGAACGCGAAGATCATCTGGTATGGCGAGAGCATGGGAGCGCTCATCGCCACCCACGCCCTCACATTAGCACCGAAAGGCAAAGCTCCCTGCGACGGGCTGGTGCTATCCTCACCCATCGTCCGCTTCAAGGACGACATCGAGCCGTGGAAACCCGCCCTCGTCCAGGCCGCCGCCGCCACGCTTCCGCTCGCACGCGTCCCCCTCGATACCCTCGCCGGCGGTCAGGACGTCCAGATGACCAGCGAATCGAACCATACAGAGCAATCGAAGACGAATTCCTATAACATCGAGAAGCACACCCTCCGCCTCCTCGGCACCCTCGCAAAACTGATCGACGGGATGAACGGCTGCGCGGAGAAACTGGAAGTGCCGACCCTCGTCCTCCACGGCGGACAGGATTTTTTCAACGACGATTCCGATGTCCGCGGCTTTTTCGCAAGAATCCCATCCAGCGTCCCAAGCACCTACCGGGATTACCCGGATGCCCACCACCTCCTCATGTATGACGAAGACCGCGACAAGGTCTTCCGCGATGTCGGGAAATGGCTGAACATCCGTCGCCGGGACTGAATCGGGTGACATAACCGTCACAACATCCCCTTCGCGCCCGGAACCCGGAAATGCGCACGGTCATGGAAACATGAGAAACGCATTCTCTCTTCCGATCCGAAAGCGCTTCGATCCAACCTATCGCCCGCGCAGACTGCTCAGCACCTTATTGCCCTTCGTTGCCTCTTTCTCACTGGTTCAGGCCGGCCCCGAGAACACCACCCGCCTGCCGGAAGAGCCAACTTCCTGGCCACAGCAAACGATTGACCGGGAACTGGATCTGTCCCGCACCAACCTAGCCGAAAGACTGGATGCGGACGGAGTCACTCCCGAACAAAGGGCGATTCTCATCGAATCCTGGCTCGCCGAAACCGACGCGCTCCGCAAGGAAAGCCGGCTAAACCTCGCTGCCGATGCCCGCGAAATGAGAACTGGCAAAGTGCTGGACGCCCCCGCCCCACTGCCTCCTGTTCCGCCGGATGCAACACCCTTGGAAAGGGATATCCACGAAATGGAAAACGAAATCCTTGCTTTCAGCGACACACTCGACCGCGCCCAACCCACCGCCGAACAGCGCGCAATCCAGATCGAAGCGTTTCTCGCCATCAACCGGGAAGCCCTCAAGGAACTGGAAGGGATGAAGCGCAGGCACGCTGCGGAAGCCCACGGCGAGGAGCCGGAGATTCTCGCGATCGTCCCGGGGATTCCCGGCGACCCATCGGAACTGACAATGAAAGTATCCGAACTGGAGCAAATCCGGGAAGAAGCCTCGAGTTTCAGCCCCGAGGACAGGGCGATCTACCTCGAGTCACAGATGGCGACCATCGCACGCATCGAAAAGGAAATCTCCCTCTCGCGAAACCCGTCAGGCACCACTGGTACCGAAATCTCACCAACTACCGAACCACAATCCGAATGAAACCGAAACCATCCCTTCTGCCACTGCTGATCGCCGCCCTGCTCCCGTACCCGGGAGCCCAAGCCCAGAATCTGGATGCCGAGACGCTGAGTTTCGGGACTGGGAATGTCTTCAGCAACGGCTCATATCCCAGAAAAGGCGCAGCCATTGGTGGAGGCAATGAGATCCGCGCCGACTACAATCTTGCGATTGGAAGTGGAAACAAGTTCTGGAGTTCATCCAACCTTGCGGTTGGTGCAGGCAACTGGATCGGAAATGGATGGCCGGGGAATAGCTCAGCTGGGATCGGATCTGGCAACAAGGTTTCCGGGGACAACTCGCTTGCGGTCGGATCATACAACAATATGGATTATGATTCTGAATTTGGATCCGGTCGCAATTCCCTGCTCGCGGGCGATTGGAACTACTCCATGGGCAAGGCTTCGTTCGTCACCGGCTCCAACAACTCCATCCCATACTACCAGACCGGCGACGAATGGGATCCGCTGGGATTCCCCACCAACACCATGTTGCTGGGCATAGGGCTGATATCCCGCACGGACGACTGCGTGGTGGTGGGCAAAAACAACTCCGCCGCTTCCATCAGGCAAACAGGAGATTCCGCGCCCGTCTTCGTAGTGGGAACCGGCCAGTCGGCCAGCGCCCGCGCGGACGCCTTTGTGGTCTGCTCCAACGGTGACATCGTCATTACCAAGCCTCAGGGCGACATCTCCATGGGAGCCTACGAGTGAAGTCCGTGGCGGCGATCTCCGGTCGCCGTCCCTCTTTCTTAGAGTATAGAATTTGAATTTCCCCACCACCGTGCCCCTCACGCAGAAAAAGCTCATCCCCGGCATCTTCCTGCTGATGGTCCTCGCCGCCATAGCCGCCCCGCCGCTGTGGTGGTCGGAGGGCAACCCGCCCGTCATCGACCCCGCCGCTGCCCAGAACAACCACGGCCCCGCCAACATCGGCCAGGCCAGGCACATTGCGAAATCAGCCCTTGAAGCCCTCCGCCCCGTCCTCCCGGACGTCACCGCCCAGATCGAGGCCGACCTCGCCCCCATCGTTGTTCTCACCGTCCCCGACCCCAAGACCCCTGAGTGGATCGCCAAACAGAAAGCCCCCCTCCTCATCGGCCAGCTAAAAGCCATCGCCGATCCATTCTACACCCGCCTCCACGCCGCCGCCCCCGCCTGGCTCGAAGCCGAGCGCATCGCCAACAGCACCAACAACCCCAACTCCATCTTCCCCTGGACCACGGAAACCACCGACGACCAGAACAAAGCCATCGCCAACATCGGCCAGCTCAAGTCGGTGTTCAGCCTGAGATTCGATCAACTTGATGCGGATCAGGACGGTTTGGTGGATGAATGGGAAATCCTGTATTTCCTGAATTTGCGTTTCGATGCGGATGCCGACCCCGACAACGATGGGCTCAGCAATCTCCAGGAGATGACGATGGGAAGTGATCCCAAGGCTGTTGGAGAGGACTCCGACCAGGACGGGATGCCCGACGATTGGGAACTCGCAAACGCGGGAGCCTTCGCAATCTATCCCCCAGTCATTAAAGCTGAGATTCTCTCCGACGACACCGCCTCATCGCCCCTGATTCTGTCTAACGATACTGATGCGCCGGCAGGTTTCTCTATCTCCATTGCCGATAACACAGCCCAAGTGTATTCACATGGGGACTCCCTCACCGGAGGGATTCCTTTTGCTTGGGAGGACATCAGTGCCACCGGCACACGCCTGTCCGCGGTTTCGGAATCCGACGACGAATCTGAGGAAATTCCCGGTGGCTTTGGATTCGACCTGTTCGGTCAGGACTCCACATCCGTATTCGTTTGCTCAAATGGCTTCCTGACGCTTGGCGAACCGCACACGGAATTTTCAAACAGGACTCTGCCAGATCCGTTGGCTCCCCCGAGCCTGATCGCTCCCTTTTGGGACGATCTGAATCCAGCCAGCGGGGGAGATATCTATTACCAGCAATTTGCGGACCGACTCATTGTGCAGTTCCAGGACGTGCAACCATATACGGGTAGTGGAACCTACACATTCCAAGCGGTTCTGTACGCCACCGGAGAAATCGAATTCCGCTACCAGTCAATGACAGGGGCCACCGAATCCTGCACGGTGGGCCTTCAAGACTCCTCCGGACTGGTCGGACTGGAGGTGGCCTCCGGAGTCTCCTATCCTGCAACAGGCATCGCGATTCGCTTTTTCCATCCGGATTTTTTCGGCATTGCACCTCTCTCCGGCACGATACCGGCGCATTCCGCCTCATCCGTGGCGGGGACATTTCATTCCCTCTCAATACCCGCTGGCCAGCATACCGCCCAAATCACCGTTTCCCCTGATGGTGAGGGAAACATACCTCGCTCAGCCCTTGCCCGGCTCACCGTATTGGCTGACGAGGACTCAGATGGCATACCAGATGCGTGGGAAATTCAATACGGCTTGGAACCGGGAGCAAATGATGCCAGCGGCGATCCTGACCGCGATGGGTATACCAATCTGGAGGAATACCAGAACAACACCGATCCCCTCACATCGGACAACACCGCAGATGCCGACAACGACGGCATGTGGGATCGCTGGGAAACGCTCAACGGACTCGATCCCAACCTTGACGACAGCGCCGGGCACGCCGATTCCGATGGCCTAACCAATCTGATGGAGTTCCAGGCAGGCACCAAACCAGGTCAAGACGACAGCGATTCCGATGGTATGCCGGACGACTGGGAAATCGCACATTCGCTGAATCCGCTTCTCGACGATTCCAATCAGGACGCGGATGGCGATGGCCTCACCAATCTTGGGGAATATCAGAACACAACCGATCCCCATACCCCCAACGAGACCACGGATCTGGATGATGACGGCATGTTGGACACGTGGGAAATCGCACACGGCCTAGACCCCGCCATTGACGACAGCGCACTTAACCCTGACAAGGATGGGCTAACCAATCTGCAGGAGTTCCAATTTCGCACAAAGCCGAAAGATCCCGATAGCGATGGCGACTTGCTCCCCGACGGCTGGGAGGTCGCGAACCAGCTTGATCCGAACAGTCCGCTTGGGTTTCATGGGAAATCGGGCGACCCTGATCAAGACGGTGCCATCAATTTCCTCGAATGGCAGTACGGCACCGATCCACATAACCCCGACAGCGACGGGGACAGAACCTTCGACGGCGAGGAAATCGGGGCGGGAGGGAACCCCAACAATCCGGGCGATGGAGGCCAAGCTCCGCCACCAAACACAATTATGGAAGTCCCTTTCCGCGTTGGAGATCCCAGCGGCAGCCACTCGGAAACCTGGCAGATGACGATAACCCCCAAGGGCCCGGACGATACGAGGCAACCCTTCAAGGTGGTTAGCCCGGCCTATGGCGAGATGGCCAACGAAACCCGCAAGCTCTGGAAGAACAACCAGTATGAAATCACAGTCCACCATCTTCGCACGGATCCGGGCTTTCTCCTAGGAAACGGCGGGGCACCCGATTTTGACTGGGAAGCGCAGATCGACGGCAAGCCGACAATAACGGTTCTCGGAGACGGAGAAACCCACGTCAACGGCGATCGCTACTTCATCGTCAAAGAACATTGGATCGTAGATAATAAGGACGGATTGCTGGGCACAGTGGATCAAGGTTTCGACACCGTTGACTTCACCCCCGGCAAGAAAGCCCTCATGATGCCCGTGGACTTCAAGCTCCGCGATGACGCCGATGTCGTGAATGGCTGGGACAGCACCGAAGCCGAGGACTGGACTTCCGTGGGGGTGGGGAAGACGAACAGCATCGTCAGGCTTTCGATCTTGGGTGCCACAGTGGACTTGGGCAAATATTACGAGTTAACTCCCGAATTAAGTAGCGCCGCCAATTTGAGCCTCCAAAGTAATATTATCGCAGGCCAAACATCTGACTTCAATATCACCGGCACTGGTGCGACACCCACTCATGGTGGCGAAATCGTCGTAAAGAATAAGCAGAATCAAGAAATTGCTGGAACGCTTAAAGTCCACGTTCTAGAGCAAGATACAATTCCCACGAGCATCTTCTACGTGTACGATGATCGAGATCTCGCTAGCCGATTCAGTATAGCTCTCTCATCAACCGCAATTATCCAAGCCCTAAATGAAATATTTACAGATCAAGCCAATGTGACATTTTCCCTCCATTCGTCAGGCACTGTTGACGTTGAGCAAATTCCCCACCCATTTGGAAGCCCTCAGCATCCGCGCTTATTTGGAACCGGTGGAAGTATTTCCAAGGACTCTTTAAATAAGCTGCGTGAGCTAACTGACAAGCTCACCCCGACTCCGGCAAAGCTGTCGATTCTCGTCGTAAAAGACATCCGGGAGGCGCGTGTTGGCGGAGGAACCATTGCTGATCCCCTTTCCGCATCGATTATTATCGAAAATACGGCAAACAAGTTCATTTATGGTCACGAGGTAGGCCATGCGGTAAGACTGGCATCCAAAATGCAGGGCAATATGAATTCCCACGACCTCGGACCATGGCCGAAGGAACTCATAGATCAGAATAAGATAGGGCTGATGTATGAAGAAGCGCTGCCAAGCATGAGCATCTGGATCCGCGCAAAAGACTGGAAAGCCTCAAACGTCCAAGCGGACAGACTCGAATGAAAAAAACCATCTATTTTAGTTGTAGCATCTTCCTAGTATTCGCCGGGTTCTGCTACGGGCAGTCCGAAGACGACATCGATTGGAAAATAGAAAAGAGGCTTGGTGCCTTTACTCAGGAGGATCAGGATCTTTCATGGCTTACAGATTCCGTACGGCCTCTGGTTTATGAAAAGCTGATGGATCAATGGAGGAACGCGGTAGGCGAGCGCAAGAGGGAAATCGAGGAAAGACTCGTCGAAGCCGGTCATCAGGAGACGATACATCGTCTTGCTGACGAAATCCGATCCAACAACCTGGGTGCGGCTTTAGAACATTCGGCTACCGAAGAATCAATCGCGGCACTAATGGATGTGGTTGCGACAGGCTCTTCCGAGGAACCGGGATTCGGTGGAGGGGGGGATGTTTTCATATTCTCGCCTCGCGGACGCGCGGCGGGAATCGTTCAGACAGTGATAATGAGCCGCAGCCGATTTCCTGAAAAAACCCGGCTGTGGGCATCGGAACTCAACATTTCAATCAACGCTCCGGGTATTGAAGCCCGCAGAGCAAGCCTTACGTCATGGTGGGAAGCTAACAAGGCGGCAATAATTGCAAAACGCTATTCCGAAGCCACTTGGCTTCCTCCTGGGGGCGGTGCAGGTGCCGAGCGTTCCCCGCAACGCACGGTCGGCGGCGAGGGGAATCACTCCGAGGACAGCAGCCGTCTTCCGGATAGTTCACGATCCGAAAATGACGGAGATAGAGGAAAAGCTGATGGGGCGGAAAGCGGGTCATTTTGGTTCATCGTGGGCGCGGGAATGCTCTGTCTTCTGCTCTGCGTATTTGCCTGGAAACGCGTTGAGAAAGAGCGCTGAACCAGTTTCGAATAATGATGTCTTGATACGGTGGCTCCGGCGCAGGGACTGCTATGAAGCGAATGCAAAGGCAAAAATAATAAAATGAAAATAATATCGCTAAGGGACCAGGGTTCCTACACTAGGGAGAGGAGTTTTTCGAGGTAAGCCTCGTCCTGCGCAGCGCGGAGTTCCCGCTTCGGCAGGCTCTTGCGTTTTTTATCTCCGGCGACCGCTTGGTTGTGGGCGTTGAGTGCCATGCGGCGGAGGGTGCCGAAGTTCGAGGCCGCCTTGCGGTCGCGCACCTGGCTATGGTCTTCGCGGCAGATCGCGTCGAGCACCCAATGGCAGCTGTTCTCTATCCCCCAGTGTCCCCGGATGTATCCGAGCATCTCCGCCGCCCGCGTGTCCGCAAGGCTGCTGATGTAGTAGCTCGTCTCGCTCCGCGTCTTGCCCGCACCGAGCAGGGTGTGGCGGTGAACCATGACCACGCTCCCGATGTTTTTCCATTCGGCACGCACTGCGGCATCCATCCAGTCGAGGTTGTGGCAGACGATGATGGAGCGCGTCTCGGTGCGGTCGTGCCCGCTGCCGTGGGTTCGGGCAACGCTCCAGCGCTCCGGATCGAGCTTGCTTCCGGCGAGCTGGCGCACGGCGAAATCGAACTGTTCGCGCACCTCGTCGTGGAGCCGTCCCTGGTTGCCTTTGGCGCAGAGGATGTAGTCGCCGCCTTTCGCGACGATGTCTGCGGCGATGGCGCGCTGGGTGCCCATCGCATCGATGGTGACGACGCAGCCCTTCAGGTTGAGCATGGCGAGAAGCTCGGGGATGGCGGTGATCTCGTTGCTTTTGTCGCCCACGAAAGCCTGCGCCAGGGTGATCCCCGCATCGCAGGCCCAGGCGCTCACGGCGTGGACATGGGATTGTTCGCCACTGCGGCTGCCGCGCAGTGCCTTGCCGTCGATGGCGATCTGGCCTGCCGCCATCCCGAAGCCCAGCGATGTCAGGTGCGAGGCGATGCAGGTCGCGAAGGCGGAGGGTTCGATGGCTTGGAAGACCCGCGAGAACGTGTTGGCGCAAGGCAGGCCGTTGGGGAGCTTGAGCCATTTGCGCAGCCAGCCCTCGCGCAATTCGCAGAACTCCTCCATGAGTTCATAGGATCGAACGCCACACAGCAGCGAGGCGAGAGCCATGAAGAGGATCTCGCCGAAATGGTGGCGGGTGTTTCCGCCGGTGCGCGGATCCGCGATGGGGGTGAAGGCCTCGAAGCCTGCGGGAAAGCTTCCGGAATAGTCGGTCTTGTTTGTGTTTCTGGGCATTCCGGCAGCGTGCACCCACTATATGCGGCGGGCCAGCCTTATCTCAAACTATCGGTTGTATCTCCCTAATGGAGGAACCCTGGCTAAGGGACAGACCTTTTCTGGAGAATCTGCAGGAAATCCCGTAGCTACAAGCAACGGAATGGAGTGGCGGAGGATTTTTTGGGGGAGGACGGAGGGATTTCCCGTCATTCGTCTTGTTGGTGTATCGGTCAAAACCCAGCCGCCAGAGCAAACCCCGCTCCCATCACGCCAGCTGCTGTAGGGCGGCTAGCGCTGACGTGTAGCAAACGACACCCCGCAGATGTGGCACCGGCCGCTGACGCACAGGTGGTTCGCGGGGCGGCTAGGCATTCCGGACTCGCCTCATCGACCAGTCCCTGCGTTCGCTTGGGAGTAAGCGAAGGACTCGCCATCACACACTATCCTTGAAATTTGAGAAATGAACGACCCGTGGGCAAAAGCGAACCATTCATCCAACTGCGCAGCTCACATCTCACAGACAACATGCAAAGTTGAAATTTAGCCAACGATTCGTCTTGACCGCTCGGAATCCAGAGGCATTCTCCGCCCCCCGATAACCAATTTTTCATTATGGCACGTATTTGCAGCATCAGAGGAACCCGCGTCCGCTCCGGCGGTAGAATCCACCGCTCCGGCTTGGCCAAGAAAAAGGGCGGCATCGGTCGCCACGTCACCAAGGTGGTCAAGCGCACCGTGTCCCCGAACCTCCAGAACAAGCGCATCTGGGTTCCGGAGCTCGGCAAATTCGTCCGTCTCAAGCTGAGCTGCCGCGCCCTCAAGACCATCAACAAGAACGGCGCTTACGTGACCTTGAAAAAGGCCGGCATCGTCAAGTGATCGGCTTCTAGCCCACGAAAC
>Ga0163144_10031927_pt1 | contig 10023 bp, 8 predicted proteins | sample OliLak19BULKMAT1_FD_123175 | JGI IMG/M metagenome (GOLD analysis project Ga0163144, IMG submission 123175) | Freshwater microbial mat bacterial communities from Lake Vanda, McMurdo Dry Valleys, Antarctica - Oligotrophic Lake LV.19.BULKMAT1 | ecosystem: Environmental > Aquatic > Freshwater > Lake...
ACTTTGCGGGAAAGGCGAGCGTCTTTATTTTCACGCAAAGACCGCAAAGATCGGACGCAGAGTCCGCAAAGATTTAGATGTTAGAGGATAAGAAATTGTTAGAATTTCGGATTTCAAATCGCCTCTGCGTTCTCTGCGTGCAATTCCCTCAGCGAACTTTGCGTGAAATGCGAGCATCTTGATTTTCACGCAAAGCACGCAAAGATCGGACGCAGAGTCCGCAAAGATTTATATCTTGGAAGACAAGCAATTGTTAGAATTTCGAATTTCAAATCGCCTCTGCGTTCTCTGCGTGCAATTCCCTCAGCGAACTTTGCGTGAAAGGCGGGCATCTTGATTTTCACGCAAAGACCACAAAGATCGGACGCAAAGCCCGCGAAGATTTATATCTTGGAAGACAAGCAATTATTGGAATTTCGAATTTCAAATCGCCTCTGCGTGCAATTCCCTCAGCGAACTTTGCGTGAAATAAACATAGTTTGATTTTCACGCAAAGCCCATGATTTTGAATTTTGGAAGCGAAGCAAATTTTGAATTTTATATTTTCCGAAGTCTAAGGCAAGCCCAATCATTTTGAGATAGCTCTTCGATTAATTCATAATCGTTAAAACTTTGCAATAAGATAGAAATATCAGATGTATAGAAACCACTGATAAGTATATATCCACCCGATTTCAAACAGCGATCATACTTCTTCTGATCATTTACCAAAATATTCCTATTGATGTTCGCTAGTATAACATCGTATTGCTGATCAACTAGCAATTCTGCATCTCCCATGAATGCTTGGACTCGTAAGCTATTATTTCTCTCCAGGTTTTCTTTCGTATTCGCAAAAGCCCAGTCGTCAATATCTATAGCATCAACAGAGGATGCCCCTAATTTTTCCGCTAATATGGCCAGCACCCCTGTGCCACACCCCATATCGAGCATAGTAAGACCTTGCAACTCCATTCCAAGCATCATTTCGCACATCAGAAATGTGGTACTGTGATGTCCGGTTCCAAAAGACATCTTAGGTTCAATGACGATGCGATATGCAAAAGCATGATCCACAAGGTGAAAAGGAGCGTATATCAGTATTTGATCCTTTACCATTATTGGACTAAAATTTTTCTCCCATTCTTCATTCCAGTTTTTGGGCTCTACCTCATTTCGATGCACTACAATATTCGCTTCCACGAGGTCCGCAAACATTGGCAATATGTTTTCAGGTTGCAAATCAGGATCCGTAGTATACGCCTTCAGCCCTGTTTCGGTGTCTTCAAAACTATCAAAAGGTAAATCTTCTATGTATGCTAAAACCACATCTCTGAAGACTTCTGTGGGTTCGATATGGAATACAAATTCGAAGTACTTCACTTTCCAGCTATTTGAATGATTGAAACAAAATCATGACTATGTAATGATGCACCGCCAATTAAACCGCCATCAACATTAGGGCAAGATAATATTTCTGCTGCATTCGATGGTTTCATGCTTCCTCCATAAAGGATGTACAGATTCTCCGCAGCCTCCATTCCGAAGTTCAATTCAATCAACAGTCGAATAAATAAATGCACTTCCTCAATTTGCTCGGGAGTAGCATTGAGACCTGTTCCTATTGCCCAAACCGGTTCATAAGCCAATATTGTACCTTTTAAGAGGTCTTTTTCAGGAGTAACGAGCCCTTCATTAATTTGCTTGCGCAATACTTCGAAATGGATTCCCGACTGTCGTTCCTCAAGACTTTCACCAATGCAAAATATAGGTTTTACATTATTTCGGATACATGCAGCCACCTTTAGTTTGAGCAACTCATCCGTTTCGTGAAAATAGGTCCTTCGTTCACTATGCCCGATGATGCAATACGGAACGCTCATATCGTGAAGCATTGCAGGTGAAATTTCGCCTGTGAAAGCTCCAAAGTCGTGCTGACTGCAGTTCTGAGCAGCTAAATCAAAGGCGGGTTCGTGCATCATCAGCATATGAGCCAAAAACAAAGACGGGGGCGCCAAAATGACATGTGTATTGTCTGGAAAAGTGCTAGATTCTTCATTAATCTTGGTAGCAAGGACCATTGCAGAGTCCAGCGTATTGTTCATTTTCCAGTTTCCAGCAATTATTTTTTTTCTCATAGATCTTTTATTCTCTTTGCGAATGTACTTTGTTGCGTTTAATGAATAGCTCAGATTGAAGAGTCCGGAAGAAATATTAAAGACCTACTGGGGATATCAAACTTTTCGCCCAAACCAGCGTGAGATCATTTCCAAAATTCTCTGTGGCGAGGATGTGCTAGCTCTTTTGCCCACGGGTGGCGGGAAAAGCATCTGTTTTCAGGTTCCGGCTTTATGTCTCGATGGGATTTGTCTTGTGGTTTCGCCATTGGTGGCCCTGATGAATGACCAGGTAGAAAATCTGAAGAAAAATAAAATAACTGCCTATGCGGTAACCAGTGCTTTGAGTCATAGGGAGACAGATAGAATTCTCGATAACTGTGTTTATGGCGATGTGAAATTCTTGTATGTTTCTCCTGAAAGACTACAATCGACTTTGTTCATAGAGCGATTCAAAAAGATGAAGGTCTCATTTATTGCGGTTGATGAAGCTCATTGTATATCTCAATGGGGCTATAACTTCAGGCCCCCTTATTTGCGAATAGCGGAGATTCGGGAGATCAAACCGGATGCACCGATTATGGCTCTTACGGCATCTGCCACCCCCGAAGTGGTTCTGGATATAATGGAGAAGCTATCCTTCAGAAAACCAGCGGTAATAGCCTCCTCTTTTTCGCGCCCCAATTTGTCGTATTTGGTGGAGTATAGTGAGGACAAGGAAAATCGAATGCTCGACATCATTTCCAAAACGAATGGATCTTGCATAGTCTATTGTAGTAGCCGTCAGCAAACAAGGGTGCTGGCTCACAGATTGTTGGGAGCTGGAATTAATGCAGCTTATTATCATGCGGGCATGAGTCATGAAGAGAGAGCTCAATCCTATATGGCTTGGAAAACGGGAGCAGTGCGTGCCATGTGTGCAACCAACGCCTTTGGTATGGGCATCGATAAGCCGGATGTGCGCTTGGTATTGCACCTGAGTTTACCGCAAAGTCTAGAAGCTTATTTTCAAGAGGCAGGAAGGGCAGGAAGAGATGGAGGAAGAGCTTATGGTGTACTCCTTCACAACAAGTCGGATACCACCGACGCAGAGAGTAGATTGGAACAGAAATACCCTGATACCGAAGTTATCAAAAAGGTGTACAGAAATATGTCCTCGATGCTACAACTGGCCATAGGTGCAGGACTTGGGAGTTCTTATGATATAGATATTCATCAGCTTTCTGAAAAATATGAACTCAAATACAGTGAGGTAGTATACTCCATGCAGATTTTATCCACTTGCGGATACATTGCTTTCGAAGAAAAGATGTGGCAGCCCTCAAGGCTCATGTTTGTTGTGAGTAAAAATGATTTGTACAGTTATCAAGTAGCTAATCCGCAATGGGATCTCTTCATCCGAGGATTGCTTAGGTCGTACGGTGGTTTGTTTGAACAATATGTAAGTGTGCATGAAAGCGAATTATCTCGAAACTTGCATATTTCTCATACACAGGTGAAGGAGGGCTTGGGTAAACTAAAAGAGTTTGGAATCATCGATTACATTGCCGCATCAGATTCACCTAGGATAACATTTCTTACTGGTCGAATGCGCGATGAAAACCTACTTTTCCCAAAAGAATATTACGCTGATCGCAAAACAGATGAAAAGAACAGGTTGAAATCAATAAGGGCATTTGTCGAAAATGAGGTTTGCAGAAGTGTCCAGCTCCTCTCTTATTTCGGCGAAAAAGATGCCGTTAATTGCGGTGTTTGCGATGTGTGCAGGAAAACACGAAACAGAACAATCAATGAACACGAATACGATAACTTGGAAAAAAAAGTGCTGCACTTATTAAAACAGGGACCACTCATAATCGAAAGGATTTTGGAGGAAATAAGTGACGAAGAGAAGGAGAATGTCTACGACCTCATTCGATGGAAACTAGATCATAAGTCATGGCGAATGGACAATATGTTTCGCATTGGAATTATTGATAAATCAAACGATTGATCAGTTTGTATACCCTGATACTTTCTATGGCGAGTATTCCACTAATAAAGATCAACTTAGCAGTAAGATTTTCGGTTTATACCTATATGTTCTGAGAGACACGTTGAAAATAAAAATCTGGAAATTGCTTGATATCAAAGGGGGTTAGCGCTGCAATAGATTTCCAATGCGGATTCTGGGTTAAAACCAACTTACGCCATTGACTCCATCCAAATGTACATCTCCGATTAAAAATTCATAGAGATCGTTCGAGAAGCAATTTGAAAAGGACTATTTTTGAGGACCTGCAAATAGCATATATCGTATAATATGAAAATCCTCATCCTGGTTGGGACAAGGCCAAACTTTATCAAGGTCACCCAATTTAGAAAAGCAGCTCTCCATCACCCCGGCGTAGATATCAAAATAGTGCACACGGGACAACATTCCGATGAAAAGATGGCCGACATTTTTTTCAGACAATTTGAGTTGTCGCCAGATTTTTTTCTGAATATATCGATGGCTGCCCCCGCTGTTCAAATGGGAGAAATAATGATCAGACTTGCCGCTTTGATGGAAAATGAGTTTCGGCCAGACATTCTCATCGTCCCCGGAGATGTGAACTCAACGCTGGCTGGAGCTTTGGTAGCGAATAAAATGAATATTCGTTTGGCTCACCTCGAGAGTGGTCTGCGCAGTTTCGACAGAACAATGCCTGAAGAAATAAATAGACTGATGACAGATGAAATCAGCGACTTGTATTTTGTGACAGAGCCAAGTGGTATCGAACATTTGACCAATGAAAATCGAAATGGCCAGATACATTTTGTGGGCAACACGATGATTGATACATTGGTGGCTTTTCAATCGCAGATCGATCAGTCCACAGTGCTTCAAGACATCAACGTTGAAAAGAGTAAGTATGTGCTCATGACCATTCATAGGCCATCGAATGTCGACAGCAAAGAAGGCTTGGAGAAACTTTTGGCTTTGATTACAAATCTCTCCAATAGATACAAAATAGTATTCCCGATACATCCAAGGACCATTCAACGCATTGCTCAATTTGGATTGAAAGATTCGTTTGATGCGATAGAGCAACTGATCGTTTCTGAACCCATTGGTTATTTCGAATTTCAAAGACTTATTCGCGATTCAAAATTTATACTTACTGATAGTGGCGGTATACAAGAAGAATCGACGTACTGCAGAGTGCCCTGTTTGACTTTGCGCGAAAATACCGAGCGACCGGTGACCATAATCCAGGGAACAAATACATTGATTCCATTTGATTTGCAGATATTAGATAAATATATTTCTGAGATTGAAAACGGATCATACAAGAGCGGAGCCATACCTGAAAAGTGGGATGGAAAAGCTACAGAACGAATCATGCGCATATTGACTTCATGATTTACTTCATCACTTTCAACGATCAACCTTCAGGCATATACCAAAGTCAGGTAGTAGGTGTAATCAGTCTTCTTCAAAAGCTTTCCGGAAAACCCATGAAATTGATTGCATTTTTTCCGAGGCAATCCTATTTTAAAAACAGGGATTATCTCCGCGAGCAAAAAGTGCCATTTATAGCTATACCCATGATTTTTGGTATCACTCGATGGAAGTGGTATCGATTGTTTATGTTGCTTTTTATTAGAAGAGGAGCTTCTGCTGTTTGTCGCGGACCCATATCAGCTTGTTTGGCCAAGGGTTTTTTCAGCAAAGTTGTTTACGATGGCCGGGCGGCCGTGAAAGCAGAAGTGGAAGAATACGATGTAACTTCAGGAAACTTGGCTCTGGGAGCCGACTTAGCTCGTTGTGAGCGATCTGCAATACTGGACAGTAATTTTCGAATAGCTGTATCAGAAAGACTAGTCGAATATTGGAAAAGAGAGTTTTCATATTCCGGCAATGAGCATGTTATTATCCCATCTACACTTACATACGCGGCCGCCGATGCCGGACCCTTTACAGATGAGTTCTCAGCCGATCCCTCAGAAGTCAGAGTAGTGTATTCGGGCAGTACCAGTGGTTGGCAGTCTTTCGACCTAGTAGTAAAGTTGCTTGATGAGTTAATGGCTAAACAAGAAAACGTTCAAATAATTTTTCTTACAACGGAGAATATTGCGATAGACGATCTGATTGCCAAATATCCAAGAAGATGTTGTCGCAGATTTATTTCCCATGATGATGTGTATTATGTCCTGAGCGGATGTGATTATGGTATACTGCTGCGCGACAGCAAAGTGACGAATCAAGTGGCATCGCCTGTTAAGTTTGCTGAATATCTACACGCAGGTTTGCAAATATTGATCACTCCTGGGTTGGGAGATTTTTCTGATCTTGTAGAAAAAGTCGGTTGTGGGTTGATTGTGAAAGATGAAATTCCTTTTCTTCCAAAACCTACGACTGAGCGCAAGTTTGAGAATCATAAACTAAGTATTGACTACTTTTCTAAGGATAGCTCTCGCATGTTGGAAGTGTACAAAACCTTGCTTCATAGTTTGGAATAAGTCCTCGCAGCACAGCGAAGGGATTATCGGCGAAGGAGTATATTAGAGGCCATGAAAAAATTCTATTTGCCACCTCTTTTTTTATATGCCTCCATTTCCAGATTTTCACAAGAATGGACCTTGGTTTGGTCCGATGAGTTTTCTGGAGATGTGGTAGACCCTGCCAACTGGAATTTTGAAATAGGTGGTGGCGGATGGGGAAACAACGAACTTCAGTATTACACCAATCAGCCTAGCAATGCAACTGTTAGCGATGGAAGCCTAAAAATAATTGTTCGAGAAGAATCCATTGGACCAAATGACTACACATCGGCTAGGATGATTACCAGGAACCTGCATAGCTGGATGTACGGCAAAGTAGAGGCTCGAATAAAGGTACCTTCTCAACAGGGATTATGGCCAGCCTTTTGGATGCTTGGCGATAGTATTGGTCAAGTGGGTTGGCCACAAAGTGGAGAAATTGATATCATGGAGCATGTGAACACCGAAGAGGTAACCCATGGCACAATGCATTGGAATTACAACGGGCATCAGTATTACGGGACGAGTATTCCGGGCACACCTACCGATTTTCAAGTATATTCAATCGAGTGGGATGAGAGCAATATCAATTGGTTTGTGGATGGGGTCCAGTATCACAATGGCAATATTTTGAACAACATCAATAGCACGGAAGAGTTTCACAATCCATTTTTTCTTTTGGTCAATGTGGCTGTGGGTGGCAACTGGCCCGGTCCACCAAATGGAAACACGATGTTTCCGGGTACTATGTCCGTCGATTATGTGCGCGTATATCAACAAGATGTATTGTCCGCTGAAGACACAAAACAACAAAAGACTCTACATGTCTATCCCAATCCTTCAAAGGACATATTTTATTTGAGCCTACCGAATCTGACATCGGAAAAAATTGAAGTAGAGGTTTTGGACATACTTGGAAAAGTAGTGCTCAAAGAGTTATTTCAATTAAGTGAAAGTGCTTGCCTAGTATACTTATCCGAATTACCGCAGGGAGCATATTGCTTCAGATGTATTGCGGATAATGACACTTATGTTACCCGTGTTTTGAAGATAGATTGATGCATTTCGTGAATCGACTTTGTAAAGAATGTACATGCAAGAGAAAATATTAGAGAACCTCAAAATCGCATCGTTAAACCAGATGCAGATTTCTGCATTGGAGGCCGCTAAGAAGTCCAGCGACATGGTTCTATTGTCGCCAACAGGTTCTGGAAAAACACTCGGTTTTTTGCTTCCATTGATAGAGCATCTGGATCGTGAAATGCAGGGAGTACAAGCCCTTATAATCGTTCCCTCTCGTGAGTTGGCCTTGCAAATTGAGCAAGTATTTAAGCAAATGGGTACAGGCTATAAAGTCAATTGCTGTTATGGGGGTCATTCAACCAAAGTGGAGAGAAACAATCTCAGTCATCCACCGGCAGTATTGGTAGGAACTCCCGGCAGAATATCCTTTCACATTAGAAATGGATATCTTGATACATCAACGATTCAAACGTTGATACTCGATGAGTTTGATAAGTCCTTGGAATTTGGATTTGAGCAAGAGATGAGTTCCATCATAGCGGAGTTACCCAAGATCAAAAGGAGGGTCTTGATTTCAGCTACAAGGATGGCGGATATCCCGGCATTTACGGGACTAAAGAAGCCATTGGTTCTAGATTTTCTTGAAGCTGGAAAACAAGTTTTATCAGGATTAAGTCTGAAATACTTGCGGGCACCAGACAACGATAAGTTGGAGTTACTGTTTGGCCTAATCTGCAAGTTGGGGGCGGTCTCAGCGCTCGTTTTCTGCAATCACCGCGATGCTGTGGAGCGGGTGGGATTATTGCTCGAAGAGATGGGTATATCGCATGGAGTTTTTCATGGAGGTATGGAGCAGGAGGATAGAGAAAAGGCGTTGATTAAGTTTCGGAATGGAACACATCGTTTGTTGATCACCACAGACCTTGCCTCTAGGGGTCTTGATATACCTGAGATAGAAGCGGTGGTTCACTATCAATTGCCTGTTACCCTCGAAGTTTATACACATCGCAATGGCAGGACAGCTCGCATGCATGCCAATGGCACATCTTATATACTGCTTTCAGCTTCGGAGCACATACCACCCTTTATTACTGACAAACACGTGGAGGAAAAACTTTCGGCAGACAGAGAAGTGCCAGAGCCCTCTGTATGGAAAACATTATACATAGGAGCTGGAAAGAAGGATAAGATCAACAAGATGGATATTGTAGGAACCATTCTTCAAAAGGGCAAAATAGCGAAGGATGATTTGGGTTTGGTGGAAGTACTCGACTATGCGTCGTATGCTGCTGTAAAAGGCGACAAGATTGATAAGGTACTTGAGAGGATTCAGGGAGAAAAAGTCAAAAGCAAAAAGTTGAAATTCGGGATTTCGAAGTAGGGGAGGGTATTTGGAATTGGAAAATACACAATACTTCCTATCCAAATTGTAAATATTGTTTGAAATGAAGGGCCGTTAAAACATCTCTGAATGTTGATTTATCAATGAAACGGTAGCTATGTAGGAGCGAAATATTGCACTATCCTTCCTATCCAAATTGTAAATATTGTTTGAAATTAAGGGCCATTAAAATATTTATAAATGTTGATTTAGCAATGAATTGATAGCTCTGTAGGAGCTACATCTTACTATGTTCTGTTGCCGTGAGTGGAATCCTCCCGTGAGGGATCGCCGCGGAAAGCCCACAGCTACGAGGCCACGAGGAGCGAGGACTTGCAGCAGAGAGCCCGGCCCCTATGTATAGAGCGAGAATGAAAGTGAGAGTGGTGAGGGGCACGGCAAAAAAAAATGGAAATTGAGATTGAGATTGAGAATGAGAAAGAGGTAATAGAAGCTGCGTGAGAGTGATAGATGTGGTTTTCTTGCACTCTTAACTATGAGTAGAATACCATTCTGCTAAATGATATATATATTCTTTTCAGAAGAGTTTTAATGACTTCCGAACTCAGTTATAAATTGATTGAGTGCTTTAAAAACGTTCAGTCTGATATGCCTCCTGCTTACTCCTATTTACCGAATACCTGACGGGAAGTGGGATTATTTCATGATCCACAGAAGGGGGACCTGCAAACATTTTGAAAGTTGAACAGTTCTTCGCTGCGCTACGGGCTTTTCATTTCCATATATTCCCTATGCTTAAGCGAGCGCGGTTTTTTTTTCCAGGGATTATTTCATGATCCACAGAAGGGGGACCTGCAAACATTTTGAAAGTTGAACAAACCGGCCGTCGGGCGGATTTGTTCAACTTTCAAAATTTTTGCAGGCTCAAGTTTACCCTGTTCGAACCAAACTTTCTACCGAAACCCTGAAGAACTTAAGGAAGCCCAAATGCAGCGATTTTGAGCCGATTTAAGGGAGATAAGTCAATTCTGTAAGGTGTTAAAGGTTGGTCAGAAA
>Ga0163144_10031928_pt1 | contig 10023 bp, 8 predicted proteins | sample OliLak19BULKMAT1_FD_123175 | JGI IMG/M metagenome (GOLD analysis project Ga0163144, IMG submission 123175) | Freshwater microbial mat bacterial communities from Lake Vanda, McMurdo Dry Valleys, Antarctica - Oligotrophic Lake LV.19.BULKMAT1 | ecosystem: Environmental > Aquatic > Freshwater > Lake...
AGAAACTGCACTCACCTGTTCTCATTCAAGATTTTATAAATAAATTAGAAAAAAATCACAGTGAAACCTGTATGTCACCGAGAAAGGTTTTGAGTGAGAACAAAGCACATTGTTTAGAGGGTGCATTACTCGCTTCGGCAATACTTTGGTATCACGGACACAAGCCCATACTTTTAGATATAAAAAGTAAAGCAAAAGACTTCGATCATGTTGTAGCACTTTTCAAGGTTGGTAAATATTGGGGAGCGATAAGTAAAACCTCTCATGCAGTCTTGCGATATAGAGAACCGGTTTACAAAAATATAAGAGAGCTTGCTATGTCATACTTCCATGAATATTTTACAGATGACGGAGACAAGACCATGCTTAGCTATTCAAAACCATTTGATTTAAAAAAATATGGAACAATGTGGATTACATCCGAAGAAAATTTATGGGATATAGGAGGAGACCTAGATGATTCTCCACATTACTCTGTAGTACCGAAAAATTTGAAACTTCGTAAGGCTGACAAAATAGAAATAAAAGTTGGGAAAATAATAAATTAAAAAACTACGATTAATCGTAGTTTTTAGGTTTATTAATCATCACTCAAGATGACGGGTGACGGGATAGCAATTTGCTGGTCCAAAAAGATCCGGCATATCTTCACAGTCTGAAAAAGGTATTTCGATTTTTTCTTCACTTTTGTTAAAAACAATACCTTTCATCCAAGAAAATTTTTTTGTAAACCAAATTTGAAGATTATCACCATTGGTCCAGTATTTTCCATTTTCCTCTTCTACTAGAAGAGGAAAATCATTCTGTTTTTTCTTCACAATACACCTTAGAGCATCTTGTGGAATAATCCTTTCTAAAACAGGAGAATCAATGTGCAAACTAACAAATGTTTCCATATTTTGGGGGGTTATTTTTTGTAACTATAACACAGTATTATAAAAATGCAAAACTCCCACTCTTTGGAGGTTAAATTTTGCTTAATTCACAAAATGGCGTATAGTTTGGGTACACAGATAAACAGACCTTCGGCATTCCCACTATTTTTAATTTTTTGAATATTTATGTTAATACCCACAGTTATTGAAAAGACTAGCATGGGTGAGCGTGCGTATGATATATACTCTCGCCTACTCAAAGATCGTATTATTTTTCTAGGAGACGCAATAGATGAGCATGTAGCAAATATAGTTGTAGCTCAGCTATTGTTTCTTGCAAATGAAGACGCCAAAAAGGATATCTATCTTTATGTGAATTCTCCGGGGGGACATATCAAAGATGGATTAGCTATTATAGACACAATGAATTTCATCAAGCCAGATGTTTCGACTATTGGTATCGGTATGGCAGCATCAATGGGTGCAATGATTCTATCTGCTGGAACAAAAGGGAAACGCTTTGTACTACCAAATGCTGAAATTATGATTCATCAGCCACTAGGAGGTGCTGAAGGACAAGCTTCTGATATTGAAATCAGTGCTAGACAAATAGTCAGACACAAAGAGGTCTTGTACAAAATGCTTGCAAAAAATACTGGCCAACCACTTTCAAAAATAGAAAAAGATGCTGATCGCAACTACTGGATGGATGCAGCAGAAGCAAAGAAGTATGGCATCGTAGACGAAGTCATTACTAAAAACTCTAATATAAAATAGTATGAATCCTATTCTGCTCTCGATCGGCATGCTCCTTGTGGGAGGCATTGTCGGATACAGTATCCGTGCTGTCATATTTATATTGCGCAAAAATTCTGTAGAACTTTCTATTTCTGAAAAGTTGCTACATGCGCGTGAACAAGCTCAAAAAATAGTGGATGATGCTCACAAGAAACAAGAAAGTCTTTTTTCAGAAATCAAAGAGAAACAAAAAATAGAAGAGGTTGGTTTTAAAATTACAGAAGATCGTCTAGTGAAAAAGGAGTCAATTCTCGACAATCGCCAACGGGAATTAGATGATAGAAACAAAAGAATAGAAGATGAAATAAAAGAAATAGAAGAAAAAGATAGGTTATCAAATGAGCTTCTAGAAGAAAGAAGGACAATATTGGAAAAAATGTCTGGATATTCCAAACAAGAAGCCTTCGACCAGCTTATAAAAGAAATAGAGAGTGAGTTTGCTGAAGACTTAAATGTCAGAATGCACAAGTTGGAAAATTATTTGGAAGAATCTCTAAAAGATAGAGCCAAAGATATTTTAGCTACCACTATTCAGCGCCTCGCCACCCCTACTACCACCGAACTCTCCATGTCTTCTGTTGCTATACCAAACGAAGATTTGAAAGGAAAGATTATAGGGAAAGAAGGGAGGAACATCAGAGCATTTGAAAGATTTTCTGGAGTAGAGCTCTTGGTAGATGAATCCCCTGGTTATATTGTAGTATCGAGCTTCGACCCTATCAGACGCGCGACCGCCGTACATGCATTAGAGAACCTTATAAAAGATGGTAGAATTCAACCTGCAAAAATAGAAGAGGAGCTGGAGAAATCCAAACTTGCAATACATGAGATTATCAAAGAAAAAGGATCTCAAGCAGTATTTGAGTGTGGCATTTACAATCTAGATCCTAGAATTATTTCAATATTGGGTAGACTTCATTTCCGAACAAGTTATGGGCAAAATGTCTTGCAACATTCCATAGAAATGGCTCACATCGCGGAGATGCTAGCTTCTGAGCTTGGAGCTGATGTCTATATTGCCAAAGCAGGAGCACTGGTGCACGACATAGGCAAAGCACTAGATCATGAGTTTGAAGGCACTCATATAGATATAGGTATCAAGGTTTTGCGAAGATTCAACGCTGATGAAAGAATAATCACAGCTATGAAGAGTCACCACGATGACTGCACTCATGAGACAATCGAGGCAGTGATTGTCCAAACTGCTGATATCATCTCCGGAGGTCGCCCTGGAGCAAGGCGTGACACTGCTGAAGCATATCTGAAGCGTCTAAAAGATCTAGAAAACCTAGCAAGTCGTATGCATGGCGTAGAAAAGGTCTATGCAATTTCCGCAGGACGCGAAATTCGCATCTTTGTACACCCTGAAAATGTCTCAGATTTGGAATCCAAGATTCTAGCAAGAAATATTGCAGTAAATATTGAAAATGAACTTCGCTATCCAGGTCAAATCAAGGTCACTATCATCAGAGAAACTCGTGTGACTGACTACGCACGCTAAATAATACAAATCTTTTATAATGTTTTGTCAACTATTTATAGTCTTTCAAAAAGGTTGCATTTCCAAAATACATTGATATATAATGCCTTTAGCTTCAAGCAAGATAGCTTAAGCCACGACTGACGAAATTATAAGAAATTTACAAAAAGAGGATTCTTAAAATTATGAATAAACAAGCACTTGTTGAATTCGTTCACACAAAAATCGGTGGTACAAAAGTACAAGCCGAAGAAGTAGTTGAAGGAATGCTAATGGAAATTACCAACACTCTCAAAAGAGGGGGTGAAGTATCAATCGCTGGTCTTGGTATTTTCTCTGTGAAAGCGCGTGCTGCTCGTATGGCTCGTAATCCAAAAACTGGTGCACAAGTCAGCGTCCCAGCTACTCGCGTTCCAAAATTCCGTGCTGCAAAAGCATTGAAAGACGCAGTAAAATAAATTTATTTTGTAAAAATGCCCCGAGCAATGCGTCGGGGTATTTTTATTTCACTATTTTTTCAAAAACAAAGTATACCCCCACACCTACTTTTAATAAAATAATAAAAGTGTTTTTATACAGTGATAAAAAGTAGGTGTGGGGGTATAATTGTATTATGTTTGATTCGAAAGAAAAGATATCTACATCTTTGCAAGAAATAGAACATTTGGCAAAAAATTCTGAAAAGGAATATATCTTGCACAAAGATTCTCATATAGATAGAGAAACATCTGCTAGGGTGGCGTTGGAAAAATATGCCAAAGCAGAAGCCAAAGAATTTTTACACGAGAGCAAAATTCTTCCAGAACATGAGGTAGAGAAAATAATTTTGAAATTGCGACCTGAGGAACACGATAAAAAAATAGAAGAACTCTTTGGTCTGATGCTAGAAAGTGGTATCAAAAATGCATTAGATGTTGTCACTAAAATGAAAGACCCCCACCTAATGGATGATTTCCATAGATTCCTAGTACAGTATTTGAAAACAATACGCGCAATACCAGGACTCAAGGAAGAGAGCATGCTTCACCATGAACTCAATAGGACACTTTTTGCTGTGACTCTTCCTGGTGCTGGCACTGAGAAAGAAGATTTCAAAAAGTTCATTCATGCTATGAAACAATTCTATGCTGGAATGATGGCTGTATCAAACGAGAGTACAGATGCATACTATGTTCTAGAGCTCGCAGTGCAAAATCATGGCAAAGACATAGGACTCTATGCATCGGTTGAAAGTCAGCACGAAGAACTTTTTGAAAAGTTAGTGCGTTCATATTACCCTACTTCTATTATTGATGAAGTAGTAGATGACTACAATATTTTTTCAAAAGATAGTCTCGGTATAACAGGAAGTGTGATGAAGCTATCTGAGCCTGATATATTTCCTATTTCTACTGAAGAGAAGTTTGAGAACGATCCAATATCAGCCCTAATTGGATCTCTAACCCAACTCGAGTCTATTGGTGAAGGAGCTGGAATACAAATAATAATATCTAGTAGCGTACGCAGTGGTAACAAAACCATTTCTCATTGTATAGAACTAGCCAATAAAAATGGCGAAAAGGTAAAAGATTTGTACAAAAATGAAATAGCACATGTTGCAAATGCTATTACCAATGAATTGAAAGCTTTTTTCAAAGCCCCAAAAGAGAAGACAGACTCAATTGATACTCTGGGTATAGAACTCGCTACAAAAAAGAATCAGAGCCAAGTAGTAGCTGTAGGTTTGAGAATTATAAGTACTGGTACAAGTCTCGAAAGAGCGCAAAATATTTTGAAAACTATCAAGGCATCTTTCCAACAATTCACATTGGTAAACTCCAATAGTCTTGAGTGGGAGGATGTGAAGGTACTAGACATACCAAATTTTGTAAAAGAATTCTCTTTTAGAACATTTAACAAAGATTCTTTGATGTCACTCAATATTGATGAACTTGCCACAATATTTCACTTCCCTGTTGGTATCACATCTACTCCAGAGCTTCGTGAGGCCACAACCAACAGTGCTCCAGTTCCAGAATTTAATAACCAAAACGGCATAATACTAGGCACAAATACGCACAGAGGTGTGAAAACAGACGTAATCTTCGCAAAAGAAGACCGTGTACGACATTGCTACGTCATTGGTCAGACTGGTACTGGTAAGACTGTATTTTTGAAAAATATGATTATCCAAGATATCAAAAATGGAGATGGTGTCTGCTTCATAGATCCGCACGGAAATGACATACAAGAAATACTTGCAAATATTCCTCCAGAGCGAATGGACGACGTCATCTATTTTGACCCTGCCTACACAGCGCGCCCAATGGGACTCAACATGCTCGAATACGATGTAAACTTCCCTGAACAAAAGATATTTGTTATCAACGAACTGCTCTCTATTTTCAACAAACTCTTCGATATGAAAGTTGCAGGAGGTCCTATGTTTGAACAATATTTCAGAAACTCTGCCGGTCTCGTAATGGAAGATCCAGAAAGTGGCTCTACACTTCTTGAAATTGGTAGAGTTCTCACTGACAAGGCGTTCAGAGATATGAAACTTGAGAAGTGCAAAAATCCTATCATCAAACAATTTTGGCAAAACGCTGAAAAGACTACTGGGGAAAGCGCTATGGCAAACTTCGTACCGTATATCACCAACAAGTTTGATGTCTTTGTATCAAATGACATTATGAGACCGGTAATAGCCCAACAAAATTCTGTTTTGAATTTCCGAGAAATTATGGACAAAAAAAAGATATTACTTGTGAACCTTTCAAAGGGAAGATTGGGTGATATCAACTCTCATCTCATAGGTCTTTTGTTGGTGGGCAAGATCACTATGGCAGCTCTCTCTCGAGTAGATATCATTGGAAAAGGACCGGTAAATGACTTCTATCTTTATATAGATGAATTCCAAAACGTGACTACAGACTCTATTGCCACTATTCTCTCTGAGGCTCGCAAATATAGACTATCGCTCACTGTCGCGCATCAATATATAGAACAATTGGAAGAGGGTATCAAAAATGCAGTCTTTGGAAACGTTGGCACAATGGTAATACACAGAGTTTCTCCAGAAAATGCAGGAGTATTTGAAAAACAACTCGCTCCTACTTTCAATCCTGGTGATATTATAAAACTTCAAAACCTAAACTGTTATATCAAAATGCTTGTAGGTGGCGTACCAGTGAAAGCTTTCAACTCTCTGACTCCATACCCTCCAAAAGGAGACGCAGAACTTGCCGAAAAAATCAAAGAGTTGTCATACATGAAGTATGGTAGAGACCGTGCGGAAGTAGAAGCTGAAATAATGAAAAGATATCAGTAGGTGCCCGGCAGTGAGCCTTGGTGTAACCAAGACCTACTGCCTGGTTGACTTTTTAGACTAAAGGTTTAGTATTTATAGAAATTTGTTTCACCTAACCCCAATAGTTCTATGAGAATTCTGTTCATCACCCCGTTTGCTACAAATGCAGCAACACTTGAGGCAAAGCAAAGGCTTCAAAATTTTTGTACCCTTATAAAATCAGTCTTTAGGGACAACTGTAAGAAAGGCGATGAAAATTGCCTAAATTTTTTCCATCAAAACACTGAAGCCTCAGAGCTTGAAAGGAAGCTAAAAGAGAAGCGTTTTGATGCGGTGGTATTTACAAAAGACTGCAATTTAGACAGGGTCATCCTTGTGGTCAAAAAAATTGAGGTCTTCAAAAGACTGGGTAGAGATCCTTTGTTTATAAATCTCAATCCAAAATTAAAGATTGAATCAAGAATTCGCATTTTGCAAGCTTCAAATATAGAAGAAGCGCAGATGAAAATTGAAGAAAATTGTACAGATGCGGTCGGAGTGTAGAGAGTAGCGAAAAAGCTGATTCATTTTTTGAATCAGCTTTTCTTTTTTTATCTCACATTTCTGACCATCAAAGTATTGGTGCTCCCTGACCTTCCTAGTGGAATACCTGCAGAGAATACTAGTTTGTCTCCTTTTTTTACAACATTTTCTTTTAATAAAAACTCTAGTACTTTCTTGGCCATACTCTCTATATCTTTTGCATGATTTAAAACTTTTGGAAAAACACCAAAAGAAAGCGAAAGCTGTCGTGCAATATATATGTGTGGAGTAATAGCAAATATTGGAGTATTTGTTCTATGCATAGATACAAGTCTCGCTGTAAAACCGGTTTCAGTAAGAGCGACTATCCCTTTGGCAACAGTCGATTCTGCTATTTCAGAAACAGCATTTGTAACAGCATTTTGTATCAAAGCAGTGTTTGTGTATGTATCTCTAGCTATATTATCCTTTTCAGACTCTATTATGACTCTCTGCATTACATTTACTGCTTCTACTGGATATTGACCCATTGCGGTCTCTTCTGAGAGCATTACAGCGTCTGTTCCATCAAATATAGCGTTTGCAATATCAGACACCTCTGCACGAGACGGCACGGGTCGTGTAGTCATTGATTCAAGCATCTGTGTAGCAGTAATCACTGGTTTGCCATGTGTTCTGCATAGACTAATAATTCTTTTTTGTTCTCTTGGTACTCTCTCTGGACCTATTTCTATTGCCAAATCCCCTCTTGCTATCATTATTGCGTCTGACAATTCTATTATTTTTTCTATATCATTTAGTGCTTCTGGTGTTTCAATTTTTGCGATGATTCTCTGTGTTCCTTTTTTGTTCACAATCATCTTTCTCAATTCTTGTATATCAGAACTTTTTCTCACAAATGAGAGCGCTATGAAGTCAACTTTTTCTTTGATAGCAAAATCTACATCCTTGATATCTTTTGCTGTAATAGTATTGATGGAAAGATTTGCTCCAGGAATATTGACTCCTCTTCTAGACTTTATTACGCCACCAATCACAACTTTTGTAATTATTTCTTTATCATTCACACTTTTTACAATCAAACTCTTTTTGCCATCATCTAGCAAAAGTGTCATTCCAGCCTTCACTTCTTTTGTAATTTTTGAATAATTTATATAGACATGTTTGTTTGTTCCTACGATATTCTCTGTTGTGAGAACAAATTCCTTGCCGACAACGAGCTCTATTTCTCCATTTTCAAAATCCCCTATTCTTATCTTTGGTCCAGCTAGGTCTACCAATACAGCGAGTGGTCTTTTTACTATTTTTTCTACAGCTCTAACATTTTTGATAGTTTCTGTGTGATATTTCTGATCACCATGACTCATGTTTAGACGCGCAACAGATACTCCAGCGGAAACCAATTCCAAAAACTGCTTCTTGTCTTGTGATGAAGGACCTATGGTTGCTACTATTTTTGTATTTGGCATAACAGGGATAAGCATACTAGTTTTACTTCTCCTTCGCAATATTGTGTCTCTATTGTACCAAGCTCGAATAATTTTTCAAAAACGAAACCTAGTCGCACATCCGTGCGCTCACGCGCCTCTGCGCGAAGCGTGGTGCTTCTGCAAAGCAGAAGTGCGGGAGAACGCTCACAACTCCGCCTCTGCTAATCTGGGGGAATGGTGGCGGAGTGCGGGAAATACAAATGCGGAACGCGAGCGAGATTTTGCGAAATGCTGGGGGTCTGGGGGGAAGTATTTCGCAAAATTCGCTTCGCGTACTTTCCTGATTTTTTGGCGGGGTGAGCTTAAAACAAAAAATACACACTTAAAGTTAAGTGTGTATTTTTTGTAATTGTCCAGTAGAAAATTATTTTTTATTGAACACTAAATATTCCACTTTTTACTAAAACATTTGGTGACTGACTTTCAAAACCAATAAAATAATTGTTGATATTTGAACCAGTAAAAGCTTGAGCGGGATCAGTAGCTATCCATTGATACGAACCTTGTGAGGCAGGAACAGGATTAGGGTAAGTTATTGTTCCAAAATCTTTTCCTCCACTTCCTAAGCCAATCCAAATATTTTGTACATTACAACTTGTCCATTGAATAGTAACATTCTGACCTACTGTATAACTTGCACCTGCAATCGGATTTACAACAGTGATTGACGGAGGGTCATTCGGAGCACAACTAACTTGCTGGCTAGTGTTTATAGTGAATAAGTTATTTGATTCATCTGAAGGCGCTGTGTGGCCCATTGCATTTCCACCCAACTCAAGACGAATCTTATAATAATGTCCAGATGTTACTGGTACTTGTCCTCCACCAAGCGTAGTAGGAAGTGTAATTGTTGCAGAACCAGTATTTGGGACAGTTGCTATCTCTGCTCCATACGGAGCTTGATTCGATTTTAATATAATCATAACTTGGTCATTTGCTAGAGCGCCACAAGTACTCCATGTCACTGAAATTTGTTGTCCTGATGTAAATGTCTGACCACCATTCGGAGAAAGAACTGTAATTGAGGGAGAACACACAGGAGTAGGTGGCGGATTATTTTGTGCTTGTTGTTGTGGCGGCTGATTATTTATTGTCGGAGGAGTATAATTCTGCTGTGTCGTCGGTAAATAATTTGAATTATCACTCACCTCATTTTTCGGAGCTGAACTTTTCCCTGCAAAATACGCAGCTCCACCTACCGCTAAAACTCCGAGCACGATTATTAAAATGATGACTGGCGCAAAGCCTTTGTTATATTTCATGATAGTTTAGTCTAACGTATTTTACTAATAATTACCAGCTAGCAAAAAGCTCCTAGCCAGCGATAACGCAAAGTGCTATCCGTATCAGTTTCTTGATACGACCCAACAAAGGTGAACTCTAACTAGGAGTTCTTTACCTTTGTTGGGGTTTGCGACCATATCTCTATTTCTAAAGGGTTAGGTCTTCTTATTAAGTTATGCTGAAATTATATGATATTTAAGGCAAAAAAGCGAGATATTTTAATCCCTAAAATTTTTACTTGACATATAATCTCATCTTGATATACTAAATGTACAAAGCGCCGTA
>Ga0163144_10031930_pt1 | contig 10023 bp, 9 predicted proteins | sample OliLak19BULKMAT1_FD_123175 | JGI IMG/M metagenome (GOLD analysis project Ga0163144, IMG submission 123175) | Freshwater microbial mat bacterial communities from Lake Vanda, McMurdo Dry Valleys, Antarctica - Oligotrophic Lake LV.19.BULKMAT1 | ecosystem: Environmental > Aquatic > Freshwater > Lake...
GGCCGCAGCGTCGGCGGCCGTGACAACGGCTGCCTGCATCCGGATGTCGCGCCAGCCCGCTTCGCCGTACCAGCCGATCAGGCCGTCTGATGCGGCCTGGATCAGCGCTGCGGACACCGCCGGGTCGATGCCCTCGGCGGCGGGCACCGCCTGGATGAAGGCCCGCGCGACCTCGTCGTCGGTCACCGGTCCGGCCAGCCGATCGGGGGGTGACGCCGGGGCAGGTGCCGGGCTCACCGATGCGGCGGTCGTGACCAGCGTCGACGCGGTGGGTGAGCCCGCAGCCGCATCCGTCACGGCTGGCGAGGTCACCTCGCCAGCGGAATCCCTCGCGGGCACCAGTAGCCCGACCCCCACGACGGCGAGCGCGGCGGCCGCGGCCAGCAGCGCCATCGGCCCGGCCGGCTTCACGGCGACTCCCCAGCCGTCAGCCGCACCCCGCCGGCGTAGCTGTCCAGCCACAGCGGCTCGACCCGGACCGTCGTCCCGGTGCGCGGCGCGTTGACCATCTGCCCGCCGCCGACGTAGATCCCGACGTGGTGCACTCCGGTGCCGGTCACCGGGTTGAACGCGAAGAACACCAGGTCGCCAGGCATCAGTGCCGCGATCCCCGCCTCGCGCGGCAGCCGGGTCCCGACCCGGAACTGATCGGCGCTGACCCGCGGCAGCGTGATCCCGGCTTGGGCGTAGGCGTAGCGGGTCAGCCCGGAACAGTCGAAGCCGACCACCCCCCGCCCCCGGCCGAATCCCTCGCTCGGCCCGGTCAGGCCGCCGCCACCCCACGAGTACGGCGTGCCGAGCCAGCCCATCGCGGCCGACACCGCGGTATCGGCGATCGGCCCACCGGATCCCGGTGGCAGCACGCCCGGCGACGAGGCGGACAGCGCGATCGCGTCGTACGTCGCGATCCAGCCCATCACGTCCTGGACGTAGGCGGCCGAGCGGTTGTAGCCGAACAACGCGGCCCGCAGCTCGTCCTCGACCGCCAGGTCCCGCACCTGGGAGCCGCACAGATGCGCCACCGCGGCGGCAGCGTTGTCGTCGACATCGTGCGGGTTGGACACCCCGTCGCCGTCGGCGTCACGCCCGAAGATCCGCCACGACGAGGGGAGGAACTGCAGCACCCCGACCGCCCGGTCGTACACGGTGTCGCCGTCCCACTGCCCGCCGTCGGTGTCGCGGATCGGCGTCCGGTTGCCGCCGATCCCGCTGCCGTCCAGCCTCGGCCCGACCACCGGTGGGCTCACCATTCCGTCGGCCGCCACCGACCGCCCGGCGGCCTGACCGGACTCGACCTGCCCGATGCCCGCCAGGATCGGCCACCGGACCCCACGGCACCCGGGCGCGATCTCACCCGCCGCCGCCGCGGCCGCCGCATAGGCGGCGGCCAGTGGTGCCGGGATGCCCGCCATCGCCGCGATCCCGGCCGGCACCGGCCCGGCACCACCCGACCCGGCGAGGACGAGGACACCGGTGCTGCCCAGCAGCAACGGCCCGCACCCCGCCGCGGCCAGCACCAGGACCGGCACGACGAGGAGGGCGCGGCGGCGCATCACGGCCGCCGCGGTGCGTCAGTCACCGACACCGGCACCGACACCGGCACCGGCACCGGCACCGGCACCCGAGTACAGGCCGAGCCGATCATGACCGGCCGAACCCGCCGACACGACGCCGGGTGATCCCCAGCAGCCGCCGGGCCGCCACACCCGTCACCACGACGCTCTGCACCGGCAGCCGCGACGGCTCCGGCACCCGGTTGTCCCCCGGGGTCAGCCGCGCCAACCGCTCGGCGACCCGGCGGGCCGCGGCCTCGGCGCCGCGACGCCAGCGCAACAACGTGATCGCCGAGACGATCGTCAGCAGCCCCAGCACGGGGAACGTCTGCACCGGGTTGCCGACACCGTTGACCGGGTCGAGCAGCGCCCCGACCATCAAGGCGAAGGCGGCCGCGAAGATCAACGTGCCGAGCATGACGATGAGGGCCATCGCGATCTCCGCGAGGGAGTGGAACAGGCTTCCCCTGCCCGTCCCCGGCACGATGGCGACCACTAGCCCGATGACTAGCTTCACCGCCTCGAACAGCACGACGAGGGTCGCGAAGAACACCAGCCCGGAGATGAGGAACATCAGCACCACGAGCAACCCGCCGAAGGTCAGCACCAGCGCCGCCGATGCCACCTGCAGCGACGACGGATCGTTGGCGTAGGCCTGGTACTGCTCACCGCATGCGGTGCCGATCTGCTCGCGCAGCGGCGGCCCCGCCGCGTCCGGACCGGCCAGTAGGCCCTCGTCGTAGACACCGAGGCAGTTCACCGGCAGCACCGCGCCGTAGTTGACCAGCTGGTGCGGAGCACGCACGAACGCCTCGACCAGCCGGGCGCTGGTCACCGCGCGCATCGTCGCCGCGTCGGCGTCGCCGGCCCGGCCACCCGTCGACACCACCGCGGCCACCTCGACACCGAGTTGCTCGGTGCGGGTCAGCAGCCCGTCCGGGCCAGCGACCAACGCCACCGGATTGGCCAGCACCCCGATCGCGAGCGCCGCGATGAACCCGCTGACCAGCAGCTCGCCGATACCCGAGGCCCACCGGCCGCGAAGGATCCAGATCCCGCCGATGATCGCCGCGATGACCAGGGCAAGCGGCACTAGACCCAGCTCGGTGACCAGCTGCTGCAGCGCGTCGGCGACGACGGTCGCCGGGCCCGCCAACCAGGACAGCCAGCCGAACCCGGCAGCCAGGTCGAACATCCACACCGACAGCGCGACCGCGACCCGGTAGAAGTCCCACAGCCCGGAAAGCACCAGTGACAGCACCGCCGTCGCCGGCGACGTCAGCCCGCCGGGGTCGATGTCGAGGCTGTACGCCGACAGCGGGATGCCACGGCAGTCCACCGGGTTGTAGGTGGCGAAGATCCCACCCGCCTGACTGCCCGCGGGCGCCGCCGGCGGCAGAGCACCGCCGGAGGTGATCGCCGCGCACGCGTCGGGGACGACGGTGGCGAGTCTCATGTCCGGCTTTCGGCGCGGGGCCCGCCGCGAGGATCGAGGCCGGAGTCCATACCTGCGCCGGGACCGGCATCTACGGCGTCCACGGCGACCCCCCGCGTCGCGCCAGGGGTGGTCAGGATTGCCTCGGCGCGAGCCGGCGAGGCAGGCAACAACACCTTGACCCGCCCGAGCCGGCCCTGGGAATCGCGCATCAGCATCTCCCCGCGCCGGTCCGGCGCGACGGTGCCGGTAGCGGGGTCGACCGGGCTGGTGTGCCGGACCAGCAGGTCCAGCAGGGCGCGGTCGTCGGGGTCAAGCCCCAGCCACGCCAGGCTGCGCCGCGCGAGGGTCGGATCGCTCTGCCGCCCGACCAGCCGGGTCGCGATCAGTCCGCGCAGCGTCTCGTTGCCGAAGTCCGCCAGTGGATCGTGCGAGCCGAGGATGGTCGCGGCCTTGTGCTTGCGGCCGTCCCGGATCAGCTCGATGAGCTCGTGCTCGGCCTCCGGCGAGGCGGTGACGTGGTGCGCCTCGTCGAGCACGATGGCGACCATCTCGGTGGGGTCCGCGAAGGCGACGTGCCTGATGATCCCCATGATCAGCGCGTAGACGGCCCGGCCGAAGACCCGTTCCAGGCGCATCTGGCGGAACAGGTGCTCGTTGAGCAGCTCCTCGCGGGTCGGCAGTTGCACACCCGTGGTTGCGAAGACCACAGCGGGGCAACGCACCAGGTCGACCACCGGCAGGGAAGCCTCGAAGACGACCCGGGCCACGTCGTGGCGGGCGAAGCTGCGCAGCAACGACGCCAGCCGGGGTGCGCCGGGCAGGTCGCAGTCCTGCGCGACGTGGGCGGTCAGCTCGCCGAGGCCGGACAGGCCGTACTTCGCCAGGTACATCGGGTCCAGCACATCGGCCAGCAGCCGGCCGTCGTCGCTGGACGGTGTGATGTCGAGCAGGGTGGCCAGGAACGACTGCGTGATCCGCGCGCCGGGCCGACCCGGGAACAGCCGCAGCGGGTCCAGCGAGACCCGCGGCGCCAGCACCGACACGACGGTCGCGTCGGTGACGGCCTCGGCGAACCGGCTCCATTCACCGACCTGGCTGCGGTCCACGGCGAGCAACCGACCACCGCGGTCGACGATGCCGCCCGCGACCACCTTCTCGGTGACGCTCTTGCCGCTGCCCAGGCTGCCGGCGATCGCCATGGCGGGCGAGACGTCCTGCTCGGTGGCGGCGGCTTCGAGGTCGAGCAGCACCGGGCCCAGCCGGCCGTCGGTGATGTTGACGCCCAACAGCAGGCCCCGGCGGTCGCCCAGCGCCACACTCGACACCGGCACCGCCACCGAGAGGTTCGCGGCCGTGGTGACCTGCGCGAGCTGACGCACCGCAAGCGTGGTCGGCACCCCGGGCTGCTGCGCCCACCACAGCGTCTCCTGGGCGCCCACCGGCTGGCCCAACCGGTACTCGGCCGCGGTGAAGTACTGCGCGAGCCGGCGTGCCTGACTCTGCGCCTCGGCGGCCGTCGGCCCGGCGACGGTGAAGACGATGGTGGCCTCGCACGCGACCTCGTTGGCGTCCTCGGTCAGTGCCCGTTCGTAGTCGGTGAGGTCGGCAGCCGCACGGTCCAGGGCGTGCGTGCCGGTGGCGACGATCGCGTCGCGCTGGTCGTACTGGTCCGACAGGTCGCGGACGGCGCGGCGGATCCGGGCCGACGCCTCACGCGCGGAGCGAACGGTGAGCCGGACCGCCCAGTCGGCGTCCACGCCGGACTCGTCGAGCCGGCCCAGGAACTCCGAACCGGGGAAGCTCATCCCCGCCGCCGGGACGTCGTCGAGGGTCAGCATCACCTGGTACGAGGCCTGCGGTTCGGTTCCCGGCGCGGCGCCGTCGGTGACCTTGAGGTATCGCCGCGACAGCGGGTTGATCCTGGCCAGGCGCCGCCTGGGACCGGCAGCCGCGGCGTCACTCGCGCCGCCCTCGTCCAGGACCGGCGACAGACGGGTGGCGCCGTTGCGCAGCCAGGTGTCGGTCGTCGGCTCGCCGCCGTCAGGCAGCGGAGTCTCGGGCAGACCGCGGCGCATCGCGTGGGTGGCGAACCACGCCATCTCCGCGGCGCTCGCCCCACGGGCACCGAACGCGGCCGGCAGGCTCAGCCGAAGCGTGTCCGCCGCTGCCAGCGCCTCGCTGATCTGCCGGTTCGACGGCACCCAGCGGGGCAGGCCGAGCTGATCGCCGACCTCGGCTGCGGCGGCGCCGAGCGTGCTGAGCATGGCGGTGCCGGCACCGCGGGACAGTGGGGCGGCCAGCCAGAACGTCCGCTCGGACAGGCCGAGGCCGGCGAGGCGACCCAGGGTCGCGTCGCACTCCTGCGCCCACTGCCGATGCCTGGAGACGTCGATCCGGTCCAGCATCCGCGACACGACGCTCGTGGCATCGATCGGTGCGGCAAGGCCGAGCAGGACGGCGTCGCCGCGCAACGACCGGAGCAGTTGCGCGTGCAGCGCCCTGACCACGCGCTTGTCCTCCTCGGGGCGCAGGCCGTAGGGCAGCGGGTGCAGCCGCAGCAGCGCCCACGGCCCTCCGGAGCGGGTCCACAGCACGTGCCCGGCGATGGCGGTGACGGGATTACGCATCGGTCGACTCCAGGCGGGTGGTGGGGCCGGTCGGCAACAGCCAGCGCGGCGCCGCCGGGCGTGCCTGGCGGCGTCGAGGCCGCTTCAGGGCGGCGACCGGGCGTCCGTTGCGGCGGCCGGTCGTGGGGGTCAGGTAGAGCGTGATCAACGCCAGCGCGGTCGTCACCGGGTCGCGCGGCCCGAAGCTGGCGTGTCGCAGCAGGAAGCCGACGACGATTGCGACGGCGACCAACGCGAGGTAGTCCGAGGCCAGGCCATGACCGCCCCAGATCGGCCGGGTCCACTGCCCGCCGATGAAGATCGTTACGGTTGCCACGACCTGGGTGATCGTGTACGGCCCCCCGGGCAGCCGGGTGCCGTCGGCCGTCTTGCCGATCAGCCTGGGGAAGCGGACGCCGCGGGTGTGGAAGCGGACCACCTCCTCACCCGCGCCGGCCTCTGGGAGGTGGTTCACAGCCAGGTGCTCGACTCGGAGACGGTCTCGGTGACCTGCTGCTGCAGCGTGGCCGGAGCGGACTCGATCTCGTTGGTGAACAGGTTGGCCACGAAGTCCGGGTTGTTGACGACCCACAAGAAGAAGCCGGCGGACAGCGCGGCCATGAGGATCGCCGGAAAGCGGAACCCGGACTTGATGACGTACCAGATGGCAAACAGCACGGCGAGCGCACCGGCAACGATGATCAACGTGGTGGATAGCTGACCGGTCTTGCCGTTGATCCAGGACAGGATTCCGCCGTCGGGCGCGGCGGCGGCGAGCAGTGATGGCATGACGGCTCCTCAGCGGTCGGCGGGTGCGGGGCTGGTGTCGGACTGGCTGGCGTCGGACTGGCTGGCGTCGGACTGGCTGGCGTCGGACTGGCTGGCGTCGGGCGAAGCGGTGACGAGCGGGCCTGGGCGTAGTGCAGCGATCTCCCAGCGGCCGTCGCGCGCGGTCAGTGCCAGGTAGTAGGTAGCGGTGCGGGTGGTGGTGACATCCACTGGCCCCGGTGCCCCCGGGTCGAGAGCGGGGGTGAGAGCGACGGTGAGCGCCAGCTCGGCGCGCTCGGTGTCCTCCTTCGACGTGCTGACCACCGATCGGATCTCGACGGCGCCGGCCGGGGGTGGCTGCACGGCGCGGATCGTCACACCGGGGGAGGTGAGCGGAGTGACGTCGCCGCCGGTGAGCAGGGCGGTGACGAAGGCGGCCGCGCTGACGGCTCGTGGATCGGACAGCGGCAGCACGGCGGAGTAGGCCGACGGTTGGCCAAGCACCGCCTCTGCCGGCCCAGGCACGATGGCGGGGTCACCGAACGGGGCGATCGAGGGCAGTTCGCCCGGGTTGTCTGCGGCGTCGACGACGAGGGGGACCTGGACGTACGTCGGTGACGCGGCGGCGGCGGTGCCCGCGACGGCCACCAGGACCGACCAGAGCTGCGGCCCGGACTCGGCGGGCCAGACCGGTGCGGTGATGTCGACGGTCGCGGCGTTGGTCGCGGCCGTGGTCCCGCCAGCGGAATCGGCGGGATCGGCGGCGGGATCGGCGGCGGGACCGGTGGTGGCGCTCAACCAGCGCACGGCGACGTCCTCGGCGAATGCTGCGACCGCGGATCGGGGACCCGGGTCCGTCGCAGCTACCGACGCGGCGACGGGTGCTGTGCCGTTCTGCTGCGACGTCGCCTGCCACACCAGGGCCGCAGGCCCGGACAGCACGAGCAGCCACACCGCCACCCTGGCCAGGGTCGCGGTGTGCTCGCGGCCGGCGGTCCAGACGCCGGGGGGCTGGCGGGTCGTGGGTGTCGATGCGGGGGGCGAACCGGGGGTCGATCCGGGGGTCGATCCGGGGGTCGGGACGGGGGTCGGGACGGGTATCGAGGTGGGTGTCGACGGTGGAGCGTGCTCCAGGTCCGGGCGGTCGACCGAGTCGCCCGGCTCGCGACTGTCCGAGAGGTCAACGGGTACGAGCGCGGGGCGATGCGAGCCGAGGCCCGCAGCGAGTCGCCGGGCTGGGACGACGGCCGGCTGCTCGGCTCGCAGGTGTGACTTGAACGCCGGTCTGAGGTCGGTCACGAGTCCGGCCCCGCCTGCAGCCGCCGCCACGAGTCGACGGCGGGCCCGACCGTGGTCAGCCACTGCCGCATCTGGCCGTGAGCCGTCTCGTCGAAGGGCTGCACCGCCATTCGCGCGAGCACGCGATCGACTTCGAGCCGGGCGCGGACCACGGCCGCGGCGTCGGCGAGGTCGACGTCGGGGTGCACCTGACGGGCCGAGGGGCGCTCGGCTGGCCGGTCGGAACTGCCGGTGGTGGACATGAGCCTCCTTCACGGGTTACGTGGCGGATAGGGGTCACGGCAGGACCAGGCGTGACAACTCGCAGTTCAGGGCGGTGTCGTGATCTCAGGCAAGCGATCAGGCAAGGAGCTTTACTCACCCTCCAGGGCATGCGCGCGCAGCTCGCCGACCCGCCCAGCCGGGCAGTGGCCACGGGCCCACTGACCGATGGCGGGCGCTGCCACGGCGTGGTGGGGCGGCTCAACGCCGAGTTCGTCAGGTTGCGGTTGTCACCGGGTACGGCTGCTGTCGTGGCCGAATGGGCCGCGACCGTGCCCGGCCTTGCCGAGTGCGGTGAACTGGTCCATGTCGAGCGCGTCCTGCTCGCCAAGGCAAGCGACCCCACGTGGCGTGGCCTGCTACAGCGCGCGCAAGGGGGCGACGAGCTGGCGGCGCGGGTGCTGCTGCAGGCCTGCCTGGGCTGCGCGCTCGCGCTGGCCCGTCGCACCGCCCACCACAGCGCGGGGGATGTCGAGGAAGCGGAGTCCGTGGCGTTGGCCCGGCTGTGGGAGTTGCTGGCGTCCTACCGGCTGAGCCGCGCGAGCACGGTCCGCGACGGGCTGTCCCTGGAGGTACTGCGCACGCTCACCCATACCGACGCCCGAAGCGCCAGGTCACGGCCCAGCGGGACCGGGGCCGACCTGCAGGATCTGGCAGCCGCCACACCCGCACCCGACCTGCCCGACCCGCTGCACCCTGTCGGTCGGCCCGACGAGGATGTGCTGCGCCTGCTGACCTGGGCGGTCGGTCGCGGCGATCTCAGCCGCGAGGACGCCGCACTGTTGTGGCGAGTGCACTCGCCCGCCGATCTCAACACCGCTCGCGCCGAGGCAGCGAAGGACCTGAGGGTCAGCGAAGCCACCCTGCGCCAGCGAGCCGCCCGCGCCAAAGCCCGCCTGCTCGCTGCTGTCCGCGAGGCGACCGCCGGCTGACATTCGAGCCGACCGCGCCAAAGCCCGCCTGCCGCTGTCCGCGAGGCGACCGGCCGGCTGACATTCGCGGCTGCGCAAGACGATCTCTCCGTGAGTGGGGTACCCCCTATGTACCCCCAGCGCAGATGCACCCCCTCCCGGCGGCAGCCATGGTTTGCTTGATCCGCCCCCGTTGATCAGCGAGATAGTGCGGCGATACAGATCACCGGTGCCCCTTCGGGGGCGCGGCGAGACTCACCCGGTGAGTTGGGCGCGCGCTTCGACGATGCGGACGGGTTCGGGTGGGCTGGTGGCACTGACGGTGCCGGGAATGTCCAGCCAGGGGCCACCGGCCACGGAGTACTCCCCGGTGAACGTCGTCGTCAGGTTCACCTGGTATTCCCCGGCCCGGGGGTACTCGTGAAACACCGTGTGGTCGGGGTACCAGGCGCCCGGGTCTTCGGTGACTAACGGGTTCGACCCATCCCCGAAATCCCAGGTGAACCGTGCCGGACTCGCGCGGATCGCCACCGTGGTACCCGCCAGCGGGATCCCGGTCCATTGCCGCTGCCCCACCGTTGCGTAAACGATGAGTTCCATCCGCACCAACGCCTTCCCATCGGTCAGCAACGGCACATTCGCCGTTGCCGGCACCACCACCGCGGCGAACACCTCCGCCACCGCCGCCGGATCCACCCCCGGCAGATCCATCACCCCAGCCGCGGGCGGATAGCACCCCACCCGCCCCTGCGACCACTGCGTCAATTCCGTCGGCGCCACCTGCCCCGGCTGCACCAGCACCGACAACGGCCGCTGCTGCGTCGTGCCCGCCGGACACACCGCGTTGCACATCGTCAAGGAATCGCCCGCCGCCACCCGCGAACACCCCGCCACGTACTGCACCACCAACCGCGGCCCCGCCTGAACCGGAGTCACGCCACCCCCACCGCCCGCGCGCAAGGCCTTCGGCGAGCCTGGGTAGATCTGCTCAGCCTGAATCACGAATTCGTCGTCTCTCGCTCCGACCTCAAGACCAGATATCGGAGATCCGGCTGCGGCATAATTGGCGCTCGATAGAAGAGTCGCCGACATCATAACTGCGATAGCTACCCTATCCCTATGTATCATCAGCTAGCCCTCGGAATTTCCATGTCTCCTCTATCCATCTAACACTGACAGTGTAGGCC
>Ga0163144_10031931_pt1 | contig 10023 bp, 2 predicted proteins | sample OliLak19BULKMAT1_FD_123175 | JGI IMG/M metagenome (GOLD analysis project Ga0163144, IMG submission 123175) | Freshwater microbial mat bacterial communities from Lake Vanda, McMurdo Dry Valleys, Antarctica - Oligotrophic Lake LV.19.BULKMAT1 | ecosystem: Environmental > Aquatic > Freshwater > Lake...
ACATCCATTGAAGTTCTGGTCGAAGAGACATCCACAGCCAATCAGGCTGATACCGAGACTTATAATCTGATCTCCGATATAACAACCCTAACCCCCCGGTCAACTATTTTTTATCTTTTCGAGTCAACCAATCGCAATTATGTCATTCAATTTGGTGATGGAATTCTCGGGAGAAAGCCCTTGGCTGGTTCTGTGGTCTACATATCTTTCAGAACTTCTTCCGGTGAAGAGGCAAATGATATTAACAGAATTTCACTGCTAACACCGATTTTAAATACTATCCCTACATCCAGTATTATCTTCAATAACATTGTGTCTTCGTATGGCGGGGCTGGTGAGGAAGATATCGATTCGATTCGGATCAATGCTACTAACCAATATGGGACTCAGGGACGTGCTGTAACTGCCGATGACTACAAATTCTTCCTGGGCAGGGATTACCCCCAGGCCGAATCTATCTCCGTGTGGGGCGGTCAGGATAACATTCCTCCCATCTACGGGAAAGTATTCATTTCCTTCAAGCCAGCGAAGGGATTCTATCTGACTAACTCAGTTAAACAAGAAATTTTGACTGATATTCTCAAGAATAAAAATGTAGTTACTATCATACCAGAGATCATCGACCCCGAATATACATTTCTATCGATCAATTCATCGGTTGTCTTTGATCCCCGACTAACAATTCTATCAACGGCGGAAATCGAGAGAAAGATCCGGGACCGCGTGGCTGAATATAGCACCAGTACCTTGACTAAATTCAGTACTCGCTTCAATTACTCAAAATTTTTGTATATGATTGACCAGTCGGATAACTCTATCAGGTCGAATTACACGACAATTCGCCTGAGAAAGAATATTCAAGTCAAAATCGATGTAACAAATACATATACCATCAATTTTCAGAACAAAATCAAGCCTGGAACGTTCCGAACTAACTCATCATTCAAGGCCGCGACCGATGTTACACTAGGATTCAGTTCGTCTGATTACTTTATCGAGGACGATTTGAAGGGAAATCTGAATATTTTAAAATTTTCAGAAGGTCTTAAAGTAACTATGAGGAGAGTCGGGAATATTGACTATGATACTGGGCTCGTCCGAGTGACAAATTTCAAGCCATCCCAGATCTCGAACCTAGATAGTACTCTTGATTTCGTATGTGAGCCTCTTGATTATGATATTACTTCAAAGCGCAACAACATCCTAACTATCATCAATTCCGATGTGTCTATCAATATCAAAGTAGAATAACAATACATGACGACTACTACTCCTCTCGACTATATCAAAAAGCCTTTCATCAAGCAGCAAATTCCTGGGTTTGTGCGGGAAGAGTATCCACTTTTTACGGAATTCATCCAACAATACTACGATTTCTTGGATCAATCGGTCGGAAAGATCGTCGCTGTTAAAATTATTGAGAATGGCGAGAACTACAATCCAATTAGTTCCTGGGTTAGTTCTACAACTTTCCCCAAACAATCAAGAATTTCGTCGGGCGGTAATGTATATCTGGTAGTGAATACCGGAATTACTTCAAGTTCTCCACCTATTCATGTTACAGGAACTGTAAGTAATGGTTCTATAGGATTGACATATGTTGGAGTGGGGTTTCCTACGTCTGTTTCGGTCTCCTTCAAAGTTAGGGATCCGCTATCCAGCAGCCAACATATCAATGACCCCCGGACTGGATCGAATGCCGCTGCTGCATATGCAATTCTAGAATCCGGATCTGTTACAAAAATAGTAGTAACACAATACGGTACTGGTTATACGGAAGAAGATCAGGTACAGGCTATCATATCAGGGGGTGGTGGAAGTGGAGCCGTCCTGGAAGCTGTTACTACCACGAAATTAGGTAACATCAATTCGGCAGTTAGTCAAACATTATATTCAAGAGATATCGATCAAGCAATTCCGGAATTCATCGACCTACTAAGAAAGGAATTGATCTCTGATTTTCCTGTGAAGTTATTCAGGGAAGATAATACTGTTGATTACAATGAAGTTGATGTTACTAAGTTCATCAAATTCATCAAACAATTCTATAAAAGTAAGGGGTCGGAGAAGTCCATTCAATTTCTTTTCAGGATTCTATTTAATTCTGATGTCTCGATCTATTATCCTAAAGTGGATATGCTCCGTGTCTCGGATGGAAAATGGACTGTTGATCGAGTAATTCGAATTCGACCATCTGTTCCTAACATTTCAATTGAAACATTTCGTAAACTATACTTAGGAGAGAGAATTCTTGGTGTAACTTCAGGTGTAACTGCAATCATTCAGGATGCTGATGTAATTGCTATTGCTGGCGGGGGCACGGTAATTGAATTGAAGTTGACGGATATAAATGGTTCCTTTGAACCGAGTGGCGAAAATTTTAAAATTTTTAAACTTGACTCCTCGACTCAAATTGAAGAGATTGGTAGTATTAAAGCATGTATCAGTAAATTGGTTATCCAAAATGGCGGGATCGGGTATCAGATCGGCGATCAAATTATTACCGACAATTCCTTCTTGGCTAAGGTTAAAACTGTTGGATTACTCGGAACTATCGTTGATTACACTATTGAAAACTTCGGATTTGATTACACAACAGAACCATCTACTTTCATAACAACAGGGGGAAGCGGGGCCGTCCTGCGTGGAACCCTAGGAATCCTACTAACTTATCCGGGTTATTACATCGGGACGGATGGACAGCCATCATCCTCGAAAAGAATTCAGGATTCGGAGTATTATCAGGATTTTTCTTATGAGATCGTCTCGGATCAATCAGCCAATATATTTGGTCAATTCTTAAATCGAACAATTCATCCAGCAGGTCTTAAATTATTCTCGAAAATTCTCTCGGTTCAGACCGAATCATTGTATGATGACCGTCTGAATTTCAATCCATCCTATGATAATTACACCTATGTTGTTGCTAATGATGAAACCGAAAGAAGAGATTTTGATATTAGTTCTGTGGTAGATAACGGGACTCTATGGTTGGCGGATGTAACTGTTGCGGTAGGGCTTCGTCTGTTTATTCGAATCGGATCGGATGATTATATTTTTGAAGTTGTTGGGGGAGGAATTTTAGGTAATACGGCCCCTGCCTTGATTGATGGTAATCAAACCAATGGTACAGCTATTGTTATTTTTCGTGGGGTTGCGGAACAACCACTCTCTGTATATCTCAATGGTTCTCTGAAACTACTCAATATTGATTACATAATTTTTGATGCCAACACAATTCGATTCAATTATTTCCTGAAAGCAGGGGATGTTGTCCGTATTATGGTCAGACCTGATAATCTATTCAGGACAGACTATAATGAATATATCAAGACCTATACCACAATTCAACTTAAAAAGTTAGAGTCACTCCGATCACCACTCTTTATTACTATGTGGTATCCGGGTCTGACAGCAACTCCCTTAACATGGCTACCAACAAATACTTATAGTGTTAATGAAATCATCAAGGAACAAGAAAATTACTATCTGGTCATAGCGGCGGCAGCGGCTAGTAGCAGTGGATTATCAGGAACCAAACCTCCGAGATTTCAAGATCGCTCGTCACATTCGAATGGTGAATTGACCCTTAAGTTATTCAATTATCATCGCGGCTATATTGGTGATATCATTTATCATCTATCGAATTTCTACAAAGTAATTGGAGTAACTACTCAATCTGAAATTTCTGGAATCTATGGTCAATCGGCACCTACTCATACATCAGGAATTGTAGTAAATGGTTTATTGAGACTGGAATATCATGATCCAGGTTTCTCTTTCTGGGAAGCCAGTAAGGTCGTAGTAGTGGGAGATGTCCTTTATTACAATGACCATCTCTATCTAGTAACTAAAAGCGGAACATTAGGTGTAACTCCTCCTAACGGTTCGAGTCTAGGATCTTTTTCGGATGGGTCTGCGGTATTAATCAATAAAAATTTTAACTATATTGCTAATACGACTGTCAAATATGTCTCAGAATTAGATCCAGGGAAATCACTACTGGGGCCAACTGTCAATGATATAACTCGAAATTCTTATCTAGAAATTCCTCAATTTTTTCAGGACATTCCAGGGACTCAGGCCGTAGTACCTACCACAGTTATGACAGAGTTCGATCTCGGGGAAGTAGGTCTGTCCCGAGAGGACGACGAGTACATCCATTATACCATTATTTTCACTCTCAGTAATGGAACTTCGGCTGGAACTCGACTCGTCAGGAGTGTAATTGATTACACCGGACTAACTAAAACTGTCACCCTTGATAGTTCTATCACTATTCCAAGTGACTGTACAACAGTCCAGTATCGATTACTACAGAATCATAGAATCGGCGCTTATGATGCTGGTACTAAAAAAATAGGTATTTCTCCTAATGATCTTGTCTATCAATTGAATGCATTAATTAAAACCCAGTTTCAATTCGATGCAAGCACGGATGTCGAGACGACTATTGATGCAATCTACTTAGTAGATCATAAATTGAAACTGTATGATCGACTTACCTATTTTTCTAATGGCGGTTCTCTGATTCCAGGAATAACTTCTGGAACTACTTATTTCATTAAAGCTGTCAATGACTCTTATATACGTCTATATCGAACGCTTTTTGATGTGGACTCATCTAATTATATCGAATTGAATTCTGGTGGATCAGGACAGCAGTTTCTTTATGTCCAGAATAATCTATATAATAATTTCAGTATGATCATTACTTCCGGTCCCGGAATAGATAATGTCTTAAAAATCAAAGAATATAATGAGATAGATAATACAGTCACCGTTGATGTGTTGCCGAGTGCGTCTCTCATCCCAAATGAGACGACTTATTATATTTACCCGGACTTATATTCTGACGGCTCCGAGGATGCCAATCTCGATTACTTCAAATCATCTATCATCTCCTTAGTTATTACTTCGAGTGGTCGAAATTATTCAGCAGGGGATACCATTACATTTCTAGGTGGTTATGGTACCGGCGCTTCGGCGACTATTAGTTCTATTACTGCCGAAGGTAACATTTTAGGGATCTCTTTAAATAGTAATGGATCTGGCTACATCTACACTCCTAAAATTGTCATCAATACCGCGAATGGGACCGGAGCTTCGGTATATGCAATCATCGCCCCGGTTTCCGGTGTGGACATTAGTTACTCCTATAAATACGCAATGATGGGACATTATGAGTTTCAATTAGCTCATAATTATTATCCCTCAACAAATTTCGATTATGATGAAACAATCCAGCAAGTATCCAATAAGGCATATGTAGTTCGGTATGATAAATTTCGCAAAATTCTTTATCTGAGAGTCGATACCGAGTCGTCAGACGAATTCAGTTATTCGACTGATTTAGTGAGAATTAAAGACGGTACTACTATTCCCATCATCTCGGGTAAAAATATTTCTTCGGGATGGCAGTCAACCAACATTCCAATCGGTTCAATAATTAGGTCGTACAAATTTGAATCTAACCCAAAATTTTTAGGCTCATTCACCAATGAATTCGGAGAAACAACAGTAATGACAACATTCTTAAACTTGACAACCACGAGTACAGTTGTTGATACTAATTCTTCGACAATCTATCGTTCGGTTAAGTATATCATTCAAGCCTCCTATAACGGGGGCTATCAATTTTCCGAAATCGTATTGATACATGACGGGACCATCATTGATATCATTGAACATTCCCTGACTCATACTTCGGCTAGTCCATTGGTCACCTTTGCTGCTGAGTTGAGTGGTGGAAATATGCGTCTTATGGCAACCGCCGCCGCAGGTTCGACAACTAATTTAGTGATCTATAAATGCCCTGTTGTCATCTAATAAATAAATCCAAGAGAGAGAGAACTACTTCACCCTATGCCTACAGTTTTAAGTTCGTCACTAAGACATAAAAATATTCAAAATTTTAAAAAAACCGTCGAAGATGAATCGGTATTTTTCTTTACCTCAAAGTCAACTCCCTGGATAACGGGTGATCTACTTCCTCCATCTGTTTATGATTCGCAGACATTAGAGGTAGATGCCTTCGATGAGATGTTATATCTCAAACGGTTGTCGGTATCTAATGTCAAAAACATGATCCGGCTATATCACTGGCAGACGAACAGGCGCATCCAGGAATATGATAATAATGTAGATATCTCTGATCTCCTAACAAAACGTACTATCTCATCCAATGAATATTATCCATTCTATGTTGTCACGGATTCTTTTCGGGTGTATAAGTGTTTAAACAATAACTCCGGCGCTCTAAGTACTGTCGAACCGACGAGTTCAGCAATCACAGGTGTTGATACATACACCCCTCTTTCGGATGGCTATATCTGGAAATACATGTATACCCTGAAACCGATAGATGCATCAGAATTCTTGACGGTTGATTGGTTCCCTATTACAAGCGCATTGGAAGATGATGGTTCCGAAAATTGGGATATCATCACGAATGCCAACAATGGTGGGGTGTATAACATTAAAGTGTTGAATAGTGGATCTGTGTATAATACCATTCTCCCCACTAGTGGAGATACTACCAATGCTCAGGATGGATTTACATTTACGAAGGGTTCGAATACCTCTATTGTAATTGCTACTGGTATGTCGGCTTCGTCCTCGAATGATGCCTATAATGGATCTTTCCTTTATACAAAAAATATAAGCGGAGTCATAGTTGAAGTTGCTGAAATTCTTGACTATGATGGCGCTTCAAGAACATTGACTTTGGCTGCTCCTGGAATTACAAACGTAGCTACCGGATTCGAAGGTTATATTTCCCCGAAACTTACATTTGTTGGGAATGGTACTGGACTCTTGGCCGTTTGCCGGATGTCAAATTCTAACACTGTTTCACGAATTGCTATCGTGAATCCTGGATCTGCGTGGTCGGAATGTACTGCTACAGTTAGTGGCGGTGGTGGGTCAGGTGCATCTCTTCGTATTATTATTAGCCCGTTGGGTGGACATGGATATGATCCAGAAGTAGAACTAGGCGCATTCAATCTAATGTCAAAAATTAAGTTTGAGGGCGACGAGGGCGGTGTGATCACAGCAACCAATGAATATCGCAAAATTGGTATTCTGATTAATCCACTAATTTCAAAAAGTGTCAAGCAAGCCCAGAGTCGGGTAGGACTGACTACATCACAAATTAAGTTAAACGCAATCGATTCGGACACAACCGGAATTCATGTTGGTAAGAAAATTTATATCACTTCAGGGAAGGGACGGACACAACTCAGAATCGCAACTGTCTATGACGGATCTACTAAAATTTTAACTGTTAGTGATCCGTTTGATATACTTCCTGATGCTACTTCTTTTTATGGGTTTCTAGCAACAGACACGGTAATTAATCAGTGTTTGATTCTAACTTACAATGTAGGAAGTAAATCAAGCGCAGTTCAATATACTCCCGACGCTCTTGTTACTCAATCAGCCACTTCGGCTTCCGGGAACGTAGTATTTGATGACACCTTAACGGGTAAACTATATATTACTAATATCACTGGGAGTTTTGATAATACTCTCATCTCTTCGAATTCAGTAACGGTTGTTCCCACAGGAACCCAGGCTGGTTCTCCTGGTGTCGAGCCTAATACAGGCGATGTCATTTACATGGAAAATCGGACTCCACTTTCGCGCTATGCGGAACAGACCGAAGACATTAGAGTAATTATACAATTTTAAAAGAGGATCTATAAATGGCAGCTATCTCTGAACTAAATTCGGCACCTTACTTTGATGATTTTTCACCAGAAACAAAAGATTTCTTGCGTGTATTATTTCGTCCTGGGTATGCTGTTCAGGCTCGTGAATTAAATCAATTACAGTCTATCTTACAGACACAGATCGAGCGATTTGGTAATCATATATTCAAGGAGGGATCGATTGTAATTGGTGGGATGACGACCATCGATACTAAAACTCCTCGTTATTTGCGTCTTGAAGATGCCTATCTCGGCACTACCGTTTCTGTTAATTCAATCTTAAAGAAAGAGATTGTGGGAATTACGTCCGGAGCTAAAGGATATGTAGTTGCTGTTGCTGATAGTGAATCCGGTGACCCAAAGACTCTCATCTATGTTCCTCAAAACGGAATTAGTTTTCAGAGCGCTGAAACTGTTGCTGTTAGTGGTGGAGGGAACTGTATACTTAAGGCTTCGGCTTTCAATGGTCCATCTTCAACTGTTTCGATTGACTCGGGAATTTTCTTCATTAAAGGATTCTTTGTAGTCAATAGTAAACAGACAACTTATCTGGCTAAGTATTCTAATGTCCCGGATAAAAAAGCTGGACTATTGGCAGACATTGCTCTTCTGGATGAAGGAGATGATGATACTCTCCTTGATAATGCTGCTGGTTCCTATAACTTCGCGGCTCCGGGGGCTCATCGACTTAAAATCAATCTTAGTCTAGCGTCGAAAGATTTAAATTATACAACCGACGCGGATAAATTCATCGAACTTCTTGAAGTTCGGGAGGGTCGTTTATACAAACAAACAACATTCCCGACTTATTCTGAAATCGAGAAGACCCTGGCTCGTCGCACATCTGAGGGTCATGGAGATTATACGATCAAGCCGTTCTTGCTCGACGTACAGAATCATCCAACGAACGAAGCCAAACTGAGAGCCTATATCGAGTCTGGTAAAGGCTATGTGAAAGGTGTAGAATTTGAGACGATTGCACGTCAATACGTGGATATTGATAAGGCTAGAGATCCCGAAAGCTATAATGGATTTGATATTCCCTTGAACTATGGTAACTATGTAATTGTTACATTGGATGAGGGGTTTCCTAATATCGCTACGTTTGAGACCTTGAATATCTACAACGGCGCATCGTCTCAAATCGGGTCCTGTCAGGTTGGATCAATTCAGATCCACAACTCGGCGACATATCAGTATCGTCTCTATTTGTTCAATATTATCTTGACATCCGGAACAATTTCGGTGGCTCGTACAATCGGGAACGGATCATCGAAAATCTTTCAGATGGTTACTCCCTTTGCCTTATATGAAACAGATGCACAATCATATGTGTTCGAGAGTGGGATCAAAAGTGTTGCCTCGATGGCGGATCTACAATATTCTACCAAGAAAATTTTCAGCATCATTACATCAGGAACTTCTTTCGCCTTCGTCACAAATGCATTCGGAAAAGATAGATTTCAGGGGGCGGCGGGTTCGACTTTAGATGCACCCACGAAAGCGATTCACTATATTGTTATTGATAATGCCAGCGGCGAACAGCTTCCGACATTCACAGCGACTCTATCCGCTCTCGCTTCACCTAGTTCGGAGCAGTCCATTACCATCAATAATTTAAATGGTACAACTTCAACTGCTTCTGGTGGTATTACTCTTATTGCTACCATTAATGTCAATGATGCTCAGCCGCGTGTTAAGGTGAAAGTAAAAGTAAAAACACATACGGGTCGAGCGCAGTCGGCGACTATCAATACAATTACATTAGCTTCAACAGCTTCAACTGTTGATGACTTCTATAATGGATGCCAAATCAAGCTTATCAATGGAACAGGATCAGGAGCGACGACCTACACCATCAGTGATTATGTTGGACTCACACAATTAGCTACAATTTCTATCAACTTCTCTTCCCCGATTCCAGGTAATTCAACTACTTATCAGATTGCGCCTCCATCGGCTGCTTCAAATGATCTAGCGAATGGTAGGGTGTATATTGCTTCGGCTGCGGCTGGATCACATTCATTATCTGTGGCGGATGGTATTCGTATCATCAAGATCGTGAATGGAACATCAACTCTTGACTGGTTTGATAATTCTCTGGACGTAACAAATCGGTATATCTTCGACAACGGCCAACGCGACTTCTCTTATGAGCACGCGAGTATTATTCTACGATCTGGACAAACTGCTCCGGTTGGTTCACTTACTGTATTTTTTGAGTATTTTAATTCAGATGGTTCTGGATTCTTCTCGGTAGATTCTTATACCGATTACTCAGAAGTGCCTACTTACATTTCTTCGACCGGGA
>Ga0163144_10031932_pt1 | contig 10023 bp, 8 predicted proteins | sample OliLak19BULKMAT1_FD_123175 | JGI IMG/M metagenome (GOLD analysis project Ga0163144, IMG submission 123175) | Freshwater microbial mat bacterial communities from Lake Vanda, McMurdo Dry Valleys, Antarctica - Oligotrophic Lake LV.19.BULKMAT1 | ecosystem: Environmental > Aquatic > Freshwater > Lake...
ACACTCCAGCCAACAAGGCGCCTCCACCCCCAGACCTCGCATCGCTGCCCCAAATGGAGCTTGCGGACCAATCCCGGTTCAACTGCGGGAGTCTTTTGGGGTGCGAGCCTGCGCAGGGGTGGGCACGGGGAACTCGCTAGGTCTCCTTTCCACGCGTAATGACCCTCGTGGTCCTTGCATCGCCGCCTCGTTTACCCACTGAAAGTAGCGAGGAACTCAAAATATCTCCCAGAAGGCACCGACCTCCGCCGGAAGTAACCTAGTGGGTTACCCGCCGCAGACTGGGTTGATGGCGTACCCCGTGGCCAAGAGGTCCGCCGGAAGCAACCCAATGGGTTACTCACCGTTGGGCCGCGTCTTCTCTGGGGAGGATCGAGGCGAATGGGAGGTCCGTTCACCGCAAGAGATAAACCTCCACAATCACCACGCCTCCATGGACTTCTGACGTACCGCTCACTTGTGCGGTGTATCCTCCCGCCGCCAACGTCGAGGTCAGCACGGCATCAAGGCTTCCCGCGGGCAGAGCGAATCCGCCCACCCGGCTTCCATCCTGGCCGTTCCAGTCGTCATTCGCCGCCACGCGTTGCTGGGCCGCGTCGTAGAGCTCCAATCGCGGATTTGCCAGAAATCCCGTGACTCCAAACGCCCCCAGCGTCGGTCCAACCGCCCGAATCAACAGGGTCGCCGGACCTGCGCCACTGAGGTTGAAACCGGCAATCAGGGTTTTCTCTCCCAAGCCGGCCAGTGAACGCACCGAGAGGTTGGTCAAGCGGGACGGGTCCCCCGCCCCCGCCAGGGTTAGAGCCGCCCCTCCACTCACCACCGAGCCCGCGCTGTTCCGCACGATCGCCGAGTAAACGCCGGCCGAGGCAGCGCTGACCGCCGGCAGCACCAGCAGGGTCTCGGTCGCACCCGCGATGGTCTGGCCGTCACGGCGCTATTGATACGTCAGGCTCGATCCGACCGCATTGACTTTCAACACCTCCGTCGATCCCGCACCGACGGTGACCGCCACCGGTGAACGGATCACCGTTGGAGACACCACCGGCGGCGAATTGACCAAGAGCGTCGCCCCGTTGCTCAGGCTGGGCCCGGCCGGATTGGTCGCCGTCACCCGATAGACGCCGGCCGCGGCCGCGGGATGCCGCGTCGCGCAACCGAACACCCCGCACGGAATGGAGGTGCAGCCACTACTTGGACGTCGTTAGTCAGGGTTGAACCTCGTAGATCTCGATCAGGCCTTCGCCGGTGCCACCGTCGGCGCCACTCACCTGGACCGTGTAGCCCCCTGGCGAGAGCGAAAGAACGATGGCGGCGTCCTTGCTTCCGTCCGCCAGCTGAAAGGCCCCAACCTGCGAAAAGACCGCCGCCAGCGATGGCGACCACGTGTCATTCTCCGTCAGTTTCGTGGGGCCGGAGAAGACCTCCAGTTTGGGATCCGCGAGAACGCCCTGCACGCCAAACACCCCCAGGGTCGGCCCAATCGCACGAATCAGCACCGTCTTCGGGGCCGACCCACTGATGCTGAATCCCGCGATGAGAACATCGCCACCCGTGCCCACCTGATTCCGCGCCGACACATTGGTCAGCCGCGGGGTGACGCCGCTTTCGGCGTCGTAAGCTTCCACCAGGACCGTCCCGCCGACCGCCCCCTCGATCTGTGCGGTCCGCCCTCCCTCGACTGTGCTGAGCAGCGCGGCGTCACGGCTCTCTGTCGGAAGACCAAACGCCCCAACCGCGGCGAACGTGTTCGCCAGAGCCGGCGAGCCGCCCCAGTCGTCGTTTGACTCGAGCGAAGTGGAGTCACGGAAGAGCGCCATCCGGGGATCAGGCATCGTCCCGGGAACATTGAAGACGCCGAGCCCCGGCCCAACGGCCCGGAGCAAGACCCGCTTGGGCCCACCCGCCATGGTGATGCCCACGATCAGCCGTTGATTCGCCGCCAAGTTGGTACGGACGGATACGTTGGTCACCGCGCTTGCGACCGACGCCAGCACTTCCAGGGTCGTCAGGCTGCTGACCGTCGTGCCGAGTGCATTCGTCACCGAGATTTGATATTCGCCGGCGTCGCCCGCCTTGACCGATTCGATCGGCAGCGCGGAGCCGGTGGCTCCGGCAATCGCAACGCCCGCTTTGCGCCATTGATACGTGAAGGGGGCGCTGCCGATCACGTCGACAAACAGCGTCAGTTTCGCCCCGGTGATCACGGATTGACTGAGCGGTTGCGTGACGATCACGGGTGCGCTCGCGAGATTGACGGTCAAGATCGCCGGCGTGCTCTGATTTGACCCGACCGCGTTGGTGGCGACGACGAGATAGGTTCCCGCCGCCGCCACCGTGACAGCCGTCAGGGTCAGCGTCGGGCTGGTGGCGCCGGGAATGGGCTGCCCGTTTCGAGTCCACTGGTAGGAAACGAAGCCGCTCCCCGTCGCAAGCGCCGAGAAAGTCACGTCCGCGCCGGGGGTGACGGTTTGGCTCGTGGGACTCAAGGTAAAGCTGGGTGCGACGGGCGGCAATGTCACCGTCAGCGTCGCGACATTGCTCTGGGTAGAACCCGCGGCATTGGTCGCCGTCACCCGGTAAGAACCTGCGGAGGCCGCGGTTACACCTGTCAGCGTCAGCGTGGACGCCGTCGCCCCGGGGATCGCCGCTCCGTCCTTGCTCCATTGATACGAAATGGTTCCGTCGCCGGTTGCCGAGGCGGAAAACGACACATTGGCCCCCGCGGCAGACTGGACCGATCCGGGCTGGACCGCGAAGGTGGGAGGCGCAGCCACCGCCGCCGGCTGAACATTGATCTGCAGGGTGAACGTGGGATTTCCGCCGTTACCCTGTTTATTTCGGTTGTTCCAAGCACGAATCGAAAGTGAAAAGCTGCCGGCGGTGGTTGGCGTTCCGGAAATTGTCCCATTTTGGGCATTGAGGAGATCCCCGGACAGACCGGGAATCGACAACCCTGGAGGCAACACTCCCCTGACTTCATAGGAGGCGGCGTTCGCAGGTGCCCCAGTGACCGAAAAGACCATGGCGAAGACACTGCCCACCGTCGCCGTGGCCGGCGTCGCCGGGTTGGCCGTGAGTTGAGTGGCTCCCGCCAGCGCGTGGTATCCCCCCACGGCCGCGACCGTGACCACCGACCGCAAAAGGGCACTGATCGGATTTCCCGTCGTCGCCTCTGCGGAGATCAAGGCGCGCACCATCGGGGCACGCTGCAACAACAACGAAAGCATGGACGCCGGGAGGTAAACCCACCGGAGTCGGTTCAATGAGAGAAGAAAGGTCATAGGCAACGTCACCAAGAAGAGTATTCAAGCATATCCGACATGGAGGGCGGCGCAGTCGCGCATAGGCGTCAACTTAAGCCCATTGTGGGCGGTCCCGCGTACGCGGGAAGGCCGCGGGGATGGGCATCGCGATGACCACCCGGAGGACGGAGGCGGAACCAGTCGGTCCCGTCGCGGCCTCGCCGAGGCCACCTACAGCGGATCGAAGGTCATTTGGGCAAATTGTTTGTGGTGTTCCGTTCAATTGCACCCGCAGCCGCTTCCGCCCACGCCGCGCCCGCCGGTGGACGACTCGCGTGAGAAGAAAATGTGCTCACCCATCGCCAGCGCCAGGGGATCGCGGTCGCTGCGCATCGGATAACTCGTCAGCGTCGCACGCTCCCAAGGCTGGACCCCGGAACATCCGGAGCCCGCGAGCGCCACGAGGCCCAGGACGGTCCCGACAAACAGGGCTTGGACCCTTTTCAGAGAACACGGCGTCGGCACATCTCCATGACGCGCGATTCGGACAGATGGTTTCATAAAGTGAATGAGGGAAATTCCTGGGTCCGGTCGCAGGCGCGGAAAAAGCGACACGTGTTTCTCATCGGAGGCGAAGCCCGGACCTAGGGCAAAAGAACTTCGTCATCAGCGAGGCGCTCCGTCAATCGGCCTTCTCCGCCAAAAGTCCCTGGACTTGTTCCCGCAGCAGCTTATCCGAGGTTTCGCCATGATAGCCCTCATGCACGTAGCGTACCACTCCGCGCCGATCGACGACATAGGTGGTCGGCATTTTCGGTGCCTGCACCCTCTTCACCAGTCGGTGTTCCGCGTCCCGGACCGTCGCAAAGGGGGGCGAGTATTTGCGGATAAACCCTTCATAGGCCGCCTTTTTTTCATCCACGCTGACCCCCAGAACCGTCAACCCCATGGGGCTCCATTCGCGCTCGAGCACGCCCAAAGCCGGGAACGAAGCCTTGCACGGTGCGCACCACGAAGCCCAAAAATCGAGCACCACCACGCGTCCGGCAAGGTTGGACGGCAGGGTCCCTTCCAAGGCATATTCTCGAAGCGGCGGAAGGGGATCCCCCACCTTGAGTTGCGCCACCGATCGCGGGGCTATCGCCAGCTGCAATACGCCGGCTAGGAGAAGCACAAACAATGAAAATCCCCGGCGGGGCGTTGGGCAGCGGGCTGGCTGGAGCGGTGGTGCTGGCCTCGCCAAGGCCGGGGGGGTTGCGCGTTGCCAATCCGCGCGGGGTCGGCGACCCCACCTACAGTTGCGGGGGTCGGGGAGGGAGGTTGAACTCAAAATGGGGTGCGTGGTCATGCGTTGGAGTCAGGTCACTTCGTACCGGAAAAAACCCCGGGTCTGGTGACGCGCCCGCGCCGTCAGAAGACACCCCTCCGCACCAAATGTTTCCTGGATCAGCCGCAATCCGGCTTCGGCGCCGAGCACAAACGCCGCCGTGGAGAGCAGCCCCGCCTGCAGGCAGGACGACGCCACCACCGTTACCTGGGTACATCCGTTCGCCACCGGCCAACCCGTGCGGGGGTCGACGATGTGACCGTAGCGGCGACCGCCAATCGTCGTGCCGCGCAGGTAGTCACCCGACGAGGCCACCCCTTTGTCCGACACCGCAATGCTCCCCCAGCACGCGCCGGGCACCGCCGGGTTCTCCAAGCCCACATGCCAAGCCGGTCGGCCGGGAGGCAAACCAATCGCTCTCAGGTCGTGCCCAAAGTCAACCAGCAGCGAGGTGATGCCGTGATCCCGGCCAATCTGGGCGACCGCATCAACCGCGAACTCCTTGCCCCATCCTCCGAAATCGATCGCCATGCCCGCCTGCGGCAAGAACACCTTTCCCGGAGCTCGCTGAACTTTCTGCCAGCCGACCAACGCCCGCGCCGCCACCACCTCCGCGTCCGTCGGCAAACGCGGGTCCGGCACCTTGAAGTTCCACAGCCGAAGCAGCGGCAGGGCGGTGATGTCGAGGATGCCTTGCGTCATGAAATGCAGCGATCCGCTCAGCTCGAGCATCTGCTCCATCTCCGCATCGATCTCCACCCAGCTCCGACCCGCCGCGCCATTGATCTGGCTGACCAGGCTGTCAGATCGAAAACGCGAATAGCGCTGTTCAAAGCGAGCGATCCACGCCATCGCCGCCTGCACAAATCCCTCCGCCTGTCCCGAATTGGCACAGGCAAATTGCAACGCACATTCCGTCCCCAAGGCCGACCAAACCGCCTTTCGCAGGGGCTCGACCGGTCCCGACGCTACCGAGGCCTCCGCCGGCCGTTTGGTATGGGACGGAGAAACCATCATGACGCGGCCCCTCCCCTGCTCAAACCGAGGCGTCGTCCGCCCCCGGACCATGGCCGCAGCCGTGGTGCCACATCGACTCTCCACGCGGCCCACCCTTCACCCCAGGTCGCCCGGAAGTTGAGGCCTGCTCGCGCCTCGCCAAATTTTGCAGGAGACTCGCTCACCATGTGAATCGCCCCCCCAGGGTGAACACATCCGCATCCGGGTAGGCACTCGCGGAAGTGACGCTGTCCCGCCCTCGCATCGTGTAACGCTCATAGGCTGCATCGACCAGCAACCGCTCCGGTACGATCGTCCAAATCACCTTGAGCCCGGCATTCACCGTCTCGAGTTCCGACAGCCGATAGTCCGCCGAATAGAACGGACCTTGGCCGGTCGGACTCGACGCCGGCACGATCGAGCTGCCGTTGAGCGAGACTCGGTAAAAATCCGCCGATCCCTGGCGGTACACGCGGAGCGAGGGACGCAGGATCAGGCGCTCACCAACCGATTGAAACCACTCCAGCGCAAGGGTGTGGCTTTGGACTCCAAAGTCGTCCCGATAGAAACGATAGCTCGTATCCAGCGCCCCCTTGATCTTCTCGAACGCCAGGTTGGCCCCCGAAAACACGATCCACTTCTCGCGCCGTTCCGGCCGATTCTCCGGAAAGGTCAGCGGAAGGAAAAGGCCCGGCAGGATCTCGGTGTTCTTCTGGATGATCTTGTAGGGGTCAGAAAGATACCCGTCGGCGATGCCACGGGTCACATTCAGCGTCAGCGAGGTCCGCGGATTGATCAGCTGCGTCACTCCGATCACCACGTCGTCGCCCGTCTTGATTCGCGGAGCCGGCAGAAACCGCGCCGTGATGTCGTCGTCCACCCGCGCGTAACCGACCAGCAGGGTGGTATTCTTCTCGTTGAAGTCGGTCAGGCTGTTGAGCGACCAGCCCTTGGAGATGTAGTCGCTCTCGCGGCTCTGCGCGTAACCCAGGGTCAGATTGCTGCGCCGGAGCTGGTGCGACACGTCCGCCGACCATGCCTTGCGGCGGTCGGTCAGCTGGGAGAGCGGGACTTGATCGCTTCCCGCCGGCGCGGGCTGCCCGTTCGGGGTCGCTCCCGCGATCGCGTCCACCAGGCCCGTCACCTTGAGTTTCGTTTCCAGCCCGAGGTCTTTCTCCACCAAGGCATAATGAGCGTCGACCCGAATACGGCCGCCATCCTCCTGCCACGACTGGAACTTGTAGCTGACCAGGTCCTCCGCTCGCGCGATGCGGGGCACCAAGGATGAAAGGGCGGTCGCCATGACTGCCACTCGCAGGGAGAAGACCGGTTTAAGACGCAGCATCAACCTCTCGTACCAACCGGGAGCGTTCAGTCGAGTCTGCATCGGTAACAGGATGTTTACGAAAAAAATTTCTGGCCGACGACGTTCAGCCAAGGGCAAACCCATTCGATTCAGTGCAGTTCGAAGCCTTCCATCCGGCTATCGCAGCGTTTCGACCGACGTGATGCGGAACACGGCTTCGATCTCCTGCGGTCGGGACGGCACCGTCGCCAGCGAGAATTGTTCCAGCCCAAGGTACGGTGCTCGCTCCAGAATTTTGAAATAAAACTTTTGCAGATTCCCGTAATCGGCTCGTCGGGCACGAAACTCAATCGAATGGACGGCGAACTCGTTCGTGCGTTCGCTGCGGGTCGAATCAATCTGCCGGTTTCCCGTGATCCCCGCCGCCGCCGCCATGTCCGAAACCTCCGCCGTCAGCCGAACCGCGTCCAGCGACTTGGCCGGATCCAAGTTTTCAATCGCCGCCTTGGCCAATGCCTCGATCCTTTCTTTTCGCTCAAGCCACTGTCCCTGCACGGCCAAGTCCGTGGAAACCTGAATTTGTTCCCGGACCGCGACCTGCACCCGGCGGGCGAAGCTCGATACCCAAATGGCTGCCGCGATCGCGACCAGGGCCAGCAGCAAGACCTTCTCACGCAGGAGACGGCCAAGAAAATAGTATTTCAGCTTTTTCATGGATTCGCCGCCGATGCGCGTGAGGCGAGCGCCTCGGGTTTGAAGGTGATCACGAGAACGAACGTGGTCGTGGCGTCGCGCACATCCTGCTTGGTCACCTCGACCGAGGCCACCGTCGGATTGTTGCGCAAGGCGGCCTGATAAAGCGCAAGGTCACCACCGACTTTCGTCTGCGCCTCGATCTCGAGGGAGTACAGGCCGCTGGTCACCGTGCGGACAAACTGAATTGACACCGGCTTCTGGGTGCCGGGATTGCCGCCAACCGTCACCAGAGTGATCATCTCGAAGGGTCGCAGGCGCTTCGTTGAAAGTTCCTCGATCCGGGTGGCCAGGGTTTGCTGGGCCATGATCCGCTCCACCTGCGGTTGCTGCTCATTGAGACGTTCCTGCCGGGACTTCTGCCAGGCCCTGAGGCCCACCAGCACCCCTTCGCCGACCGCGGCCAGCAGCAGCAGCGCGAGCAAACCGACGAAGGTTCGCCAGAGGGCGGTGTCGCGGGCGCGCGCCCGACGCCGCGCGGCCAGTTCGGCCTTGTCCCGCACGTCAATCGTCTCCGTATCGGACCCGGCGAGACGCAATGTCCGGCCGGAGGCAAGAAACGCATGGTCACGCGAATCGAGATCGCCCCCAATCGCCTCCGGCGGATTAAGTTCCACCACCACGCCCTTCCCCCCGACGCCGTGCAGCAGCCCGTCGCGGATCCGCGCACGCTCGTCCGGCCCCGCTTCAGCCGGCAACGGCTCGGTCGCCACCCGCGAGGGAATCGGTCCGGGTTCCCCCCAGTGCACGGCCGTCATCGCGTCATTCGCGGAGAGGACCACCGTCGCCCCGGTCTCAAGCGCCAGGCTGGCGGCGGTGACGAAGGCCGGCACCACCAAGTCCGCCGTTGACCACAACTCGGTTTCCTCCGCGGTGAAGCGACGCCGATAGGCGGCAAAAACCAGTGCATGGCCCGAGCCCGGTTTCCAAAGATGCCCGTGATAAAGCTGAGAAACGGGAAAGGGCGACAGCGTTTCAAGCGCAAGCTCCACCTGCGCGGCAACTTCAACCGCGGTCGCCGTCGCGGATACCGGAAGCGAACGGACAAAGAAGCGACTGTCATTCAACAGCAGCACGCGAGGCGGAGCCGAGCCCTCAACAGGGGCCTCCGCAACAGCTGCAGGGAGAGTCTCGGTGGACATGCTCAAAGGGCGGGTTCGGGTGTGTGCTGGGACGACAGAACCACGTTCTCGGTGATTTCCAGCAGAGTAAAGGGGTAGTTGAGCTTTTTCGCTCCTCCGTCGCCTTCGGCCGCCGGGGGCCCTGCCCCGGCTGAAGGCGTCTTTGAAGGAGCCGGCGGAGCACCCGGCTCCGGCTTGGCCCCAGGCGACTTCGTGGGTCCGGAGCGCACGATCTGCGCGCCTCCCGGGGGTGCCACCACCACGGCCAGTTCATACCGCGAAGCCCCTTTCTTGACCGCCACTTTGATCCGGAGCGCCCGAATCTCTACTCCAAATCCGGTCAGTGCCACCTGCCCTCCCGCAATCGCCGCGGCATCCTCGGGCGACTTGAAGAATCCTGGACCTTTTCGCGCGTGAGGCCCCTTGCCTCGCAGAAACTCGTCGAATCGTTGCTGCTGTCCGGAGTCAAACTGGCTGAGTGCGGCCAACGCGTCCGCCGGAGCCGCGTTGAGGTTCGGCGTGGTGTACTGATAAAGCGAAACCGCATTGCGAAAGCGTTGCCACAGGGCGTTGGGTCGACCGCGTTCGTCGTAGAAGATCTCGTCCGCCACCTTGATTGCAGCCAGTTCCGAGAACGACCGCAAGGACCGCGCCGGCGGTTTGTAGGGAGTTTCTCCCCGGTCATAGTCGTCCGCCGTCGGCGCTCCCGCCGTCGCGGGAACATGATCGGGACGCATCCAGCCGAGCAACGCGTCCGCCAGACGCTCGGCGTCGGAATCGCGGATTTCCCATCCTTTGAACAGCGCAATCAGCGTCGGCCCATCGAGCGTCGGAAGGGACAGCTTTCCGCTCTCGTCCTCGAACGAAACCTCCACGACCGAACCTTCGGCTGGCTCATAGTCAGCGAACTTCAGGGGATCGCTCCATCCCTCCGCCGGGCTCCGCAGACCGTTGTTGACGATGCGAAAATCTTCCAACACCGCGAGGACCGTCTCCATCGCCGACTGCGCCTCTTGGCGGAGCCGCGCGGCGTCCGCCTCCCGGGTCTCCATCAAGAGGTCATTGCTCGCCTTTTCAATGAAGCTGACCAGCGCGACCGCCGCGAACATCAGCGCCACCAGGACGATCACCAGAACCGAGCCTAGCTGTGCAGCTGCCGGTGTAGCTGCCGGTGTAGCTGGCCTCGTTGAGGCCGGAGGGGTTGCGCGTTGCCCATCCCCGCGGGGTCGGCGACCCCACCTACAACTGCAGCGATCTCCGGCCACGGCCTCCCGC
>Ga0163144_10031934_pt1 | contig 10022 bp, 12 predicted proteins | sample OliLak19BULKMAT1_FD_123175 | JGI IMG/M metagenome (GOLD analysis project Ga0163144, IMG submission 123175) | Freshwater microbial mat bacterial communities from Lake Vanda, McMurdo Dry Valleys, Antarctica - Oligotrophic Lake LV.19.BULKMAT1 | ecosystem: Environmental > Aquatic > Freshwater >...
CTGTGGGAGGAGTTGACGCCGGAACGCATCCTTGCCGGACGCAATGTGATGGACCATGTGACCGCTGCGATAGAGGCGCTGCCCCCCGGCCAGCGATCGGTCATCATCCTTCGCGCCCAGCAGGGGCTGGAGGCCGACGAGGTCTGTGCGGCGTTAGGCATCAGCGATGGCAACATGCGGCTGCTTTTGCACCGGGCGCGGCTGGCGATTCGGGCAGCGTTGGATGGATTGATGTAGTCCGAGCGGCTTAATGATGGCTCGGAGAAAATATTTTGCAACAGCGTGTAACATTGTGGGGCATGGGCTGTCCTATCATCGTGAGGCACGTGAAAAGGACACCGCCAGATGTTGAGCTGCAAGGAAGTTGCCAGTCGCGCCAGTACCCTGATTGATGGGGAACTGAGCTATTGGGAGACGTTTCAGATGCGCCTGCATCTTGCGATGTGCAAGGGATGTGGACGGTTCATCGGCCAGATGCGGATCACCCGCGACCTGACCCTGGCTACGCCGTCACCCGATGCGACGAACGAGGCCGATGATGGCCGGATCAGCGCAATCCTTTCCCAGCTGCAAAACGAGAAGCAACAGGGCGGCTGAGGCCGCCGGAAAAGGACCAAAATCATGAACAAGATCACAGCCGGCATTGGCGCCGGGTTTGTAGCGACTGTCGTGTTGTCGGCGATGATGATCGCCAAGGGCATGATGGGTGTCATGCCGGAACTGGATGTCATCGCAATGCTGAGTACGATGATGGGGGCGCCCGCCGTGATGGGGTGGCTGGGTCACTTAATGATTGGTACGCTGGCCTGGGGTGGCGGCTTTGCGCTGCTTTACGGACTGATCCCCGGCGGCACGGCGCTGATCAAGGGCATTGTCTTTGGCGTTGCCGCGTGGCTGGGCATGATGGTGATGGTTATGCCGATGGCAGGTGCAGGTTTCTTCGGCATGACCTTCGGGATCATGGCGCCAATGATGACACTGGTTTTACACGTCGTTTTCGGGGCCGTTTTGGGCACGGTGTTTCACATGCTTGTCGAACCGAAAGCAGCCCTCAACTGATCAATCCGCCGGGCTGAGCGGGTTAGACACCCGCCCAGCCGGATTCATGAAAGTACCGAATATGCACAGCGAAAAGACCAGTTTTACTGGATCGGGCGGCACTTTGTTGGCCGCACGGCTGGATCGGCCCGAGGGCCCAACACGCGCTGCGGCCATTTTTGCACACTGTTTTACCTGCTCCAAGGATATTGCCGCTGCTCGCCGGATCGCAGGACGGCTTTCAGCCCTTGGCATCGCCGTACTGCGGTTCGATTTCACCGGGCTTGGCCATTCGGGTGGCGAATTCGCCAACACCAACTTCACCTCGAACGTGACCGACCTTTTGGCCGCGGCAGACTGGATGGCTGGGCAAGGTATGCCTGCGCAACTGCTCATCGGTCATTCGCTGGGCGGGGCAGCGGCACTCAAGGCGGCGCCCCAAATCGCTTCGTTGCGGGCCGTGGTCACCATCGGCGCTCCAGCAGACCCCGGCCATGTCACGCATAATTTCGGCGGTAAGCTGGACGAGATCCGCGAGCAGGGCCACGCAATGGTCAACCTTGCCGGACGCGAGATCGAAATCCGCAAACAATTCCTTGAGGATATCTCGGCAGCCTCCTTGGCCGATGCCTTGCCCCAGCTTGGAGCCGCCCTTCTGGTGCTGCATGCGCCGCGCGATGCCGTTGTGGGCATCGACAACGCCAGCGCGATCTTTCTGGCGGCCAAACACCCGAAAAGTTTTGTGTCCCTTGACAATGCCGATCATTTGTTGACCCGCGAGACCGACGCTGAATACGCGGCCGATCTGATTTCCGCTTGGTCGTCCCGCTATCTTGATCTTGCACCAGAACCGATCACTCCCGATGCGCCCGAGGGCGTGGTGCGTGTCGCCGAGGCTGAAGCCGGTGGCTTTCGGCAAGACATTACCATTGGTGGCAAGCACCAGTTGGTTGCCGATGAACCGGTCTCGATGGGCGGAACCGATCAAGGCCCCAGCCCCTATCAGCTTTTGTCGGCGGCACTTGGTGCCTGCACCACGATGACGATCCGGCTTTATGCCCGCCGCAAGGGCATCAATCTGTCCTACGTGGCCTGCGAAGTGACCCACAACAAGTGTCACACCGAAGAATGCGACGGCTGCGACAAATCCAAGGTCAAGGTGGATGTGTTTCATCGTACCATTCGGCTTGAGGGCGATCTTGCGGCAGATGACCGCGTGGGCCTTTTGGCCATCGCCGACAAATGCCCGGTGCACCGGACGCTGCACGGCCAGGCGCTGATCGTCACGACGCTCACCGACCCAAAGAAAGAGAAGATCCAATGACCCCTGCCGAAGTTCTTGCCCTTATGGCCATGCCTCCTACCAACCCCAGCTATCCGCGCGGACCCTATCGATTCCTTGGCCGCGAATATCTGGTGATCACCTATGAATCCGACGCGGAAGCGATCCGGGCGATGGTTCCCGAACCTCTGGTTCCGGACGGATCAAACCAGGTCCACTACGAATGGATCGCCATGCCCGACAGTTCGGGCTTCGGATCCTACCACGAATCCGGCGTGGTCATTCCCTGCCTTCTAAACGGCGAACCAGTGAATTACACCGCGATGATGTTTCTAAACGACGAGCCGCCGATTTCGGCCGGGCGCGAGATCTGGGGCTTTCCCAAACGCTGGGGCGAACCAAAGCTTGAAGTGCGCACCGATACGCTGACCGGCACGCTGCACTATGGCGGCGAACGGGTGGCGATGGGCACCATGACCTACAAATACGAGGATCGTCTGGCCCCGAACCCAGCCGACCGCGGCAAGCATCTGATGAAAACCTCGGTAAACCTCAAGATCATCCCCTGCGTCACCGGCGGCACGCGGATCGCCGAATTGGTGGCCTACAATCTGACCGACATTCACATGCATTTTCACTTTTTGGGTCCGGCCCGGCTGCATCTGATCCCGCATATCAACGCGCCCGTTGCCGATCTGCCTGTGCGGCGGGTGATCGAAGGGCGGCATTTCAAGGCCGATTTAACCCTGCCTTACGGCCGCATTATTCACGACTATCTTGCTTGACCTGAAAGGACTGAGCCATGACCCAGACCAAATGCGCCATCATCACCGGATCCTCGAGCGGGATCGGCCACGGCATCGCCGAAGCGCTGGCGGCTGCCGGCATGAACGTCGTGCTGAACGGCATCGAACCCGCCGAGCAGATCGAGCCCACTCGGCTGGCCATCGAAAAAACATACGGCGTCAAGGCGATCTACAGTCCGGCCAACATGATGAAAGCTGAAGGTGTGCGCGGCCTGATCGGGGCCGCAGAGACGGCTTTCGGGCAGGTCGATGTGCTGGTGAATAACGCGGGCATCCAGTTTGTCGCGCCGGTCGAGGAGTTTCCGGATGAAAAGTGGGAACAGATCCTGTCGCTGAACCTGTCGGCGGCATTCTATGCTACCAAAGCAGTGGTGCCGGGCATGAAGGCCCGCAGCTGGGGGCGGATCATCAACATCGCCTCGGCGCATGGTCTGGTGGCCTCGCCCTTCAAAGGGGCCTATGTGGCGGCTAAGCACGGGCTTGTCGGCTTCACCAAGACAATCGCGCTGGAAACGGCAGAAAATGGCATCACTGTCAATGCGATCTGCCCTGGCTATGTGCTGACGCCGCTTGTGGAAAAGCAGATCCCCGCTACGGCCAAGGCACGCGGTATTTCCGAAGAGGCGGTCAAACGCGATGTCCTGCTGGCAGCCCAACCCACCAAGAAATTCGTCACCGTCGAGGAACTGGCAGCTCTTGCCGTGTTCCTGACCAAAGACGCGGCAGCTTCGATCACCGGCACGGCTCTGCCGGTTGACGGCGGCTGGACGGCGCACTGATGGAAAAGGTCGTCAATCACCTTAAGAAAGCGACTTCGGCCAACACAAAGCGCGTCAACCTTGCCCTGCAAGGCGGCGGCGCGCATGGCGCCTTGACCTGGGGCGTTCTGGACTACCTGCTGGAGGATGGCAGGCTAGAAATCGCCGCGATCTCGGGCACATCGGCGGGTGCTATGAACGCAGTGGCACTGGCCGATGGCTTCACTGCTGGAGGGCCTGACGGTGCACGTGCCAAGCTGGAAGGGTTCTGGCGCGCGATGAGCGACGGGGCAAAGAACAGCCCCATCAAGCGCGCACCAATCGACGTGATGTTGGGCTACTGGAGCCTTGATCGGTCTTGGAGCTATCACATGATGGACGCGATGAGCCGGATGTTCTCGCCCTATCAACTGAACCCGATGAACATGAATCCGCTGAAGGATGTGCTCGAATCCTGTGTGGATTTCAGTTGCGTGCAAAGCTGCAACAGCATCGATCTGTTCATTTCCGCGACCAATGTCGAAACCGGGCGGGTCAAGGTGTTCGACAGTAGGAAGCTGACCTCCGACATGGTGATGGCCTCGGCATGCTTGCCCAACCTGTTTCAGGCCGTGATGATTGATAATGTGCCCTATTGGGACGGCGGCTATATGGGCAACCCGGCGCTGTTTCCGTTCCACGCAGGTTCTGATACCGCCGATATCATCGTGGTGCAGATCAACCCGATCGAACGCAAGGGCTCATTGCGGACGGCTCAGGACATCCAAAACCGCGTCAACGAGATCAGCTTCAACTCCAGCCTGCTGAAAGAGCTGCGTGCCATCGATTTCGTCACACGACTGATCGAAGAGGGCAAGCTTGACGCGACGCAATACCGCAGCGAGCGCGTCCATATCATCGAGAAACAGTCCGAGTTGATGAAAATGGGCGCCTCGTCGAAGATGAATGCCGAATGGGCGTTCCTGACGCATTTGCGCGATCTGGGGCGCAGTTCTGCCTCTGCATGGCTGGACCGTCATTTTGGCGATATAGGCCAGCGCGCCACTGTCGATCTGCGGGCGATGTTCCAGGGCATTGGCCCGCAGCATCAGGGTTAGGCCATGCCGGCCGATCCTTACGGCTTTCCCCGCGTTGCCCGCTGGCCCGAGATCGACGCGGCTGGTATGGCCGAGGTGGATGCGCTGATGATTGAGCGCTTCGGCATCGACCTGCCGCTGATGATGGAAAACGCGGGCCGCGCGCTTGCCATCGTGGCGCGTGACCGGTTTTGGAGCGGCTGTGCCGTGGGTCGCCGCGTGACGGTGCTGGCAGGCGCAGGCGGCAACGGTGGCGGTGTGTTGACCGCGGCCCGCAGGCTTGCAGGCTGGGGGGCCGTGGTGTCGATCGTTCTGGCGCAGGACGCGGCGGCGATGACGCCGGTTGCGGGTTTGCAACTGGCCATTCTGCGCAAGATGGGTCTGCGGGTTTGGCCAGAGCCCCACAGCGGCGAGCTTATCCTCGATGGTCTGATCGGCTATTCCCTGCGCGGCACGCCGCGAGGTCGTGCCGCGATCCTGATCGGCTGGGCCAATGCCGACGTAGCGCCGGTGCTGTCACTGGATGTACCCTCGGGGTTTGACGCGCAGACCGGCAAGGGATCGGCGTTGATGATGCGGGCGGCGGCCACTCTGACGCTGGCCCTGCCCAAGCGCGGCCTATCGGACCCCGGCAACCGTGCCGCAGTGGGCGATCTTTATCTGGCGGATATTTCGGTTCCGCCCCGGCTTTACAAACAACTGACCCGCCCGATGGTGTTGCCGCCCTTCGCGGCTGGCGACATCCTGCGGCTGGAGAATTGAACCCTTCAATAGATGCGAAAGGAAACCCGATGAAAGCAGAAATCTACATCCGCGCCGGCTGCGGTTATTGCGTTGCGGCCAAGCAACCTCTGGTCAAGCGCAATATCAGCTTACCGCCCGGTTGGGGCTGAAATACGATCTGCGCAACATCTTCGACCTTCAGCGCATTTCGTACCCACGCCGCCCGTGCCGGTGCGTTGGCGGCGACGGATGCTAGCCTTCGGCTCGGGTGAATGCCCGGCGCGAGATCCTGCACATCCGCCATTATTCGCTGTTTACGCCCCGCGATTTCGACCTGTCGCGCTTTTTTCAGGTAATAAAGCCGCATCTGGCGAAGGGGTTCGATCCCCATTTGCTGGAGTGGGGTAAAGGGCCTGCGCCCAAAATTTCAATGCATTAACGCAACTGCGGCCAGCGCGCTTAACGTCAGGCACGCAGCGGCCATGACGCCGAACCAGTCCAGGAACCAGAACCGGCCCGCCAGCGCGTTTTCGGCGAACGAGGCGACAAAGAACGCCTTACCCTGAACGACGACAAGCCCCGCGGCTGCTAGCACCAGCCCGCCAAAGATAGCAAGGGATCTGGCCGTAATCCGGCCAGACGCAGCCCGGTGTACACGACAAGGCCAACTGTGCTGCCAATCACGCCTGTCTTGACCGACCACCAGGGATGTGCCCCCAGAACGACGGTCACGCCAAGAAAACTGGCAGCAATCAGGGCGGTCGTGATCGCCAGCGCGGTAAACGCTTCACGTTTGGTTTGGGCCGTATCCTTTCAATTCGACCACTTCGCCACCCGTGGCAGCGGCATCTTCGGGGTCATGGGTGACCATCAGCGTCGGGATGACGCGCGATTTCACATGAGCAAAGGCGAAGCGCCGCACCTCGTCGCGCAAGCCTGCGTCAAGCTTGGAAAACGGCTCGTCCAGCAACAGCGCCTCGGGCGCGGCCAGAAGGCTGCGCATCAATGCGGCCCGGGCGCGTTGCCCACCCGACAGAGTGGCCGGGTCGCGGTCATGCAAGCCCGAAAGCCCGGATTGACCCAGGGCTTCCTCGACCGTGGCGCGCCGTATCGCCTGCCCGCGCAAGGCGGGAGGCAGGCCGAAGGCCAGGTTGTCGCCCAGCGACAGATGCGGAAACAGCAACGGATCCTGAAACATGAGCCCGATGCGCCGCGCTTCGGCAGGAAGGTGCGTCACGTCGCGCCCGTTCAGCATAACCCGGCCCGAAAGGCGAAACCCATGCGCCAGATGTCCGCCGATGCCATCGAGCAGCGTCGATTTGCCGACGCCCGACGGCCCCATGACCGTTACCACCCCGCCCGCCGGGACATGTAGGGTAAGAGGCGCAAACAGCGCGCCGTCCGTGGCCGAACGGATACAGAGAGCTTCAAGATCAAGGCTCATGCAGTTTCGGTTCCCATCAGGGCGCGGCGGTTGCGGTGGGCGATCGCAGGGATCGCGAAGGCGGCGAGATAGGCGGCCAGGGGCAGGGCCGCCTGCAGGCTGGCATAGACCCCGGTCACGCGACGGTCAGAGCCGGAAGACAGGGTCACGGCCTCGGTCGTCAGGGTGGCGATGCGGCCCGCTCCCATGAACAGGGTTGGCAGATATTGCGCGACCGAGACCGCCGCGCCAATGGCAGCGGCCGTCAGAATCGGACGCAGGAGGATCGGCAGTTTCACCGCCATCAGCCGCCGCCATGGCCCGGCACCCAAAGCGGCGGCGGCGTTGACCATGCGCGGGTCCATGCTGCGCCAGGGGCCTGAGAGCGCGATCATCACATAGGGAAAGACGAACAGCGTCTGCGCCCAGATCACTGCCGCCATGCCGCTCGAAATGCCCGCCCGCAGGAAGACGACGTTCAGCCCGTATAGAAAGCCGATCTGCGGAATCAGGAGCGGCAGATAGATCAGGGACTCGGCCCAGGCAGCACGCCCGCGGCGGGCCCGATCCTCGCCCTCCAGCAAGGCGATGGCCAGTACCAGAGACAGGCCGACCGTTGCCCCTGCCAGGATCAGCGTGTTCGACAGCGCCCGCGTCCAGCCCTGCATTGCCCCCGCCCAAGGCTTCAATGACAAGCTCTCCGGCATGATCTGCGGAAAGGACCATCGCCAGGCCAGCGACCAGACCAGCAGCGAGGCCATCGCCAACGTCCCCGCAGCCATCAGCGCCATGACCGCAGCGCTGGCCGCCCATAGCCCCGGTTCGGCCGACAGGCCACGTCCACCGCGCCGCAGCCACCACAGACCCACGCGCTTGCCTGCCGCCTCCAGGCCCAGCAGCAGGCCGACGCCCAACACCACAAGCACGGCCTGAAGCACTGCTCCGGCCGAGGCGGGCAGGATCATCGCGGGGTCCGGATCGGTGAACCAGCGCGTCACGGCGAGGGCCAGTGTCGGCGGGTTCGACGGACCAAGGATGATCGCCATGTCCACCACCGACAACGCATAGGCCAGCACCACCCAGACCGGCAGCCGGATCATCGGCCAAACCTGCGGCATGATGATCTTGACCCAGACGATCCCGCGCCCGTACCCCAGCGCCCGGCCCGCCGCCATGTGGCGCGCCACCGGGATTTGGCTAAGCGCCGACAGGATCACTAGCAAAAGGAATGGCACCTCTTTGACCATCAGCCCCACCAAAAGCGCCAACCCCCAGCCGTCATTCACCGTGGCAAGGTCCGGCGGGCGCTCCCATCCAGCCAGCGGAGCCAAGGCCCGTGCGATCCAGCCAGAGGGCGCCAGCACGAAGGCCAGCCCCACCGCCATGGCCGCATGAGGGATGGCCAGAAATGGCGTCAGCAGCCGCGCGCCTGCCATTGGGCTCATACGGGCGTGAACAGCGGCGCAAAAGCCGGTGGCCAACAGAAGCGACAACAGCGTCGATCCCAGCCCCGTCCCCAGCGTCAGGCGCAGGCTTGTGGCAAAGCCGGGCAAGGCTGCCAGATCGCGCCAAGGATCCAGCGTCAGTTCCGTGTGCCCAAGCGCGTACAGGATGCCGAAGGCCGCCCGGCCCGTCTGCAAGAGCCCAAGGCCGATGGGCGCGATCAGGCCGAGCCCGACCACGCCCAGAACCACAGCCTGCAGTAGGCGGCCGTCGCGGGTCACCGGGTGTAGCGCCGTGCCCATTCCTCGGTCAGCCTCGTCATCCAGCTGGCATGGGGTTCCAGAAGCGTTGGGCCAAGGTCTGCCACTGACGGCAGTGCCGGCGCCGTGGGCAGGGCGGCGAAGGCCGCGTTCGCGGCATCGTCGAGTTTCATCGGATCCAGCACCGAGAACGAGCCCAGCACTTCGATGTTCTGCATATGGGCCTGCGTCGCCGGGTCCAACAGGAAATTCGCCACCACCTCAGCCCCTTCGGCATGAGCGGCGTTGAAGGGAATGGCCACAAAGCTGATGTTGCCGATGCTGCCACCCTCGTGCACGAAAACCCGCGCGGTCTCGGGCATGAGGCTCTGCGCGATCGCTGCGGCGGTCGAGGCCGGGTCGAAGGACATCGAGATATCAACCTCGCCGTCGTTCAGGAGCTGTTGCTGCGCCGACTGGTTTTCCGGGAATGTCTTTCCTTGCCGCCAGAGGTTCGGGCGCAGCGCGTCATACCAGACCCAAAGCGGCGCGGTGGCGGCAGCAAAGGCCGCGTCCGTGATCGGCTGTTGCAGCACCGTCGGATCGGGTGCCAGCTCGATCAGTGCCTGTTTCAGAAAAGTCGCCCCCATGAAGTTCGATGGGTTGGGATGGGTGAACCGCCCCGGATGGGCGGTGGCCCAATCAACGAAACCGGCCATGTCGACGGGAACGGTATCGACACGGGCGCTGTCATAGGTGAATACGAATTTCGCCAACCGCCACGGGCTTTCCATGCCCTCAACCGGTACGGTGAAATCGACCGACGCTGGCGAGGCGGGCGACAGGTCAAGGAACCGCGCGTTGGGCAGCCCGGCCACGAAGGGCCCGTGCAACAGGCCCTGTCCCTTCATCGCCAGGAAATTCGGCCCGTTGATCCAGATCAGGTCCACCGATCCGCCCTCGGTCTGCCCGGCAGCTTTCTCGGAAATCACCCGAGTGACGGCCTCGGCGGTGTCAGACAGCTTTACCTGCTCGACCTTGACACCGTAAAGCGTCTCGGTCTGCTGGCCGACCCAGGCGATGAAGGCGTTGGTGCGCTCGTCACCGCCCCAGGCATTCCAATAGACGGTCTGACCGCGGGCGGCACCAAGCGTGGCCTGCCAATCGGCCAGCGCCGGAGTGGCCAGCGTCAGGACAAGGGCGGCGATCAGGGGAAGTTTCATTGTGGCTCTCC
>Ga0163144_10031935_pt1 | contig 10022 bp, 10 predicted proteins | sample OliLak19BULKMAT1_FD_123175 | JGI IMG/M metagenome (GOLD analysis project Ga0163144, IMG submission 123175) | Freshwater microbial mat bacterial communities from Lake Vanda, McMurdo Dry Valleys, Antarctica - Oligotrophic Lake LV.19.BULKMAT1 | ecosystem: Environmental > Aquatic > Freshwater >...
CCTTCAAAAACCGCAGCGCCTCGTCGGTTGGGGTAGGGTTGAGGGCAATCCAGCGGTCGAAGATGCGGCGGGAGAGGTCGAGGGGGGGGGCGTCGGTGGGGAGGTCCTGCGCGGCGGAGTTGATTAGGCCGATCACTTCGTTTTGCGCCAGCCGGATGCGATCCCAGGCTTCGTTGCTCAGGTACACCTGCTGGGCCAGGTTGTGGTTGAATTCGTCGCGGATCTCGTTCAACAGCAGTTGTTGCAATTCCAGCGCACTGCTCGCGGCGGGACTCAGGCGCAGCAGCAGGTTGTTGGGGCTGATGCGTTCGAGAAAAAGCACCATCCGCTCGTACGCCTGCAAGCGCAGCGGCAGCAACGTGCGGGCGGCTTCGGCCCGGAGATCGACCTGGCGGTCGAGGAGGTTTTTATTCAAAAACGAGCGCAGCGTGAGGTACATCGCGTAGAGTACCAGCGCGGCGGGGAGGGTGATTTTGAGGAGTTCGGGGAGGAGATCCATGCAGGGTATCGGACGTTGGTGAAACTAAAGCCAGTCGTTGGGCGGTTACTCGCGGAAATCGGTTCGTCGGTAATTTCCCGACAAAACTAAGCCATTCTGCTGCACCGGATCATGTTTGCCACGCCCAACCCCATTCAACTCACCCCCGCCGCCCAGGTTCAAATCCGCGCTATTCTCGCTGAAAAAGGCATCCCGGCGTTTTACGGCCTGCGCGTCGGGCTGCGGGGCGGGGGCTGCGGGGCCACGTATTTGTTGGGTTTCGACACCGCCACCGACACCGATGAAACCTACGACCTCGACGGCCTTGCGGTGCTGATCGACCGCCGCCACCTGATGTACGTGCTGGGGCTGGAGATTGGTTACGAGGCCGAAGGCGAGGGATTTTCGTTCCGAAAAACGGTGCTGAGCGAGTAAATCCGTCGCCCCTGGTTCATTCCCCGAAGAGAAATTTAGGCCGGGATGCGTGGGCCTTCGCAGACTCTCCTATTTTTACGAAAAACTGGCACGGTTTTTCGGGGCCATCCTCTGCCTAACCTTCTGATTCCCACCGCGTGAGCCTGTTAAAACGGCATCTTGTTCTGATCCTGAGCCTGTTGCTGCTGGGTTTGGGGGGAATCCTCTACCTCGGTACTGAGCGAGGGCCCGTCTCGGCCACCGAAACGCAGTACCTCCGCACGGTGCAACGGCGCGTCCTCGACGAACTCCACCAGTCGGATGCCGATTTACTCAACGTCCAGTCGCATTTTTCGCTCACCGCCGATACGAGTTTTACCCGGCTGAGTACGCCCACGCGGTATCCCTATTTTTTGTTTCGCAACGGTCGGCTGGTGTACTGGTCCGACTACCGATTCGTGCCGCCTTACCGGCTCTTTAATTCCCGAAAACGGCACCAGGTGGTGGAGTGGGAAGGCAGCCAGTACCTGACCAACCGCCGGGTGATCCGGCAAAAACCCGAGGTTGTCGAAGTGGTGTCGCTGATTCCACTTTACCAGGCGTACCGGGTCGACAACCAGAACCTGACCTCGGGCTATAACCCGGCGCTGTTCCGCCTCGAACCGCGACAACTCCGATCCACCCCCACCGACGCGGATCACAACGTGTACGCGACGGATTCGTCGGTTGCCCCCACCTTCCTGTTTTCGCTCGAAGCGCCCCGGCGCGAGGTGCTGCGCAACCAGTCGGTGCCCAACGGCATTCTGGCGCTCTGGGTGCTGGCGGCGCTGTTGCTGGGGTTTTACGTATTCAGCGTCGCCTGGCGCTGGCGGCGGCGGCGGCATTACGAGGCGGGGTTTCTGCTGCTAGCAGCGTACCTGTTCGGGCTGCGGGCGGTGATGCTGTACTACACGATTCCGTTCACGTTTCAGGAAAGCGACGTATTCAACCCGGCCTTTTACGCTTCTTCGGTCTGGTCGCCTTCACTGGGTGACTTAGGACTCAATTTGCTGGCGTTGGTGCTGTTGCTGGTGTATTTAATCAATACCTACTTTCGGTCGAGGCTGTACCGGCGACTGCTGCACTTGCCGGGGCCGGGCCGGACGGCGCTGGGAATCGGGCTGGTTCTGTTGAGTTACCTCGCGTACCATGAACTTTACGGGGAACTCAACCGGCTTTACACCGACTCCAGCTATCTACTCGATCTCAAGCTCAGCTATTCCTTTTACCGTCAACCCCTGCGGCTGGCCACGCTGGCCGTGTTCCTATTGTTGGCTTCGGCGTATTTTCTGGTGTTTCACCTGCTCCTCAGCCTCTTTATTCGCCTTAATCCAAACCGGCAGGTAGGGATTAGAAATTGGGTGATCGGGACGCTGCTCGCCGCCGGGCTGCTCTGGCTCCTGAATCCCGGCGACGTGCAGGGGCTGTTCGTACTCAATAGCGCGTATTTTCTGCTTCTGTACCTGACCCGCCTGCCCCACGCGCTGTACGTGTTTCGGTACCAAACCTCAATTTATTACTTCACCGGGGCGATGGTCTGCGCCTTGTTCGGAGCCTACGTGGTGTACCACCAGGAACTCGACAAGGACGTGCAAAACAAGCAGCGATACGGGGAGGAATATTTGGCCGAAAACGACCAGTACGGGGAATTTCTGCTCAGTCAGATGAACCGCGAAATCCGACGGGATACCGCCCTGACCCGCTTGCTACTCGATCCCACGCTGCCCCGCGAGCGCGTGCAGCAGCGTATCCGGCAGGCGCACCTCAAAAACTACTTCGATAGCTACGACGTGGAGGTACTCGTGTTTGGCCCCGACGGAACCCCGCTCGACAACTCGCCCGGTGCCCAGCCGTTGGCCGACGTAGCCCGTCGCTACCGCCGGATCCGCTATCAAACGACCTACCCCGACCTGTACTTCGTCAACCAACCCGGCGAGACCGCGCCCGACAGTGGTTTCCTCAAACAATACGTGGATTTCGTTCCGTTGGGGCCGGACAAGGGAGCGGGGGCAGGCGGAACGCCGCCCGGCACCCCTCCTTCGGGTACCATCGTGCTCGATTTGAAACTCCGCGAGGCCATTCCGCAGCGGGTATACTCCGAACTGCTCGTGGATTCCAAGCAAAAGCGCGTTCCCGAAGCGGCCAGTGCCGATTATAGCCACGCCATCTACGATCCCAACGGCCGCTTATTGGTGAGCACGGGAACATTTAACTACGAAAAAAGACTGCCGTTGACCGTTCTCAACGGCAGCGAACTCTACACCACCGGCCTCCACCTGCACGCGTATCGCCACCTGGGCGTGAAAGGCGCGACGGGGAGGCGCATCGTGGTGTCGTCGCGGAGCCGGATTTTTGCCAGCATGTACACCGGGTTTTCGTTTCTGTTTCTGGTGCTGGTCGTGTCGATCGTGGCGTTGATTCTGGGCTACACCGTGCGGTACGTATTCTCAGCCCGGAAAGTCAATTTTGCGACCAAAATTCAGATTTACCTGCACATGGCTTTCCTGCTGCCGCTGCTGCTGGTGGTGTTTATCGCCGTGGGCATCATCGGAACTACCCTGAGCGACAACCAGGAGGCCTCGTACATCAGCCAGACCCGCAACGCGAGCGCGGCCTTTGCCGCCCAACTCGATGCTTACGCCAAAGGCCGCATCAGCCGGGGATACCTGGAGCAGGAGGTGAAAAAACTGGCCACCGACGCGGGCCGGGATGTGAGTCTGTTTTCGGGTAACGGGCGGCTTTTTGTTCCGAGTCAACCCGAAATTTACGAAAAAGGACTGCTCTCCCGCTTCATCAATCCGACGGCCTACGCCCGGATTATCGAAGACCGCGAAAACGAGGTGCTGCTGCCCGAATCGCTGGGCAATCTGCATTACAAAACAGCCTACGTGGGCCTGAATTCCTACGAAGGGCGGCTGCTGGGCATCCTGAGCGTGCCGTTTTACGAATCCCGGGTGTCGTTCGAAAAGCAAATCCTCGACGTGGTCGGCTCCATTCTCAACACGTTCACGACGGTGTTTCTGGTGTTGCTCATTATTTCCTACTTCGCCTCGCAGTCGCTGACGGTGCCGCTGCGAATCATCACCCAGAAAATCCGGCGGACGAACCTCGACAAACTCAATGAGCCGCTCGACTGGAAATCGGACGACGAAATCGGGCTGCTCATCGGCGAGTACAACAAAATGCTGCTGAAACTGGAGGAGAGCAAAAAGGCCCTTTCGGACAGCGAAAAACTGTCGGCCTGGCGGGAGATGGCCAAGCAGGTGGCCCACGAAATCCTGAATCCGCTCACGCCGATGAAGCTCAAGCTCCAGCAGTTGCAGCGAATTTTGCCCAACGAAAACCCCACGTCGAAGCGGATGATTGAACGGGACTTTGTCTCGCTCATCGAGCAAATCGACAACATCACCGACATCGCCAATTCGTTCTCGAATTTCGCCAAGATGCCCGTGCCGCGCAACGAACGCTTCGACCTGGTGCCCGTGGTGCAGAAAGTCATCGACCTCTACGCCGACGACCGGGGTATCGACCTCCGGGCCGATATTCGCCCTTCGCGGGCGCAGGTGGTGGGGGATCCGCAGTTGATGAGCCGAATTCTGACCAACCTGATTATCAACGCTACCCAGTCCGTACCCGCCACCCGTCGCCCCGAAATCCGGGTCAAACTCAGCACCGGCGACGAGTTTGTAATGCTGGAAATAACCGACAACGGCACCGGGATTCCGGAATCCATCCGGCAAAAGGTGTTCATGCCCAATTTCAGCACCAAAGACGGCGGAAGCGGCGTGGGCCTGGCCGTAGCCAAGCGCGGCGTGGAGCACGCCAACGGAAGCATCTGGTTCGAACCTGCCGCCGAAGGCAGTGGCACCACGTTTTACATCAGCCTGCCCCTGGCCGAAGTGGTTCAGGCCAGGCCGGAAGGGGTGGTTAGTTGATTTTCAATGTGCGAATTTCCAATGTGAAAATGTGCGAATTGCTAAAGCGCGAATGCGTTCACTGGAAATTCGGACATTTCCACATTGGAAATTAGTCAATCTTCCAACTTCACGTGTTTCCAGTTCTCGCCGGAGCGGATGCGGTTGAGCTGGGTGTGGGTGATGCCAAACTGCTTCGCAATCATCTTCAGGCGGTTCTTGTCACTCTTCAGCATCTTCTTGATCATGATCACCTTGCTTTCGGTGAGCTTGTAGTTCTTCGTCCGGCGAGGCACGACTTTTTCGCGCAACGTCGGATTCTGGCGGTTGTGCTCGTGCATTTCCTCGCGGGTGGCCCACTTCAGGTTCTCGTAAAAGTTGTTGAGTTTATCGAAATCCACGTGAATCACGAAGCGGTGCTCCTCACTGGGGCGGGTAAGGAAGAATTCAGCCACCAGTTTATGAACGTAGCGGTTGGCCGTGCGGCTACCGGGCAGGCGGATGTTGAGCGATTTGTAGCCCTGAATCACCGAGCCTTTGATCAAATCACCCTCGGGATTGGTCTGGAAACTCCGCAACCGACCGTAGTTAGATACCTCGTACCGGGGCGGATGTTCGACATCATCGAAGGGGATCAAAACCCATTTTTCATTCCAGAAGCTGGTTGGTTTTTTCTCAATCATGGCGTTTCCTCAATTAGGTGTTCAATGCGGTCTTGACTTAACAGTTTATCTTACGAAATGTTTTAAAACGTATACACAAGCTAAACTTCGTGCAAGCAACAAGCAAACAACGCGTTACGGTTCGCAGAAAGGATCCGCATTATGAAAAAAACACTCATTGTCGGGGCTTCGGAAAATCCCCAGCGCTATTCCAACAAAGCCACGCATCGGCTGCTGTTTCACGGGCATCCCGTTGAGCTGCTAGGCCTCCGGGAAGGGAAAATTGCTGATCGCCCCATCCGAACCGGACGCCCCGATTTCGAGGGTATCGATACGATTTCACTGTACGTGGGGCCTCGAAACCAACCGCCACTCTACGACTACCTCCTGGGCCTGAAACCCCGCCGCATCATTTTCAACCCCGGTGCCGAAAACGTGGAATTGGAAGAACTGGCCGAGAAAAAGGGCATCAAAATAGTAGAAGGCTGCACGCTGGTACTGCTGGCGACGGAGCAGTTTTAAGCCAATGAGTGAATGAATGAAGGAGTGAATGTCGTAGTTTTTTTTTATTCAGTCATTCACTCCTTCTTTCATTCACTCATTGAAAATCACCACCGAATCAGCGCCGAGGCCCAGGTAAATCCGCTCCCAAACGCCGCCAGACACACCAACTGCCCCGGCTCTAACCGACCAGACTCCCAGGCTTCGGCCAGCGCGATGGGGATGGAGGCGGCGGTGGTGTTGCCGTACCGCTGGATGTTGTTGATGACTTTCTCTTCGGGAAGGCCCATTTTCTGCCGAACGTACTCCGAAATACGCAGGTTGGCCTGGTGCGGTACGAGCAGATCCACGTCGGCCACGGTCAGGCCGTTGGCATCAAGGGCTTCCTGAATCACTTCCGGAAACCGCTGAATGGCGTGCTTGAAAACGGCGCTGCCGTTCATCACCACCTCCCGACTCCCGTCGCTGAGGGCTTCTTCACTCAGCCAGCGACCGGGACGGCTACCGCCCGGCCCCTTCACGTACAATTCTTCGGCGTAGCGCCCGTCGGCGTGGAGGTGCGTCGAGAGGATGCGGTGTTCGTCCGAATCGGTCGCCTGAAGAACCACCGCCCCGGCCCCGTCGCCAAAAATCACGGCGATGTTGCGGCCTTCGGTGCTTTTGTTCAGAAACGTAGACTGTATCTCAGCCCCCACCACCAGCACGGTGCGGTACATCCCCGAACGGACGAACTGGTCGGCCACCGACAAGGCATAAATAAACCCCGAACACTGGTTTTTGATGTCGAGCGCCCCAATGCCGGCGAGACCCAACTCGCGCTGGAGCAACACGCCGTCGCCGGGAAAATAATAGTCGGAGGTGATGGTGGCGAACACGATAAAATCAACGTCCGCCGCTTGCAGACCGGCCCGGTCGAGGGCGACCCGCGAAGCCGCCGCCGCCATGCTGGCCACGGTGTCGGTGCCGTATTCGAAAAAACGCCGCTCCTGGATGCCCGTCCGTTCCTGAATCCAGGCGTCGGAAGTATCCATGATTTGCGCTAAATCATCGTTGGTGACGACGGTCGCGGGCACGTAGGCACCCACGCCGGTAATTTTAGAAAAGGGCATTCGGTCGCGTGTTCAGGGGGTCGCAAAAGTAGCACTTTCCCGACTTTTTCTTAGAAGTAAGAAGGGAAGGGAGAGGTAAAATTCCACCCCAACTCAACTTAATTCTCACGAACCGAAAACGAAAACTCTTCCATAATTAGGTTCGCCAGCAGTTTTTCGCAAGCTTCCCGTACCTGGATTTCGGCGGCAGACTGGTCGGCGGCTTCCACTTCCAGCGTGATGTGTTTGCCAATCCGCACGTGATCGATGGCGTCCATGCCCAGGTTGTGCAGGCCCAGTTTGACAGCCTTGCCCTGCGGATCGAGGATTTCTTTCTGGGGCATGACGGTGATGTCGGCGAGGAAGGTCATTTTAATTGGGAATTAAGAATTGGAAATTAGGAATTGGTGCTGGGCGTACTTCTTCGGTAGCGGTTGCTGACCAACGACAACAAAATGTATAGACCCACAACGACCGGCACCGCCGCGAACCGGAGCAAAACCAGCAGCGGCAGCGCGAGGCCCAGAAAAACGAATTTGATTTCGTTGCCCCTCCAGCCGAAGGTTTTAAATTTCAAGGCAAAAAGCGGCAGTTCGGAAACCAGCAGCAGCGACATCCCGACGCTGTAGGCCGCCAGCAGGTACGGGTTGCTCAGCCATCCGCTCCACTGGGGCTGGAACGCCAGCATGGCCGGAAACGAGGCCACCACCAGCGCGTTGGCGGGAGTGGGTACGCCGATAAACTGCTCGCTTTGCCGGGTGTCGACGTTGAATATGGCCAACCGCAGCGCCGAACAAAGCGCCACCACGAAGGCCGAGTAGGGGAGCCATCCGGAACCGCTTAGGGCTTTGTTACTGAGATAATCCCCCGCTGCGGGGTCGAGGTTGAACTTGTAGGGAATTCCCCCCATCAACTGGAAAAGCATAAAAGCAGGCAGCACGCCGAACGTGACGACGTCGGCCAGCGAGTCGAGTTCTTTGCCAATCGGCGAACTCACGTGGAGCGCTCGCGCCACGAAGCCGTCGCCAAAATCGAGTGCCGCCGCCAATCCGATCAGCGCAGAGGCGGCGAGTGGATTGCCTTGAAACACCGCTAAGATGCCCAGACACCCGCAGAGCAAGTTACCGCAGGTCATCGCGTTGGGAAGGTGCCGGAGAAGATTCATCGGGCGGCTTCGGCGAGTAAAAACGGGTTCGTCTGGCGCTCCAGGCCAATGGTCGTTTCGGGGCCGTGACCGGGAAAAACCCGCACGGCATCGCCCAGGGGCAGGAGTTTAGTGCGGATGCTACGCATCAACGTTTCGTAATCGCCACCGGGCAAATCCGCCCGCCCGATGCTGCCGCGAAAAAGCACATCGCCGCTGAAACACAGGTTTTCGGTTCGGCTGACAAACGCCACGTGGCCCGGCGCGTGACCAGGCACGGACAGCACCTCCAGTTCAGCCGCCCCAAACCGCACCAGGTCGCCCTCGCGGAGCAGGATTTCGGGAAGCAGTTCTTCGTAATCCGGGAAGCCGTAGTGGGGGGCGTAAAACGCCGCTGCCCGCAGCACGGGCAGGTCGTCGGCGGGAAATTGCAGCACCACCCCGAAGGTGCGGGCCACGAAGGCATTGCCCAGCACGTGGTCGACGTGGCCGTGGGTGTTGAGCAGGCCAACAACGTGCAATGCTTTTTTTTCGATGAAACGTTTGAGTTCGTTCCGCTCCACCGCGTTGGCGCAACCAGGGTCGAGGATGACCGCCTGCCGGGTGTCGTCCCAGAGCACGTAGGTATTTTCGGAAAGGGCGTTGAATACGAAAGCCTGGTGATGAATCATACCGGGGTAGGAGCGGATGCAGCGCAAAGGTAGGGTGAATTTTAGTACGGGGAAGTCAGGGTTTCGTCGGAAAGTAGGGACTTGGCCGGAAATGTGGTCGTTTACGCTGCTCCGAATGAAGCGCCTGGAAACTACCGAAGGGCTGGAAGTATCCCTCGCCACCACCTACTACGGGCGGTTTTTGCTCAATCACCTGTTGCTCAACGAAGTGCCGGTTTATCAGCCCGCCCGCATTATCCACATTACGGCGGCGGGTTTTCCGCCGGGGAAAAACTTTCGGCCAAATTTCCGACTGCTGCCGATGCGAGCAGTTTCACCAGTCACAACATCGGGCAGGTTGCCAATGATCTTTACGGGGTAACTCTATCTGATTACCTGCGGAATGGGGGTACGCGAGTCAACATTCTTAACCCCGGTATCGTGGACACTGACATCCGGCGACGGGCCAAAGGCGGCATCGCCCTGCGGGGACTAATGCGCGTACTGGAACTGCCGATGGGTTCGGTGACGCAAAAGCCCATCGACTACGCCCGGTTAGTCGCCACGATTGCCACCGGCCCGCATCCCGTCGCCGACCAGTCGGTGCACAGCGACCGCAAAGGGAAAGCGATAAAGCCCTCGGGTTCGCTGCTCGATACGGAATTGCAGCGCTACGTCTGGGATCAAACGGAGCGAGTGGTGGGGATCCAGAAGCCGTCAACGGCCAGATCCTGACCCCATTTGGTGGGGTGTTCGTCCTACTGCGAGGTAGCCGCAATGGGGGCCAAAATTTCTACTTCCCCTTCACCGCCACCCGCTTGTAATCGTAAGAAAGTGTGGCAAACACCCCCAGCCCACCCCGGACGTTGCTAAGGACTTCGCCCGAAGCGGCGAAGGGATTGACGTTGGCTTGCCGGGCGCTTTGCGAAGTAGTCAGGAATTTGTAGTAGACTTGTCTTTTTGCTTCCTATCAAATAGTTATAAATCTCATTTTGACTTAAAATTCAATTTGTAGTTCCATAAACCCGCGCATATTTCCATGCTATCATCTAATTTTTCAACGGATTTTCCTCGATATTTTACACACAGTTTCTGAAATCGTTTTAAACCTGACAAAGAATTTTCTACATAA
>Ga0163144_10031939_pt1 | contig 10021 bp, 10 predicted proteins | sample OliLak19BULKMAT1_FD_123175 | JGI IMG/M metagenome (GOLD analysis project Ga0163144, IMG submission 123175) | Freshwater microbial mat bacterial communities from Lake Vanda, McMurdo Dry Valleys, Antarctica - Oligotrophic Lake LV.19.BULKMAT1 | ecosystem: Environmental > Aquatic > Freshwater >...
ACAGGTGCGCCGGTCCTCGGCGAAGGCGTGGGCGGTCAACGCAACGATGGGCGTCATGTCGCCCCGTGCGCGGATGGCCCGGGCGGCGCTCGGCCCGTCCATGCCGGGCATTCGCATGTCCATGAAGACCAGGTCGTAGCGGGCCCGTTTCATCGCATCGACGGCCTCGTGACCGCTCGCCGCCGTCTCGACGGCGCAGCCTTCCCGACGCAGCAAGGTGGCCGCCAGAAGGGACCCGACCGGATTGTCCTCGACCAGCAGAACCCGCGTCCCCGAGAACCGGGTCGTTGCCACGCGGTCGTCCTCGGGCGGGGGCGGCGGGGGCGATCCCGGCTGCACATGGGGCCGGGCTCCAGCGGCGGCCAGTACCCGTTCAGCCAGCGAGGCGCGGCGCAGCGGCTTGATCAGATAGCCATGGAAACCCGCGCCCTTGTAGCGGGCGATCAGGTCGCGTTCCGATGGTTTCAGCAGAATGATGGCGCGGCCATGAGTCGGTCGGGCAATCAGTCCCGAGCCCGCCGCCCGGGCCGCATGGTCGATCAGGACGACATCCGCCCCGGCGCTGTGGCATCCGCCGGACGCCGCGACCTGAGCCATCGCTCCCGCCCGAACGAATGGATCGGGGCTGACGACGTGGACGGCGTGACCCTCCAGCGGACGGCCCCGGTCCGTGCCTTTCACGGCGGGGAAACTCGCCTCGAAGCGGAAGCGCGCGCCAAGGCCATCGGGCCGGTCTGCGACCGTGACGGTTGCCTTCATCGCTGCGGCCAGCTTGGACACCACCGCCAGGCCCAGGCCGGCACCGCCGAAGCGGCTGGCGTCCGAGGCGTCAACGTGACCGAACTCCTCGAAGATCCGCTTGCGCGCCTCGGCGGGCACGCCGGGACCCGTGTCGTCGATGATGAAGGCCAGTTTGGGCCGCGAGGCCACGCCACTGACCCGCTCGACCGTGATGCGCACTCCGCCGGTCTCGGTGAATTTCACGGCATTGCCGGCCAGGTTGAACAGCACCTGCCGCAGCCGGCCCTCGTCGCCGACGATGTCCGGCGCGTCGGCGGCGACCGACCAGACGATTTCCAGCCCCTTGTCGTGAGCGCGGGGGCTGAGCAATTCGGCGACGCCGCGAACCAGCGACTCCAGATCGACCGGTGCCGCGTCAAACTCCAGCTTGCCGCCTTCGAGCCGGGCGTAGTCCAGCAGATCGTTGACCAAACCCAGCAGATGCTCGGCCGAAGACCGCGCCGCCTCGGCATAGGCGCGCTGCGCGCCATCCAGCCGCGTGCGTTGCAGTAGGCCCAGCATGCCGATGACGCCGTTCAGCGGCGTGCGCATCTCGTGGCTCATCAGGCGCAGGAACTGCTGTTCGGTCGAGGCCGTTTCCGCCGCCGGTCCTGTCCCCGGATCCTTACGCTGACGCGCCATGACCGATCTCCGTCAGGGCCTGACCGGTTGGGGAAAAATCGCTTCGCGATTGCGCCGATACCGTGAGTCAGGCTCCAGAATGATGCTGGAGCGAAATCTGAGTCTGGAGGCGATCGCGTCCAACCCGATTTTGCTCTTGAAGGCATCATGGGGGCAAACCCCTTAAGGCCCGCTCAATCGTCACGATTAAGCAAACGTCGATAACGGCTGCCCCCGGACGAGAGGCGGGCGGGGTGTCACCAAGCGGGCGCGAGCTCCGTTCGTTCCGCAGCCTGCCGCTCGAAATCGCCCTGGGTGCCGACCGTCGAACGGCGATGAATCAGGGCTTCGGCAATGTGTCGACGCAGCACCCCGTCGCAGCCGTCCAGATCGGCGAACCTACTTGCCGACGGTCTTGGGATCGATGCCGAAGGCCGCCGCCACGACCATGCGCGGTTGGCCATGGTCCAGCACCCGCCGCACCAGCCCGGCTCGACCATGCGCTGTCAGCCGGGCATTCTCATGCACGTTCATTCGGTCCTCGTCCGGGGGGAGGCCTGAAGTCTGCAACTCCGGCTTCCTCGGCCTGGATCGGATCAAAAACCTGTTGAGAGCTCACCCCTAACGATCCTGAGCGGGCAGGATGTTGCCGCTCGGGTCAACCCGGGGTGCCAGCTGGAACAGGGGCCGGTCCAGATCGGTGTTCAGCGCATAGGCCGACCAGATGATCTCGTTCTGCTTGACGCCGTCGTAGTACAGGCGCACCCGCCCCGGTTGGACGAAAGACACGTCTGGATTTCGATAGAAGTCGGAATAGCGGCGCTCGTGCCAGCCGCGTGGCGTGGCGAAGCCCAGCCAGAGGATCGCATAGTCGTCGGCCGCGATCCCGAACAGGGTCTTGCCGCCCTCCGGATCTTTGATCCGAATGACATGGATAGCGCGCCCATCGACCGTGTCGTCGGGCAGGCGCTCCAAATCAAAGCCGTCTTCCAGGGCGAAGCGTATGATGCCGAACCCGAAATTCTCGGACCACTCTCGCGACGCCTGGGCACCCGGGACAGGACCGTCCTGATTGTAGGTGGCTTCACCGTCGTAGGCCGCCTGAAAGTAGAACGATCCATCGGCGCGCCGGGCGTCGATACGGACCCATCCATTGGCGGCGTGCGCATCGGTGCTCTCGCTCGGAAAGACCCGCCACATCCGATAGTCCGGAATCTCGATCCGGCCCGCCTCGCTTCCCTGAGGATAAAAGATTCCGCTGCCGGTCAGCGTCAGGGTTCTGGGACGCATCCAATCCGGGCCTCCGGCGGCAATGTGAGCCCGCCGGACGATTTCTGCGGCGGTGAGCGGGTCGGACTGTGATGCGCGGACAGGCGAGGCCGCCAGAACGGGAAGTGTGATCAGGGCCGAGAGGGCTGTGCGACGGTCGATCATCTCAGAACGCGTTCTCGCCGGTGATGGCGCGGCCGACGGTCTCGTCCCGGCGGAAGGTCTGGTCGGGAGCGGAGGCACCGTCGGCCATGATCGAAACTCCTCGTCGCTCCCGCACCGAATTGCCTTGGCAAGCCGACGCCATCAAATGATATAAGATTATATCTTTTGCGCGGTCCACTGCTGCGTGTGTGTCGGGATCGGAATGGCTGGGAACAAGGCCATGAAAGGACGAACGCTGGTCGAGAAAATCGCGGCGAGGGCCTCGGGCCGCGCCGACGCGCGGGCGGGCGACCTCGTCACGGCCGAGGTCGATCTGTGTTTCGCCCATGATTCTTCCGGCCCACGACGCTGGGCCCCGATGCTCGCCGAGCTGGGGTTGGGTCTATGGGATTCCTCGAAGGTCGTGATCGCATCTGACCACTATGTTCCCGCCGTTGACGCTGAAAGCGCCGCCATCCTGGCACTGACCAGGCGGTTCGCGGCGGATCATGGCGTGGAGCGGTTCTTCGACATGGAGGGGATCGGCCACATGCTTCTGGCCGAGCGAGGGCTGATCCAGCCCGGAATGCTGGTGGCGGGCGGCGATAGCCACACTCCCATGGCCGGGGCGTTCGGGGCCTATGCGGCCGGCTATGGCGCGACCGACATGGTGGCGATTGCCGCGACGGGAAAGACCTGGCTTCAGGTTCCCGCGACCATCCTTGTCGAATGGCGCGGGACGTTGCGCGACGGTGTCACGGCCAAGGACATGATGCTGTTTCTGTGCCGGACCCTGGGCATGGAGAACGCCTTCCGGGCGGTGGAGTTCGCTGGCCCCACCGTCGAGACCATGTCGATGCCCGAGCGACTGGTGCTGACCAACATGGCCGCCGAACTTGGGGCCGAGACCGGTATCGTGGCCCCGGACGCGACGACCTTCGCCTGGCTGGCGGCCGCAGGTGCGCCCGTCGTGGACGAGACTGATGCCCGCGCCTGGACCTCCGACCCGGACGCCGAATACGGGGCGATACACAGGTTCGACGCCGACGATCTTGAACCCATGATCGCCCTGCCTCATTCGCCCGCCAACAGCGTGCCAGTGGGTCAGGCCGAGGGACGCGCAATCGACCAAGCCTATATCGGAGCCTGTGTGGGCGCCAAGCTGGCCGACTTGCGCATGGCCGCCCGTGTCCTCGAGGGCCGGCGCATCGGTCGGGGCGTGCGATTGCTCGTCGCGCCCGCGTCTTCGCGCGTTACCCAGGCGGCCGCACAAGACGGCACACTGGCGATCCTGACGGCGGCGGGCGCGACCCTGATGCCGTCAGGCTGCGGTGCCTGCGCAGGCATGGGCGCGGGCATCCTGGCCGAGGGCGAGGTTTGCATTTCGACCACCAACCGGAATTTCAGGGGCCGGATGGGTCATCCAGGCGCCGAGGTTTATCTGGGCTCGCCCTACAGCGTGGCGGCGGCGGCCGTAGCCGGACGGATCGTCGATCCCCGGACGCTGATCAATCGGCCCAGGGCCGCAGCATGACCCGGTCGGGACGCGCCTTCGTTTTCGGCGATCAGATCGACACCGATCTTCTGGCCCCCGGGCATCTGATGAAGCTCGCGCCCCACGACCTCGCCGCTCATTGCCTGGAGGCGGTCGATCCGGGCTTTTCGGGAGCCGTCCAACCGGGAGATTTCGTCGTCGCGGGCCTGAATTTCGGCCTCGGCTCGTCGCGTGAGCAGGCGGCGGTGTCGCTGAAGACGCTTGGCGTTCAGGCCGTGATCGCCTGCTCTTTCGCACGGATATTCTGGCGGAATGCCATCAACCTCGGCCTTCCCGCCATAGCGATCGCGCAAGCGACCCGGATCGCTCCCGGCGACCGGTTGTCGCTGGATCTGGCGGGTGGAGTATTGACCAACGAAACACAGGGCGAGACCTACAGTTTCGCGCCCTTTCCCGACCATACGACGGCGATGCTGCGCGACGGGGGGCTGATCGCCCACCTGAAACGTTCCACCCCGACCGCCCAATCCGCCAAGGGAACCGACGCGTGAGCTTGAAAACCCGACTACGGACCGCCGGTCCGGCGATCCATGCGCCCGGTGCCTTCGACGCCCTGTCGGCCCTGCTGATCGAACAGGCCGGGTTTGAAGCCGTTTATCTGTCGGGTGCCTCGATCGCCTATACCCAGTTGGGGCGGCCAGACCTCGGGCTGGTCAGTTTCGACCATGTCGCCGACGTCGTGGCCCGCATCTGCGAGCGGGTGGAGATTCCGCTGATCGTCGATGCCGACACCGGTTTCGGCAACGCGCTGAACGTCGCCCGGACGGTCAAGGTGTTTGAGCGGAACGGCGCACGGGCGATCCAGCTGGAGGATCAGACCTTTCCCAAACGCTGTGGCCATCTGTCGGGCAAGGGGGTCGCGCCTTTGGACGAGATGGTGGGCAAGGTTCAGGCCGCGCTGGACGCGCGCCGGTCCGATGAGACCCTGATCATCGCCCGAACCGACGCCATCGCGGTGGAAGGCTTCGAATCGGCTCTCGAGCGCGCCGTCGCCTATGCCGAGGCTGGTGCCGACGTGATCTTCGTGGAGGCACCACGGACCCGGGATGAGATGAAACAGATCATCGCGGCCCTCGGCACGACGCCTGCGATGGCCAATATGGTCGAGGGCGGCAAGACGCCGATCCTGTCGTGCGACGCGCTGGGCGGTCTGGGCTTTCGACTGGTCATCAGCCCGGGTGCACTCGTACGGGCCCTGATCCCGGCCGCGGAGACCTTCCTGAAGCTGTTGAGGGCAGAGGGCTCCACGGTCGGCTTCAAGGACAGGATGACCGATCTGGCTGGCGTGAACGCCCGTATCGGGCTGGAGGAGTTGCTGGAGTGGGGCGATCGCTACGAACCGGGGCGTCGCGAGGCGGCGGAGTGAACCGGTCCGATCCCAACCTCTACGATTATTGGCCCTGGCGCGACCGGCCGAAGATCGTCTGGCCCGGCGGCAAGGCCCTCGCCTTCTGGATCGCGCCCAATATCGAGTTTTACGAGTTCGATCCGCCGGTGAACCCGGCCCGTCCGGGCTGGCCGCGCCCGGCGCCCGACGTGGTCGGCTATTCCCAGCGCGACTGGGGCAACCGAATCGGCCACTGGCGGCTTCAGGAGATGCTGGACCGACACGGCCTGCGCGGTTCGGTCAGTCTGTCGATCGGACTGATCGATCACCATCCCGAGATCATCGAGGCGGCCAATGCCAGGGGCTGGGAGTTCTTCAGCCACGGCATCTACAACACCCGTTATTCCTACGGCATGGACGAAGCGCAGGAGCGGGCGGTGCTGGCCGATTCGATCCGCTCGGTCGAGGCCGCGACCGGCCAACGCATCCGGGGCTATCTGGCACCCGCCCTGACCCACACGGCGCGCACACTGGATCTGATTGCGGAGCACGACTTCTGGTATTCCTGCGACCTGTTCCAGGACGACCAGCCCCAGCCGTTGAAGACCCGAACCGGGCGGCTGGTCTCCATGCCCTATTCGCTCGAGGTCAACGACGTCATTGGCTATTCGGTGATGGGGATGGATCCGTGGCGCTATGCCGACATTCTGAAACGCCATTTCGACGAGTTGCTGGCCGAGGGGCGGGAGTCGGGTACGGTCATGTGCATCCCGCTGCACGCGTATCTGGTGAGCCAGCCGAACCGAATTCGGGCCTTCGAGAGCGCGCTTGAACACATCATGGGCCACAAGGACGAAGTCTGGTTTGCCACCGGATCCGAGATCGCCGCCCACTTCCGCGAACACTGCTGGGACCAGACGATCACCGACATCCAACGTCGCGGCCTGGCCAAGGGTGGATTCGGATTCGACGATGCCGCTGCCTGACGATCACTTGATCTATCCGCACCGGCGGCCGGGCATGGATCAGTCGCTCTATGACTGGCGGCCCGTGGGTGACAGGCCAGGGGCGCGCTGGCCCGGTGACCGGTCGGTCGCGGTCATGATCGTCATGCCCGTCGAGTGGCACATGCTCGATCCATCCGGAAAACCGTTCAAACATCCCGGTGCCATGCAGACGCCCTGGCCGGACCTGCGCCACTACACCACCCGCGACTATGGCCCCCGGGTGGGCGCGTTCCGCCTGCTGCGAGCCTTGAAAGAAGCCGGGCTGAAAGCGACCGTGCCGGTCAACGCCATCGCGCTGGACCGCTATCGCTCCCTCGTGGAGGCGGCGGTCGACGACGGTCATGAGATCGCCGCCCACGGCTGGTCGACGGACGCCATCCACCACTCGGGTCTTACCGACCAAGAGGAGCGCGTCCTGGTCGGCCAAACGCGCGAAACCTTTGATCGTGCAGGCCTTTCACCGCGAACCTGGCTGAGCCCGGCCCGCCAGCAGTCGTTCCGCACTCTGGCCCTTGTCACCGAGGCCGGTTTCGACGTCTGTCTGGACTGGGAACAGGACGAGGTGCCCATCGACATGACCACCGATGCGGGCGTCGTCCGGGCCGTGCCCCTTTCGAACGAACTGGACGACCGCACCCTGTTGATTGACCGCCGCCAGACCGAGGATGACTGGGCTGATCAGCTGCTGGAGGCCGCCTCTTTCCTGAAAGCCGATTCGGGCGCGGACGACCGCCGGGTTCTGGGCTTCACCCTGACCCCCTATGTCACCGGCCAGCCGTTCCGGATGAGCGCGGTGCGCCGAGCGCTACGGGGTCTTGCAGCCGATCCGGCAATCTGGAGCGCGACCGCCACCGAGATCGCCGACGCGTGAACCTCAGTTGCCGCCGGGCAGGGCGTCCAGCACCTGGTTCAGTTCGATGTAATGGCCGTCGGGATCATAGACAGAGGCGAAATTGACCCGGATCACACCGGCCCCGCCATAGCCCGGATAGGTGACCAGATGCGGTGCCTCATCGACCGTGACACCCTCGGCCGCGCTGGCGCGCGCGAAGACAGCATCCTGATCCTTGATGTTGAACACCAGCACGACGTCGCCGGGACGCAGTTCCGTATCAACGCGCGCCGGACGCTCGGGCCGGTCCGGCTTGAAATACTGCATCAGGCCGATGACGCCGATATAGGGATCGTTGGCGCGCAACAGGACCAGACGCAGCGAGCGTTCGGCCTCTTGGTCCGTCGTCGCCTCGCGCGGGGTGCGGATATAGCTGTCGTAGGTCACGACCATGCCAAGCGCGTCGCGATAGAAGGCCAGCGAGCGTTCGATGTCGCGAACCACCAAGGTCGTGCGGCGGAAATCCAGCGGCACCTGTTCGGCTTCGGGCACGCGTTGGGCAAAGGCAGTGGTGGGTGTCGTCAGCCCTATCAGAGCGCACGCGACCAGGATCAGAAGGCGGGTCATGGGCGGCGCTCCAGATGGGCGAGGACCTCGGCCGCCGACACCACGTCAACATACTTCAAAAGCAGGTCCGTCAGATTGGCGAAGTGATAGCTCTCGTGCTTGTCCGCCACGCATTCGATCGGGACGATAGTGCGGTAGCCGCGCGACAGGCTGTCCACCGCTGTGGCGCGCACGCAGCCCGAGGTTGAACCGCCCGTGATGATCACCGTATCGACGCGGTGCCAGATCAGATAGCTCTGAAGAGGCGTCTCGTGGAAGGCCGAAGGCATCCGCTTGTCGAACACCAGATCGACGTCGCAGTCGACGCGGACCCGGGGGTCAAAGGCGTGGCGCCCGGATCCGGCTTTGATGTTCTGAAGGCTATCGGGGGTGTCGGTGCGCGTACCCCAGATGCCAGCGTCACCTCCGTCCGGCTTGTAGCAGACCCGAGTCCATACGACCGGCAGTCCGGCCGCCCGCGCTGTAACGCTGATCCGGTTCACATGGGCGATCTGGTCCGGGTCGGTGACGTAGGCCGATTTCGGGAACAGGTCCGGGCGGGTGTAGGCCTGCTGAAAATCGACGTTCACAACCGCCGCGCGCTGGCCAAAGCCGAAGCTCTGCCGGGCGGGATTGGCCCGCACCTCTTCATAGATGCTCCTCGCCGAGCGATCGTCCCGAACCATGGTCGGCTCGAACCGAAGCTCCGTCATGCGCCGGGCGTCCCGGCCTGGAGTCGGCGGATGTCGTCAATGTCTTCCGGTGGCGCACGCCACAGCGGCGCATCGGTCTCGATGTAGTCGCGCAGGGTCCGGGGCACGTCGTCGTAGGCGTCGATGCGCCAGGTGACCAGGTGCATGATCGCCGGCCCTCCGCCGGCCCATGGGGGCGCATCGCCGTAACGGACCCACGAAAGCTGGTTCGGATTGGACGCCCCTCCAGGAGCCTGAATGAAGAAGTCATAATTCTCGAATGCCTGATAGCGGCTGGCACCACCAGCTCCAGGAAAATCCAGGAACAGGGGCGCGGTAAAGACGTAGGCGTCGCCGATGGTGCGCACCTGCATGGTGTCACCTGGCCCGATCCGTTGCACCCGCGCACCCGCGCCCTGTTCGACGAAGGTCTGCAGGCGGTCGCCGTTCAACGCATAGGTGATGAACTGGTAGGGATAGGCGACAGGCGTGACCGCCAAGCCATTCCGTTCACGAAGCACCTCGTTCGTCTCGGCGTCACGATAGATGTAGATCTTGCGTGAGAACTGCCGCGCCAGCGGCGTCAGCGGATCGGGCCGGTCCGACAGCGAGGTGTCATAGCCCTCGACGTTGGCGAGCAGTTCTCCGGAAGGAAAGGCCCTGAGCGTACCAACGGAATACCAGTAGACCGGCTCGCCCGTTCCCGTACGCGCATCGACGAAAGCGTTGAAGCTGCGCAAGTCGAAGCCCTGCGCCCCGGCGGGGGCAGGCGAAGCCATAAAAGCCAATCCGGCGAGCAGCGAGAGGCAGAAAAGACGCATTCGAATGTCTCCGTTCCACAACAACGTAGCGAGGCTTTTGGCTCACATCAAATGGTATAACAATATACCATTAGGGCCGGCTGAAAGAGCCTTGAATGCAACCGTCAGAACCGAGAGCACTGGCGAAGATCGGTGAAAGCGTGGCGGTCTTCTAGCGGCTCGATCCGGGCGCAGCGTCGGTCAGATTCGTCTTGATCGGTCAAACCTTCCTTCCCGGCACACAAGGCCTGATCGACAGGCACCATCGCGACGCAGACCGCGAGGTCACGATGCGAGATCGCGACGGCGTCCTGATCTACATCGGTGAAAGGGCCTCGATCGCAAGGATCGCCAGCGCCGCGCGCTCACCCGTTTCGCAGGCGGCCTC
>Ga0163144_10031941_pt1 | contig 10020 bp, 17 predicted proteins | sample OliLak19BULKMAT1_FD_123175 | JGI IMG/M metagenome (GOLD analysis project Ga0163144, IMG submission 123175) | Freshwater microbial mat bacterial communities from Lake Vanda, McMurdo Dry Valleys, Antarctica - Oligotrophic Lake LV.19.BULKMAT1 | ecosystem: Environmental > Aquatic > Freshwater >...
GCCCTCGTAGGTCCGGAGCGTGCCTTCGCCGGCGCAGACTTCGCACGTGTTGGTGGTCATTTACATCGGCCTCCGGCCTTCGAAGGTCGTGAGCAGGGCCGGAATCGGGTGGCCGACTTCGACAGTGTGCGTGACGTGGCGGACATTGCGCCGACCGTGCCAGGCAGCGAGGACGAAGAGCAGGGCGATGGCGAGCAGGCGGGCCATTGGGCCGATTCTCTGCGCGTGCGCGGTGTGCCCAGCGGTGTGCGGTGTCTTTCTGACCACGTCCAATGCGCACGGTGCGGGCGCAGACGGTCCGGCGCGCCTCTCTGAAACGTGCGGTGCGCTTCTTGTCTGCTTTGCCCTTCTTCGGCGAGAGACTATCGCTGGTAGTCTCGCGGGATAGCTGCAATCGCGATTCGTCACTTTGCGGTGTCTCCTGCGGTGTCCAATTGAGTTTTGAGCCACCGCGCGCTCAGCAGTTCCACGGTGGCCAGCCGATGTTGCGGAGAGAGGTGCGCGTACGTTTCCTCAAGCTGTTTGGTGGAGCTGTGGCCCATCAGTCTGGCTACGGTGAAGAGGTCCGCGCCGGCCATCACCAGCCACGACGCAAAGGTGTGTCGGAGCGTGTGGAAGGTGACGCCCTCGAGCTTCGCGCGGCCGGGCTCAAGCCCTGAATCCGTGACGACGCGCCGGAAGACGTAGCGGAGCTTGGTCCGGCCGATATTCGAGTCATCAGACCGGCCGCCGAACAAATACGGCGCGTTGGCCGGCAGCCGGGCCAGGTGCGCGGTGAGGTACGGCTCCAGCGCACTGGAGATGGGGACTTCGCGATTCTTGCGATACTTGGGCGTCCAGCCCTCACGCGCCTGCACGTATATCACGCTGCGCTCGGCGTCCACATCAACGAACGGCCGGAGCGTCTCCACTTCCCCAAACCGGAGCCCGGCGAAGAGGCCGAGCGCCACCGCTAGCGTGTAATCGGGCGGCGTGGCCTCGAGCATCTGCTGCGCCTCCGCTTCCACGAGAAACCGCACGCGCGTCTTGACCTTATCCGGTACGTGCTCGTCACGGTCCAACGGGCTAAACAAGACCGCCGGATGCCGCTTCTGTTGCAACGCGCGCCGCGTTTCGCGCTTCTGCAAGAACGTGAACAGGGCGCCGAACTTGATCAGGTTCAGCGCGACGGTATTGCTCGAATGACCTTGCGAGCGCAGATAGTCGCGGAACGCGGAGACCTGATCGAAGGTGATCGCCTCAATGGGCGACGCTCCGCCGAAGTGTGCGATCGCATGATTGAGCGCAATGCGAGCGCTGGCGATCGTGGACGCCGCGGTTTTCTCTTGGCTCTCGAGTGTCTTTAGGTACTGCGCCGTTGCGTCAGCCAGCGTCGGCCACGTAGACGGCAAGAGCGCATCAAACGGACGTTTGGCGCGCACGCACTCTTCTACGGCCTGTATGGTCAACTTCCGCTTGCGCAAGGCCTCCACCAACGCGCGCACAGGCTCGCCCGTGTCGAGCAGCTGCTGCAACGCGGTATGCCGCGTCATGGCCACCGTCTTCACTTTCGTATGCAGCCGAAGATGAATACGGCCGAACGTGCGGTGTTTGATTTCCGCCGAATACGTACGGCGCACCGTATCGAGTCGGAGCATCAGCCAGTTTTCTCCAGTCGCTTCGACTCGTACGCGTACACATCTTCTGGCCGGTACCGCCGCAATTCGCGTTGCAGTCCATGCCCCAGGTTGAGGTACGGCAATGCGGTCGATGGGATGGCTCGGACCGTGGGCGTGGAACACCCCCAGCGGGTGGCCAGTGTTTGCACACTGAAGAACGCGACGTTTTTCTCAAGGTCCATTTGATGGCGCGCGGCCTTCGCCGTAAGGTCGCTCACGCGTCCATCCCCTTCGTCTGATACGTCGTCAGATCGGGGATCGCATCGAGACAACAGCGGAAGACACCGCCGATGCGGAAGGAGTCGGTTGTCATAGTGAGCGAGAAGGAAAGAGGGACCGCCCCGATGGGCTGGGGCGGTGGGGTGTGTGTTAGACGGCGCGCAACCACGGCGCGACGGCAGCGGGTGCAGCGGCGGCCGGAGCAATCGCGCCAGCGCTTATCGCTTTGAATCCGCCGACTTTGTTCTTCGCCTTGTATTTCACGACGGGCGCCCCGTGCTCGTCCTTCATCTGGCGCCCCTCTTCGTCGGTTTCGTACACAGCCGGCTCCTGTCCCCAATACGCGACCATTGGAATGTTCAGGAACACATCCAGTGAAACGACCTGCTTAACCCCAGTCGCGTAGCACAACCGATCCACATCTTTCACCGCGAACCCTTTGACGCGCTCGTCGTTGGCCCCGTAGTTGATGTTCGTCCAAGCTTTGCGATTCTTGTGGGCGCCGTCGACGATGCTCCACTCACATTCAAAGCGCCATCCTTTGTCGCTCGTCTTGATCTCGTACTTCGTGAGTGCGGTGACCCAGTTCCCGACAGGAACGGGGTTGCCGTCACCCTTCAGTTCTTCGGGCGGTGTGGCGCTGGCGGTATGGTTCATTTCGTACATGGGACGTGTCCTTTGTTTGTAAGGGTGTGCTGCGCATCGTGGCAGCGTACGTGCTACTAGGAAATGGAGGCGGGGCTAGTCTCTGTGCGTGAGGCGAGCAGCGCGCGCACCTGTTGCAGCCGCTGGTCCGCTTCGCGTTCCGTGCGCAGGCCTTTGACAGCGCCCTGTCGTTCTTCTTCGTTGAATGCGGGGCCCGCCAGCAACATCGCCAGCTCGGCGCGCTGTGCGTCCGTCATCGTCGGAACGGGTGCGGCGGTGGACATCCACACCTTGAGCATGTTGGCAACGGATGGATCGGATAGGTTCCACAGCGCGTCCTGTGCACCGAACAGCGTGGTGTTGTCCTTGGTGCAGAGGGCTACGTGTTGTTGGTTCACGTCAAACGCGACCGCAAACTCGTACTCAGCGCCGTTTCGGACCTGCGGTTCCATGCCCAATTTAATGACCTGCTTTTTGCCCTTCTCGTCGGTTGTCTGCTCGTACGCCTGCTTGCTACGCGCGGTAGCAATGACATGAATTGGTGCGGCCAGGATGTACTGAACAAGCGTCTCCCATTCGCGGCCGAACTTGTTCCAGAGCGTGAAGCCGTTGCTGCCCGGCGTGGCCCGTTCGTATGCGTTCTTGCGGTCGAGCAGATCGTTCCAGCAATGCGAGAGCGAGTCAATCACGATGATTTTGAAGCCGGCCGCCACGGCCGCATCAATGGCCGCGATGTAGGAGCCCGGCAAAACGCTGTCGAGCGACAGGTGCTGGAAGTCATAGACTTCGGCGTAGTAACACATGCGGTCGTTTTCGGAGTCAATGCCTGCGACTTCACCGGGGAACAGGCTTGTGGCCAGTCCGAGCGCGCCGTACGTCTTGCCCGAGCCGCTCGCGCCCGTGACGAGCACTTTTAGCTTAACGTTGGTACGGACAGCTTTCTTAAATTGTATCGCCATTATCGAATCCTCAGAGAAACGGTTCGGGTGAGCGTCGCGCCTTCGATGATCGCGCCCGCTTTCAATGCGATGGAGAGCGCGGCCTTGTCCGGCTCATACGATTCCGGGATCACGCGCACGAAATCTTTCGGGAGCGCGCCCGGCAGCACGGTTACGGTTACCGCGGGGTTGTTCTTCTGGACCGCCAATGTGAACAGCGAGCCCTCCACACGGTTGCGCCCCATCGTCTGCAACGCGAACAGCGCGCGACGCATCAGCCAGTCCCTTTTGCCTTCAATACTCTTGCGGCGGCTGGCCAATCGCGTTTCTTCTTCTTTAATGGCCGAGGCGTTCGCCTCCATCTCGCGCACAAACCCGCCGAACGCATCGGCCTTGAGTGCAAGCTTGCCTGCGAGTTCGTCGGCAAGGTTCGCTGCTTCGTCAGTCCACTCGCCTTCATCCATCGCAATCAGCTCGTCCAGCGCTACGCGCTCTTCGGCGAGTTCGTACAGCGTCAACGTCTGCATCGCTGCTCCTCCAGTAAGGTTGATTGTAGTGTCTCCAAATCCAACGCGGTCAGCAGATAGGTGCACTGCTCGCACTCGTCCAACTGGATATCAAACCGCGCGGGCTCTTCCGGGCTCGGGCCGGTGTCGCTGTAATGCGCCGCGGGCACACGGGGCACGAACGCGACGTCAAACTCGGTGACGTGCTCGCACTGCGGGCACAAAAACGCGTTTACCATCGGTCGCGGCGTTGCATGGATTGTTGCGCCAACAGCAAATCAATTTTGGTAATCGGGTGCGCGTGTTTTCGGCCCAGCTTGATGCCAAGGAGGAGCGCCGCGCAGACGGAGATCAGCCAGTAGAGGGCGGTCATGCTTCGCGCTCCAGCACGCGATCTGCCGATTCGCGCGCGGTCTTGTTGCGCCGATATTGTTTGGCGTAGTCCCGCGCGCCCGCTGCGATGAGCGCCGACGCTTTGCCGTCCCGGAACGCGTTCGTGGCGATCGCGTCCTCTCGCTTCGCTTGGCTCGCCTGCTGGTCGGCCGATGCGTCGGCGCGCTTCGAGGCGTGGAGCATCCCCGCAATCACGACGCCGAAACAGGCGCCAACGCTGAGAGCGATCAGGTGGGAAATCATGCGGCCTGTCCCTCGGCGCTCCGCACAATCGCCACCAGCCGCCACTGTGCGCCCTTGTGCAATATCTGGCGCGACACGGTGCAATCGCTCGGCACGGGCAGGCGCACGGTGCGGCCTGGGTGCGCGATGGCTTCGTAGACAAGCACGCGGTCGTAGAGATCAGCGAGCAAGCGCGTGTAGCCTGGGTGCGTTGGAGACGGCAGGCGTCCGGCGGCAAAATTTTTCATGACTCATACTCCAGCGAGGGGATACGGAGCGGGGGATTGATGGACTGCTGCAGCCGCGCGACCACGCGGTCGGTGTGCGCGGTGTGGGCTTTTATTTCCGCGATCACGCGGCGCGCTTCTTTGCACACGGCGTAGCCGTCGGCCATGGCTTGCGCATAGGCGGCTTCTTCGGCCCAATACTCGGCGCGGTGGGGGGTGGTCATTGCGCGCGCGCTCCGCGGACCAGCGTCAACGGTGGCCGCGCCTGCTGACCCATCAGCCGATTCCCCAATTGCAGCGCCGTGCTGGCGTGCCGGTACAGCGTGCGCGCGGTCAGCATCCGGACCTCTGCGGTCGCATCTTTCGCCAGCGCGCGCGGCATCATCTTATTGGCTTCCGCTTCGGCGTGTGTTTCCGCGTCGTGCAGCGCCATCGGATCACCGAACACCGGCGACGCCGCGATCTCTGCAAGGCGGAACGCGACATCTTGCGCGAAGGTCAGCGTCTCGATCGCCGACAGACGCGGCACCACGGCCATTATGCAGGCTGTGGCAGTTTCGAGCGTGGCGCTGCGGCCTCGGAGAAAATCTTTGAGCATGGTGCGCAGCGTGTCCGGCAGCACGACGCGCGGCGACACGGGGCGGATCGCCTCGCGCACGACATCGACGAACCGCTGTGTTTGCTGCCGGGCGGTCGCCCTGTCCGTCACGATTGGTGACGGGAATTGCAGAATGGTTGCCATTGCCTCGGTCTCCTGCGGTGGTAGATTGTGAGAGCCCGTTGATGCGGGCTCCTCGGTCCACAGATCGGTCGCCCGCGATGGCGGCCGATTCTGTTTGGTGCCCATGCCGTGCCTGCCTTGCCTAGCCCCGCCAAGCCAGGCCTGGCCAGGCCTGGCCTCGCCGCGCCTGCCGTGCCTGCCTTGCCTGCCGTGCCTGCCATGCCTTGCCGCGCCAGGCCTCGCCTTGCCTAGCCGAGCCTGCCTAGCCTAGCCGCGCCATGCCTAGCCCCGCCTCGCCTGCCGTGCATTGCCGCGCCGAGCCGAGCCCTGCCCCGCCGCGCCGTGCCTTGCCGCGCCTGCCGTGCCGTGCCGCGCCGGGCCCTGCCGAGCCCTGCCGCGCCACGCCGAGCCTGCCTAGCCACGCCGGGCCTGCCGAGCCGTGCCTTGCCACGCCACGCCACGCCTGCCGAGTCTCAGGCCGCAAGCCGGCCGAGGGATTCGGCCGCGTTCCACACCTGCGCCAGCTCCTGCAAGTGCCCGTACTTTGTGCGCAGTGCCTGCAATCCCCGCAGCGCGTCCTCGACCAGTTCGGCGCGCTTGGTCTGATCGGACAGCACCGTCAGAATCGGACGGTAGATATTCGTGCCACGGTCTGAGGACAGCGACACATACGCGCGCACTGCCCGGTCCTGTCCGTCCACCGGGATCACGCGCACCACGAGCCGGAGATACGCCTGCGCTTGCTGCTCGCGGTACTTCGGCCCGGCCTTCTCGTCGTCCCACTCGAACAGGCCGTGCAGGGCGGTCGTGGGGTCGGACGCGAACTCCACAATGGCGGCTGGCGTCACGGAGTCGCCGCTCCGCTGGACCAGCGCGTCCAGCTCCGCGCGCCGCAGGGGCGTCAGAGGAGCCATCACGCCGCCTGTTCCTGCTCAACGAAAAACATGCCGTACCCCATCCCCGCCGATTGCTTGCTGTCCGGGCGCCCTTCGCCGATGCCCACCTGCGCCCCTGCGCGCATCAGCAGGTTGATTACATCGGTCGCCGTGAATTGGTCGGCGTCGTACGTCAAGCGCACATCCGCGCCCCACTTGCGCCACAGCGGACGCGCGCGAATATCGATCACGCCGGTTGCGTTCCGGACCACCATCGTGGACATCTCGGGGTCGGGCGCAATCAGATGCACGAGCGGCGTCCCGTCTTTCACGCAATAATCGTCGTTCTCCACGAAGACAGAGAGCTTGGCTTTCGTCATCTGGAAGCCCACCAACCGGCACGCAGAGATCATCGCGGCGCGAAACGCGGGCGCCGGAATGCCACAGCGCCCATTAGACCCCACGTGCTGCGCGTCCGCGAAATCTTGCGGGTAATTCCGCGCGGCGTGCTGCTTCTTTCCGCGACCCGTGCTGCCCTCTTGCTGCTTCGCCATGTACTCGCCCTTCTTGGAAAACCGATGCTGCATGTACGGCGTCTTTCCGGTGATGCGCACCGCGACCAGCCGCAGATTAGGTGCTTTGATCGTGATGGTCTGTGCTTGTGCTACTTCCGGGTTGGTGCTCATCCGAATCTCCTTGGCCGCAGTACGGCCGCTGTGTATAGTCGTGCCCCTCCGCGCGCTCCGCGGGGGTAGTGCGGGCCCTTCGAGCGGGCCCATATTCGCGGGCATGCCGTTTCTCTTGCCCTGCTTAGCACGGTCACGCTTAGGCGACCCGCTCCCGTCGCAGCGCTTTGGCGGCTCTCTCCACGTCCGCTCGAGACACATAGCTGGTCCCGTCGATGACCTTGAGCCGGTACAGCCCCCTGGCGGCGCGTTGCAGGATCGTGTTCCGGTGCACCCGGCCGAGCATGCGACCAGCCGTCGTCGGCCGGATCCATTCGCTTTCGTGCAGGTCTTCCGCTCGGCGGTTTCGCATGGTTTCTTTGTGGCGAGTCGTGCGCAAAACGTGCGCGTTTCGTTCGTGCGCTGATAATGCAGCCGAATTATTCGGCTGTCAAGGGCCAACATTCGTGTTTCTCATGGAACCGCCAGAAAATCGAGAGTTTGCGGAGCGGTTGCGGGGCGCCATGCGGCGGAAAGGCATGCAAGGGAAGGTCCTTGCGCCTCTCGTTGGCGTAGTCCCGGGGACGATTTCCGAATGGCGAGCGGGCAAGTTCGTCGCCGAGGGCGACAACTTGGACGCGCTTGCTGGTGCGCTGGGCGTGACATCCGAATGGCTGCGCCACGGAGACCGGCAAGCGGGGGCCGCGCTGTCTGCGTCTGAGTTGCGCGGCTACGCGATTGCAGTTCGCGACATGCTGGAGAGTGCGCGAGTCTCCCAGCAACGCATTATTGACGGTTTGGGGTCACTGGCCGCGCGTCCCCAACCCATAGCCACCACCCCCTCTACACAAAAACGGCCCGCCGTTATCCCCGGGGTGGTCTCACCGGACAAGAAACAGGGCGCGCGGGCTTGATGGATTCACCACGCCACGCCACCGCCAGAAGTCGTCCACGGCCGATTGACCAGCCAAGGCGACCGGAAGGGCGCTTAAGCACTGCGCGGTCCGGTGGTCGCCCACGACGCAGAACCACACCATTCCATCCGCGTCCGGTGGGAGGCGGTGCACGCCAGGCTCGCTGGCCCACTCCCCAAAGAGGTCCACGGCGAGGGCAACGACAGAAGGCGCAAGGGCAGGGGCGGCGGTGAAGGGCACGATAGCTATACGAAGGCCGGGGCAGGCATGGCACGCAAATGCTCGGCGTCGAGCACCAAAGGGCGTGGCGAAAGGTTCGGATTCCCTTCGGCATTTTTCGGTGTGGTTTATCACACTACCCGCGCGTCTCGGCGGCGCGCAACGGGCCGCACGCGTGACAGCGCACGCCGTTGGCAACCACCGCACGCCGTTGGCAATAAGTGTCAGCGCAGTGTCAGCGCAATAACAATTTCAACCGAGGTCAAGCATTGTGAAACGGGGATCAATTGTACTGGCAGTGGCACTCGCACTTTCACCGATCTGTGCGAACACGCAGCCGCTGTCGGTCGCGGTTGTCGGCGATGGTTGGGAAGCGTTTCGCGGGATCGAATACCAAGGCGGGGATGTCGGGCTCACGAAAAAGAAGCTGGGCGCGATTGTCATAACCGACTCGTCTGTGGCCTTCCACGAATGCGAAAACGGTGGGTGCTACCCGACGAAGGGCAAGCCGCCGTTCAAGGGGCCGCCACTGCTTTACATCGCGCTGCGCGGCATTACGTCGGTCAATTCGAGCTCGCAGGTCAAGGACGTCGGGGGCTTTGGTAAAGCGCTCATGGGCAATCTCGCCGGCGACACCGAGCAGGAAGCTGTCGTAATTTCGTACGAGACAGCAACGAGTGCTGAGGCACCATTCTTCAAGACGCAAAAGGCGCAGTCCGCGGCAGTAGTCGCCAAAATCAATTTTCGGCGAAGGAAACTGACGGTGAAGGGAGACAGCGGTCGGTGAAGCCCTTTGGTGTATGGGGCGGTGATGGCGCTTCTCAAGTGCCCGACTGTGGCCGGGACGTGAGGCGCAGTCACCTAGGGCATCCCGCACGATAGGGCGGGGCGTCACGCGGGTGTCAGCTCATCCCCGCCAACCGCTCCACCAGCGCCCGCAGTTGCGCGTCCCGAATCTCGCTCGCGCCCGCCAGCCACCGGCGCACCGTGCGCTCGTTGACGCGCACCAGAGCGGCCCATCGCCGCGCCGACAGGCCACTGTGGGAGATGGCCTGTCGGATTAATTCGGCGTCAGTCACGTGGGTCATGACCTACGCCTCGCAATCGTCGCAGTGGCCGCGCAAGGTCGTGTCGCGGTGATCGCCACAGCGTGGGCACGTGAACCGCGGCGCGGGCGTAACCGGGCGAGGCGGACACACGGCGGGTGCCAGTCGAATCATTTGATTCCAATCTGTCCCGGTCTGCACCTGCCGCCCGGCCACCAGTGCGGCGATCACCTCGTCTAGGCCCCACGCCGGGCCAGTCGGCTGCCCCTGTGCCGGGATACCCAGCAACGCGAAGACCCGCGCGCTCTCACGGACGGCGCAGCCCAAGTACGCGGCCACGTGACACTCTTCTACGTCGGTAAAATTGCCTGCGCTCATCCTGCGCTGGAGCGAGAGGATCTCTGTCGTCGCGGTCATTGTCGTCTCCGTCCGTGCCGGGCTGGATTGCCCTGACACCATATATATAACAGGTAGGGCATTCGCTGTCAAGGCCTCACCCGAAAATACTTGCGCGCCTACTCGACACGCTCGCGCCCGTCCACTCGGCGCCGCATCACCACCGCGATTTCGTCCGGTGCGAGCGCGAGCGTCCGTTCGCCCTCCGCGACGTCCAGCCGGACGACGCGGGCGACCTGCTCCACCCGACTGGCGGGGATCTCGGCCGGTACTCCCTCCGGCCCCGGCAGCCAGTCCCGGAGCGAGCGCTGCCCGATCCCGAGGTAATCGGCGAGCGCATTTTTGCCGATGCCTGCCGCGGCCAATAGCTCGGTCA
>Ga0163144_10031942_pt1 | contig 10019 bp, 5 predicted proteins | sample OliLak19BULKMAT1_FD_123175 | JGI IMG/M metagenome (GOLD analysis project Ga0163144, IMG submission 123175) | Freshwater microbial mat bacterial communities from Lake Vanda, McMurdo Dry Valleys, Antarctica - Oligotrophic Lake LV.19.BULKMAT1 | ecosystem: Environmental > Aquatic > Freshwater > Lake...
GCTGGTGCTGGTGCTGCGGCCCTGGGCGTGTTCCGATTCATCCCTGGTCTCGGTGGTGCCCTGGCGGATACGGCTTGGCGCCTACTGGCTCCCCACCAATCCAAGGTGGCAGACGCCAAACAGGAACTCCACGCAGCCGGGTTTCAGCAACTCGTCCAGCTCATCGACGGCCTGCGGGGAGAACACACCGTCGCCATGCTCAAGGCTGATATTGCCGAAAAAACGACCTCATCCATACGCGATGCGATGCAGAATCTGAAGGACTATCCCGCGCGCGCGATAATCCCCAGCGCCTCCCCTGGTCGGATGGTGACGGCTTCCTGATTTGCCGGCGCCAACCAAGGGGCTGGTACTTTGGGTGGGCGTCGTCCCTCGGGGTGGCACTGGCGTGACGGACATTCAACGGGGCGAGCAAAGGAGGAGGTTTGCGGAGCCACCGCAGCCTCTAGCATCAGACACGATGACGCTGGGCAATCCGGCGAATCGAAGCACTGCCCTGAACGACACCGTGAATGATCCCGAAGGCCCATGAGCAAACCTGATCCCGACGTGCTGCTGACCCATGTTCCCACCGATGGCAGCACCATTGGCAATCAACGGCTGCGCGAGGCCCTGGGCTGGAAAGAAACCCGCTACACCCGCGTTCGTGATGACTTGGTGGAACAGGGTGCCCTGGAAAAGGGACGCGGACGCGGGGGCACGGTGCGACGGCTCACGGCGAAAAAATCACGCGCGGCGACCACCGCCCATGCGTCAGCCTCGCCCCCAGCGGCATCCCGCAGGCAGGCATCGGTACAGGTGCCGGCTCACGCGGCGGCGACAGCACCGCTCCGTGCGCGGGCTGCATCCGCCAACGGCTCGACCTCCAAAGGGAAAAACGGAAACGCCATGTTTGAACAGGTCTTTAAGAACATCGATGACGTCTTGCACAAGGACGCCGGCTGCACCAGCGAACTGGATTACACCGAGCAAAGTTCGTGGCTGCTGTTCCTGAAATACCTCGATGCCCTGGAACGCGATAAAGCCACAGAGGCAGAGCTGGAAGGAAAGCGCTACACCTTCATCCTCGAAAAACCGTACCGCTGGGAAAGTTGGGCCGCACCTAAGGACGCCGATGGCGTAATTGATCACAACGCCGCGATGACCGGGGATGACCTGCGCGATTTCGTCAACCTCAAGTTGTGCCCGTACCTGCAAGGCTTCAAACAGCGCGCCAGTGGGCCGAATACCATCCAGTACAAGATCGGCGAGATCTTCAGCGAGATCAAAAACAAGATCCAGAGCGGCTACAACCTGCGCGATGTGGTCGAGCGCATCGACGAACTGCGCTTTGGTACGCAAAGCGAAAAACACGAACTGTCGCATCTCTATGAAGCCAAAATCAAGAACATGGGCAACGCCGGGCGCAACGGCGGTGAATATTACACACCGCGCCCATTGATTCGCGCCATCATCCAGGTGACGAAGCCGAAGATCGGCCAACGCATCTACGACGGCGCGGTTGGATCAGCGGGATTCTTGTGTGAGGCTTATGATTATCTGAACAGCCAAGCGGGACTGACCACCAGCGATCTCAAAACGCTGCAAGAGCGCACCTTCTTCGGCAAAGAGAAGAAGAGCCTCGCCTACGTCATCGCGATCATGAACATGATCCTGCACGGCATCGAAGCGCCGAACATCGTTCACACCAACACCCTGGCCGAGAACCTGAGCGACATCCAGGACAAGGACCGCTTCGACGTGGTGCTGGCCAATCCACCCTTTGGCGGCAAAGAGCGCCCCGAGGTGCAGCAGAATTTCCCCATCCGTACCGGCGAGACGGCGTTCCTGTTCCTTCAGCATTTCATCAAGATCCTCAAGGCCGGTGGACGCGGCGGCGTGGTGATCAAGAACACCTTTCTGTCCAACACCGACAACGCTTCGGTGAGCCTCCGCAAGCTGCTCCTGGAAACTTGCAATCTGCACACCGTGCTCGATTGCCCAGGTGGCACGTTTCAGGGTGCGGGCGTGAAGACGGTGGTGCTATTCTTCGAGAAGGGTGCCCCGACGCGAAAGGTGTGGTTTTATCAGCTCGATCCTGGTCGCAGCATGGGCAAGACTACTCCGCTCAATGACGCCGATCTTGCTGAATTTATTGAGCTGCAAAAGACTCGTGCCGATTCGCCTAAGAGTTGGAGCGTGGATGCCAAGACTGTTGATCCGACGACATTTGACTTGTCGGTGAAGAACCCGAATGGGGGTGAGGAAGTGACGCATCGCAGTCCGCAGGCGATTATGAAAGAGATAACTGCGCTGGATGCTGAGAGCGCGGAAGTACTGGAGAACATCAAGGGGCTGCTGGCATGAAGAACGGGTGGCAAAGAAAGTCAGTTGGCGAGTTGTGCGATGTTGTGAATGGCGGCACGCCCAAGACTGGCGTTGCCGAATACTGGGGCGGAAAGCACCTGTGGATTACACCTGCGGAAATGGGCAAGCGTCACAGTCCCTATGTGGACAACACCGAGCGAAAGATTTCCGATTTTGGTCTTCGTGATAGCTCAGCGCAAATGCTGCCTCCGCATTCTGTCATTCTATCGTCTCGCGCTCCCATCGGACATTTGGTCATCAATACTAAGCCAATGTCCACGAACCAAGGATGCAAGGGGTTGATTCCAGGCAAGCATCTTGAGTACAAGTTTCTGTATTACTATTTCATCAGCATCGTTGAGTTACTCGACTCGCTGGGAACAGGTGCGACCTTCCGAGAGTTGTCGGGAGGGAAGCTCAAGGAAGTTCCCGTTCCCGTCCCCCCGCTCCCCGAACAGCAGCGGATCGTCGGCCTGCTCGACGAAGCGTTTGCCGGACTCGCCACCGCCCAAGCCAACGCCGAAAAGAACCTCCAAAACGCCCGTGCGCTGTTCGAGAGCCATCTCCAATCCGTTTTCACCCAGCGCGGCAAGGGGTGGGTGGAGACGGTCATCGGCGATTGCATCCGCTTCATCGACTACCGTGGCAAGACGCCGGTCAAGACCGAGAGCGGCATCCGGCTCATTACTGCGAAGAACGTGAAGATGGGCTACCTGCAAGAGACGCCGATGGAGTTCATCGCTGCCTCCGGCTACAAGAGTTGGATGACCCGTGGCATCCCGCAGAAGGGAGACGTGTTGTTCACCACTGAAGCGCCGCTCGCCAACGTCGCGCAGCTAGACACCGACGAGAAGGTCGCCTTTGCCCAACGAATTATCATCATGCAGCCGGATGCAGCGAAGCTCGACAGCGCCTTTTTGAAATACCTGCTGCTCTCGCAGCCAGTGCAGCAACGCATCCGCACCAAAGGGACGGGGGCTACGGTGCAAGGCATCAAGGCGAGTCTTCTCAGGACAATTGATCTTTCTTTCCCAAAGACCCTCGCAGAGCAGGAGGAGATCGTCGCCAAACTTCATGGCCTTACCACCGAAACCCAACGCCTCGAATCCCTCTACCAACAAAAAATCGCCGCCCTGGCGGCACTGAAAAAATCCCTACTCCAGCAAGCCTTCACCGGAGAACTCTAATCCTATGGACAATGAACTCTGGCATAAACTCGAAAAACTCCGCGGACTACCTTTCAGCGGCGAAGAAGGCCTTGCTGACTTCTTCAAAAAAGAAGGCATCCGCTATTTCACCAAGGATCTCAGCGTCTGGAGTCAGTTCTTTGCCAATCGATGTGGACGATCGGGGGGAGCCATTCATGTTCCTGAATGGCTGGTGAATGTTTTCTGTGTTCTAGCCAAAGATGCCTCCCCCAAACGCATTTGTGATCCCTGGGCTGGCGCCGGATTTCTTGTCGAGGCGTTACGCGAAGCATGTCAATCTGAACAGGCGCTCGCCTTTTCACCATCGAGATCCATTTGCGAAATCGGGGAGGCACTTGTTCCGCAAGCGCTTTGGCAAACAGGCGATCCGCTTCTTTTGCTCGGCAATGATAATACTGCCCTGGATCTTGTGGCCAGCATACTGCCAATGGGCGCCAAAGCACCCCAGCCGCTGAAGGTCGCACCCCCCGGCGGGAATGTCGTCGAACTTACTGGTGACCTTGGCAGTCTAATAATGATTGCAGCTTCTCTACGCCTGGGTTTAACTGGGATAGGCCTTTTCGTTGTCACCCCATCCTTCTTCGCTAAGCCACAGTCTGTCTTCCGCCGCTTGGGCGAACTTGGTCTTGGACTTGATGCCGCACTGGCACTGCCAGCCGGAACATTTGCGCCATACACTAATATCTCCGCATATTTAGTGGTAGTGAGGCGCAATCCGTCATTGCGTATGTTTGTTGCGCAGCTCTCTGCGGACGCGAACACGAATCGTCAGATCATCGAAAATTTTCAAAATGGAACGGAAGGTGCTTCGTTAGATCTAGGGCGATTCGTGGCTGTGGAAAACTTCCGAAGCATTGAGCAGATTCGCACATCGGAAGCTCTGACCTCTGCCGAAGTAAAATTTGGCGTTCCTGCATCCAGTCTCGACGAATTAGGCGACGTAAAATCAGGCATCACGCTGGGGAGAACCGGTGATGACTTTGCGTTTGAACCGCGCGAAAACTCGATCTACATACCCCTGATTGGAAATTCCGATGTAGTGGAATCGCCAGAGGCGATGACATTGAAGCCACAGAATTACGCCCAGGTTGTCATTGATCCATCGCGTTCAAACGCTGGCTTTATCGCCCGATTCCTGAACTCAGAATTTGGCAAGAAGCTCCGCGACAAAAATAAGATGGGCGCCACAATTCCGAAGTTGATCAAACAGGGGATTCGGGAACTGCGCGTAATCGTCCCGGATCTTCAAACTCAACGTCAGATGCTGGAAATCGAAACACTCATTACCGCCGAGCACAACACCGTTACAGCACTGCAAAGCGAAATTTCTGATCTACGTCGCGAGCTGTGGTCCAATCCAACGTCCGCTCCACAAGTCCAAGATAAGATTAATACCCTGACACGTCGGCTAGCTGGCGGAATCAAACAGCACGCATCCGAGTCGCTCGATCAGTGGTTTGAAACGCTTCCGTTTCCACTGGCTTCAATTCTGCGGGCCTGGCAGGCGACACCCAGCCAGGACTTCAAGACCAAATATGAACATCTCCTCCATTTCTTCGAGGCCGCCGCGCAATTCGTCAGCGTCATCTTGCTGAGCGCTTATAATTCAAATGACGCTGTTTACGCACCTCACCGCAAGAAACTCACCGAGACGATGCAGAAGCAGAATCTTTCATTCAACCGGGCAACCTTTGGGACATGGAAGCTAGTTGTCGAGTATCTCGGGAAGAAAACGCGCGACCTGCTTAGTGAGAATGGGAAGAAACCAGAAGATGTCGAAATTGATAAGGAGCTCTGTGCCGATATGTTTGCTGACCCTTCCAGATCACTGCCAGCTGCACTAAGTCGAAAGGAATTGGCGGCAATCTTCTCAACAACAAACAAGATGCGAAACGACTGGGGCGGACACGGGGGGGTCGTTGGGCAAGCAGAGGCGGAGTTGCGAAACCAGCAGCTTCTTGCAGAAGTCCAAAAGTCGCGCGAGGTATTCGCTGACCTATGGACTGAAACCCAAATGGTGAACGCCCATCATTGCCGCCTGCTACGGGGCGTGTTTGAGAACGAAGTTGCAATTTTAATGGGAAGTAACAGTGAGTTCCTAAAAGAACCCCGTTCAATGGTAACTTGTCTTGAAAATGAACGGCTTTACCTGTTAAAGAAAGGATCTGGAAAGCCACTAAAGCTCCTCCCCTTGATCCGGGTTAGTGCCTCACCGCAATCGGCGAAGAACGCATGCTATTTCTTCAGCCGTCTTGAGCGCGAAGGGGCCCGCTTCGTTTCATATCATTTCACGGATAACCCGGAAATGACTGACCAATTTTCCGAAACGACAGAAGCCATTAGATTTCTGTCTGATGCATAAGCCTACCATGAACGAAGCCGAAACCCGCGCCGAGCATATCGACCCCGCCCTCAAGGCGGCGGGCTGGGGCGTGGTTGACGGCAGTCGGATCCATCGGGAATACCCCATCACTCTGGGTCGTTTGCAGGGCCACGGTACGCGCAGCCGCGCCGACATTGCCGACTACGTCCTGGTGTATCGCAACCAGAAGCTGGCGGTCATCGAGGCCAAGGCCTGGGACAAACCGCTGACCGAAGGCGTGGGCCAAGCCAAGAGCTATGCGGCGAAGCTGGCCATCCGTTTCACCTATGCCAGCAATGGACAGGGCATCTACGGCATCGACATGCAGACGGGAACCGAGGGCGAGTTGCCCAGGTACCCGACGCCGGATGAATTATGGAATGCGACGTTTGCACAACAGAATGCGTGGCGCGACCGCTTTGCTGCGGTGCCATTCGAGGACAAAGGCGGTTCGCATCCAAGCCGCTACTATCAGGACATCGCCGTTGATCGTGTGCTGGAGGCGATCGCCAACGGCACGCAGCGCATCCTGCTGACACTGGCCACCGGCACCGGGAAGACCTTTATCGCCTTTCAGCTCGCATGGAAATTGTTCCAGAGTCGCTGGAACTTGGGCCGCGAGCCGTCACGCCGCCCGCGCATCCTCTTTCTGGCAGACCGCAACATTTTGGCCAACCAGGCCTACAACGCCTTTTCTGCATTTCCTGAAGACGCCTTGGTGCGCATCGCACCTGACGACATCCGCAAGAAGGGCAGGGTGCCGACCAACGGCAGTCTGTTTTTCACTATTTTCCAGACCTTCATGAGTGGCCAGCCGCAGAATGGGCAGCCGTCGCCCTACTTCGGCGAATATTCACCGGACTTCTTTGACATTATCATCATCGATGAGTGCCATCGCGGCGGCGCGAACGACGAGGGCAACTGGCGCGGTATCCTCGACTATTTCGCCCCGGCGGTGCAGCTTGGTTTGACCGCCACGCCCAAGCGCAAAGAAAATACGGATACCTACGCTTATTTTGGCGAACCCGTGTTCGTCTATTCACTCAAGGAGGGCATCAACGACGGTTACCTGACGCCTTTTAAGGTGAAGCAGATCTCCACCACGCTCGACGATTACGTCTACACTCCAGATGACACCGTGGTCGAGGGCGAGGTGGAACGCGGAAAACGCTACGAGGAAAAAGACTTCAACCGCATCATCGAAATCAAAAAACGGGAAGAGTACCGGGTGAAGGTATTCATGGGGCTGATCAATCAGGCCGAGAAGACCCTGGTGTTCTGCGCCACCCAGGATCACGCCCTAGCCGTGCGCGATTTGATCAACCAGATGAAATCCAGCAAAGAGCCGAACTACTGTCAGCGGGTCACCGCCAACGACGGCGCCCTGGGCGAACAGCACCTACGTGATTTTCAGGACAACGAGAAATCCATTCCGACAGTATTGACCACCTCGCAGAAACTGTCGACCGGTGTGGATGCGCGCAACATTCGCAACATCGTCCTGATGCGACCGGTGAACAACATTATTGAATTCAAACAGATCATCGGACGTGGCACCCGGCTCTATGACGGCAAGGACTACTTCACGATTTACGACTTCGTGAAGGCCCACCTTAATTTCCTCGACCCCGATTGGGATGGGGAACCAGTTGATCCTGAGCCGAAGGATCCATCGCAACCACGCCCACCCACCCCGCCGGATCGAGTCCGCGAGCCGCCAACGGAATATGACAAACGGAAGAGGGTCCGGGTGACGCTTGCCGATGGCAAAGACCGCACCATCCAGCACATGGTAGCCACCACGTTCTGGCATCCCGACGGCACGCCGATGTCCGCGCAGCAATTCATGGAAATGCTATTCGGAAAGCTGCCCGAGTTATTCAAGAATGAGGAAGAACTGCGCACCTTGTGGAGTGCGCCGGACACTCGCGCCAAGCTCCTGCAAGGGCTGGCAGAGAAGGGTTTCGGCAAAGAGCAGATGGCAGAGATGCAAAAGATTATCGATGCCGAGAAGAGTGATCTATTCGATGTTCTCGCCTACGTTGCGTTCGCCATGCAGCCGCTGACTCGCGCCGCCCGCGCTACCGCTGCCAAGACCGCGATCCACAACGCTTACACCAGTAAGCAGGAAGCATTCCTCGACTTCGTTCTGACGCACTATGTGCAGGAAGGCGTAGATGAACTCGATCAGTCAAAGCTCACGCCATTGCTCAAATTGAAGTATTTCAACGCCATCGCCGACGCCATGGCTGACCTGGGTGGTCCGGAGAAAACGCGGATGATCTTTAGCGCGTTCCAGAAATTCCTGTACCAGAGGACAGCATGATTCACCTCATAAATGCGAGCGATCTAGACCAATGGGCTGATCGCCCAGAATCAAAGCTTCGCCTGCCGCTACTGGTCCGACGTCTTATTTCACTGTCGATAAAAGGAACAACAGAGTACACAGTTCGCACTGAGGCTGGCATTCAGTACGGAGGATGGGACGGAATTATTCGCAATTCCGAGCAAAAGTCCTTCCAAGTGCCACAGGGTGATTCATTTTGGGAGTTTGGTTGCGGTCAGGATCCCAAATCAAAGGCAAATGAAGACTATGATAAGCGAACAGTGAATCCCCTTGGGGTAGTCCCTGCAAATAGCACCTATGTATTTGTTACACCAAGAAATTGGTCCGGGCGCGACGACTGGGCAAAGGAAAGGAGCGCGGAGGGAAAATGGAAGAAGGTCATAGCACTTGATGCCGATTCGCTGAAAGCGTGGCTCGATTCAATCCCGTCGATCCATGTTTGGGCGACTATACTGCTTGGGAAGCAGGTTCAGGGGTTGATCGGACTAGAACAGTGGTGGGATATTTGGAGAAAAAGAACCAATCCGATCATTACCCAGGAAATGATGCTGTGCGGACGAAGCGAAACGAAGGATGCGATTTCAACATGGTACAAAGGTAATTCACTACAAGTATCGCTGGTAAGCGGAACCATTGAAGAAGCCGCTGGAATTTTAGCCGCGACAATCGCTGCAATGGAGCCCACTATTGCTGATGCGTTTACGGCCAGAACCTTAAAGGTTTCTAAGGGGGCATCGCTGAGTGGTGCGCTTGTCGGTCGAACGAATGCAATACTGGCAGTAGAACAAGACGATGTGGAGCGCGTTCGCCAAGATGTCGGCGAAGCACATCGAATCATCGCTCTTGGTAATGAAAAAACGGAGAATGGGCGTTCCATAGAAGCCGAAAAACTGGACCCCAGGGACCTATGCAAGCTGTTGGTCCCCGCCGGATGCCCCGAGAATGAAGCGGCTGAGTTAGCGGGCCTGGCGCGACGTTCATTCCAGGCGTTCCGCCGACAGAAGGCTCTGAATCCAGATAGCCTTAGACCCGAGTGGGCAAAAAAAACGACCGACAAGCATCTGATTGTATCAATACTTCTGGCTCAGCGCTGGAACGGTGCCGATGGATGCGCTGATCGCGAAATAATCGCTGACATTTCTGGCGGATTGCCATACGAAGAAATTGAGGATAAATGTCGAACCCTGGCAGGCCTGGAAGATCCTCCAATTCGGCAAGTCGGTAGCCAATGGAGCATCATATCATTGCTGGATGCATGGACGCTAACCGTGCTTGGGGATATGGGTGACGTTGATTCGCATGCCTTGCTCCAGGACTTGCTGGCCGGAGGGAGTCCGCGAGTCCAAAGAGCGGCGAAGCAGTCGCTTGCTCAGTTGGATGCACGTGGTGCGAAGCAACCTGAAGCGAAAGATCACGTTCCCGGGAAATCTCGTGATGGGTTCTAATTCATTCGTTCAACTGGCTCGGAACTCAGCAACTTTCGCATTGGTATAACTGAGGAACGAGGAACGAGGAACGGCCTCCCTTCGCATCATCGGTGCATCTAAAGACGGAATCTAAACAGTCCCCGACGATTAACATGCCGACTTCACTGCGCAGGTTCCGGAGTCGGACTCGCAGAGTACGAGGTCCCATGTCTCGCGACAATTAGGATTGCCGGTCAGCGACAATTAGGATTGCCGGTCGTGTCATTGCCGGGTCGTCCCCCGCCAGCGTAGCTGGGCTCGGGGGTCCCGATGCCTGGCAGACACATCAC
>Ga0163144_10031943_pt1 | contig 10019 bp, 7 predicted proteins | sample OliLak19BULKMAT1_FD_123175 | JGI IMG/M metagenome (GOLD analysis project Ga0163144, IMG submission 123175) | Freshwater microbial mat bacterial communities from Lake Vanda, McMurdo Dry Valleys, Antarctica - Oligotrophic Lake LV.19.BULKMAT1 | ecosystem: Environmental > Aquatic > Freshwater > Lake...
CGCCTCGATGATGAAAGAGGCCAAGGTACAGGCCATTGCGGCTCAGAAAGCGTATTTCGTCGCGTTGAGCGCCACTCCATTCTCCACGGGCGCGGTCGCGATCGCGTGGGCGGCGTATGTGGAAGCCCTAGCTCAACTGCAAATAGCGAAGTTGGTCATCGGCGCAGCGATCGCGGCGGCGCTGGTTGGCGTCGTCATGGGCACTATGATCGCCACCGGAAAAAACGGCCAGACACTTCAGGGCGGCCTCCTGATGGCTTCCAGCACGGCCATTGCAGCCATCGGGACGATGCTGCTGATCAGCGCTAATAATTCCGTGACTCCCGTAGATGAGGAGTCTTTGCAGGCCGATAGCAGCATGGCGGCTTTTAATGCTCCCCCGACGTGGATGTATGCCATCGGTGGATTGGCGGCGGTCGGGTTGGTCGGAGCGATGATGGCTCCGAAGAAGACCTGCAAGTCCGATGAAGAGGGCTGCCACGCCTATTATCAGCAGCAGCCGAGCCCCACGAACTATATTGTTTAAGAGCCACTTAAAAGCGGCCATGCAATGCATCTGCATGGTCGCTTTTTTTGGGTCCCGCGTAAAGTTCAATCAAAGGTAGAATTTGCATCATTATGAATATTTCTTTCAAAGCATCGGCGTTGATTGCCGTTCTGGCCGCCGGCGCGGGGGCCGCCCCGAATCCCAAACAAGGCTTCCTGATGTACAAAGCCGTTACGTCCGGAAATACGGCGGAAGTCTCGGCGTTGCTTGATAAGGGGATTTCGCCGAACGAGGAATTTCACGGAGTATTGACACCGTTAAACGCGGCCGTTTCATTGGGAAACGCCGATATGGCGAATCTATTGCTCGAGCGCGGAGCCGGGCTCGATTATGTGAGCCGATATTATCAGGGCGGGCCGGGACCGACCGCGTTGAGCGAGGCGGCGGCGGGCGGGCGCACGGAAATCGCGAAAATGCTGGTCGACAAGGGCGCGGACATTCAGAAAGCCATCGACGGGCTTGAGTTTAAGGTGAACCATGGTTCGGGCGATGAGCAGTCCCGAAACAGCTGCCTGGTGGGAATAAAATTTTTACGGGGACTTCAGGGAGGACCGGAGACCGTGGCGACTGTGCCGGCGGAGCATCCTGTTGTGAGCGCGACCGCAGCACCGGCCCCCGCGGCTAAGCAAGCCGTGAAGATACTCGCGCCGAATTATTCGAACGTTCCCGCGACCGACGATTATGCCGTCATCGTGGGCATTGAAAATTACGCCGACCTTCCCGCCGCGACCTACGCCGAGCGCGACGCGGCCGCGGCCAAGAGCTTCATCCGGGCCATGGGCGTTCCCGAAAGGAACATCGTGCTTCTGACCGGCAACCGCGCAACCAAGACCGGGATGGAGAAGACGCTCGAGGCCTGGCTCCCAAACAACGTCTCCGAGAAGTCTCGCGTGTTCGTTTACTACTCGGGCCATGGTGCGCCCGACACGAAGACCGGCGACGCCTACCTCGTACCTTCCGACGGCGACCCTCAATATCTTACGCAGACCGGCTATCCACTCAAGCGCCTCTACGCCAAACTCGAAGCCCTCAAGGCCAAGAGCGTGCTTGTCGCGCTTGACTCGTGCTTCTCCGGCGCGGGCGGACGGTCGGTGCTGGCAAAGGGGACGCGTCCGCTCGTCGGGAAAGTTGACATGGCCGTCCAGGCCGAAGGGAAGATCTCGGTCATTTCGGCCTCGGCCGGCGATCAGATTTCGGGCGCAAACGAAGAGGCGGGCTACGGGCTCTTCACTTACAACTTTCTGCAGGGCTTAAACGGCGCCGCCAAGGACGCCCAAGGCCAAGTGACGCTCAAGTCGCTGTACGGCTACCTCAAGCCCCGCGTCCAGGACGAGGCGCGCCGCGGCAACCGCGACCAGGTCCCGCAGCTTCAGAACGGCGGCGAAGACCTCATCCTCCGCGCCAAGTAGACGAATTCAAGCAGCCGGAGCGGGCCCTGTCGATCCAGTCCTTGACAAGAACGTGTCTACCGCCTACAATATCGATATCCCGATATGACGACCTTGGAACTGGATAAACACGCGATCTCCAAGAAGATCCGCCAACTCCGACAGGAGCGGCACTGGACTCAGGCCGAATTGGCGAAACTTCTGGGACTCTCACAAAACCGGCTCTCCGAATTGGAGCGCGGCAAGGGCTCGTTTACGGCCGAGCAACTCATCGCCGTCCTGACCACTTTCAACGTGCCGATCGATTATTTCGCCAAGGCCAAGGGAAAAAAGTCGAACGCGGATCAGCTTCAGAACGCCCTGGCCCGCCTTGGAGCGACGCATCTCATCGAGCTGGAAGCCCTTCCCAGCGACACGGTCAAGGACGCCGTGTCCGCGATTCGGGAAACGCTGATTTCGGCCGAATATTCCCGGTACCTCACGGGCATCGCTCCCGTCATCGTCAAGAACGGGCGCAACATCAACCTGTTCCGGCTCCGCGCGGAATTGGCGGAGGCTGGTCTCGATCGGCGCCTGGGATGGGTGCTCGACAACACCCTTGAAGCGATACGGCGAGAGCTGAAGCACGAGCTTCCGCGGGAAGCGGCGCTCGCCTATCGCCAGACGGAGCTCCTCTTGGAACCGCTGCTGGCCTCCTGGCGGGAGGAACGCGGCGCGTGGAAATACGAACACGCGCCGGAAGACTTCCTGGATCCGGACATCAACAGCAGGCAGACCGCTGAAGAGCTCCGAGCCGACGCCTCGGCGATTTCGAAGCGGTGGCGAATCCTCACCGGCATTAAGGTCGAAGACTTCGTTCATGCCCTGGAGATGGCTCGTGTCTGACATCAAAGGCTTCTTTCAGGAGATCGACCGGCTTTAGACGCCGTCGCAGCCGGATAAAATCCCCCTTCGCGTCATCGGAAGCGGGGCGCTGCTGCTCCAGACGGACTTCAACCGCGGAACGAAGGACGGGGACGTCCTCGAGTCGCTGAGCCTGACGGCCGAGATCAAGACCCGTTTGCTCGAATTGGCCGGGAAAGACTCCAAACTCCACGAACGCACCCGCCTCTATCTCGACATCGTCGTCTCAGGTCTGCCGTTCCTTCCTCACCCGCCCATCTTCCATCCGCAGGCTGCGCTGAATAAATCTCTCCGGCATTTCCATGTCGCCGTCTTGGACGTGGTCGATGTGGTCGTCAGCAAGCTCAAGCGCTTCAACAGGGACGACGCCGACGACGTCGAGGCGATGATCAAGCGCGGTCTCGTCGATCATAAGCGGCTTGTCGAGAGATTTAACTCCGCGGTCGACAAGTTCTCCATGGGTAGCCGCGCCGACGACATCCCCCGCTATATCAAGACGCTTCATCGAGTCGAGCGCGACCTGCTCCGCGTTCCGGAGTCGAACATCGAACTGCCCGCTTGGATGCAATAAAGAACAGCGAGTTCTATCAACTCCATTTCGCCCTGCAAGGCATCCGGCCCCTCATCTGGCGGCGGGTGATCGTGCCCAGCTCGATCACGTTTCGTGTCGGACAGCGATGGCCCGTTGAAGGCCGCGCACGAAAAGACGCTTCGTCTCAGGGACGTGGCTAAAGCCAAGGCCAAGTGACGAGGTCCCGCAGCTTCAGAGCGGCGGCGAAGACCTCATCCTCCGCGCCAAGTAGACGAATTCAAGTCGAGGGCTTGACAGTGTTAACCACTGAGTTCATACTCCCTTTGTGCCGATAAGCAAAGAACAAGAACTTCTCGATTGGCTGGGATCAAACTGCTGGTTTTGCGGCCGGCGACCGCCGGTCCATGGGATGAGCCGCGTGGTGAACATGCGCAAGGCCCAATACGGTACGGACGGCGGCATGAGGTGGCTGTACTCATCCGTCGCGGTTCCTTGCTGTGCCGTCTGCCGAGCGGGCCAAGAGCGCTCGCAGCGGATATTGTTGTACGCCATCTTCGGCCCGGCCCTGGCGATGATCTTGATCATGGCCGTTTGGGGTCCCTCTGACTTCTGGGTCAAGGCATTCTTCGTTGTTCTCTCGGGCGGGGCGGGGGGGCTCCTCGGCGGATCGGCGCAACTGCCGGCGGGACAGAAGCCCGATTCGGCGGCGGCAAGCTATAAGGCAGTCCAATTGATGCTGGATGGCGGCTGGGAGATCATGGACACTCCCCCGCCAGTGCAATAGGGCACCCGGGAGCATTTAAAGGCGTTTCCCGCCTTAAGTAAAAATAGGGTAACGGGTGGTCATTTCCTTGACAAAAAAATGGCACAGGGCTACACTGCCTCAGGCGCAGAAATACCGATTTCCTGGGCCGTTTTTGGACCCCATAGGATGGAGCTAAGTATGGACACTAAAAAAGATTCTGCGGTCTCCGACGTCCCGACCTTCAAGGTTGCGCGCGTCGGCAACGACCGCAAGAAAAAAGGCGGTGCGTTCTCGTTTTTGAGAGGCGGCGGCACCCGTGGAGGTTGGCAGGGCGCCACCGGCGGCGCGGGCGGGGCCGGAGCCGGAGCGGCCTCCGGCGCGGGCGGCATGTTGGCGGGCATCGGCCTCAATATGTCGAAGATGATGCTCATCATGCTCGTCTCCGTCGGCGGGCTTGGCGCCGTCGGTCTCGGCCGCATGCTCGGCAACTCCATGAACAGCGACGTCAAGAAGCCGAAGACGTTTTCAATGGCGAGCCGCGATAAGATCCAGATGGAAGGCGACATGTCCAATCTTCCGTCCAACGCGAACACGATCCCGAACTCCATGGGTTATGTGACTGGAAGCAAGGACGGCCTGACGCCGGAAGAGCGCGCCAAGAAGGAGGCCGACGCGGCCGCGGCCGCCGAGGCGCAGCGCATCGCCGATGAGGAGGCCGCCAAAAAGGAGGCCGAGCAGACGGCGGGCAATCCCGCCGTCGATCCGAACGCTTTGCTCGCCTCGGCGAAGGCCGACGGCGGGGCCGATGCCAAGGGCGGAGCCTTTGGCAAGAAGTTCGGCGCGCTCAGCTCGAGCATGGGTGGCGGCTCCTCGTTGTCGGGCGGCGCCGGCCTGTCGGGCGGGGTGAACCGTCAGTTCGGTTCCGCCGGTGCCATGCCGCGCGGCGCCGCGGGCCGGCTGGGGGCGTCCAAGGGAACTTCTCGCCCGTCGTACGCGAAAGCGGGCGGCGGGAAGCTCGCCTCCAGCAAGACGAAGGGCTTCGCGCGCAAGCAGCTGGCGAACGCCAACGCCTACTCGCGCAAGGGCGCGGCGGCCGGCAAGGGCGAGACGTCCGCTTCGGACGCGGGGACGGCTTTCGACAATAATCCGGGCGCGGGCAACATCATCAGCGGGCCGGGTATTGGCAAGGGATCAGGGTCTGGGAGCGGCACTGACACTACGCCTAATCAGGTCGACAGCGGCGGACCGACGGGCGGCGGGGGCAATCAGACGGTCGACTGCGGCGCGGACATGCGTCAGGATGCAAACGGCAGTTGCGTTCCCGTCGACCTTCCCACGGCCAAAGATTCCAAGCCGATGCTGACCATGATGGCGAATCTCGTGATGGGGTTGATGCTAGTGGTCGCCGTTCTGGCAGCCATTGCTGCGATCTCAGATAAAACGGGATGGGGCGCGATAACCCTTTCCCCGGGAATTAAGGCGGCTATCGGCGTAATCGGAGTTGTTATTGCCCTCTTGGGAGTCGCGATGATGGCGATGGGTGACTATGTTACAGGTGGCGTAGCGACTTTGATTGGCGCATACGTGGGGTATAACGCATTTATTCCGGATACTCTGACTGCAAGCGAAGTCGTAATTGCCGGCGTCGGCGGCGCGGCGGCGATGATGGTGGGGAAGATGCTGGACAAGGGTAACCACAAGGAAAAGGCGCCGGAAGCCGCGCAGCAATAATTCTGGGAGAATAAAAGTCATGGCGAATAACGAGGACGTCAACCAGGCCAATTCAGGAGCTCCGGCGGCGGATATCCCGGACCTCAAGAAGAAGGAGAAGGAGCGCAAGAAGGCCGGCGCGGCCTGGGGCGGCGCCAAGCCCGGCGGCGGCTTCTCGGGCGCCACCGGCGGAGCCGGCGGCGCGGGCGCGCGCGCCGCGGCCAGCGCGGCGAGCTCCCTGGGCGGCGGAGCGGCGGCCGGAGCGGCCGGCGCGGCCGGAGCGGCCCAGGCGGCCGGCGCCGGCTGGTTTGCGACCATGCTCGCGAACCTCACGGCGACCGTCCTCGGTAAGGCGATTTTGGCGGCCGGCGTGGCGATGTTCCTGGCGGGCGCGGGCGTACTCGCCTATGCCATGCTCGGCGGGGGCGGAGCGAACGGAGCCGGCGGCTTCGGCGACTTGGGGGCTATCGCTTCTTCCATGAAGATCCGCGGCGACGGCGGGGACCGCACCGGCTACATCGCCAGCAACGGCGAGATCATGTTCGACCCGCTCAAGGCGGCCGAGGCCAAAAAGGAAGCGGAAAAGGCTCCCGAGGAAAAGACGGCGGACGCTGCCCTGCCTCCCGAGGCGACCGCGGACGCATCCGGCGAGGGCAAGGGCGGCTGGAACCGTCCCGGGCTCGAGCACAACTTGAGCGGCTCCAAGCTGTCGTCGAGCCTCGGCGGCGGCTTCGGCGGCAAGAGCATCTTCGCGGGCAGCAGCGGCGCCCCGAAGTTCAATGATGGACTTTCGAAGAGCAAGATCAAGGGCGCCGAGAAGGGCCGGCTGTCGGCCTCGCGCGCCGCGAAGACGGGACGCTCGGTCGCGGGCAGCAAGTCGAAGGGATTCAAATCGAACAGGGCCCTGGGCCAGCTTAAGGTCGCGAAGGGGATGTCCACCGTGGGTGCCGGCGCCGCCGGCGCGGAAGGCGCCCGCAACGGCGCTGCCAGCGCGTTCGATGGCGCGAATCCGGGCGGCAGCGGCGGCACCAACGTGACGGGCGCCCCGACTGATCCTGGAGGGGGCGCCGTGACTGGGCCCAGCGGACCCGGTGGCGCGCCCGACATTACGGTACCTACTGTCACGGATCCTGGTGGTGTCGCCATGGATGCGGATACGGCGGCCTCGCTCGCGGCGATAGCGGCGATGGCGAAGAAAGCCGGCGAGATGAAGAAGAAGGCGGCGCAATTGATGGCAACGGGCCTCGCCTTGATCATCATCGGCGCCATCATCATGAAAATATTCCCGCCCTGGACCACGGCGGCGGGTATCGCGCTGATCGCCGTCGGCGGCATGCTCATCGGCATGAGCATAATGATGGGCCAGATGGCCGATATGATGAAGGGCATGGCCGACTCGATGAGCGAAGCTCTGGCCGCGCGCACCAGCGACGTCAAGCAGGACCAGATCAACAAGTACTGCATCGACAAGGCCTACAACGAGGGCACCGACCCGAAGAACTGCAACCCGCCCGAGTCCGTGACCGACAACGAGAAGATCAAGAACGACAACAAGGAAGCGACCGATGCGTTGAAGGATAAGAAGGATAAGGACGAAAAGACCGAAGAAGTGAAGGACAAGGAAAGCGGGCCGATCACGGAATAAAGTTCGGTAAAAGAACGCAAGTTGCATTGACAGGGTAGAGGTCGCGGACTACACTATCGTGGCGTAAGAAAAAGAGACAAATATGGCAACTTTCCTCGATAAGAACAAGAAAAAAAGCGCCCTCGCGGCTCTGCTGTTGTTCATCAGGACGCGCAAGACGGTGACCGCGCTGCTCCTCCTGGTGGCTCTTGCCTCGTTCTTGTTCGTGAGCCCGTCCAATCTCCTGCTGAGCTTCCCGGGCGGCGCCCGGTTGGCGGCGGGCGTGGCGTGGGTGGCGGGGAAGGTCGGCATGGACACCTCGAAGTGGGGGCTGGCCGGCGGCAAGCGCGACTACGGCGATCTCGTGGCGGCGTTCCGCTCGGCGAAGGAAGGCGGCGGCAAGGCCGGCTGGGCGGCGTTCATGCGCGGCGGCTCGGGCGGCGGTTCCGGCGCGGGCATGGACGGCACCGGCTCTATCGGCTTCGTGAAGGGAAGCGCGAAGGACCTGGAGGCCGCGGGCGGCAGCGGCAAAAACCTGCCGACGCGGGGCGGCGTCGAGGGCGTGCTCAACCCCGACGACGCGAAGAATCGCGCCGAGGGCGAGGGCGTGGCTTTGGCGGAAGGCGACGTGGGCGGCGAGCGCGAGGGCCTCGTTAAGAGCGCGTTCGCGGGCGGCTTCGGCGCGGGCTCGGGCGCCTTCGGCAACTCGGGCGGCGAGGGCGGGCTGTCGGGCGGCGTGTTCGCCAGCCTCAATTTTTTCGGCAAGGGCGGCGCGGGCGGTGCGAGCGGCGGGCAGAGCGCCTCGAGCGCCAAGCTCGGCGACCTCGTGAAGAACGGGCTCCAGGGGACCGAGGGCCGGTACGCCAAGGGCACGCAGATCCAAGGCGCCGCCAAGGGCCAGATGTCGAGGTCGTTGGCCTCGACGATCAGCGCCCGCACCAACCGGGGCCTCGTCGGCTCGCACACGATCAGCGGCCAGCGCGCGTTCGTGCAGCTCGCCGCCGGACGCGGCCGGGCCGCGATCTCGGTCGCCCCTAACTGCACGCCGGGCACGGGCTGCCCCGCCGAGTTCGCCGCCACCAACACGGGATCCGTGTACGACGGCAACTCGATCTCGGGAGACCGCACGGACATTTTGACGGGACCGACCGAGATCGGGGACGTCGGGGATAGCCCGAACCTTCCCGACTCGGGCCTGGCCGACGACTATATCCGCGAGGCCGAGAAGATGGACGCCGACGCGCGCAAGTGCCGCGAGCTCGATGAAAAGTACGGCCCGCAGGAGCTCGCCTTCGACAAGCAGCAGGAGTCGCTGTCCCGGGAGTTCGACTCGATGGGCTGCGGCCAGGGCGGCTGCAGCAAGTCGAAGGCCAAGGCTTGCCAGCGCATGGGCGACCGCATGAAGGACCTTTGCCGCGCCTCGATGGGCGTGCGCTGCAAGCACATCCACGAGTGCCCGCTGACGGCCAAGAACAACTGCTCTCCCTCGGAATGCGACGGCCAGGCGCGCAACAAGTCCAAGATCGTCGACATGAACGACGACGCGGCGGACGACGGCTCCAAGAAGATCCGGACGTCGACGCGCGATCAGGGCGAGGCCGAGCTCGGCAACAACCCGGCCTGCATCTCCGCCCGGGAGCGGATGGCGTCGGCCAAGCTGGCCACGCAGAATGCCATCGACGGCTACCGCGGCGCGAGCTGCGAGGCGTTGCGCTCGGCGCCGACGCTCGCCGACAAGGTCAGGTACGCGACCCAGTGCTCGGGCCGCGAGGGCCAGGTCGTCAACAACTGCAAGAGCTTCGCCGGCGCGGTGTGCGAGGAAACGAAGGCGTGCGCTCAAGGGGAGTGCAGCGGCAATTCGGACGCGTGCGTCATCACTGATTTGAAGGGCATCGAAGAATTTATTTCGAAATAGGAACGAGGAGAACGATATGGAGCAACCGAAGATTCCCACCTTGAAGGACGCGCAGAAGCCCCAGGTGAAGATCAAGGGCATGGGCGCGGGCCTGACTCTCTTCGATCGCCTCAAGCAGTTCAAGAAGAAGGACCTGGCCTTCATCCTCGCGGGCCTGGGCACCTTGTTCATGGCCCCTTTGGCGGAGCACTTCATGATGGCTCCCGAGAACGGCGACATGACGGCGGGCTTTCGCGGCGGCGGGCCCAACAGCGGCGGCCGCGGGATTTGGGGGGATGGCAGCAGCCCCTACGAGAACGGCAACAACGGCATCGCCCAGGGCGGAGCCATCGGCGGCGGCGGCGATATCATCACTCCTCTGAACGTGCGCGACCCCTCCGCCCTCGTGATGGGCCCCGGCTCGTCGCAGCAGCCTCCCGCGGGCTCGGCGGCGCCCGCCACGCCTCCTCCCGCCGCTCCGGAGACGAAGTCTTCCGATTATAGGGACGCTCTGGCCGGCGCGGCGACCCGCGCGGCCTCGGCGGCCACGAAGAAGGCTCCTCTTCCGATCCCCAAGATCGCCGTCGGCGGCTCGGGCCTTCGCGGCCTGGGTGCGGCGAGCGGCGGCAGCTCCAGCGGCTCGGGCAGCCTCGGCAACATCGGCGGCCTGGGCGGC
>Ga0163144_10031944_pt1 | contig 10019 bp, 9 predicted proteins | sample OliLak19BULKMAT1_FD_123175 | JGI IMG/M metagenome (GOLD analysis project Ga0163144, IMG submission 123175) | Freshwater microbial mat bacterial communities from Lake Vanda, McMurdo Dry Valleys, Antarctica - Oligotrophic Lake LV.19.BULKMAT1 | ecosystem: Environmental > Aquatic > Freshwater > Lake...
CGCGCGGCCTCCATGAAGGGGAGGCTCTCGATGTCGCCGACCGTGCCGCCGATCTCGATGATCGCGATGTCGACGCCCTTCGCCGCCGCGCGAAAGCGGTTCTTGATCTCGTCGGTGATGTGGGGGATGACCTGGACGGTCGTGCCGAGGAAGTCGCCGCGGCGCTCGCGCGCGATGACGGTCTCATAGACCTTGCCGGCCGTGAAGTTGTTGAAGTGGTGCATCTCCTTGTTCAGGAAGCGCTCGTAGTGGCCGAGGTCGAGGTCGGTCTCGGCTCCGTCCTCCGTCACGAAGACCTCTCCGTGCTGGAACGGGTTCATCGTCCCGGGGTCGACGTTGATATAAGGGTCGCACTTGAGCATCGTCACCTGGAGGCCGCGCGCCTGCAGGAGCTTGGCGATCGAGGAGGCGGTGATGCCTTTCCCGAGGGAGCTTACGACTCCGCCCGTCACGAAGATGTACTTGGTGGTCATTTTAGTCCTCGGCGCAGCATGGTCTCGGCGCGTCTCAAATCGGAGGGGACGTCCACGGCGACGGGGCGCTCATGCACGATCACGCCGTCGATGAGCATCCCGGCCTCCAGAGCCCGAAGCTGCTCGAGCTTCTCGCTCTTCTCGAGCGGGGAGGGCGGCATGGACACGAAGCGCTTGAGCGCGGCGCGCCGGTAAGCGTAAAGCCCGAGATGCTCCCAGGCGCTCACGGGGGCGCGGGAGAAATAGAGGCAGCGGCCGCTCTTGGTCAAAACCGCTTTGACCACGTTCCGGTCGGACCGGCGCGCGCCGGACAGCGCGATCACCGAGGTCGAAATGTCCGACTTGAGCGCCTTCACCGTCGCTCGAAGCGTCGAGGGCTTGAGCAAAGGCATGTCGCCCTGGTAGTTCAGAATAATGGGCTCCCGCCGGTTCTTCGCCGCGGCCCACACGCGGTCGGAGCCCGACGGCAAGGAGGGGGAGGTCATCACGAAATCCCCGCCGAAGCGTATCACTTCGTCCGCGACCTCTCGGCTGTCCACGGCGACGAGCACGGGGCCGAGCTTGGCCGCCTTCGCCGCGCGCCAGCACCACTCGATCATCGTGCGGCCCGCGAGCCTGGCTAGGACCTTGCGGGGGAAGCGCGTGGAGCCGAGGCGAGCGGGGATCACGGTCAGGCAGGCGCTCATTTGATCGCCCTCGCCAGTTCCTTCACGTCGGTCGTCGCGGTGCCGAGCTTCGCGACCACGATGCCGGCCGCGTGGTTGGCGAGCGCGGCCGCGCGGCGCAGGGGGGCGCCCGCGGCGAGCGCGAGCGTCAGCGTCGAGATCACGGTATCGCCGGCGCCGGAGACGTCGAAGACCTCGCGCGCCTGCGTCGGGATATGGGTGATGCGCGTCCGGCCGCCATCCTCGAAGAGGCTCATGCCGTCGGGGCCGCGCGTGATGAGCACAGACTTGCTGGCGAGCACCTTTAAAATGTCCTTGCCCAAGGCGTCGATCGCGTCGGAGCCCGGCTTCGGATCCCTGCGCATGCAGGCCCAGGCCTCGGAGGTGTTGGGCGTCACGCAGGTGACGCCTTTATAAAGGCGGAAGTGCTCGGGCTTGGGGTCGACCGTGACCGGGATGCCGCGATGGCGGGCGATCTTGATCGCGCGCGCGAGCACGCGCGGATTGATGACGCCCTTGCCGTAGTCGGAGAGGATGACCGCGTCGGTCTTCGCCAGCTCTTCGTCGAGGCTCGCGAGCAGGCGGGCTTCCGTCACGTGAGAGAGGGGGCCGGACGTCTCCCGGTCGAAGCGTACGACCTGCTGGCGCTCGGCGATGACGCGGCACTTCTGCGTCGTCTGCCGCTCGACGTCGACGCACACGCCCGCGACGTTCACGCCGCGCCCCCGGAAATGCTCGAGGAGGCGGCTGCCGGCCTCGTCCTCGCCGATGACGCCCAGCACGGACACGCTCGCCCCGAGCGCGGCGAGGTTATTAACCACATTCCCGGCGCCGCCGGGAATGTGGGATTCGCCCGTGACTCGCACGACGGGGACCGGGGCCTCGGGGGAGATGCGGCCGACCGCGCCGCGCACGTACTGGTCCAGCATGAGGTCGCCGACGACGAGGACGCGGCGCCCGGGAAAGCGGGCGATGGTCCGTAGAAGCTCTTGGCGCTCGGCGCGCGTGGCAGGCATCGTACGGGTATTGATCATAACATTTCCCGCAGCGAAGCCGTGACGTTGCCGAAGAAGACCTCGGCCTTCATCATGAGCATCCGTTTCTTGGGATCGTCCGAGAACCAGAGGCGCAGGCGCTTGCCTTTCTGAACGAAGATGCCCTCTTTGATCATCATCGGCTCGACGATGACGGCCTGGAACCGTCCCGGAGAGACCTTGAGCGACTCGCGCTTCATGACCTTGATGACCAGCGGCCAGTTGTCCGGGGTGTTCACGTTGACCTTGATCTCCGAACCGTCCGTCAAGGGCTGCGCGCGCACGTAGTAGATGCTCGAGAGGATGTCCTGGACCTGCGCTGGGATCGTGCCGACGCGCACGTTGAAGCTGCCGTCCTTGCTCACGCGCCGGTTGACGAAGGTCGAGGCGTCGCGGTCGTAGAGCACCCACTCGTCGCGGAAGAACCCGCCTTCGCGGACCTTCTTCGAGTACCCGAGCGACGTCAGCGTGCGCGCGTCGAGCCACGACTCGTTGAGATCGCGCACGACGTAGAACGTGTCGCAGAAGCTGTTCGAGCGGGCCTCGCTGACGAGGTGATAGGCGGGCCGGCCGTTGAACATCACGATCTTGTCGACGCCGAGCGTGGCCTCGCCGACGGACAGCAGGCCCCAGGACATGCTGAAGACGAGCTTCTCGGGGAATACCGGCAGAGGCTTATAGTCCGGCGAATACGGAACCTCGGGACCGATCAGCTGGGAGGGCGAGACGATGGACGTCGTGATCGCGACGCGGCCCCAAAGCCTGGGTTTGGCGGCCTGGACCGGCGAGGCGTCCCGCTTTATGGGTGCGCCGGCGGGCGCGGGCGGCGGCGCCGGCGGAGGCACGGGAACGACGGTCGTCATGCTGATCGGCACCGTGCTCTGGTCGACGAGGACCGGGGCGGCGGGCGTCGGTGCGGCGGCCACCGGCACGGGATCGGACGCGCGATGGCGGATAGCACAGCTCGCGAGGATGCCCGCCACGAGCAGCGACAGCAGGGGCGCTCTCATTTCTTGCGGCCTCCAGCGAGCTCCTCGAGCATGTCGATCCAGACGTTGCGGCCCTTGAGCAGTTCGAGCTTGATCCCGAGGACGAAGACTTCTCCGGAGAGGCAGTCCCGCCAGTCCTGGGGCAGGCGCACGAAGTCCTTGGCGGTGGTCACGAGCGGCAGGCCGCCGCGCAGGTCCTCGATGGAACTCAGCTCCCGGCTCGTGTAGGGATGGTGGTCCGGATAGCGCCACGACTGCGCGACCTTGACGCCGAGGCCCTCGAGCTGGGTTTCGAAGGAGAGCGGGTCGCCGATGCCGGACAGGGCCACGACTGCCTTGCCCTTGAGGTGGGCGAGCGGGAGCTTGGCCTCGGTCTTCACGTCGAGAAGGTGGTCGGTCTTGTGGGCGGACTCGACGACGGCGACGCCCGGGTGCAGCTCCTCGATGTCGGCGCGAAGGCGCGTGATCTCGGCGGAGGTGACGCGGTCGGCGTGCGTGATCACGACCATGCCCGCGCGGCGCAGGGCGGAAAGGGGCTCGCGCAGGTCCCCGAGCGGCAGCAGGCGCCGCCCGCCGAACGGGTCGCGCGCGTTGATGAGGACGACGTCGAGATCGCGGTGCAGCCGGAAGTGCTGGAAGCCGTCGTCGAGGATCAGCACGCGGCTGCCGTACATCTCGACGGCGAGCTCGCCCGCCTTCGCGCGATCGGGGCACACGAGGACGGGGACGCCTTGCCCGTTGAGAGACTGGTGGATCATCCAGGGCTCGTCGCCGCACTCGCGCCAGTCGACGTGGCGCCCGTCGAGGAGGACGGACACCGTCTTGCGCGGAGCCTGGCGGCCGTAGCCGCGCGACAGGATCGCGACCTCGTGGCCGCGCTTGCGCATGGTCTCGGCGGCCAGCAGGACGGCGGGAGTCTTGCCGGTGCCACCGGCGGTCAAGTTGCCGATGCAGACGACGCGCGCCTTGACGCGCCTTTTTTTCAGCACGCCCGCGGAGTAGAGGCTTCTTCGGGCCAACACGCCCGCGCCATATGCCACGGACGCGGCGCCGAGAAGCGCGCGCCCTCCGATGGACCCCCGGAGCGTCTCGCGGCGCTTGGACCAGGTCATTTCGCGGCCTTCGGCGCCGAGAGGATCAAGAGCTGCTCGACGGCGGGCAGGACGCGCTCGGGCGGGAGCTGGCGCATGCACTCGAGATTGTAGGGGCACTCGTTGGAGCGGCAGCCGATGCAGTGGAGCTCGTCGAGCCGCACGAAGCGGTGCTCCGCGTGCACGGGCGTCCAGGAGACGGGGTCCGACGAGCCGTGAATGGTCACGGTGGGCACGCCGAGCGCCAAGGCCAGGTGCTTGGGCCCCGCGCAGTTGCCGATGACGACGCGGCATGAGGCCAGCTCGCGCGCGAGCTCGGCGATCGAGCGCGTCTCCGGGATCGCGTAGGCGCCCTCGCCGATGCCGCGCACGACCTCGTCGGCCAGGTCCTTCTCGCCCGGCCCCCAGAACACCTTGAGCCGGCAGGCGTGCTTGTCGCGCAGCATACGGCCCAGGCGCGCGTACGACGGCGCGGGCCAGCGGCGCGTCTCCTTGCGGGAGGGCGGCACGAGGCCGACGATGTTTTCAAGCACGGCGGGCCGCTCCGCCAGGTGCAGGCGCGGAAGCGCGGGCGCGTCGTCGGGAGAGACTCCGAGGATGGACAGCCAGAGGACTTTCTCGCGCCCGGCGTAAGTCGCCCGGTCCGGCTGGAGCATGCGATGATTATAGGCCCAGCGGCGCGCGACGTGCGCGGGCCCCGCCCTCACGGTCGCGCCCGACAGCACGGTGATCAGCGCGGTGCGGGGGTTGGCCAGGAAGTCGATCACCCAGTCATAGCGCCGCGCGCGGATCTTGAGCGCCCAGCGCAGCGCCTGCGCCGGGCCTTCGGCGTCGTACGTGAGGATCTCGTCGATCGCCGGGTGGCCGGCCACCGCTTCCGCGCCCGGCGCCTCGACGAGGAAGTCGAGCTTGGCGGAGGGGTAGCGCTTCTTGAGGGCTTCGAGGGCGGGCGTCGTCAGGATCACGTCGCCGAGACGGCGCAGCTGGATGACCAGGATCGACTTGGGTGCTTCGATGTCCATCAGAAGCGGGCTTTGCCCCGCGTCATGTTCAGGTGGAAGTCGAACATGTTGTCGTCGCCGCGGATCAGCAGGCGCTTGACCGCCTCCTTCTCCCGCGCCCACGGCAGACGCGAGATGCCCTGCTTCACCGAGAAGTCGAAGCGGTAGCCCGCGTCGAGGGCGGCCTGGCGGACGTCGGCCTTGTACGCCCCGGAGCCGTACGGATAGGCGAACCCCACCATCTCGCGGCCGAGCTTTTCCTCAAGGCGCCGCTTGCTCTCAACGAGCTCCCAGCGCACTTCATCAAGGGAAATCCCGCATAGATTCCGGTGGCGCATCGTGTGGGAGCCGAACTCCACGAGGCCGGAGTCCTGCATCTCCTTGATCTGCGCCCAGGTGAGCATCTTGAGCCACGGCTCGGTCTTCGGATCGTGCCAGCCGTTGTGCTTCTCCATCGTCTCGTAGACGAGGAAGATGCAGCCCTTCATGCCGAACTCCTTGAGGAGGGGGAAGGCGAGGTCGTAGTTATTCATGTACCCATCGTCGAACGTGATCATGACGGGCTTCTCGGGCAGCGGTTTGACGCCCTTCTCGGCGTCGCGCCAATCGCGGAAGTCGATCGCGGTGTACCCGTGATCGCGCAGATATTCGAGCTGCTTGCGGAAGTCTGCGGTCGTCACCCACAGCTTCTTGAGCTCCGAGCCCGGGGGGTAGTCGCCGATCTTGTGGTACATGAGCACGGGCATGCCGCCGGTGACCGCGGGGCGCCACCAATTCCAGCGGGCGCTGAGGCCGGCGACGGCCGCGGCTGCGACGGCGGACAGGACGCCGATCATAGGCAATTCTCCTTCTGCATACGAGCCAGTTTATCGTATTTGAGCCAGCTGTGGTACGCGGACAAACGAGCCCAGGTGATGCCGGGAAGACCGTCAAGGATGCCGAGCTTTAATATGAGGCGGGAGAAGAGCTCCCAGGGGTAGATGAAACGGTGAAATGGGGTGAAGCGTTTGCCGGCGGCGAAACGTTTTTGGGCGGCGAGGTCGGTGTAACGCTCCAATTTGGACATGTAGTCGGGAACGTCGCGGTACGGGGTGTGGGCCATCTTGCCGGAGAAGGTTGATATTGGACCGTCGATCAACAGGCTCTCGTGCAAAGAGCCGCCGGTGAAGCGCGCACGGCCGCGTTTGAAAAGACGGATGTGTTTTTCGCGGCCTAGGCCGCCCCAGCGGAGTTCATGACCGAGAAAAAAGACGGAGAAGGGGATATTAACGGCAACGAATGGAGGATTCGTTATGAGAACCGAACGGATTTCGTGCGCGAGGGACGGCGTGACCCTTTCATCGGGATCGATCCATAAACACCAGTCGCCTTCGGCGACATCTAAGCTGGCCTGGCGCTGACGCGCATAATCATCGAATTCGCGCAATATTGTCTTGGCGCCGTATCGCTTCGCGATTTCCATCGATTTATCAGTGGTGTCGCTCGACACGACGATGACGATCTCCGTCGTCAAACCTTTTAATGAATCCAGACACCCCGGAAGGTCCCTCTCTTCGTTTTTGGCGATCAAAATGGCGCTAAGAGAGAGAGTCATAAATCCTCTCCATTTCGTTCGCCATCCGCGTCAAGCCGAACCTGCTGACGCGCCCGCGGCCTTCGGCCGCGAGGCGGGCCCGCAGCTGCTTATCGTCGATCAAACGGACCAAGGATTCCGCCAAAGCCTCCGGATGCCGGGGCGGAGTCAGCAGCCCGGTTTCGCCGTGTTCCACCACCTCCGGGATCCCGCCTGCCGTCGTGGCCGCGATAGGAATACCGCACGCGGCGGCCTCAATCAAGACCGAACCCATGCCTTCGCCCCACGACGATTGCACGTAAATATCGAGCGCCTTCAACATCGGGATGGGATCCTCACGATGACCCATGAGTATCACCTTGCCCATCAAACCCATCCGCTTGATGCTCTGGAACAAGGAATCCTCTTCCGGGCCCCGGCCCGCGATCAAGATCTTCACCTTCGGCCGCTGCATCAGGACCAGGACGGCGGCCGCCAATAACGAGGCGTGATCTTTATGAGGCACGAGCGCGGCCAAATTTCCGATCCAGATCGCGTCGACGGGGATATTGAACTCATCGCCGATGTCCTTTCGGTATTTCACCCGCTCCGCGGGCGCCGGAGGGGCGTAGCGCGCGGGATCCACCGAAGCCCATTTGCTTTCCTCTTGGGTGGCGGGCAGCCCATCAGGGATCACGACGAGCCGGGCTTCGGGCGTGCCCGCCGATCTCATGATGTCGGCGATCGCGCGTGAGACGCAGACGACCTTGCCCGTCGACCCGTACTTCCAGCGGGCGCTGAGCCCGGTTACCGGGAAATCCACGCGGCGATGAGCGACCGACGGAATTCCGATCCAGGAACCGAGCGCCGCAGGTCCGGCGGCGTGACCGGTATGCGCGTGGAGGATCGCGCCTTCGGAGCGCGCGCGAAGCAAGAGCGGCAGCGACATCGGACGGGTCTCGAACCCTTGCCTGCGCGCCTCGGCCTCGAGCTCGTCGCCGGGGCGCGCGCATATCACGTTGACGCGCCCGCGCGCGCGCAGGCTTGCCGCGAGGTAGAGGAGCTGTCGCTCCCCGCCCCGCAGGCCCGGCTCGCCGTCAAGATGGTATATGGGCCGTGGCTTCATCGTAGACCTGCTGCGTGGCTTCGTAGAACGCGTCGAGGCTGAAATCCCTTTCCCAGCGCGAGCGTCCCGCGCGTCCGTAGGCCGCGGCCTTGCGCGGGTCGAGAAGGAGGGACTCGAGGGCCTCGGCGAGGGCCGCCGAGTCGCCGGGAGCAACGAGCAGCCCGGTCTCGCCGTCCTCCACAAGATCGGGAAGGCCTCCCACGCGGGAGGCGACGACGGGACGCCCCAGGGACATCCATTCGAGCGCGGCGCGCGACACGGCCTCGGAGCCGAGCGACGGGATGACGCCCACCGAGCAGCCCGCCATGAACGCCCATTTGTCGGCGACGCGGCCGGGAAACTCGACGATGGACTCGAGCCCGGCGGGCTTGAGCTGCCAGCGCAGGCGCTCGAGCAGGCGGCCGTCGCCCGCGCACCGCGCGCGCAGCCCGGGAACGCGGGCCTTCAGGCGCGCGACCGCGTCGAGCAGGATCTCGTGGCCTTTCACCTTGTCGAAGCGCGCGACCATCCCGACGACCGGCGCGGGGACGGCGGCCGCGGCGGCCTCGGGGCCGGCGATGCCCTGGGCCACGAGCGCCACCTTCGAGCCGGGGAAGGCCGCCTTGAGCGCCGCCTCGAGCGTGCGATTGACGGCGATGAAGGCGCGCGTGCGCCCGGCGGCGAACCGGGCGGGAGCGCCGCCGTCGGGCATGCGCGCGTCGCCGCGCGTGCGCACCACGGAGCAGGCGCGCTTGGCGGCGAGCACGAGCGCCGTCGTGTGGGCGGAGCCCGTATGAGCGTTGATCACGTCCGGAGCGAACCGGCCCGCCTCGCGGCGCTGGGAGCCCCAGGACAGCACGCCGGCCAATCCCGCGGGCCAGCCGCGGACCGCGAGCCCGAGCCTGCGGGCATCGATCAGCACGGGGGAGTCCGCGCGTCCCCAGAACTCCACCTCATGGCCGCGCGCCGCCTGCTCGGCGGCGAGCGTGACCGCGTAGTGCGCGATGCCCGAGTCCCAGGGCTCGTCCTCGATATGGAGGATCTTCATGCGGGCACGCCCGCCTTCAGGACCTGCCGGCAGGCCTCATGCACCTGCTCCACCGTCAAGAGGCGCATGCAGAGGAAGTGCCCCTCGGGGCACACGCGCGCGCCGTGCAGGCCGCACGGCCGGCACGCGAGGTCCGCTTCGACGACGCGGTGGCCGGGGCCGTAAGGGAAGAAGCCGAGCTCGCGCGTGGTGGCGCCGAAGATCGCGACGACCGGCACGCCGGCGGCCGCCGCGAGATGCATGGGGCCGGAGTCGTTGGTCACGAAAACGGACAGGCGTCCCATGAGCGCCTTGAGGTCCTCGAGGTCCGTCTTCCCGACGAGATCGAGCGCGCCGCAATCCTTGGCGATCGAGGCGCCCAGCGCCTTGTCGTCGGGGCCGCCGACGAGCACGGGCGTCAAGCCGTCGGCCTTCAGCCGGACGCAGAGCTCGGCGAACCGCTCGGGCAGCCACCGCTTCGTGGCCCAGGCGGAGCCGGGGTGCACGCCGACGAGCTTTTCTCCGGCTCTCTCGAGCAGGCCGCTCAGGCGGGCGCTCATTTTCGGGGGCGCGACGTAGCGGGACTCGCCCGCCGACGGGGCCGCGGCGCCGCCGAGCGGCAGGGCCAGCGAGAGGTTGCGCTCGAGGTCGGGCATGGACCACGTGAACGGAACCGTGTCCGTGAGCAGAAAGCTGCCGGCGCTCGAGTCGAAGCCGATGCGCCGCGGCACGCCCGCGAGCTTGGCGATCAGCGCCGACCGGAAGGAGCGGTGCGGGATCACGGCGAGGTCGAATCCCCGAGCCTCGAGCTCGGCCGCGATCTTCCAGGGTCCTGTCAGGCCGCCGTGCGCGCCGCGCTTGTCGTCGAGCAGGACTTCGTCGACCCACTGCGCGCCGCGGAAGATGTCCGCCGTCTTCGCCAAGGTCAGCACGGTCACCGTCGCGCCGGGCAAGGTTTCCTTGAGGCGGCGAAGCAGCGGCACGGTCAAGAGGCTGTCGCCGAGGAACGCCGTCTGCATCACGAGGACCTTCTTGAAGCCGGCCGCGCCGGGCGCCCGAGGGACGCCCCAGGCCGCGAGCGC
>Ga0163144_10031945_pt1 | contig 10019 bp, 9 predicted proteins | sample OliLak19BULKMAT1_FD_123175 | JGI IMG/M metagenome (GOLD analysis project Ga0163144, IMG submission 123175) | Freshwater microbial mat bacterial communities from Lake Vanda, McMurdo Dry Valleys, Antarctica - Oligotrophic Lake LV.19.BULKMAT1 | ecosystem: Environmental > Aquatic > Freshwater > Lake...
GATCCCTCGCGGCCGTGCTTCGTCGTATTCCTCACCGACGGCCTTCCCACGGTAGGCACTACCGACGTGGGTAAGCTCGTCGACCTCGTGACCGACGCGACGGGCAAGAAGGCCATTCGCGTCTTCTGCTTCGGCGTCGGTACCGACGTCAACACCCACCTCCTCGACCGAATCGTCGAGAAGACGCGGGCCGCGAGTGAGTATGTCCTTCCCGAAGAAGACCTCGAGCTCGCGCTGGCAAGCTTCTACGGCAAGATCGCGAGCCCTGTGCTAGCTGACCTCGAAATCACCGCCGATGGGCCCGTGCGGATCACGAAGATGCATCCCGCGCCGCTTCCCGATCTCTTCAAGGGAGAGCAGCTTGTCGTCCTCGGGCGTTCCACGGGCGACGGTCGGGCCACGATTACGCTGACCGGCACGGTCGCAGGTAAAAAGCGCCGATTCACGATTACAAAATCGTTTCCCCGCACGGACGAGGGCCATGAATTTCTTCCGCGGCTCTGGGCTACCCGTCGCGTCGGCTTCCCGCTCGATCAGATTCGACTCCATGGCGAGAGCAAGGAGCTTCGTGACGAAGCAGCCACGCTCGCCCGTCGTTATGGGATCGTAACCCCCTACACCTCATGGCTGATCCTCGAGGACGAGGGCCGACGCAATGTGGCGGGCCATGACCGCACGCTTCAAAGGCTCGACGCAGATCCTGCGGCCCGGTCCGAAGCGAAGCGAATGTATGGTGCAGCCCGTGAGAAGCAGAGCGGAGCGGGTGCCGTCGGCGACGCCCTGGCATTCGACACACTTCGCGACGCCGAAACGGTCGCCGCCCCCGCCACGGCCAACGCGCAATCGTGGCGGGGCCAGGCTGGCGAGGGAGCCAAAGAGGCAGCCGCCGTGCAGCAGGTGGTTGATGGCCAACAGACTCGGAACATCGCGAGCCGCACGTTCTACGCCAACGCAGGCCAATGGATCGATGCCCGCGTTCAGGAGCGCCCTGACGCCCGCCGCGAAAAGGTTCGGTTCAACTCGGATGCCTATTTCAACCTCCTCGACCGTGATCCCACGGCAGCCCAGTGGCTCGCCCTCGGTCGAAACGTCGTCGTCCTCGTCGGAGACACGGTTGTCGAAGTTGTGGAGTGATTTCTCACAGGAGCCCATGCCATGAGACTGTTTTGTTTGTCGCTCGGCTGCATCGCAGTGATGGCGGCCACCGCCGCACGGGGTGACGCCCCCAAGGATGCCAAGAAACCTCGCATCCAGGTTTGCTTCGTCCTCGATACGACCGGCTCCATGTCGGGTTTGATCGAGGGAGCGAAGGAAAAAATCTGGAGCATCGCCAACGAGATGATCGCGGCGAAGCCCACGCCTGATCTCGAGCTCGCGCTCGTGGGCTACCGCGACCGCGGCGATGAGTACATCACGAAGGTCACTGATTTGACCGCTGACATCGACGCGATCCACGCGCGTCTCATGGAGTTCGGAGCGAACGGGGGAGGCGACGGCCCCGAGTCGGTCAATCAGGCCCTTCATGAAGCGGTGACCAAGGTTTCTTGGAGCGACGACCGTGACGTCCTCAAGATCGTCTTCCTCGTGGGCGATGCCCCGCCCCATATGGACTACGGCAACGACATGCTCTACCCCGAGGTCTGCCAGGCCGCGATGAAGCGTGATCTCGTCATCAACGCCGTGCAGTGTGGCCAGCAAGACGACACGGCCCGCATCTGGAAGGAAATCGCCAAGCTCGGTGAAGGAAAATACATTGCCCTGATGCAGACCGGTGGCATGGTTCATGTCGATGCACCGCAGGATGGCGAAATCGCGGTGCTCAACCGCTCCATTGGTGAGACGCTCATCGGCTTCGGGCGCGCCGCCGATCGCCGTGCGGTCGTCGCCAAGCAGGCGGCCTCAGAAGCGGCGCCGGCTTCGTCCGCCGCAGACCGACTCACCTACAACGCCGCCACCGGAAGGGTCGTTCAGGGTGAAGGCGAGCTCATCGACGCCATCGCTCGCGACGAAGTAAAGCTCGCCGATGTCAAGACTGAGGAACTCCCCGAGGAGCTCCGGTCGCTCACACCGGAAGCACGGGAGGCTGCCGTCGAGGCCAAGCGAGCGAAGCGAAAAGAGCTTCAGTCAAAGCTCGACACACTTCTCGCCGCGCGAAATGCCCACATCGTGACTGAGCGAAAGCGTCTCGCGGAGGAAGGCAAGGGCGACACCTTCGATGCCGAAGTGGCGACCACCGTCCGCGAGCAGGCCGCCCGTAAAGGGATCACGTACGGGAAGTGAGCACACCGGGGCAACCCCGAGCCGCGTCACAGTCGGCAGTTGGCGATCCTTGTCTCGATGATCGCCGAGGCACCAATCGCCTCCAGCCGCTCGATGACCGCATGCACATCACCGCGCCGGACCATCGACCGAATGGCACACCAAGCGGGATCCTCGAGGGCCATCACGGTGGGAGACTTGAAGCCCGGCGTGAGCCGCTCGGCCTCGGCCAGCCTGGCGCGGGGGACGTTGTATTCCAGGAGCGACCAGCCGCGTGCGATGACGATGCCCTCCAGGCGGCGGACGATCCGGTCAGCCAACTCGGGGTGGGAAAGATTCGGGTCTTGCACGAGGACCGTCTCGTAGCGGCCGATGTCCTCGAGCACACGAAGCCTGTTCGCCGCCAGCGTGCTCCCCGTCTCGACGAGGTCCACGATCGCGTCAGCAACGCCCAGCGTGATCATGACCTCAACGCTTCCGGAGAGGTTCACGAAGTGCGCGTCGGTCACGCCGCGATCGGCCAACCAGCGCTGGGTGATCCTCGGGAAACTGGTCGCAAGGCGACACCCCGCGAGCCCTTGTGGCCCCGTGATGGTCGAGTTGTCCGGCACACAGAGGGCCAGCCGGCAGCTTCCGACGCCCAAGTCGAGCCGATGCACAACTTCGGCGCCACTTTCGGCGACGAGGTCTGCTCCGGTGATGCCCAGCCCAATGGCGCCTTCGGCCACGAGGACAGGGATGTCGTCGGTTCGGAGAAACGTGATTTCGATCGGCATGTCTTTGCAGCGGGCGAACAGGCTCCGATCCGTCCGCCGAAACGAGAGCCCGGCGTCGGCCAAAAGCTGCGCGGCGAGCTCGGCGAGTCGTCCCTTGCTCGGCACCCCGATCCTCAGCAGCCACTCCTCGTCGTGATCGCTCATCCGCTTCCTCCATCGGCTGTCCTGGCCGCCTTCTCAGCGAGCCCCGATACGCCGAACCGCCGGGATAGCTCGCCCGCAACAAGCTCGAGCGAGACATTTCTGCACGCTAGCAGCACGATCGCGTGGTAGATGAGGTCGGCTGCCTCGGATACGACCCGGTCATCGGTCTCGGACCCGGCAGCCTGCACGAGCTCGCTGGCCTCTTCGGTGACCTTTGCTCCGGCGGCCTCGACGCCGCCAGCGAGCAGCCGGGCGGTGTAGGATCGACTCGCGTCGCCCCCCTTCCGCGCGACGATCACCCGCTCGAGCGCCTCGAGCACCTCGCCAGCCGACCGTCTTGATGTCTGGGAATCCGCCACGAACGACTCCGGAGCCAGGGCCACCCTGCGTTCCCGCCGGGCCGCCGGATCCGCTCCGGCCGCCATCGGCGAACCGCCCAACTCTAGCATGCCCCCCGGGCTCCCCCTGCCCTATTGGCCCTGTTCTTGGAGACGACTGCTGGTTTCTCACAGGGCCAACGGCCGCCGGGAAATCGGCCCTCGCGATCCCGCTCACCCGCCGTCTCGGTGCCGAGATCGTGAGTGTCGACTCCATGGCGGTCTACCGAGGGCTCGACATCGGCACGGCCAAGCCGTCTGTAGCCGACCGAGCTGCCATCCGCCACCACTGCGTAGACCTCGTTTCACCAGCCGAGACCTTCAGCGTGGCGGCATGGCTCGAGGCCGCCGCCGCCGCCGTAGAAGACTGCCGCTCACGGGGCCGTGCCATTCTGTTTGTTGGTGGCACGCCTCTCTATCTCCGAGGCATGCGGGACGGCCTGGCCGATCTCCCTGCCGCCGACGCTGCCCTCCGCGCGACCCTTATGGCCGAGGCCGCTTCCGATGGTCCTGAGCGACTTCATACCCGATTGGCCATGATCGACCCCACGTCTGCCGCCCGCATCCATCCCCATAACACCAGGCGGGTCGTGCGCGCGCTCGAGGTCGCGACGACCACGGGCCGCCCGCTCTCCGCGGCCCACACCGCCACACCGCATCCCCTCTTCGAGCAGCGGCTCCTGATTCTCGACAGCACGCGGCGGACGCTTCGGGAACGCATCGACCGCCGCGTCGAGGCAATGTTTTCAGGCGGCCTCATCGAAGAAACCGCTGCTGCCCTGTCCTCTCCTGGCGGCATCGGACACACCGCTCGCCAGGCTGCGGGATACAGCGAAGCGATCGACCTCCTTGCGGGCCGCATCGACCTCCCAGAGGCCGTCCGGCGCACGCAAACCCGCACCCACCAGCTCGCGAAGCGCCAGCGAACATGGCTCCGAAGTTTTAAGTCAGCCACCTGGGTCGGGGCGTAAACAGATCCCGCCAGCCATCCTGTCCCGCGTGCTAGCACTGGCGGTGCTAGCACACGATCTTGTGGCCACCGCCCCTCCACACCACAAAATCGGAACAATCGTTGCAATCGGTCTTGTCGCGCCTACCTTCGGCCCCGTCGCGAGCACGCGGCCCGGTACCCATGGATGGGATCCGGAGTGATTCCCTGTCACGGAGGACCTCTATGGCTGCCAAGCCCCTGATCGGCATCAATACGGATTATCGCTCTGCCCGCAAGGAGCACGCCGCTCTTTCGTTCATCGCGGCCGGCTACTACGACGGCATTCTGGCGTCGGGTGGCATTCCCGTGATCCTGCCTCCGCTGACCGAGGAAGAGGATGTCATTCGCGTGCTCGACATGCTCGATGGCATCGTGCTCGTCGGTGGCTCCGACCTCGACCCCAAGCGGGACGGCTACATGCCCCACCCGGCCGTACGCCCCTTGGAGCCTCGCCGCGAAGATTTTGATCGACTCCTCGCCAAGCATATTTGTGCCCGCCACATGCCGGTGCTCGGCATCGGATGCGGCATGCAGCTTCTGAACATCACAGAGGGGGGCACGCTGTTCCTGCACCTCCCGGAGGATCTCCCCAAGGCGATCCCCCACAAGGATCCGACCGACCTTGCCCACCGTCACGCCCTGCTCGTTGAAGCCGGGTCGGTGATGGAACGGGTGTATGGAGATGGTGAAATTCGCGTCAACAGCATGCACCACATGGGGATCGACGACGTGGCCATGAGCTTCCGCGTCACCGCACGGGCTCCCGACGGCGTCGTCGAAGCGTTCGAGAGCGCGGTCGAGGATTGGACCGTCATCGGCGTCCAGTTCCACCCGGAAGCTGACTCGGCGTCGGCTCTCGACGTGAAGATTTTTGAAGAATTCATCATCGGAATCACCGGCGTCGTGCCCGCTATGCGACTCGTCGCATAGCCACACCGATCCCCGGCGGCGCATCACGCTGCGTGCGTAACGACGTAGATCTCAATGGCCGGCCCGTCAGTCGCTCCCAGCGGCCGGCGGGCCGGCTGTGGTTTCACAGCCAAGCCCACGGCGCGGCAGGCTGGTTCGAAGTCGACGGCGTGGGCTCGGCCCGGATCGGCGACAAGGCCGGCGCCATCCGTTGCCAGCGTGCGGACGATCATGCCGGCAAGGGCGACCGCATGGTGCTTCTCGTAGAGCACGTCGGCTGCCACGACGACGTCAAACTTTCTGAGGTGATGCGGTGGCTGGCGCCAATCAAGGAGCATCACGGAGAGCGACCCGGCAACGTTGCGATCGGCGTTGTACCGAACGCCCTCGAGCGCGACCTCCTCATAGTCGCTCGCTGTGGTCGAGAAGCCTCGCCGGGCGGCCACGATCGCGGGGAGTGCGAGGCCACAGCCCAGTTCGAGGAGTCGCCGGCCCTGCCCATCCATGAGGGCAATCTCCTCCGCAAGGACGATCGCCGATTCCCAAACATGAGCCCAGTAGGGAATCCGCTCGTCGCGGGCGAAGGCCTCCTCATCGATGAGCGAATCGACATCGGGTGGGCACCAGAGGCGATAGGGCGTGCCACGCACATCGATCACCCGCTCGACCGGTGAAAAACGCTCATAGGCCGCCACTGCCAGTGCTCCTGGCCCCGCTGGCACCGTCGCATGCATGGCCTGGGGCCTCCTCATCCGTCCATTCAGCAGGGAACGGCTCACGTCGGACGGAAAGGGGACCGTCCTCGGCACTCCCACCACCATCGTCTGCGGCGGGCAACGGTGTTGTACACTTCCATCACGCGAGGCGAAAATCGCTGGAGTTCCATGCCCATGCACCGCCGATCGGCCCTCTTCTGCTTGGCCACGGTCGTCAAGACAGCCCTTGTTTCCGCATACGCGATGGCGTCGGAACAAGCCACGAGCACCATCACCCGAATTGCCGGCCCGCGATGGAATGTGAATGGCGATTGGACCCCGAGCAGTGACGCCATTCAGCAGCACCTACTCACCTCGCACGGTATTCATCCAGACGGCCTGAGCCTCGAGCAGATGGTCGCCATGCACGACAACGACCATAACCGGACGGGCGCTCGGCACAGTCATGGGAAAAAAGAAGCCTCCAAGGGATCGACGAAGGGTTACGGAAAGTGGTGACGATTCGGTAATCCTGGGGGCGCACTGGGCGCCCCTCACCTGACACCGCCACCGGTTCTGGGCCCGATGGCGACGTCGCATGCATGGCCTGGCGTCCTCCCCACCCGCACATCCGGCAGGGGGAGAACCCAGGGATTCCCGCCCAGAGCGTCGCGTGTTGCCCTGCCATGTGGCACGATTACTCGGTCCCGTCCTCTGACCACCACCCGCGGCAGGCCTTCCATGATCACCGACTACGACCTGTACCTTCTCGGCGAAGGCCGCCACTGGAAGAGCTACGAGAAGCTCGGGGCACAGATCGAGACGCAGAGTGAGGTGAAAGGCGTGAACTTCAGCGTCTGGGCGCCGAATGCCGACCGGGTCGAGGTGGTCGGCGACTTCAACCACTGGAAGAGTGGTAGCCATCGGATGCGGAGGCGGATTCCGTCGGGCATCTGGGAACTGTTCGTGCCGGGACTTTCGGCGGGCACGATCTACAAGTATCGCGTCCATTGCCACGGCAGTGCCGGAGACCGGACCGACCCTTATGGCTTTGGCGCCGAGGTGCCCCCTCGTACCGCGTCGATCGTCACCGACCTGACGGCCTACCAGTGGAAGGACGCCGAATGGATGGCCACGCGGGCCGCCAAGAACGCCCTCGACGCCCCGATGAATGCCTACGAGGTTCACCTCGGGAGCTGGCGTCGCCCGGGTGACGCGCCCAACCGGTGGCTTAGCTACGCCGAGCTCGAACGGGATTTGGTCCCGTATGTCGTCGAGATGGGGTTCACGCACATCGAGCTCCTTCCGCCGACGGAGCATCCGCTTTCCGCAAGCTGGGGCTACCAGACGATCGGCCTCTTTGCTGCAACGAGTCGGTTTGGCTCGCCGCAGGATCTCATGTCGCTCATCGACGCGCTCCACCGCGCCGGCGTGAGCGTGATCATCGACTGGGTGCCGGCTCACTTCCCTCGCGACGCTCACGGCCTGCGGCAGTTCGACGGCACCGCGCTCTACGAGCACGAAGATCCCCGCAAGGGCGAGCATCCCGACTGGGGCACGATGATCTTCAATTACGGCCGCAACGAGGTGGCCAACTACCTCATCTCGTCGGCGCTCTTCTGGCTCGATCGGTATCACATCGACGGCCTGCGGGTGGATGCCGTGGCCTCCATGCTCTACCTCGACTACAGCCGCAAGGACGGTGAGTGGACGCCGAACTGCTTTGGCGGCCGCGAAAACCTCGAGGCGATCGAGTTCCTGAAACAGTTCAATGTCCAGACCCATGAGCACCATCCCGGCACGATCACGATCGCCGAGGAATCGACCGCCTGGGCGGGCGTGTCGCGGCCGACCTACGTGGGCGGCCTCGGCTTCACCTTCAAATGGAACATGGGATGGATGAACGACACGCTGCGGTACATGCGGCATGATCCCATCCACCGCAAGTATCACCACGACGAGCTCACCTTCAGCCTCATCTACGCCTTCCACGAAAACTTCGTCCTCCCGCTGTCGCACGACGAAGTGGTGCATGGCAAGGGCTCGCTGCTCGCCCAAATGCCGGGCGACCTCTGGCAGAAGTTTGCGAACCTCCGCCTGCTCTTTGCCTATATGTGGTGCCACCCCGGCAAGAAGCTGCTCTTCATGGGGGGCGAGTTTGGGCAGTGGAACGAATGGAATTTTGATGAGAGTCTGCAGTGGCATCTCCTGGAGTGGGAGAGCCACCGTGGATTGTCGCGGGTCGTCGCCGATCTGAATGACCTCGTTCGCCGTGAGCCCGCTCTCCACGAGCTCGACTTCGACGGCCGCGGCTTTGACTGGATCGACTGCCACAACTGGCAAGACAGCGTGCTGGCCTTCGCACGAAGGGCCCGCAACTCGGATGACTTTGTCATCGTGTGCTGCAATTTCACACCGGTTCCCCGCCAAGGCTACCGCCTGGGGGTGCCATGCGGGGGTGATTACGACGAGGTCTTCAACAGCGACTCGGCCTGGTATGGCGGTGGGAACGTCGGCAGCTCGGGAGCCCTCGTGGCCAAGGCCGAGCCGCACCACGGCCGGAAGCACTCGATCGCCGTAACGATCCCGCCCTTGGGCTGCGTCGTGCTCAAGCCGCGGCGATGAGCCCGCTCACTCTCGTGGTGACCGCAGCCAGGTGACGCCGTGCCGCTCCTCGATGTCGGCCATCCAACGGCCGAATGCGTCACGGGTCTCTTCCAAGGCAAGCGTTTCGAGCCGTCTCGGATCGAGTTCAACTCCCCGGAACCGCTCACGCAGGGTCTCGTCGTCGGGCTCGAACGATACCAGGCGAATGCAGTAACAGACGGTCTCCGGCTCGTTGAATGCCACGGCCGTGCCGCCCGGCTCGAGCGAAAACGCAGCCTCCATGAACGCTTCCCCGGCCATCGCGATGCCATCGGGATCGGAAAGCATGGGGGCTGAACCGAATGGTGCGGTGCCCCGTGTCAGCCAGGTGAAAGGACCAACCGTCGTGGCCTCGAGCCCTTCGCCGCCAGCGATGGCCTCTGCCAACGTCTTAGACTTGGCACTCGCCACGATCGCCTCGGCCCGCTTGCGCGCCAGCGGACGGGCTTCCAGGAGCTTCCAGACCCGCTCAACCTCGGGCCTGATCTCAGAAAATGGCGGAGTGAACTGCGGCCGATTCTCGGTCTTCCACGAGAGATATCGAATTCCCGTGATGTCGCGGGTCTCGACGGGACGGAAACGCGGGGCTTCGGGGGCCAGCACCATGGCATCCCATCGCTGCTGTCGCATACCGAACCGCTCAGAGAACGCGATCTGAAAGCTCCTGCCGATCCCGCCCGAGCTGACTGCCTCGGCGGGTTTCACAAACTCGGATCGCACACCCTCGAGACCATGCTCAGAAGCGAGCTTCATCACGTCGGGCGGAGGAGGCACTTTCTCGCCGAGACCAATGGCCATCTCGACAGCGTCGGAGTGCGCGGCGACCTTCGCCGCCACAGCCCCGAAAGCGTCGGCGATCTTTCGGTCGGCCGCTTGCTGAGCCAGGCGTTTGCGGATGTCGTCTCGGACCTTGTCGAGCGGCTCGAATTCCGGCGGCGCTTCTTTGCCTGCTTCGGCCGTGGGCTTGTCTTCAGCCTGCTTCACTTCCGGAGTTTCAGGAGTTTTGGCATCTGCGTCGGCGGCAGTTGCTTCCGGGCCCTTCTCCGATGCAGGCGGTTCCACGGATGTTTCGGGGGCACTCGCGGCGGCTTCCGCCTCGCCGCGTGCAGTCTCGCCGGGCTGCCGGAAGGACACTCGATGGATCGTGCGTGACGGCCTCCCGGCACCCTCATCAGGGGCAGCCTTCGTGTCGGTCGCGGGCTTCTCAGTCGATGGTGCTTCC